>Ga0172372_10004730_pt1 | contig 19242 bp, 20 predicted proteins | sample LakKiv5m_2_FD_114544 | JGI IMG/M metagenome (GOLD analysis project Ga0172372, IMG submission 114544) | Freshwater microbial communities from Kabuno Bay, South-Kivu, Congo - kab_092012_9.5m | ecosystem: Environmental > Aquatic > Freshwater > Lake | place: Democratic Republic of the Congo...
AAGCGCAAGTCAAAGTCACCAAAGCGTAAGAGCAAGTCCCCAAAGCGCAAGAGCAAGTCCCCAAAGCGTAAGAGCAAGTCCCCAAAGATGAAGTCCAAGTCCCCAAAGCGCAAGAGCAAGTCACCAAAGCGTAAGAGCAAGTCCCCAAAGCGCAAGTCAAAGTCACCAAAGCGTAAGAGCAAGTCCCCAAAGCGCAAGAGCAAGTCCCCAAAGCGTAAGAGCAAGTCCCCAAAGATGAAGTCAAAGTCCCCAAAGCGCAAGTCAAAGTCTCCAAAGCGCAAGAGCAAGTCACCAAAGCGCAAGAGCAAGTCTCCAAAGCGCAAGTCAAAGTCCCCAAAGCGCAAGTCAAAGTCTCCAAAGCGCAAGTCAAAGTCTCCAAAGCGCAAGTCCAAGTCATTTAAACGTTCTCCGAAATGCAAAGTATATACAAGAAAACAAAAAGGAAGTGGCGATAAAAAATTAATAACAGATCCATTTGAATTTAAAAGAAAAATGGCAAAAAGAATTAAAAAACAAAGCCCATTAAGAAAAGAAATTCTACCAGAACCACAAATTCCATCAAGACCAATTTCAAGAAAACAATTAAAAATGGGCAACTTATATTCTATTCATGAATTTTAAGATAACTTTTTAATTTATTTTATTTCTAATTTTTAAAAATTGAAAATAAAACCATAAATTTAATAATTGTATAAGAAATTAGGAAATATAAATGAATTTGAACTTTATTTCAGAAGAACAAAAAAATATTGTCATTGACAATTCTAGGATTAAAATTGTCAATGGTGCTGCAGGTGCTAGAAAAACAGATACGCTGATTAAATGTGGTATCAGATATTTATTAGAAGGTAAAAATGTATTATTTTTAACAAAAATCAGTTCTGTTACTGACGAAATTACAAAAAGAATGACAAAAGATTATACACTTGTTTTCCAAAAAAGTGCGAGTCATTTTGTTGGAAAAATGGCAATTCAAACAAATGAAAATTACAACATTGAAAATTCAGGATGGTGTTCTGTTGCAAATTATGATAGTTTTATAGATAAACAATTAAGAAAATATAAAATCCCATTTGAAGGAGAAGCTTTCAACCAAAAAGTGCGTCAATTGAATGCAAATTTGAATATTATGAATGACGGTCTTGTTATGAAAAATGATGAAAAAGTTGATGTTATTTTAATTGATGAAGTTCAAGATTTTGATAAATTACGTGTTGTATTCACAACTGAATTATTTAACCATTTCAAAGATCTCATTGGTGTGTTTGTAGGTGATACTTTACAAACAGTTTTTTTACAAAGTATTATGGAAGATAGTTTTTCAATGAATTATCTAAAAGCAAATTTGAAATGCAAATATTTTGAACTTACAAAATGTTATAGATGTCCAAAAGCACAAATCAACTTTGTGAATAAAGTTATGCAACCGTATCAAGAAAAATATTGTATTAAACCAATAATGAGCAATAATGAAAATTTAATTGACAAACCTGTTATTTTTCAACATCATTCTGTACACAAAGAATATGAACGCGCAGATTTATGTAATCGCGTAATTTATATAATTGACTATGTATTAGACCACGATTCAACAATTACACCAGATGACATTGTGATTGTCATGAATAAAACAAACAGTAATGCTGTATTTGAAAAATTATTAGTAGAAGTGAACAATTACTACAAAAAAAGATTTAATTGTAAAAATTATGAACATGTAATTCATTATAAAACAAAAAATCACGAAGGTAGAAAAACGATTGATTGGTCAGTTGGAGAAAATAAAACAAAATTCATTTCTATTCACGGTATCAAAGGCAAAGGACAAAAAGTAGTTATACTTTTAGGAATGTCAGAAAAAAGTATTCCTTTAGTAGAATGGTTATTTAAGACAGAAGAACTAATTAGTCAATCTGTTATGAATGTTGCACTTACACGTAGTGAAAAATATTTGTTTGTAGGTGTTAATAGTATTCCGTCACGATATATTAATGATCAACTATGCGATGTTCAACAAAATAAAATGGCATATTGTTCATGGAATAGTGAAACATACAATTCTGATGACACACCAGATTTTTATAAAAATTGTATGTTGGGTTTTGAAAAATTTGAAACATTTGATTTTATAACTGACAAATATACACGCGAAATTGTTAGTACACCAAGTAAAAGTATTATGGCAATTAAAGAAGACGTCGTTCAAGAATATCATATTTCAGATTGCATTTCAAACGCATTTCAGTTAATGAATGATGAAATTATGACAAAAGAAAAATTTGGAAAAAGAATGTTTTCTAGAAATGATATGAATATTGTTGAAAGAGCTATTTTAGGTATTATGTGCGAACTTGTTGTTCAAAGATATTGTAGAACAAAAACAAACAATTGGTCATATGAAAATAAATTTTTGTTGAGTTATTGGAATAATCAACAAAGTGATAGTTATTACTTTACAAATAATCAAAGTTTGTTAAATTTGGCATTTGACCTTAAAATAAATGCTGATACAAAAACTCCACAAAAATGGTTTCCAAAATTTGAAGTAATAAAACAAAAAAGCAAACATATTAAAATATTACGAGATGATTTGGCAAAAATAAAAAATCCAATGTATATATTGGATAAATCATTTGAAAAAATTAATTTACAAAACTTATTGAATATATATTTTTCAAATAACAAAAATGAAGATATTAAAACTGTTGTGTACTGGAATTTAGCCTTGTTTTTTAGTGCTTTGTCTGGAAATTATAAAATGAATTCGGTTATGTTATATATAAATAGTTTCAATAAAAATATTGATGCTTTACATGAAAATACAAAACACTATTGTGAAAAATATTTATTAAATACAAACTTGAATACATACAATCTTACTTTTCAAAAAGAAATAAATGTTCTGAAAAATATTGAAGATCCAGAAATTCTTTCACAAATTAATCCAGATCTTCTTAAACAAGAACATTTTAAAACAAAAATGTTAAAAAACAAAGAAACAAATGAAAAAGAATTAAAAGATGTAAAGGTTAAACCAAAATATACATATGGATTCATGGGTATTAGTGATATTGTACAAGAAAATATTTATGATAAAACTGCAATTTTACATGAAATTAAATGTATATCAATGAGTGATGCTGCAAAAGTTAAAACTTGGATTTTTCAATCTGTATTATACAGTTATTTATTAAAAAAATTACATAAAAAAATACAAAATCAAGTTGATAAAATTATTATTGTAAATTTATTAAGCGGATATAAATGGGAATTTGATATGACAAAAGTTACAATTAAATACAGAGATATGATTACATATATAATGAAAGAAAAACAGTTTCCACAAATGTTAATAGATAACTTTTTGGAATAAAATAAAAAAATACAATTTTTTAGTCCCCTATATGGGGATTTTTTTATTCGAATAATCAAGAAAAAAAAAATATTATGTAATTATATAATATGAATGACGATACTTTTCTTGAAGTAATTAAACATGTTGGACCTAAAGATATTGATGCTCTCTGTATTTCAAACAAAGAATTTAAGGAAAAATGTAAAGTTTATAAAAATTTGATTTGTAAAAATGTATTACAAAATTTTGGTATAAAAGATTTTAAGAATGTTGATCCATGCGAATTATATAGATTTATGAAAAAAGCAAATCCTAATTTTGATAATCTTTATTTATTTTTCGCACATGCTATAATGCAAAACAAACCTGATTATATAGATATTTTAAACAAAAGGTTTGATGTTCAATCAGATGAAGCAGAAGACGTTGGCGAATGGTTATCTGATGTATATAAAGAATATTTACCAATAGATACATCTCGTTCATGGACATTTAAAGTAGGCAGTGAAGATTATGATTTTACGCGTTTTGTTTTTAGAGAAGATTCTATATTAGCAGCCATCAAAAATAACAAACAAGATGATGTATTTAAAATGTTAGATTTCTTACAAGAAGAAGCAATACCGATTCATCACGAATATAATACATATATAAAGGCTGCTAAATCAAATAGAGAACTTTATAATAAATTAAAACAATATTTTGAAGATATTGATATTTATGACTAATTATTAGTTAAATAAATTTGTAAATTCATTTGTAAATAATTTTAATTATGTTATTAAAATCATTTTAATTTAATATTTGGCATGTGTTTTACATGCAATAAAAACGTGTCCAATAAAAATAGTTGGTTGCATATTATTGTGTGCAAGACTATTACCTGTAGTTACAGTTGTAATACCTGTAGTATTTGTATTGACTGTGATACCAGTTGTAGAACTACCAGTTGTTTGATTTAAATCAGCTTGATCGGCAGCTGTTTCAGTTGCAAATGCATTATCTGTATTTTGATCATTAGTATTATTAACATAACTATGTGTATGTCCGGGATCAGTAATGGCATGTGCGTGTCCTGGATCAGTAATTCCATGATTGTGAGTTGGCATTTCAGGAATTGTTAGGATGTGTGTTTCTTCTCCAAGTGATGTACCAGCTGAACGCGCTGTTAAACCCGACCCTGTACCAATACAACCAACAACACGACCTCTACAATCTGGTAACTTGAAAGTTTGCGCGTCATCACTACCATAAGTAGTGCCAATCAAATCAAATAATGCAGGAAATCTTGTTCTACTCATACTTCTTCCGTCACATTTTAACCAAAAATCATGATCTATATTTTGTATAGACCATTTTAAATCCCCTATTTTATAGTCAGTATGCCCTCCCATGTTTTATTATATACGAATAAAAAAAATATAATAAAATTAATATTATTTATCATTTCAATTACTTTTACAATTTCCGTTTAAAAATAAAGTTTTAACTTCTGATATAAATCCCGGCATTTGTGGGTTCATATATCTATAATGAAGATGTCTATTTAAATTTTTTTTAAATATTCCAAATTTGCTTACTTGATATTTAACTGGACATTCGTAAACTAATTCAGCCTCGCCTTTTTCGTTTGATAATACTACACCGCTATTAGTATAATTTGAATATGCCGTATATGGATCAGAAATAACATCTTTGCCACCTTGTCCAGGTACTGCTGCCCAATAAATAATAGTTGATTTAGGTGGTAAATTTGTAATAACTGTTTTAACTATATTTTTAGAATTTGCTCTTAATGGAACAATTGTTGGTATAACACTTTCTCCTAAAAATGGTAAATAATAGTCTCTGTTAAAAAATAAATATAATGCTGCAGTTCCTATAATTATAAAAAGTATATTCTGTATATTTTTAGGAATGTTCATAAATAAAAATTTATTATGCGAAAAGATACCCATATATAAATAATTTATACCACCTAATATTAATAATATTCTAGCAAAAAATGCTAAGCGTATTTGGTTTATTTTTGTTTTATACATTTATTATAATTTTACAATATAAAAAAATTTTTTTAAAACACTTAAATATATTCCCACATTGATTCATTAATAACTTCTTTATTTTCAATTATTTTATTTCATCTTTTATAATTCTAATTAATTGGACATAATTAAACTGACCGTTTAGTTTTACCATTGTATAAATGTTGTCTAACCGCAACTAATATATTTTGTTCAACTTCGCGATAATATTTACATTCAAATACATCTAAAAAAATACAATTACCAAATACATCTTTTAAATTATTTTTACGTATATTTATATCATTCGTTGAACCAATTTTAATTTTGTCATTTTGGATTTTTAAGTTTACTTCTGACATTATAAATTAAACAATTATATTTTTCTATTTCTCCCATTAAGTTTATTTTTCTATTTCTCCCATTAAGTTTATTTTTCTATTTCTCCCATTAAGTTTACAGATAAAAAATTTAGGTTTATCATTTTTGCTTTGAATAATAAAGTTTTCATCTTTTTCTTTTAATTCATTTTGTGTTTTTTGTAATTCTTCTTGTTGTTCTATTAACATATTTTCTTTTTCTTGTAATTGTTTTTGTTTTTCTTCTATTTGTTTATTATCTTTTTCTTCATGTAAAATTGAAATTGGATTATTTTCAAATGCTTTTACAATACAATTATTATTTTCTTTAATTTCGTCCATCACGGGGGGTAAAGCTTTTTATATCCTTATATAATATTTTTAATTTTAAATAAAACTCGTGTTAACTAAAAGTTCATTTAAATTTATTCGTTTTGGTGTAATAATTTGATTTATTTATTAATATTTTTATTAATAATCTAATAAAAATACTTTAAATTAATTTTTAAACGAAATTAAAATATCACAATTGAAATTTCTTTTTTAAAAACATATAATAGGGTGCGTTCAAACATGAATTTATTCAATCAAATAGATGAAGATATAACTTTGTTGTTAGATAATCTTCCTATGGGCATTGTTCGTTTAAATTCTCAAAAAAAATCTATTTATGCTAATAAATTTATATATAATACATTAAATATAACAAGTTGTGAAGAAATATGTCATGTACTTTCTGTTTGTATGCACGAAGAAGACCGTGAAAAAGAAACAAAATTATGTTCGGATTTTGTAAATAATTTAGTAGAATCAGAAAGTACATTTAGACTATTTAACCCACATAAAAACGAATATAGATGGATGACAAATAAACGAACACTTATTCGTCCAATAAATAACATGAATAATTTTTCCTTTATGTACACTCTTCAAGATGTACACGAAAATAAACTAATGGAAATTAATTTAAGAAACGAAACGATAAAAGCCGAACAAGCATACAACCACAAGTCTATTTTCTTAGCAAACATCAATCATGAACTAAGGACACCACTTAACGGTATCATTGGCATGCTAACATTGTTGGAAGATACACCATTAAGTTCTGATCAACAAGATTATATCTTAATGATAAAAGAATGTTCTTTTAATTTAATGACTATTATAAATGATATTTTAGATTATTCAAAATTAGAAGTTGGTAAAATCTCATTAGATGTCAAAACAATGAATTTGCAAGAATGTATAGAATCTACAAATGATATAGTTTTATCAAAAATATATGAAAAATCATTAGAATATAATTATAATATTCAACCAGAAATACCATCTTATATCAAAAGTGATAGTAATCGTATAAAACAAGTTATACTAAACTTATTAAGTAATTCGATTAAATTTACAGATAAAGGTACTATATTTTTAAATGTTGAAATGATTACTGAAATTGAATACAACTTCTTGCATAAATTATATTCCACAAATAACGAACTTATAACTTCTAAAAAAATAACAGATGATTTCTCAGAATCCAATTCTATAATTGAAATTCAGGACAATGAAGATAACAAAAATCAAGAGCATGTCGCAAATACAAATTTTGTATATTTACGTTTTAATATAACTGATACTGGTTGTGGCATAGATTCAAGCGATTATGATAAATTATTTAAATCATTTAGTCAAATTGATAACCGATTAACTTCTAAAATTTATCAAGGTACAGGTTTAGGATTAGCTATTAGCAAAGAACTTGTTGAATTAATGGATGGATGTATCTGGTTAGATTGGAGTGAAGTATCAAAAGGATCACGCTTTTCATTTATTTTAAAAATGGAACCAACGGTTAATGATTTAGTTTTATATGACGAAAACGAAAATGATTTGAATTTATTAAAAAATAAAAATGTATTAATTTTAGACGATAATCTATATAACAGAATAAGTTTGGCTGGTATAATTTCAAAATGGGGTATGAAAGCATATAGTTTTAGCAATACAGAAGAAGCTCTTTATTTTGCAAAAATTACCAAATTTGATTTAGGATTGATAGATGTATGTATGCCTAAATTTGATGGACCAACTTTTGCAGCTAAATTAAGAGAACAATGCGAATTTTATAATAAATCATTTCCTTTAATTGCTTTAAGTAGTTTAGGTGACAAAGTATCAAGTATCTCTAAATATTTCAAAATGCATTTAATTAAACCTATAAAAGAACATAAATTAAAACATATTTGTATAGAATCTTTAAAACAATATATTCAATATAAAAATGAATGCAATAATGAATGTAATCTTAAATGTCATCTTAATTGTGACGAAACACAAATTGTTAATAGTAATTTATCAATAAATTCAACACACGCTATTCATCATGAAAATAATAAATCTTTGGATTTTTATATCTCTGAAAATAACATTTCTGAATTAAAAGATAATATTCGTATTTTATTAGCAGAAGATATTTATATTAATCAAAAAGTTATTACAAGTTTCCTAAATAAAATGGGCTTTCATAATATTCAAGTTGTAGAAAATGGCCAACAATGCGTAGATTTAATTCATCAATCAGATTTTGAAATTGTTTTATTAGATATTCGTATGCCTATCATGAATGGCGAAGTAGCATTAAAAAATATTTTAGATTTTTATAAAAGAAATACTTTAAGAAAAAAACCATATATTGTAGCTGTTACAGCATATTGTTTGAAAGAAGATAAAGAAAAATATTTAGATATAGGATTTGATAATTATATTCCTAAACCAGTTTCTTATAACGAATTGTTAATTTGTATGAATAATTTTATTCATAGTTTACTACAAAATTAATTCGACAAATTTAGAATCCCATCTTTTTAAATTCTCAATTATTAAATAATCATCACACTTTATATAAAATTTTCTTGTCGATTTATTTTTTTCTATTTTTTTTCTACTATTTAATGATTTTTTAAAATTATTAACTATCATTTTATTTCTATGTTCAAAATAAATAAATGGACTATTCTTTGTTTTTAACTTTATATATCCATTTGTCTCTAATTGACCAAATAAATAAGCATTGTAAATAGTTGTATCTTTAAACAAATACCTATTTCTCTCGTTAAATTGAAATATTGTTAATTTATTACATAACCATTTTAATTTTGTATTTTTCATTTTTGTATCCTTTAAAATATCTTTTATATTATAATTATTCAATAAATATATAAGCTTGTTTCTTAACATTTTATAGTTTGTTTCATTAATTATTGCATTTGTAATATTTATATTGTCATTTAAATGTAACTCCAAATATTTATTCCATTTATTAATAAAATCATTTAAATTCTTATTAATTAATATATTTCTATTAAAATCAAACCATGTTAGTTCTATTTCAGAAATATGATTTGAGATATGTAAATTATTAGGTCTTATTATAAACCAACATTCCCCACCTAATGATTCTACAAATTCTTTTTCATTTATAAATCGTGTATCTCCAATACAATATTTTTTATCCGGATTTTCTTCAATTATATTTTTCATTTTATTTATATGCCATTGTGAATTATGCTTTCTAATTATATCTGTTCCCAAAAATTGTAAAATTTCTCTTATTGAATGAAATTCTGTTTTTTCATTTTTAAATATATTTATATCAATATCTGTTTTCTCTGATAATAAAATCAAATTATCATCTGTTAATTTTATTTCTTTTTCATTATCTTTAGTTTCTTCCATTTCTACTCTGGTTATTTTAAGTAATTCACATATTAAATTTTTCATTGAATCTGCAAAATTAATAATTTCATAATCATACTTTTTACATACATTCGCTAATTCAGTTTTTCCACTTTGTTTTCTTCCACTAAATGAAATTATTTTTGGTAAAAAACTATTCATTGTTATTATACTAATTTCTTTAACATTTTTCATTTTTTTTATTAATAATTTATACCATTTGTTAACTTTTTTATAAACTATATAAGGTTTTAATTTTTAATGATTTCTTGTAATAAATCTGTTATTATTAATAATTCAATTTCGCATCTATATATTTCTTTATCTTTATCTAATAATTCTATGTCTCTAAGTCTATTTGATGTCTTTTCTAATATTACTAACACCGCATTTATTACTTTATTTTGATGTTTATAATCCTTTTCCAATTGATTATATCTAAATAATGAAACTGTTTCTCTTTGTAATTCTTCATATCTTTCCTTCATATCATGCATACTTTGTATAATTGTATTTTCACTGTAATTTATACATAATTCTCTATATTTTTTTATTAATTTAATATGTTTGTTTAGTACATAAACATATTTTTCTTCTGTATCCATTCCATTGTCATTTAAAATATCTATATCATAATCACTATCACTTTCTACATCCATTTAATTTATAATTATTAAAACTTTAAATTAAATTTAAGATTTTACAACTTTATTCCATTCGCAATTATTATTTTTATAGTTTTTACATTGATACAATTTTTCAAACATTCTTTTCAATGCAGAATAATGTGGTTTCTCATCAAAATCTAAAGTTCTTACATATTTTAAATACACAAGAAATTCTTTTGGCATATTTTTACATAATTCTTCTTCTGTTGTTTCCTTTTTTTTCTCACCTATTAATTTGTATCTCTTTTCCTTATTCTTTTCTTTTATGCCTTGCCATGGTAATTTGCCCTTGTATAAATATATCAAAATATATCCAATAGATTCAAGATCATCTTTTCTTGATTGTTCTTCTAAATTATGCGCTGCTATACTTGCATAACGAGCAGTTCCACAAAATTTTTTTTTAGACGAATATTTAATATGTTCACCATTTCTTATATATTTCTTGGCTAAACCAAAATCTATACAATATAATTTATTTTCATCTTCTTTTCCTATCACAAAGTTATCTGGTTTTATATCTCTATGAATATATCCTGCTGAATGTATATGTTTTATTATGTCTATCATTTGAATTGCTAATAATATCACAGTTTTGATTCCTAATCTTTTATTTTTTAATATTTGTGATTCTAAACTTGGCCCTAATAAATCCATTACTAATATCTTTCTATTTTCATGTTTTATCATTTTTATATTTGCTATTCCCTTTTCTCGGTTTGATAAATTTTTATATACGCTGATTTCTTGTAATAATGATGTTTCTGTATGTGATATATTATCTCTTATTATAGGAATTTTTAATGCAACATATTCTCCAGTTTTCTTATTTTTTGCCTCAAAAACATCACCAAATGAACCAGATGATATATATCTTGTTATTATATATTTATTGATTTGAGAACCAATCATTTTAGATAATCTAATTTTATCTGATTCAGTCATTCTTAAATTGAATAAATAATTATTTTATTCATTTTAACCACAATTTATTAATACAATTTATTATTCTTCTTTATATAAAAAACAATATCCGCTGTTTACATCTTCTCGTAATTTATATCCATTATTCTTATAATTTTCAAATATATGTTTTAATCTTTCTAAATTACATAAAATATCATCTATTTCTTTAGATCCTTCAAATTCATATTTAAAATAAAATATTTCGTCTTCGTTTCTACACTCACCGTCACACTCCCCTTCACACTCCATTTCGTCTTCGCAATTATTTTCTTCCCCTTCATTTTCTTCACTACTTGAATAAGCCGCGTTTTCACCTATTTCAACATTTTCATCATCAGTTTGATTATAATATTTTGATTCTTCAATAGACATTTTATTTATTTAGTCTAAAAATTTTTTTAATTTTTTTTTTAATTTTACAATTTCATTTTAATAAGAATAACTTGTTCTAGCTGGTGGATTTCTATAAACAGCAATACTGCTTGTTGTTATTAATAATGCAAAGCAAATAAATACACCAGCAAGAGTCGCAAACCAGGTTTGATCTTTTTTACAAGGAGCTTTTTCAGCTTCTGGTTTTTCTTCACATTTTAATGTTCCGGCCCATGTTGCCATTATTGGTCCAGTAGATGCTAATCCATTTAATAAAATTGCAATACCAAAAGAGGTTAATACAAGTGTCATAAAAGATGCCATTTGTTTTTATTATATGTATATATAAAAAATTTCTTATTTTTATCATTATTTTATTAAATTATAAAAGTATATTAGAAGCTATCATTATAATAAATATTGCAATACATAAAACAATGCCTGCTATTAATACATTATTTTTTATTTTATTACAGTCTTCATCTTTGCATTCTTTTGTAAAATAATATGTCAATAATACTGGTCCAGATCCGTATAATAAGAAATTCAATAAAACTGTAAATAAAGCTATAATAATTACTATCATTATTTTTAGTAAATATTTTATTTTTGTCTATAAATTATTATTAAATAAATTGAATATAATTGTAGTTAATTAGTTATAATGAATTATAATCAAAATATTAATTTAAACGAATTGTTATCACCTGCTTGGGTATCTTTAATTGATACTGATATTTTAAACAAAACAAATATTTTATTAAACAAAGAAATTGATAATTGCAAAAAAACTTCTTATGAAATTTATCCTTATAATATACATGATATATTTAACGTTTTTAATTTACTTTTATTAGATAATATTAAAGTTGTTATTATTGGTCAAGATCCATATCATTCAAATAAACTTCAAGCTAATGGAATTGCATTTAGTGTAAACAAAGGCGTTACTATTCCACCAAGTTTAAGAAATATTTATAAAGAAATGTCATCAAATTTTAATTGTGAAAAAAAATTATTAAATGGTGACTTGACAGAATTAGTTAAACAAGGTGTATTTTTATTAAATGCAAGTTTAACTGTAAAACAAAAACATCCAAATAGTCATGCTTCTGTTTGGCAAATTTTTACTAATCATATTATAGATATAATTTCAAAAAATAAATCAAATATTATTTTTATAGCATGGGGATCTTATGCGTCAGATAAATTAAAAAATATAGATCAAAATAAACATACTTTAATAACAACAAGTCATCCAAGCCCATTAAGTTGTTATAAAACAGAATTTCCTTTTATTGGAAGTAATATATTTACTAAAATAAATGATATTTTAATTAATAATAATAAAAAACCTATAAAATGGATAGAAGAAATTAATAATGTATAATATTATTAGAACGTATTAACGTATAAACGTCTTTTGTGTCAACTATGTTATTGTTTAATTTTACTTTATAAATTGTAGCATTTACAAAGTTATTTGTTAATTTTTTATATTCTTGTTCAACTATATTTAATTCTGAATATATACCATATGGTTTACAAAAATTTTCACTTATTAACATGTAACAATATTTTTCACTAATTGTATATTTGTCTTTTGAATTTGTATCTTCCATTGTGTTACGTTTATTAAATAAATCAAAACACATTTATTTAATAATAAATTCATTTTTTTAAATAATATATCGTCTTTCTTTTTCTTTTATTTTTATTATTAGTGTTTCTGCAGACAATTCGTTTAAAATTAAATCTTCAAATCTGTTTTTATATTTTTCTTTCACCCATTTTCCATTCTCAAATAAAACTTTTGATGAATTTTTTGTTTTTAAATAATCTTTATTTCTATTTGAATTTTCTATATCACTTTCTGTATCTGAAAAATAATTTTGAGATTTTGAAACTGTTATATTTATATTTTCACTTTGATCATCATCATTTAAATATTTTACACAAAGATATTTTTCAATATAATAATAACACATCTACACCATTATTATTCTATATATTAAAATTAATTTTTTTGTTAATTATAAACAACGTTTTTATTAATTATTTCTAATTTTCTTCGAAAAGTTAGACATCAGTATTTCTTAAGTTTAAAATATATGTATCAGATACAGTTTTATTATATTTTTTAAAAAATTCATCGCAGCATTTTTTTAAAGAACCATTAAGTGTTTTTAAAAAGACAATTTCTTCATCTGTAAATTTCTTTGCTTTACCTGTTCTTTTTTTATTATTATTAATCATTTCTATGTATTCTTGTGAATTTTCAATTTCTTCACTTAAATTTACATATTGTCCATTCCATAATTTACTTATAAAATTACGCTTAATATAAATATTATAATTTTCTTTAATGTAATCTGTTACTTCTTGTGTTGTTTTGGACTGTGACTTCATTTTTATAATGTTTAATAATTGATCATGTGTTAATAATTTGAATTTGTCAGTTAGCCCTGTTTCCTTTTTAATAGTTTGAGTTTTTCTTGGTGTTTCTGGTTTAATTTTAGAAAGAATAATGTCAGAAACCGTACCTTTTGTAATTTTTTTATTAAATTTCTTGAAAAATTTATCAACTATCATTGAATAACTTGGTGGTTTATCTTTTATATAATTTTTTTTGTCTTTGTGGTAATCTAATATAAAATACATTTGTTCATCTGTGATTTTCTTCTTATTTGTCTTTACTGATATTAATGAAATATATTCTTTATCTTTAATATTTGGTAATATATTTCCGGTATAGATTCTAGAAATATCACTTTTAACTAAGTCTATATTGTATTTTTTATTTAATAATTTACAAACTTCGTTTTGTGTTATTGGCTTTGACTTGTATGTTAATATTTCTTTAATTAAATTATCGGTTATTTGTTTTTCTTCTATTTTTGGAAGTTCAAATTTAATACAATCTTTAAAACTATCATTTGTATATAAATCAAATGAATTTTTTATATTGTTTTTGTCTAATAAATTTTTAATTCGTTTATTACACCACCTATTTTTCCATAATTCATAAATTTCTACAGTAGTTTTTAATTCGTTTTTATCATACTTTTCATTTAATTTTGTAGAAAACAAGTATCCATAATATATACCTCTTTTGTTATTATGTTTTAATATATTTTGAGAAAGCTCTAAATGTGTCAATAAATTTTTTAAAAAATTAAATCTATCTATTCTATTTGACTTTGGTATTACTTTCCAAATACAATTATATTCTTTACATACAGAATACAATTTATCAGGTATATTTACAGATCCGTAACCTTTTGTATAACCTATTAGTTTTAAATTTGGCAATCTATCATATTGAATTGATTTACCATTAATTGATGTAGTTACAATCCCTAATAATGGTTCTTTATATTTATAATAATAATAATCAAATATTTCTTTGCTAAATGCCAAAGATGCTAATAATTTTCCACCATTAGTATTGAAACCAAATGGTTGCAATGGAACACAACATGATAAGTTTATTATGTTTTTTAGATATTTATTTTGCCAGTTTGTATCTGTGTCTTCTATATTATTTGTTTTTTGTATATACATGTCTCTTTCTCCAAGATTATATACATCTGAACTTAAACACATTATACCTACATATTTATTACTTATAGTGTCTTTAACTAAAATTCTTATAGCGCGTCCAACAACACCAGTTAATGGTAAACTAGATACTTTTTTTCTATAATATTGATATAATGAGATTTGATGTGTAGTTTCACAAAATTCTAAAAAAGGCTTTATATTAAAACTTGACCAATTTTCTATATTGTAAATTTTATTTTCGTTTTTTGTAATTTCTTTAGTTTCTTCTATTTCTTTCATTTTACAATAATTTAGTATATCATTGTATGTTAATTTTGCAAATTCTTGAAAACATTTTCTTAAATATGCCTTATGACTTTCTTGATTCTTGAAGAAATAATTACCTACATTGATATCAACTTGTTTTTCTTCAGAAATAATTTTAAGACATTCTTCTCTTTTACATTTAATGGTTTCTGTTAATTCAATATTCAAGGTATTAATATAATCAATAGCCGCATTTATTTGATTAGTTTTATAAATACAAAATGGTAATATATCCTTTAATAGTTTTAAAGAATTTATACCATAAAAGGAAATAGCATAATTATCAATTTTATTAGAATTATCATACATTTCAGATATTTTTTGTAAAACAATTACATCAGATTTCTGTGTAATTTTAACTCGTAAAGTATTTGTATATACACCAATAGAACCTTCGGCATCAAATAAACCAGCAATGTATTCTTTCGATAATCTATCATACGGTTTTAAGTGACTTGATTTCTTAAGTTCTTTAAGCTTAAGATAAATTTTTTCCTTCTCATCACTTTTATTCTTTACGTTAATTAATGCAAAAAATTTCTTAGCTTCTAACAGTTGTTCATATTTTAAAATAGAATACTTTAACAAATCATCTACTAATGGTTCTATTTGTTTTCCGGCTGCACGTAATTGATACTCACATCTATTACCATCACGTCTTATTCCTCCATCATAATGCATAAACGGATAAATTCGTTGAACCCTTTGTATCCAATTTTCATTAGATTGACAAAATTTAATTCTTAACGTATATCCTGATTTATTTAATTTCTCAACAGCAATACACCCATCTCCATCAAAAAATCCAGCCAGATATTTCTTAAAATCTTGTGTTATCATTGTTTTTATTTAAAATTTATAAATAAAATCAATTTTTAATTGTGTCGTAGGATTTTGCAAATCCAAAAACCATTGTTTTTTTTTAATTGTATTTTTATAAAATTTAAATGATAAATAATAATAAATACAATTAATTGGAGTAAGCTAAACCGCCCATACCCGCCATTACACGTAGAACATTGTAGTTGGTGGCATAGACACGTAGCTTGAAGGAATCAGATCCAGTAGCAGTGGTAAGGTTAAGAGTGGCATTGTCAATACGAGACATGTTGACTGTACCGCTTGGTTGATGCTGTTCTGGAGTTAAAGCAAATGAGTATACATAGATACCAGGAGCTGGGCTACGGGTATGATGTTGATAAGGCTGGACTAAGTTAAAGTATTCAGCCTTACGCTTGGAGAAACGGTCATGACCATTAAGTTGGAGGTAAGCCTCAGATAGAGTCTGATCAGCATAATCACCTGAGAGTGAGTAATCAGCCCAAGCTTTGTCACTTTCACGATCAGCGTGATGTAGAACCCATACTAATTCTTTGCATGGATGGTTGAATGAAAGCTTGCTCTTAACAGTGCTGTTGCTGTATGATTCAGCTCCGGTAAACTGTAGCTGTTCAATGAGATATTCATGCTGGACCTGAGCGAACTGGCGACGTTCATCAGTGTCAAGATAAATATAATCAACATATAGAGAAGCATTGCTGATTGATGGAGCGGCAAGGCCAGTATCATCAGTGGTATAACAGTCAGATGCTTGACGGAAAGAAATGTTGAATTTGACTTCATGGTATTGAAGTGCGATTAATGGTAGAGCAAGACCAGCATTGCGGCAGAACCAGAATTGAAGTGGTACATAAAGAGTAGTTGCTGGAGCATCAGCTGGTCCAGTAACTTCAGTTGCAAGAGTGCTGTTCTTTCCTCCTACCATTTCATCATAACCATCAGCTTGTTCAGCAGTCTGGGTAAGCTCATTCCAAATGTTTAACCAATCACCATAATGTTTATCACGTTTTTACCCTATCTTTCGATATATTTAAATTTATATATTTTATATAAATTAGGGACTAGACTATATCTTAAGCAATTTACTATGTAAATTACCCATTGCCATTTAGTCGTTGAACTTTCTTCCATTTTAATAAATTAAAATTAGGAAGCTTAGCTGCGGATTGTCCATTTATACAGATGGATTTTTACCATACCTGAGTTTTTCTCTCAGCCACTCATATATTTCTATATGAGTTTGGTACCAATTACTGATTTTTTTAAAATTATTTAAATTTTCTTGATGAATTTGTACTAGATCTAATATAACTTTATCAGATTTTTCAAGATTTTCTTTTTTACAACATGGTCTTAAATTAAACCAACTGAAACATTTAAAAATATGTGTTTCGTTATTTAAATCAAAGAAATTAATAGGTATTACATGATCTATTACCCATTCTTTGCCATATGTTTCCCAAGAAAAATTTTCATCAAATTGGAATTCTATCCAATTCAAAAATTGTTCTCTTTTACAATTAAGATATTTAATATATGTATTCTTTTTTTGTTTATGTAGAACTTCATTTAAACGAGCTCTATATGCACAAACAATTGCAAATTCTTTGTCATTTCTTCTTTTATCTCTTAAATATTTGTTTCTTTTTTCTTTATAATCTTTTGTTTTAACTTTTTGTAAAATTTCATCACGATTAGATTTATAATATTCTTTTTTCTGTTCACATATAGAATTTTTATTTTTGATTCTATATTCTTTATTATATTCTATTAGTCTTTCTTTATTTTCATGATAAAATGTTTTATTCTTTAAAAGATTTTCAGAATGATTTTCAAAATATCTCTTCTTTTCTTTGTTAGAATGACAAATTTTACATATTGATTTATAAGATTTTCCGTTTTTTGGAAATTCTTCTATAATATGTTTTGTAATTTTACATACATTACATTCTTTTGATTCCATGTTATTTATATTATAATAATTTTAAAATCAGTTTTTCTGTCTTTAGGATTTTCCCGCAATTTGACAATGTTGCAATCTAATTATTAGATTACTAGCAAAATCTATTTATGATATGCTTCTGACCACAGATAATCAAGGTATGGTGAATCTTGATTTTAATTTATGGTCTGTCCTCCGATTTCAATTGAGACTTCGTCAATCATAACGTGTCCAATGTTATCAGCCCACTTGAATTTCTTAGTGTTGGCTGGTGAAACAACTGGAAGATCAACTTGTAGGTAGACTTTGTGAATTAAATCACCGTTACGTGAAACAGTGCAAGAAACTTTGCGACCGAAATCTACAGTTCCATTAAAAGTCTGTTCAATGCTTTCAATGGCAAAGTTAGTGTGACGTCTGTAGACGACTTTGAAAAAAGTAATTTGAGGATTTCCTGTACATTTCCTCAACCTTATCTTTCAATAAGGATTAGACTATATCTTATGAAGATTTATTTATTTTTAAATTTGCAAAATCTAAATTAAGTGTATCTTCCGAAAACCATTTAGTCGTTGAACTTTTTTCTTTAAATTCTTGAATTTTTTCTAAAATATTATTTATTTGATTTTTATCTATTTCTTTTTTAGATGAATTGTATTTTACAGTAACTGGCATTAAATTAGACCAATTCCAACACTTTAGTTTTTCATCTTCGATAGTTAAATCAAATTTAGAAACAGGTATAATATGATCTATTAACCAGTATGAACCGTAATTGTCCCAATTCATTTCTTTTGTAAAATTATATTCAACCCATTCTCTTAAATATTGAATATTACATCCGATATAATTCATTGTAGTATCATTTTTTATTAACACAGTTCTCAATCGTGCTGCTAATGATTTTTTTAATCTATAATTAATATTATATTTACTCTCATTTCTGCACCATTCAGTTTTCTGTTCTGTTAAAAATTTAGGATAACAAGATAAACAAATCTTTCTTTTATAAAACTTTTTTAATTTAGCAAAATCTTTTAACGCCTTTGATTCGTTGCATTTTTCACATTTTACAATAAAAGTCTCTAATCTCTGTCTTTGATTTTTTTTTCTTTCT
>Ga0172372_10004731_pt1 | contig 19240 bp, 16 predicted proteins | sample LakKiv5m_2_FD_114544 | JGI IMG/M metagenome (GOLD analysis project Ga0172372, IMG submission 114544) | Freshwater microbial communities from Kabuno Bay, South-Kivu, Congo - kab_092012_9.5m | ecosystem: Environmental > Aquatic > Freshwater > Lake | place: Democratic Republic of the Congo...
CGCAAGGGCGGCGAAGAGGTGACGTGGGCTGCGCTCGACGCGGACATCACCGCAGCGCTGGGCGGGACGGGCCGGAAGGTGGTCCTGACCCATACGGTGGCCAGCCCGAGCTTGCGCCGCGCCATTGCGGCCTTCTGTGCAGCGCGCGGGGCGGAACACATTCAATACGATGCCGTCAGCTACCAAGGCATCCGGGAGGCACATCGCCGCGTGTTTGGGGTGGATGCGGTGCCGACGTACGACCTTACGAGGGTGCGGACCATCGTCACCCTCGGTGCGGATTTCTTGAACGCTTGGGGGGATGTGCCGGTGATGACGGCGGGCTGGGCAGCCGGGCGCAAGCCGGAAGCCGGTGCGATGTCGCGCATGCACGCCTTCGAGGCGGTGATGACGGTGACCGGTTCGAACGCCGATGTGCGCACCATGTGCCGGCCTTCTGAGCAGGGCAAGGTCGCGGCAGCACTGCTCGCAGCAGTTTCTGGGGGGACGGCCCCGGCGCTGGAGGAGGGTCTCGCCGCAGCGGTAAAGCAGGCGGCAGCGGATTTGAAGGCCTCGGGGGCGGCTTCGGTCGTGGTCAGCGGCTCGAACGACCCGAACGTGCAGGAAGTCGTCGCCGCAATCAACCTCGCCCTCGGTGCCTATGCCGCCGCAGTGAACATCCGTCGTCCGTGGTCGTTGGGCCGCGGGGACGACCGGGCGGTTGCGGCCTTGGTGAAGGACATGGCGGCCGGCAAGGTGGACGTCCTCATCGTCCACGGCGCAAATCCGGTGTACAGCTACAGCGGAGGGGCGGCCTTTGCGGAGGCGCTCGGCAAGGTGAAGGCCAGCGTGAGCACGGCCCTCTTTGCGGACGAAACAGCCACTGCGTGCACACACGTCGCACCGGACCACCACTTCCTCGAGTCGTGGGGGGATGCGCAACGCACGGCGGACCGTGTGGATTTGCAACAGCCGACCATCGCGCCGCTGTATGCGACACGGCCTGCGGGAGAGAGCTTCTTGCGCTGGACGGGCGATGCAACGACGGAGTGGTACACCTACCTCCGGACGACACACAACGCGGCCTACACGCCTGCAGCGATGTACACGGACAACAGCTGGAATGTCGCCCTGCACAACGGGCATTTCCCGTCGTCCTTGCCCCTTCCGGCCTTTTTGGCCGCGGAAACGGCTACGGGCAGGACGCCGGCCGTTGCTCCTGCGGGGTCGCCGGCTGGGAACCTCGCCGGCGTGCCGGCTGCGGTAGCGGCGGTCGCCTCGGCGAAGGGCGGTGCGTTTGAACTCGAGCTGTTCCAAATGCAAACCATCGGTGCAGGAGGCGGCGCAGCGAACCCGATGTTGCAGGAGACGCCGGATCCACTGACGAAGATCACGTGGGACAACTACGTGACGCTGAGCCGGGTGGACATGGAGGCGCTCGGACTGAACCTGTACATCGGCCAGGAAAAGCCGGCCAGTGTCGTGAAATTGACGGCCGGAGGCGTTTCGGTGGAGGCGCCGGCGGTGCTGTTGCCGGGCCAAAAACCGGGCACGGTCGGTTTGGCCCTCGGCTACGGCCGAGGCGCAAAAGGCGAAGCCATCGGCAAAGCAGCCTTCAGCGTCGGCGAAGACGGCCAATTCCTCACCCGGGAAGACGGCACGCCCGTCCCCATCGGGGTGAATGCCTTCCCCTTCGTGCAACTCGTCGACGGGGTGCAGCAGTACCAGGTGTACGATGTGACGCTCGAAGCGACGGGCGCCACCTACCCCATCGCCTGCACGCAGATCCAAGCCACGGACATGGACCGCACGTCCATCGTCAAGGAAACGACCTTCGGGTCCTACTTCGCTGAGAAAGACGCGAAGAAGGGCCAGGCCTCGTGGAACAAGCTCATCACGCTCGCCGTGCACGAAGACGTCAACGGCGACGGCAAAATCAACGCCCAGGACAGCAAGCCGACCTCGGCGTTTGACCTGTGGCACGAGCACCCGGTCGAGAACGTGGGGCATCGCTGGGGCATGACCATCGACCTCACGACCTGCACCGGTTGCAGTGCCTGCGTGACGGCGTGCCACATCGAGAACAACGTTCCGGTTGTGGGCAAAGACGAGGTGCGGCGCCACCGCGACATGCACTGGATGCGGATCGACCGGTTCTTCGCCTCGGATTACAGCTTAGCGCGCGGCGAAGAAGAAGGGGTCGGCAAAATCGGGTCGTACCGCCGGATGGAAGATCCGTCGGAGAACCCGGCCACGGTCCACATGCCCATGATGTGCCAGCACTGCAACCACGCCCCGTGTGAAACGGTGTGCCCGGTGGTGGCGACGACGCACAGCAACGAGGGCCTGAACCAAATGACCTACAACCGCTGCATCGGCACGCGGTACTGTGCAAACAACTGCCCGTACAAGGTGCGCCGGTTCAACTGGTTCAACTACCCGGGATACAAGAAGTTCAGCCAATTCAACCCGGCGGCCGACGCCATCACGCGGATGGTGTTGAACCCCGACGTGACGGTCCGGAGCCGCGGGGTCATGGAGAAGTGCAGCATGTGCGTGCAGCGCATCCAAGCGGGCAAGCTGACAGCAAAGAAGGACGGTACGCCGGTGGTCGATGGCAGCATCGTCACCGCCTGCGCAGAAGCCTGCCCCACCCATGCCATCTCGTTCGGGGACTTGAACGACACGGGCTCACAGGTGCGGGCCATCTCCGAGACGAACCGGGCGTACCATGCGCTCGAGGAAATCGGGGTGAAGCCGAACATCTTCTACATGACCAAGGTCCGGAACACCGAATCGAACCTAGCCTGATCTGCGATGCAACGAGAAGCAGCCATTCGGGAGCCCCTGATTTTAGGGCACAAGACCTACAAGGACATCACCGATGATGTCGTAGGTCCGATCCAAGGTCCCGCGCCGAAGGCGTGGAAGATCATGATCACCATTTCCAGCATCATCGCGGTGTACGGCGTGGGGTGCATCCTGTACCTCTTGGGCACCGGCATCGGGGTGTGGGGATTGAACAAGACGGTGGGGTGGTCGTGGGACATCACGAACTTCGTTTGGTGGGTGGGAATCGGCCACGCGGGCACGTTGATTTCCGCGGTGCTCTTGCTCTTCCGCCAAAAGTGGCGCATGGCCATCAACCGCTCTGCAGAGGCCATGACCATCTTCGCCGTCATCATGGCGGCCACGTTCCCGGGCATTCACATGGGCCGGATTTGGGTGAGCTACTGGGTGCTGCCCTTGCCGAACCAATTCGGTTCGTTGTGGGTCAACTTCAACTCGCCGCTGTTGTGGGACGTGTTCGCCATTTCGACCTACTTCTCGGTGTCGTTGGTGTTTTGGTACATCGGCCTGATTCCGGACTTTGCCACCATCCGCGACCGGATGGTGAAGCCGCTGCCGAAGAAGATCTACAGCATCCTCGCCTTCGGCTGGAGCGGACGGGCGAAGCACTGGACGCGCTTTGAGGAGGTCTCCCTCGTGCTGGCAGGCATTGCGACCCCGCTGGTGTTCTCCGTGCACTCCATCGTCTCGATGGACTTTGCGACCTCGGTGATCCCCGGCTGGCACACGACGATTTTCCCGCCGTACTTCGTGTCCGGCGCGGTGTTCTCGGGCTTCGCCATGGTGCAAACCTTGTTGCTGATCATGCGCAAAGGCATGAACCTCGAGGCGTACATCCACACGAAGCACGTCGAATACATGAACATCGTCATCATCGTGACGGGGTCCATCGTGGGCGTGGCCTATTTGACCGAGCTGTTCATCTCCTGGTATTCGGGCGTCGAATACGAGAGCTATGCCTTCATCAACCGGTTCAGCGGGCCCTACTCGTGGTCCTATTGGATGATGATGACGTGCAACGTGATCAGCCCGCAGTTGTTTTGGTTCAAGAAAATCCGCCGGAGCCTTACGGCCACGTTTGCGCTCTCAATTGTGGTGAACATCGGCATGTGGTTCGAACGCTACGTAATCATCGTAACGTCCATCCACCGCGACTACGATCCGTCGAGCTGGGGGGAATTCCACCCCACGGCCTTCGACATCGGCATCTTCATCGGCACACTCGGCATTTTCTTCACGCTGTTCCTCGGCTTCGCACGGTTCTTCCCGGTGCTGGCGCTGAATGAGTTGAAGACGATTCTGAAGTCCAGCGGCGAGAGCTACAAGAACAACCCTGACAAACACTGACCCGGTGAACAAGGTCTTCCACGTCATGTACGACGACGACGATACGCTGAAGGCGGCGGCGTCGCAGTTGGTTGCCCAAGGCATCCGCATCAAGGAGGTGTTCAGCCCGTTCCCGGTGCACGGGATCGATCCCATCATCGGCATCAAGCGCACGCGCCTGGCCATCACGGCGTTCATGTACGCCATGACCGGCACGACCCTCGCACTGCTCGGGATGTGGTACTTCATGATCCACGACTGGCCCATGAACATCGGGGGCAAGCCCAGCTTCTCGCTCATCGAGAACTTGCCAGCCTTCATCCCCGTCACCTTTGAGTTTTCGGTGCTTTGCGGGGCGCACGGAATGGCGATTACCTACTTGCTGCGCAACGGAACGCTTCCGGGATTGCCGGCGACGAACCCCGATCCGCGCACCACGGATGACCGGTTCGTGATGGAAATCCGCACGGAAGACAACGGCATGGAGGCCGACGCGTTGGAGGCGGCAATCCAAGCCACGCCGATGGTAGAACTGAGCACGAAAGTTTACGGGTGATGAGGAAGATCACGACTCTGTTGACCGCAGGAGCGGTGGCATTCGGCTTCGGATGCACCACCGACCCGAACAGTCCGGGCGTCGAGTACATGCCAGACATGTACCGCTCGCCGGCCATCGAGGCGTACGTGGATTACGGCCAAGATCCGTACGACTTCGGAAGCGATGTCGCCGAAGCACAGCGCATGACCCAGTCGGCGCGGGTGCCCGTGGCGGGGACGATTCCGTATGCGCCGGCTTCGATGGCGTTCGTGTTGCCGTATGCGTACCCGAACACGCCAGAAGGCTACGAGGCGGCCGGGCTGATGCTGCGATCGCCGCTCGATTCGGTGACCGCAGAAATGGTGGAAGAGGGCAAGCAGATTTATGTCCAAATGTGCACGCAGTGCCACGGTGAACAGGGCAAGGGCGACGGTGCCTTGAGCCGCAACGGGCACATCCAGGGCATCCCGAGCTACAGCGACAAGTTGAAGGACTTGCCGGAAGGGAAGATGTTCCACACGTTGACGTATGGCAAAGGCCTCATGGGGTCGCACGCTTCCCAGCTTTCTCAGCGGCACCGGTGGCTCGTCATCGAATACATCAAAGTCCTGCAGCAAGGAGGTTCTGCCCCTGCTGCCGCTTCACCCGCGGATACGACGGCTACGGCTGCGGCTCCTGCACAGACGATGAAAAGCTGACCATGGAATTCAAGTTTGAAGGCCGTGTCCGGACGCTGACCTGGGTCCTCATGGCAATCGGGGCGGTGGCGCTCGTCGGGGGATTCCTGACGGACCACACGGACCATCACCAGCGGTGGTGGGCGAATTTGTTGGTGAACAGCTTCTTCTGGTTCAGCATCGCCCTTGCGGGGCTGTTCTTCTACGCGCTCAACTACGCGGTTGAAGCGGCGTGGTCTGCGCTCATCAAGCGCATTTTCGAGGCGGTTTGGCATTTCTTGCCGATCGGCGGCGCGCTGATTGTGGTCATCCTTTTGGCAGGCCAAATGCACTGGCACCACCTCTACCACTGGATGGACCACACGCTGTACCACCCGTTCATGGTGGACAACGGCAGCGGAATGGAGTACGTGGATGAAGCGGTGCAGGGCGCGGTGGAAAATCCGAACTACGACCACATCATCGCAAAGAAGGCGGCCTATTTCGCAGCGCCGTTCTTTTGGTTCCGCACGCTGGCCTACCTCGCGACGTTCTTCATCTTCGCGCGGTTGTTCCGGAAGTGGTCGCTGGAGGAGGACCGGGCGCCGAGTTTGGACCTGCACTACAAGCAGTTCCGCCGGGGCGCGTTGTTCCTCGTGTTCTTCGCGGTGTTCAGCTCGACCCTGTCGTGGGACTGGATCATGTCCATCGATACGCACTGGTTCAGCACGCTGTTCGGCTGGTACGTGTTCAGTGGGATGTGGGTGAGCCTGATGATCTTTACGAACGTGCTGCTGATTTGGCTGCGTTCGAAGGGCTACTACCCGGAGGTGACGTCGAGCCACATGCACGATTTGGCCAAATGGATGTTCGCCATTTCCATGCTGTGGAGCTACCTGTGGGTGAGCCAATTCTTGCTCATTTGGTACTCGAACATCCCGGAAGAAGTGACCTACTACGTCACGCGGTTCTTCACGGATTACAAGTGGCCGTTCATCACGATGTTCTTCGTGAATTTCGCCATTCCGTTCTACACGTTGATCGCGCGGGACACGAAGCGGAACGTGAAATTCGTGGTGCCGGTTGCGATCCTGATCTTCCTGGGGCACTTCGTGGATGTGTATCTGCTAGTCATCCCCGGAACCCTGTTTGACCACAACGAATTTGGCATCTTTGAAGTGGGATTGTTCCTCGGATTCCTCGGCCTCTTCCTGCATGTCGTCCTTCGGGCGCTTGCGAAGGCGCCGCTGGTCCCGGTCAACCACCCGATGCTGCAAGAATCGAAGGACCTCCACTACTGATGAAACTGCTCATTCTTCTGGTTGTCATCCTCGGATTGGTGGCAATCGTGCAGCTGGCAAAGGTGTACCAGCTGTCGTCGTCCTTGCGTGGAAAGCGTTAGGAGGACATCTCGGAGGCGGACAACCGATTGAACGGGGGACTGTTCCTGCTGTTCATGGGGTTGTTCTACGCAGGGGTGATTTGGTCCTTCGTGACTTACGGAGACTACTTGCCGCCGTCTGCTTCGCTGCACGGAGAGGCGGTGGACCAGCTGATGAACTTCAACCTCCTCATCATTACGGCGGTCTTCTTCCTGGTGAACACGTTGTTGTTTTGGTTCGCTGCGAAATACTACCACCGAAAGGACCGCAAGGCGAAGTTTTTTGCCCATGACAACCGGTTGGAGCTCGTCTGGACGGTGATTCCGTCGATTGTTCTTGCCGTCATCATTGCCTACGGGTTGAAAACCTGGAACGACATGACCGGCGAGGCTTCCGACGATGCGATTCGCATTGAGTTGTACTCCAAACAGTTTGACTGGACGGCCCGGTATCCGGGGGCGGACGGGGAATTTGGCCTGTCGAATTTCAACCTCATCACCGCGGAAAACCCGCTCGGATTGGTCACTTCGGCGGGGGTGGACGCCATGCTCGTGCAGTTGGATTCGACCATCGCCGCGGCGGAATCGGAACTGGCCCACGAAAAGGGACATTTGCTGGACGAGCGGAAGGCCGTGGTGGAAGAGCTCCACGGCGGGGCGCACGGCGATCACGGAGCAGACCACGCGCTGTCTGCGGAGCGGAAGGCCCTGCTGGAAACGCGGTTGAAGGAGCTCGATGCGATGTTGGCTTCGGACCGGGTGGTCGTCCTGTCGGATGCCGCTTACGAGGCAAAGGAGGAAAAACTGGACAACCTGTTGCGGCACCGCCAGCGGGTGGCAGAGATCAAGTCCTTCCGATACGAGGGGGGGCAGTCGGCCTGGGAAGCGGGCTTTGATGACCAAATCGTCAAAGGCGAGTTCCACCTCCCGGTCGGAAAGGAAGTCGAATTCGTCTTCCGCAGCCGGGACGTCATCCACTCGGCCTACATGCCGCACTTCCGGGCCCAAATGAACACGGTCCCCGGCGTTCCGACCCGGTTCAAGTTCACCCCGACGATCACGACGGATTCCATGCGGACCATCCTGGACAACCCGGAGTTTGATTATGTGTTGTTGTGCAACAAGGTCTGCGGAGCAGCGCACTTCAACATGCAAATGAAGGTCATCGTAGAATCGGAGGCGGATTACCAAGTTTGGCTCGCAGGCCAACAAACCTTCATCCCGAAGGATGAACCTGCAGCAGACACCACGGCAGCGCCGGTCGACACGGCAGCGGCCACGGCTCCGGCGGCTCCGACGGCAGCGCGGAAACCGGCCCGTTCGAACTCACCGAAAATCACAGCATCCCTCTGATCATGGGCGCGCACGCACACCACCACGAGGAGAGCTTCGTCTCGAAGTACGTCTTCTCGCAGGACCACAAGATGATTTCGAAGCAGTTCCTGGTCACGGCCATCGTGATGGGAATTGTGGCCGTGATGCTTTCGGTGTTCTTCCGTTTGCAGCTCGGTTGGCCGGGGCAGTCGTTCGCCGTCCTGGAAACGTTCCTCGGCAAGTGGGCCCCGGGCGGGGTCCTCGACCGGAATGCGTACCTCGCGCTGGTCACCATCCACGGCACCATCATGGTCTTCTTCGTGTTGACCGGGGGGTTGTCGGGCACGTTCTCGAACTTGCTTATTCCGCTCCAAATCGGTGCCAGGGACATGGCTTCAGGCTTCCTGAACATGCTCAGCTACTGGTTCTTCTTCTTCTCCAGCGTCATCATGCTCTTCTCGCTGTTCGTGGAAGGGGGGGCGGCTTCGGGCGGATGGACGGTGTACCCGCCGTTGAGCGCGTTGCCGCAGGCGATGCCGGGGTCGGGCATGGGGATGACGTTGTGGTTGATCTCGATGGTGTTGTTCGTCGTCTCCTCCTTGCTCGGCGGGTTGAACTACATCGTGACCATCATCAACCTGCGGACGAAGGGCATGAAGATGACGCGGTTGCCGCTGACGATTTGGGCCTTCTTCGTCACGGCGATTCTCGGCGTGTTGAGCTTCCCGGTCCTCGTGTCTGCGGTGGTGCTGCTCTTGATGGACCGTTCGATGGGAACGGCGTTCTACCTGAGTGACATCCACATCGGTGGAGAGGCGCTCGACGTGACGGGGGGCAGCCCGATTTTGTACCAGCACCTGTTTTGGTTCCTCGGACACCCGGAAGTGTACATCGTGCTGTTGCCGGCGCTCGGCATCAGCTCGGAAGTCATCGCCACGAACGCGCGGAAGCCGATTTTCGGGTACAAGGCCATGATCGGCTCAATCCTGGGCATCGGGTTCCTCAGCTTCATCGTGTGGGGCCACCACATGTTTGTGACGGGCATGAACCCGTTCATCGGGTCGGTCTTTGTCTTCACGACCCTGCTCATCGCCATCCCGTCCGCGGTGAAGGCGTTCAACTACCTCACGACGTTGTGGAAGGGCAACATCCGATTCACCCCGGCGATGCTCTTCAGCGTGGGCCTCGTAAGCACCTTTGTAACCGGGGGTCTGACGGGCATCATCCTCGCGGACTCCGCGCTGGACGTGAACGTGCACGACACCTACTTCGTGGTCGCGCACTTCCACATCGTGATGGGGATGAGCGCCATCTTCGGCATGCTTGCCGGGATTTACCACTGGTTCCCGAAGATGTTCGGCCGGATGATGAACACGAAGCTCGGCTTTGCGCACTTCTGGATTACGCTGGTGTCGGGCTACGGGGTGTTCTTCCCCATGCACTTTGTGGGCATTGCTGGAGCGCCGCGGCGGTACTACGATTATTCGGAGTTCCCCTTCCTCGATGCGGTCATGGACCTCCAGCCGTTGATTTCGACGTTCGCCATCATCGGCGCGGTGGGGCAGGTGTTCTTCCTGTTCAACTTCTTCCACAGCATCTTCCGTGGCCAAATGGCCGTGGAGAATCCGTGGGGGTCGAACACGCTGGAATGGACCACGCCGGTGCAGCACGTGCACGGCAACTGGCCGGGTGCGTTGCCCGAAGTGCACCGGTGGGCGTACGACTATTCGAATCCCGCGCACGAGGCGGATTTTGTGCCCCAAACCGTCGCGGCGCTCCCCGGCGAGCACATCCACTGACGGCCGGATTGGGATTTTTTGGGTCGGTCTGAACGGCTTCATCGCTTCGGCGGTGGAGCCGTTCGGCTATCTTGCCGGCTCTTCGATGAAGCGATTCAGTCATTTACGCGGTGTTGCGTGGGCGTGTGCGGCGGTGTTCCTGCCGCTGCTGGGCAGGGGCCAAACGGTGCACACCCACCTCGATGCTGCGCCGTACCCCTTCCTCGCGGTGGCCCAGAACCCTGCATACTTCGAGGGCGGCGCGCCCCTGCTGCTGTTCCTGCACGGCCGCAGCTTGTCTGGAACGGACCTTACGAAGGTGCGTAAGTACGGGCCCATCGATGCGATGGAGCGGGGTTTGGAGGTTGAGGCGCTCGTGGTGGCGCCCCAGCTCAAGCCGGGGGAACGCTGGGAACCGGCAAAGGTCATTGAGGTGGTCAATGCCGCCCAGCGGCTGTACGGGACGGATTCGTGCCGCGTGTACGTTGCCGGGATGAGCCTCGGCGGCTACGGCACGATGGACTTCGTGGGAACGTATCCCGACCGCGTCGAGGCGGCGGTGGCGATTTGCGGCGGTGGGACGGAGGGTTTGGCCTGCGGCCTGGCCGAAACCCGGCTGTGGATCCAACACGGCACACAGGACCGGCACGTGCCCCATGCGGAATCGGTCAAGATGCACGAAGCCGTCAAGGCGTGCCGGGAAGACGCGCTGTGCAAGCTCACCCTGCATCCCGACTGCGATCACGGCAAGATTGCCCGCGAATTCTACCGCGGCGGCCTCTACGCGTGGCTGTTCCGCGGCGAGGCGCCGTAAATTCGGGACATGCGCGAGGAAGCGGAATTCGACGTCCGGGGTGCGGCAGAGTCGTCCGGAGAGGGGGAGTACGACCGCGTGTTGCGGCCGGCCCGCCTTGAGGATTTCACCGGGCAGCGGGCCGTCCTCGAGAACCTCGAGGTTTTCATCCGTGCGGCCGTTTCGCGGGGCGAAGCGCTGGACCACGTGTTGCTGCACGGCCCGCCCGGGCTGGGCAAGACCACACTGGCGAACATCGTCGCAAACGAGATGGGCGCGGCCATCCGGACCACGTCCGGGCCGGTGCTCGACAAGCCGGGCGACCTCGCCGGGCTGCTGACGAACCTCGAGCCGAACGACGTGCTGTTCATCGATGAGATCCACCGGCTCAGCCCCGTGGTGGAGGAGTACCTGTACAGCGCGATGGAGGACTATCGGATCGATTTGGTCATCGATACCGGGCCCAACGCGCGCACGGTGGCCATCGACCTGCACCCCTTCACCCTCGTCGGTGCCACGACGCGGTCCGGCTTGCTCACGGCGCCGCTGCGGGCCCGCTTCGGGATCAACCTGCGGCTGCAGTACTACGACGCGCGGACCTTGACGGACATTGTCATGCGGAGTGCGGACATCCTCGTGGTGCCCATCGAAGAACCGGCAGCCTACGAAATCGCTTCACGCAGCCGGGGCACGCCCCGGATCGCGAACGCGCTGCTGCGCCGCGTGCGCGACTTTGCCACGGTGAAGGGCGACGGGCGCATCGGGCTGGAAATCACGCGGTACGCCCTCGATGCACTCCATGTAGACCGGTTGGGCCTCGACGAGATGGACAACCGCATCCTGACGACGCTCATCGACAAATTCAAGGGCGGCCCGGTGGGCGTGGGGACGATCGCAACGGCCATCGGGGAAAACGCCGGAACGGTGGAGGAGGTGTACGAACCGTACCTCATCCAAGAGGGGCTGCTGATGCGCACCCCGCGCGGGCGCCAAGCGACGGAAGCAGCCTACCGCCACCTCGGGCGGCTTCCCCACGCGGCGACGGGCGGACTCTTCGACGCGTGAGATGGGGTGGGGCGAGGTGCAGGCGGCGGAACGGGCGGCGTGGCTGCGGCGGACGGCCCTGCAGCTGGGCTTCGACGGGGTCGGGATTGCACGGGCGGATTTTTTGAGCGAAGAGGCCCCGCGGCTGGAAGCTTGGCTCGCGAGCGGGATGCACGGGGGACTCGGGTACATGCAGCGAAACTTCGATGAACGGCTCGATCCGCGGCGCGTCGTCCCCGGCACCCGGACCGTCGTCACCCTGCTGTACAACTACCACAACCCGCGGCGGCCGGCGGACCCTAACGCGCCGCGCATCGCGAGTTATGCCCTCGGACGGGATTACCACCGCGTGGTCCGGACCCGGGTATGGCGGCTGTTGGACGCGGTGCGCGCGGAATGGGGCGAGCAGGTCGGAGGGATGGCGTTCGTCGATGCCGCTCCGGTGCTCGAGCGCGCCTGGGCCCGCCGGAGCGGCCTGGGTTGGATCGGCAAAAACGGCCTCCTCCTCACCCGGAAGCGCGGCAGCTACCATTTCCTTGCGGAGTTGCTGCTCGACGTGGACCTCGCCCCCGACCCGCCGGCCGCCGAACACTGCGGCACCTGCCGCCGCTGCCTCGACGCGTGTCCCACGGGCGCCATCGTGCGGCCCGCCGTGGTCGACGCGTCGCGGTGCATCAGCACTTTCACCATCGAACTGCGTGGCCCCATCCCGGAGCCCGTGGCCGGCCGCCTCGAAGGCTGGGCCTTCGGATGCGACATCTGCCAAGAAGTGTGCCCCTGGAACCGCCACGCCACCCCGCACCGCGAGCCCGCCTTCGAACCCCATCCGGCCTTGTGGGGCTTGACGGCATCGGACTGGCAAGACCTGAGCGAAGAGGCCTTCCGCGAGCTCTTCCGGCACAGCGCCGTGAAGCGGACCGGCTACAGCGGCCTGCGCCGCAACCTCCGGGCCGTCTTCGGCCTGCCGCCGCTGCCAGACGCGAGCCGGGGGTTAGCCCCAGGCGACGGCGGCGAAGGTCTCGTTGATGACGTCGCCGTACCGTGAGCCGTACCGCCCGAGGCACCAATCCCGCAACATCCGCAACTCCTCTGCATTCAGGTAGTTCAAACACTTGCGAAGCTCCTTCGCGAACAGGTGCCGGTCGAAGCTGACCTTCGACAGCACGCGCTTACTGAATTCCAACATGCCGCTTGCGTTCATGACAACGAAGGAACGCAAACTCGCCGCCCTGCCGTGCGTCAGGTCCGTTAATCGACGTTAATGTACCTTGCGTCTATGGACCACAGGTTGCGGAATCACGAGGATCGGCGGCGGTTGAAGGCGAAGTTGCAGGTCGACGCGACGCCGCGGACGACCGTGTCGTTTTACCGCTACTTCCGGGTGGAGGCGCCGGAGGAGTTTCGCGATGCGCTGTATGCGGCGTGGATGGAGCGGGGGGTGCTCGGGCGCACGTATGTGGCGAGGGAGGGCATCAATGCCCAAATTTCCGTTCCGACCGACCGCTTTGCCGACTTCCGGGACCACCTCTACGGCCTGCCCGGCTTCGACGGGTTGCGGCTGAATGTGGCGGTGGACGAAGGCAAGAGCTTCTTCCGTTTGGCCATCAAGGTGCGCGAGAAAATCGTCGCAGACGGGTTGAACGATGCGACGTTTGACGCGTCAGATACGGGCCACCACTTGACGGCGAAGGAGTTCAATGCCCTCACCGCGCAGCCGGACACCCTCCTGATCGACATGCGCAACCGGTACGAAAGCGAGGTGGGCCATTTTCGGGGGGCGATCACGCCGGAGGTCAACACCTTCCGCGAAGAAATCGTCCTGGTGGAGCGCCTGCTCGAGGGCAAGGAGGACCGGCCCATCGTGATGTACTGCACCGGCGGAATCCGCTGCGAAAAGGCCTCTGCCTACCTGAAGCACAAGGGGTTCCAAAACGTGCACCAACTCGACGGCGGCATCATCTCGTACGCCCGCCAAATCGCCGAACAAGGCCTCGAAAACCGCTTCATCGGCAAGAACTTCGTGTTCGACGAGCGGCTCAGCGAGCGCATCACCGACGACATCGTCGCCCACTGCCACCAATGCGGCGCCCCCGCCGACACGCACGTGAACTGCGTGAACCTCGCCTGCAATTTGCTCTTCATCCAATGCGCCGCATGCGCCGAGGCCCACGAGGGCACTTGCAGCCCTGCGTGCCAGGACGTCATCCACCTCCCCGAGGAGCAGCAGCAGGAAATCCGCCGCCAGGTCGGGGAGGAGCGCAACCGCCGCCGCGCCGCGGGCGATTCGGGCACTCAGGGCTTGCGGTACTCGACGGCTCCGTCGAGGATGTAGTTCATTTGGTAGATGTCGTCGGCGTTCAGCCGCAAGGTGCCGGCGAAGGTGAGCCGTTCGTCGGTTTGGTACGGGCGAACGGGCTTGTTCCCCTTGAACCGCAGGTCCACCACCGACTCCGGCCCGGCCCCGCCACAGAAGAAGCAGTTCGCGAACGGGTAGCGGCTCAGCACGTAGAAATTCTCGTCGATGTCCACCGGGATGACGTAGCCGGTGATGTAGTACGGCTTGCCCGCTGCGGCCTTCACTTGCGCCCCGAAGGTGGGCTTCCAGTAGTAGGAATCCAGGCTTTCGAGGTAGACGTCCTTGAAGGTGACATTTTCTAACAGCTGCCAAGTCAATTCTTTGTAGCTCCCGCCTTGCACCGGAGGCGGGGCAGCAGCCCGGGCTGCGGCGAGTGCTTCGTCCGTCATGCGCGGCGGTGCGGCGTGCCCTGCAGGGGCTTCTTCGCCCTCGTACAGCGCCCCGGACCCGTTTGCATCCGCGTAGGCCGGGTCTTCTTCAGGCCGTTCTTCCGCGGCCCTGCGGACCGATTCTTCCGCCGCTTTGCCGCCTTCGGAAGGATGGCACATCGAACTCAAATTCAAGGCACTGAAAGCCACAAGGGCCATCGCAGCGGCGGGCCAAACCCACCTGCGCCGGGTCGTTCGCGTCATGGCATCGAAGATAACACGGCTCCTCAGCCGTCAGACAGGGTCTTTGAAATGTCCATCCGCAGGACAGAAATCCCGGGAATGGCCGCCGCGAGCAGGCCCACCCCGATGGCTCCGCCGACGAGCGCAAGTTCCCCGGGGAGCACGGCGAGGGTGCCGAGGTCGTAGTGGAACTTGTCGGCCACGAAGGTGGCCAACGCCGCCATGCCCAGTCGCCCCACGGCCAACCCCAACAACGCGCCGCCCGTGCTCAACAGCCCGCCCTCCAGCAGCAGCGAGCCGTACACTCCGCGCGGCGAGGCGCCCAGGGTCCGCAGCAAGGCGAGTTCGTAGCGACGGGCCAGCAAGCTGTCGTACACCGAGATGAAGATGCTCGCAAAGCTCAGCGCCACGATGAGGGCGGCCAGGGCGCGGAGGGTGCGCATGCCCAGCCCGAAGTTCATCGTCAAGCGGTTCACCTCGATGGCCGGCAGCGCCACCTGCATGTTCGTGTCCCGGATCAGGTTCGGGATGGTCAGGACGGCGAGCGGGTTGCGCTTCTTCAACAGGACCGCGGTGACCTCGCGCGGCGCGTCCTCGAGCCCGTGCACGCCCCACACCGACTCGAGGTTGCAGAGGATGAGTTGGTCCACGACGGTGCGGCTCTTCCCGTACACCCCGACGACGGTGAAGGCCTTGTCTTTGTGCACGTCCGTGGCGTCCTGCAGGCCGTGTGCGCTGTAGAAGGTGTCGCCGAGGCCCAGCCCCGTGGCGGCGGCCACATCGGCCCCAAGCACGACTTCGTAGGGGGCGGCCCACGCCCGGCCTTCGGCGAGCGCTGCGGCGTAGTGCTTCGGGTAGGCGGGCGTCGTGCCGACGATGCGGTAGCCTTCGTGGTTGTCCCCGTAGGCCAGCGGAATTGCGGAGGCGATGTAGGGGTGGCGCATGACGCGTTGGGCGTCTGCGAGCTTGATGTTGCCGGTCGGGGCGTCGACGTGGTAAACGTTCGCGAGGATGAGCTGCAGCGGGCTGCCTTTTGCGCCGAGGACGAGGTCGATGTCGGCGATGTTGCGCTCGAAGGTGGCCGTGAGTTGGCGCTCTGCGAGCATCAGCACGCTGACCATGCCCACGCCGAAGGCGAGCAGCACGAGGCTGAGGGCGGTCGAGAGCTTCTTTGCTCCGAGGTTGCGCCAGGCGAGGAGGAGCCAATTCATTGCGCGCAGAGGTCGAGGCGCCGGGGGTAGCGCGCGGTGAGACGGGCGTCGTGGGTGACGACGACGAGGGTGGCGCCGGCTTCTTCGGCCGACCGCTCGAGCAAAGCGACCACCGCGTCGGTGCTGCGGTCGTCGAGTGCGCTGGTGGGTTCGTCGGCCAGTACGACCGATGGGCGGTGCACGAGCGCCCGGGCAATCCCGACGCGCTGTTGCTCGCCCACGCTCAGGTCGCGGGGCCGTCGGTTCGCCTTCGCGCCGACGCCGAGGTCCTCGAGCATGCCGCGTGCGCGTGCGCGGTCCGGGCGCTCGCCGGCGAGGAAGGCCGGGAGGAGCAGGTTTTCGAGGACCGTGAGGGACGCCACGAAGTGGGGGCGCTGGAAGACGATGCCGATGGAGCGCCCGCGGAACCGGTCGAGGGCCTTGCCGTTCAAGCCGTTGAGGACCGTCCCGGCCACTTCGATGCGGCCGGATTCGGGGCGAAGCAGCCCGCTCATGAGGTGGAGGGGCGTGGTTTTGCCGGAACCGGACTGACCGAGCACGAGCAGCCGGTCGCCGGGGGGGCAATCGAAGTCTGGGAACTGCAGCAGCGGGGTTTCCGGGCTGTAGCGGAAGCTGAGGTCGCGCACGGCAATCATGGCCTGCGAAGGTACGACCGGCCCTACCTTCGGGCGGTGAATTTTCGTCAACGTCTGGCCCGGTATGGTTTGGGCATCGGCATCGGCATCTTGCTGAGTTTGTACTTCTTCAGCGGCCGCGGGTGCGGGGATTGGCTGCCGGCAAATCGGATTGCGGCGGACATCCGGACGCTCGGGTTCGCGCCGGATGCGCGGGTGAGCTGCCTCCTCGGCTGCCACGCGGTGGAAGGGGGGCTGGACGCGTGGCTTGCCGGGGCCGACCTCGACCTCGGGGCGAGCGGGCCGCGCGAGCAGCCGCGGCGGTATGTGTTCCGGTCGGACGGTCCGGTGGGGGCACTGGAGTTCGTGTTGGCGGACACCGCGGCGGTGGTCCGGGCGCCGGATCCGGCGGTGGCGGGCTGCGGGTGCTAGCGCAGGCGGGTCAGAGGCGAACGAGGACGATGCGGCCCCAGCGGACTTCGCCGCCCACGGTGAAGGTTTGGACCACGTACGTCCCCGGTGCAAGGCCGGCGGTATTCCACGTGTAGGGCGCCTGCGCAGCCAGGAATTCCACGTCGTGAACGGTGCGGCCGGACGCGTCGAAGATGCGCATCCGCTCGAGGGCCACGTCCACGCCGAGGTCGAGGGTCACGTCGGCTGCTGCGGCCGCCGGATTCGGGGTAAACCTCACGTGATCAGCGAATTCGCCGGGGAGGTTCGCCGGGTCGTAAGCGATTTTGTACACGTAGTTCCGCGTGCACAGGTACAGCTCGCCGCGGTTGTCCTCGCCGAAGGCATAGCGCGGCTCGTCCCATTGCGGGAAGCCGCCCGGCACCTGGATTTCGATGGGCGCGTGGCTCCAGAGGCCGTTTGCACCTTCTTGGAGGGCCCAAAATTTCACGTCGTAAAATCCGCAAGCGTCGGTGAGCAAGTACGACCCGTACAGCGAGGGGATGGCAGTTCCGCGGTACCGGTAGCCGCCGATGACAGAGCACCAGCCGTTTGCATGCGGGTAGGCGAAGATGGGCCGGACGAGGACGCTGTCCGGGTCGCAGTCCGCCACCGGTTCGTAGCACATCGGCCCCTCCATCCGGCGCCAGCCGTAGTTGCGCCCGCCTCCGGACCCGGCCGGCTCGAAGCTGACCTCTTCCCAGTCCACTTCGCCCACGTCGCCGATGAACAGGTCGCCGGTCAGCCGGTCGAAGCTCCACCGCCACGGGTTGCGGAAGCCGTAGGCCCAAATCTCCGGCAGCGCCCCGGCCACGCCCACGAACGGGTTGTCTTCGGGGATGCTGTAGGCGGCGAGGCCGTGGGTGCGGATGCGGAGGAGCTTGCCGAGGAGGGTTTCGAGGTTTTGGCCGTTGCCGAGGGGGCCGTGGTCGTCGCCGCCGCTTCCTCCGCCCGTGGCGCCCGTCCCGGTTCCGCCGCCGTCGCCGACGCTGAGGTACAGCAGCCCGTCGGGGCCGAAGTGCAGCTGCCCGCCGTTGTGGCCGCGTTCGTCCTCTTCAAAGACGAGGAGTTCGTACCAAACGCTCGGATCGACCGCACTCCGGTCCGGGGTTGTGCCGAAGCACACCAGCCGCTGGTGAAGGCGGTGCCCGGTGCCGTCCGGCCGCTGCCCGTTGTAAATCGCATAGACCAGCCCGTTCGCTTCGAAGTCCGGATCGAGCACGAGGTCGTTGAGCCCCTGCTCGCTCATGATGCCGTAGTCCACGAGGTCGAGCCCGCCGGCGCCGAGGTGCATGAACGGGGTTTCCCGCAGCCCCCCGTTTGCCGGGTCGTACACCTTCACTTCCCCGGTGTGGCAAACCACGAGCAGCGCGGTCTCCTCCGGGTCGTGCGACGCCGGCCGCACCGCCACCGGCCATTCCGCCGCGAGCAGGCGTTCCCCCACGAGCGCCGCCGGCGCCGTCGACACCGGCACGTCCACCGGGTAGTATTGCCCGGAAGCGTGCGCGGCACAGAGCAGGCCCGGAAGGGCGTAGGCAAGGGCACGGAAGGGCAGTCGGGTCACGGCGCGGGGGTTAACTTTGCGCAAAGATACCCACCCCGATGCCGCGCTTTCCCGCTTTGTTCGCTGCCTTCCGCACGCCCCGCCGGGTTCCGGTGGCGGTGCTGCTTGCGGCGGCGGCCGTCGCCATCGGAGCGGCCTCCCGCCCCGGGCGGCGACCGGATGCGCACGGGGGTTCGGCGGTGGACCGCATGGGCGAGCTCTGCACGGTGCAGGGGGCGCTGTTCACCGGGTCGGGCAACTGCGTGAACTGCCACGCCCCGGATCCGGCGGGCCACGCGCTCGTCGACGCGGACGGGTTGAGCGTCAGCCCGGTGTGGGATTGGGAGGCCACGCTGATGGCGAACAGCGCGCGGGATCCCTTTTGGAGAGCGAAAGTGGCGCACGAAGGCCTCGTCAACCCGGCCCACCGCGAGGAAATCGAGCACACGTGTACGGCGTGCCACGCGCCGCAGGGCTACCACGAGGCGCTCTTTGCGGACCCGGCGGCGCACTACACGATGGCGGATTTGCTGGGCGATCCGCTGGGCCTCGACGGGGTGGGCTGTACAGGGTGCCATGCCATTGACAATGTGAATCTTGCGGGCCGATCGAACGGGGATTTGCCCATCAACCCGGAGGGTGTCGCCTGGGGCGGCTTCGAAAACCCGTGGGACGGGTTGATGAGCGGCCAAACGGGGTTCATCCCCGCCTTCGGCAGCCACATGCGCACGAGCGAGGTGTGCACGTCGTGCCACTCGCTGTACAGCCACACGCAGGACCTCAGCGGCGAGGAGAC
>Ga0172372_10004733_pt1 | contig 19235 bp, 16 predicted proteins | sample LakKiv5m_2_FD_114544 | JGI IMG/M metagenome (GOLD analysis project Ga0172372, IMG submission 114544) | Freshwater microbial communities from Kabuno Bay, South-Kivu, Congo - kab_092012_9.5m | ecosystem: Environmental > Aquatic > Freshwater > Lake | place: Democratic Republic of the Congo...
CAACATCGATGCCATACAATAAATGAATAGCTGACATGATGATGAGCAGATGAATAAAAGCTAATTTGAGCATGGGTACTCCATTGATAGCGACAGTGACCCTTTAGACAGATCTAATTTTTTGAAGGGTGGGTAGACGGAAGACTTTGGATTAGGTTGAGAGGTCGGGATATTGGGGTTGAACCACAGGTCAGAATGATTTCCAGAAATTTTGATGTTTCGAATTAAAGATTTTCCATTTTCTGAAGGTTTAAAGGAATCTTCTATCTCACAATCGAGGTAAGATAATAAAAATATGGGATAATGCTCAGCATTGATTCGATACCCTTTGTATTGGTATCCTAGTTCTAGGGGTGTGGCGACGGGCCAACTTTTGCCAGGTGTAGCACAGATCAAAGCCTGCGGAGCAAGCTTTTGTATAATCTCACCAAGGGGTGATTCTAAAGGTGCAAAGCGATTGAACCATGTGTTGTAGGCGTCTAAAAATCTTCCTTTCCAGATAAACGTTGGAGCGCATTTTTCGGAGTCGTAAGCATAATGTATGTTTAAGGGATCTCCTACCGCAATGGCATAATGACCGCTAGCTTCGATAAAAGTTCTAAATACAATGGGGCGATCTTCTGGAATCAACTCAAACTTATTGCGCGGTGGAGGGTAGCCCTCTGGGTATTCAGTGATATGATTCAAGTAGGCCCAAATGGAGGCGATCTGTAGATGGGTGTCTCCATTTAAAATATGACTTTGAGTGCTGATCCCGTTTGGCCAAAATGAAGGCATGATGGTGCCTGGACGCAACAAATTTGGATGAATTAAATTCTCTCTAAACCATACTGGGCGATAGCGTTCTGTTGCACCAGCTAGATCAATTGCGGGAATGCCGATGGATTTTTTATCTTTTAAGTCATGGCACATGATGCAATTTAAGGCAGTTGAGCCGAGCAGTTGTCGACCAATTTCGGGATGGCCATGTTCCAAGTGTTCTTGCTGATGTTCCTCAATAGGCAAATCCTGTTGTTTAAATAATTCGATGAGATGTTTGACATTGTCGATTCCGAAGTCGGGCATTTTAGTATTGAGACTTGTTCTTAGGGCTCCTTCTCCATTTAAAACCTTGTAGAGCCAGTCGTGTTTAAACTTTCTGCCAACGTCATTTAATTTTGGAGGAAACTTTCCTTCATCGCCCAAACTTTCTTCGCCGCTGAAGAAGGGCAGGGCTTGATCTTGTGGGCCTCCGACCTGATGTCTTGAATGGCAGGCGAAACAGTTAAATGACGCCATGGTTTGCAATATTTTGGTTTCATCATTTACAGATTCAGTTAAGTGAGCGGTTTTAATGCCATTGATTTGCCGTGATGAAAGTTTGTAATCGACTGCGCTATGTTCGCTTAAACAACCTTTGTTGCTCTTTAGGTCAAGATCATTCCATGCGATAAACGTCGCTTTCAGGTCGACATCTTTTTTTGCATGACAATTAGCACAGCCTTTAGTTATAAAGGCTTGTTTGCCCTTTTTAATCATTTCAGAAGATGTGGCTATTTTTTTGATAGAATCTGGATTGATAAAGTAATCCATGTCTTTGCGTTCGATCAAGTATGCTGCAAGATGGCTTGAATCTTCAGCCGTGAGTTTGAAATCTGGCATTCTACCAGAAGGCCGATGCTTGAGGGGATGCTGAATGAAATGGGTCAGGGATCCTAAACTATATTTTCGTTTAAGATCGCCTAGAGGTGTGAAGGCATCGTTTAAAGTTTTATTTTCAATCGGATTGGGACCATGACAGGCTACACAGCCAATTTTATGATAGAGCGTTTTTCCGACACTGGCCTGATTGGTCCGCGGAAGCTTTTTATCGGGACTTTGATCAGACAGAAGAAATTGAGCAATAGCCTCAATCGTCTCCGCGTCATGTTCTGACTGCTTAAACAGGTCTGGCATGGTGGTTCCCTGTTTGATGGCACTGGGGTTTGCGATGAAAGCTCTAAGCCACTCTTCTCTAACCCTATTTCCAAGCTGATCTAAAATGGGCCCTTGCTTGGTCATGGGATTCAAAGGGGATTGCGTATGACAATTGAAACATCCTAATTCGTGGATGAGAACTGTCCCGATACCAGTTTGAGTTTCCGGTAAACGCTCAAGGCCGGGAAGGATTGGAGATGCGGAGGCGATAGTGAGCAGTGAAAATACAATGAAAAAATACTTTATCATGAGTTAGATCTCAATAGAGGTTATGAATATAGTCAGAAGTGAAGTATTTTTTATAGTGATATAGGGTCATGGCTAGGACAATAGGGGCATTGGTATGACAAGCTAAAGCGGTCAAAAGCATTGTCTTCTCTAATCATTGAACATAGTCTAAAAGGTATTAACTCATAGAACTATTTTCAAGTAGCGCGATGAATTTCCCAAAGTAGAGTCCATTGTCATGAAAAGTTCTTCCGCTGACAAGGTTGTTGTCAACAACGCAACTGGCATTCTCGTAAATCCCGCCACACACTTCTAGATCAAATCGACATTTTGCTACTGTTGCCATACGCCTGCCCTTGACTCGGTCGGCACGTGCGGCAATTTCAACGCCATGACATACGCTCGCGATAGGTTTGTTTTGATCGAAAAAATGTTGTGTGATGCGAATCAGATCAGGATCTTCACGTATGTATTCAGGGGCGCGTCCGCCACTTAAAAATAGGCCCAAGTAATCTTTTTCATCAATTTCTGAAAAGGCAAAATCCGCTTCTAGGGTATAACCTTCCCACTCTTTTGTGATGGTCCACCCTGGTTTCACTTCATGCATCACCATTTGATAACGCCTTTTTTCCGGCGCAATGACAATGGGAACAAAGCCCGCCTCCTGCAAGCGATAGTACGGATAAAGCGTGTCCAGTGTTTCGGAGGCATCGCCAATGACGATCAATACTTTATTATTCATAAGTCTAACTCACTTTGTCCAAACAGTTTAATAGATAGGTTCTGGCTAGATTGATTTCAGCAGTCACTTCAGCGATCGAGGCCAGAATGGGTTTACCCCTTGGGGTGGGATGCATAAAGATACTAACGGGTCCGTGGTATTGAATGTGTTTTAATGCTGCAATCAGGGGTGTAAAATCCAGATCACCACGTCCGGGCATTTGAAGCAACTCCACCTCTTTTGGTGTCACTTGTTTTGAGCCGATGCCATATTGTTGAGCGTAGAAGAAACTCACTTTGTGATCCAATTGTCTAATCAGATTTCCCATGTCAGTGGCATTCAATCCTGCTGTTTGCAAATGGTGTGGCGCAAAAGCGATGCCCAAGCAATCGTGTTGCTGAGCCATTTCTGCAAACCACAGCATGGAGTCTTTTGTGTGAATAAGAGAATGATCGTGATTTTCGATTGCGATGAACATGCCTAATTGAGTTGCCGACTCGATTTGCGGTTTTAGCAATTCGATAAATTTTTTGATTTCCAGTTTCATTTCATTGCCGGGAGATAGATTCTTGGGCCCTCTTGCGCCACAGACGAAAATAACTCCTGAACCTGTGATATTCTGCGCATACTCCATTTCCTTCTGCAAATTGAAAGGCCCTAAGTTGTAACAGGTCATGCATTTCAGATTGACTTGATTTTCCTTGATCAAGGTTTTAAAGGCATCCATTCCCATTTCATTTGCTTGCTCACGGTGGTTGGCATGGGCTTTTGGCCAAAGGTCAACATCGCGACTGCCAATTTTTGTTACTTCTTTGAGCACATCGGCTAGATTCATATCACCGTACATGGCTGAACTCAAAATGAAATTCAACGTATAATTTTTATCTTGCGCATTGGATTGACTTAAAAAGAGTGACGAAGCGAAAGCGGCGTGGCTTAGGGTTGCGATAAATTCTTTTCTTATCATGTTGAGATCTCCGTGGTTCAAGTAACGATAAGTTAGGTCATTTATCCGTTATCTCAATGGGTGATTTCGGCCAAGAGTAGGACTATTTGGACAAAAGTCTTCATAAATAAAACCTGCGACCATGAGTTTTGATTTAAAAGAGGGGGTGTTTTAAAGTGATAAAATCTTAACTTTCAATCAAGGTGCCAAAAGCAGGGGCTTCATACAATCTAATTCAACCCTTTGGAGATGACCATGGAGCTTTTACTTCCTCAAGACCTAGACGTGTCTATTTTAACGATTTACCCAAAAGAGGCTTTTTTTGAATGGGCTAAAAGTATTGAAGATGCAGAAGACGACTCCGACATTGAGCTTGAATTTGAAGACATGCAAAATGACACGAGTGCTTATGTCGTGCCTTCGATTGAATCTCTGGAGGATTTGCAGGTGTGCATCGATGCAAATTTTAAGACCATTTTTGAAAACGAACTTTTTGGATGGTGTACGGATGTTTCAAAATGGCCCGACACAAGTGATTTTAATCTTTTCAACGATTGGTTTGGCTTGTCGGTTCACTCGATGGCCTTCGACTTAACAGGCGATAAGGACGAAGAGCAAGACGATTGAGCTTTTGAAGAGAAGTGAGACTTGGAAATTTAAACTGATGAGAACGTTGCATCTTGTTCTCAAAAATGACTGTGAGAGAAGAAGGCTTAATGGGCCTTGTCCCTAATTTCGGCAGATGAGAAAAGCATCCGTCATTCCCGCGTACGAAGGGCGGAGCCCGAAAAGCCTGCCCCCGTGAAGGCGGGGGAATCTAGGTTGGTGTAGCTTTTAGGTCGTTCTGGATACCCGCCTGCGCGGGTATGACGTTTCGCTGATTGACGACTTTAGGGACAAGACCGTTTAATGTTATAAACCGCTGTTGAGTTTTTCATCGGCAAGGTTAAATTCGATCGCTCCCTTGATATTCCAAATGGGAGCATCGCCTTTAACTTGTTTCGCAAGCCAATTTAGGCCAGCCGAGTAAATGATCTCGTGTTTGCCATCAAAGATGGTGAGGCGTGCACGATTGGATTGAACTCTAAAAAGCGGTTGGCGTTTACCGTACAATGGGTCTTTTAATTTTTGAATGGAAGGTGGTGGAGTTAAGCTTTGATAGAAGTCAGCCATGACTTCTTTAGGAATCACAGCTTCGCTATTGGCGACGGCATTGAAGGCTCTAATTGAATGCGTGAAGGGAACGCTTCCCTTGCGGCCGTCGTATAGACCATGATTGATATCCAAGGGAACGCTTATGGTATGGTTGAGATAACTAAGAGGAGATCGCGCGCGGCAATGATCCTTAAAAGCGTCCTCAGTAGGGTTGCCGCAGGCCATTTCAATATGCTCTGCATACTGTTTGGGGCCGAATTGAGTTTTCTCTTGCCACCACTGTTGAATATCAGAGATGCCGCACCATGTTGAAACACCCGCCCATAGTTCAGGTTTCCTTCCTGCCATCAACAATGCAGCATGACCGCCGCCGGACACTCCGATGAGATAAACTCTTTTTGAATCAGGTTGAGTCAATTGCATCATGGTTGCAACGGCTGATTCAATGTCGCAGACAACATACTCTGATCCTAGCGCCTCGGGTTTATTGTTGGGGCCTCTAAAGTTTGGATGGATTAAATTCCAATCATTCTCAATACACCATTTGGCATAGGCGGCACCATCTTTTTGAAGGTAATCCGAGGACCAAGTGTGCAGTGCAACCAAGAGGGGTCTGTTTTTTGTTCGTGCTTTATAAATCAGTGCCGGCTGAGCGCTCTGGTCAAGGCTAGAGGTGTAGACCATCTCTTCAATGACAGTTGGCCAAGATGAAGATTGCGCTTGCATAAATGGAACCAATGAAATTGAAAGGGTCAGATACTTAACAAGCCATTTGAGGGAAGTTTTAAACATCGTGTGATGAGTATCTTATAAGGTAGTCACTTTAATATTTTTAAAGTTAATTTCCATATCCTTGCCCGGATGCAATTGCAAACCGATAGGACCACTTTCGATAGCGGTTTCAGATTGATACTCATTGACCTGTTTGCCATTGAGCCAAATGGTGTAAACAGAACCTACAGCTTTAATTTTAAGTAGATTCCAATCGGTGGCCTTTAGCAATTCAGCTACACCGGAGGATTCTTTGGGATAGCCTTTTTTAGGGATGTAGGGTGATGTGGTCATATCGCGTTTCAAGCTGCCAGAAATGCCAATTTGGATTTGATCGTCGTTTCTAATGAATACACCGGAATCAACTGTGCCAGCGATCATTTTAAATTCAAGTTCAACGATAAAGTCGGTGTAATTCTCTTGCGTCCAAAGCGTTGAGCCGGTTTTTTTAGGATCGCTTTTGCAGACGAGTTCTTGGTTTGCGACTGACCACCAAATGTTATTTTTTGGAATTTTAAAATGAGAGAGGCTTTCTCCATTAAAGAGATTTTGCCATTGTGCTTCAGCACAACAAGAACCTGTGAATAAAAGCAATAGGAACCATCTTAACATCTGAATCATCTTTAAATTGAGTCAGAACAAAGGATAAGCTAAATTTTGAAAAAGTCCTTTCGCATTTTGCGAAAGGAGGCTAATAAATGCGAACTCGTCATTGCCGCGGCAAGGGCGGATTTACTTATAGAGATTGGGCTAAATATAATATTGTGGTTGACCACATTGACCTAGCATGAATTTTTATCTTCAAGTTAATAGCAATGAAGCGTTTCGTCCTCTTGATGATGTTAGTAACTAGTTGTGTCCATGCCGATGTACTGAGCACTGCTGGAACGATAAAGTTTGACTCAAACCGTGATGGTGTAGCTGAAATGACTTTGAATGGCACAGGTCTAGGCATTGGCGTTTTGCCATCAGCTAACTTGCACGTTCATGGGGAGGCAATGCTCAAGGATTTGCGCGTGATGGGAACAATGGAATTCGGATTGCAAAACATTAGTTCGAATACCAGCTTGAGTGAAAATAGCATGGTTTTTGTAGACACGACAGCGGCTTCGGTGACGTTGAGCTTGCCTTATGCTGGAAATGTGGCGGGCCGACAATATCGCATTAAAAAGACCTCTAATTTAAATGCCCTTTGGGTCGATGGTGGTGCTGATTTGATCGACAATCAGTCGATGGTGGTTTTGAGCTCTGCTTATAGCGGTTACCCCTACTTGAATGTGATTTCCAATGGAACACAATGGTACATTGAGAGGAAATCGGCCGAATTTAAAATCCCCGGATCTGATAACTTGAGCGCTTGGTGGAAATTTGATGAGGGCAGTGGCACAAGCGCTTTTGATAGTTCGGGTCAACATCACAATGGCATCATCACCAATATGGCCGCTGCCGATATTGGCGTGACAGGCAAATTTGAAAACGCCTTGGAGTTCGACACCAGCAACGACTATGTTTTCGTGCCAAGCGATGTCGCGTTGGAAGTTCAAAACTTCACCTATTCTTTTTGGGTGAAATTTAAGGTTCTAGGTAGCATGGAAAACTTAATGACCTATAAAACCGATTTGTTGACGACGAATGGTGCAATATTAATCCGCAAAGAAACAACTGATTTGATCACGGCATTTATACACGATGGGGTTGACTATGAACCTAGAGTGTCTTCCGCTAGCGTGATTGCCAGTGCTGGTGTTTGGTACCATGTTGCGGTAACGTTCGATCAGGTCAATTTCAAGTGTTATCTCAACAGCGCTGTGGCCACAACGGCAAGGGCGCTTTCTGTTCCCTACGCGACGACCAATAATTTGATCATAGGAAATGCCGGTGGGTTTTCTTCTTCAGCAGACGCAACCATCGATGATTTTCGCCTTTACAATCGAGTTTTGAGCAGTGATGACATCACGGCCATTTACAACCAGGGCAACTAGTGTGGTCCGTCAGAATGGGCACGGCTTATCAAGATGAGGTAAAACCACAGAGTGATAGTGCTTGTCTGAGTTTAGTCGACGATTCGTGCAAGCCTCCGATGCGATTGCGTTGAATCCATAGTTTTTCATATTGTCCAATGGCTTTAACGGCCTCTGCTTGAGGAAATGGAATTGCGTGTGTAAGGCTTTGGTAGCGCTGCAGCGCTAATTGGGCGAGTGTGAGCGCTAGGCGCAATTCCTTGCCTTCAAGCGAGTTGTCTTTTTCGGTCTGAGTTTGGTAGGCTTGGAGTTGTTCCAAATGCTCGTTTAAGGCTGAATTTGGAATTTGCTCAAAGCCGTGGCTAGCCTTAAACAATAGTTGATGATAGATCGTGCTATTCTTGGAAGGTCGTTTGAGTTTAGAGTGTGAGCTTCCTATGTTGACTAATAGTGAGCCAAGTTTTGATTTTTTTGGAAAGTAAAAATAATTGAGCCAATGGGCGAGATCAGCTGCTTTTGTGGTTTTATCGGACCAAGTGAGTTGCGCCGTATAAACAAGTGCCGGCCAAGAGATGGGCGTTACTTGATGGTGGCCACCATCGCCCCAATCGGTGAGCAGTAGGCCAGTGCATTGGTGTGCTTTGCCATTGCGATAGGCCTGTGTGATGTTGACTTGGGCATCGTCCCAACGCCCAAGCAGTGAATTCCATGCCGATGTGCCCGGACAAACCCAATAATTGGCTTGGGTGGATTGTAACAGCGAACATTGTTCGAGAAAAGGGTGATCAGGTTCGTAGCCCCAAATGAGCGCGGTGATGTCGTTAGGGAGTTTTGCAATGCTAGTTGGAGATTCAATGAGAATGTCAGCCCAAAACATCATTTTGCGATGGTGTTGTTTGACCAATTTCTGTATGTTTAACAAGTGTTGAAAATAGACTTGATGTACACCCTCTTTCTGCACTTTATGTTTGGAGTGACCTTGACCCAACTCAAAGGTTTCGTCACAACCGACATTGAAACAATCGCTTTTGAAATTTGGAAGGTACTCGTGATAGAGCGCATCGATGAAAGCCAGACTTTTGGCATTGGGTTTTAAGACAGAGCCCACGGGTCTAAAGTCGCCAAAGGGTGAAGTGAAACCGGTCGGACATTCGGCTAGGTGCTGGTAAGGCTTGTGTTTCAACCAACGTTCAAAGTGACCGAAGGAATTTAGATTGGGCACCAATTCAATGAAACGGTCGCGGCAGTGTTGGTCGAGTTCCAAAAGGTCTTTTTGTGTTAAAGGTGACGAGTCGCCCCAAACTTGAACATGATCTTTGAACGCATAGGTATGTTCAATATAGAGTTGCAAGTGATTGTAATGAAGTCTAGCCAGTTGATCGATGAGTTCTTTCAGTGAGGATAGTTTGGGCACTTTGCAACGACTGAGATCAAGCATGTAACCACGGTTGGGCAAGCTAGGTTGACTTTGTAGGACTAAACATGGCAGTGATGGTGCTAGGTTAAACACTTGTCCGAGGCCGTGTAAACCATAAAAGAAACCGCGAGGGTCGCAGGCGCGAATTTCAATGCGCTCGCTGCTGATCATGAGCTGGAAAGCCTCACGAGGTTGAGCGTTGTCCAAATGAAGCTCAAGCTCGCTAACGGTTTTAACTGGGTTTAGGCTTGCTTTTTTTAAGATAGGGTAGAGGTTTTGAAGCCACGGCCAACTGGGTTGCAAGGCCTCCCAAGTGGCTGTAGTTGTGATCAAATGCCATCGCAAAGCACGGTGTTTTCCAGCTAGCCAAGTGAGATTTTGTGGCGCGGGGAAAAGTTGATTTAGGTTAAAGCGTTCGGACATAGCAACCAGTGTAAACAATAACATAACAAAAAAAGCACTTCAAGCGATAAAAGCTGAGTTGTTTTCAGAGATTTTGCTTTATGGTTTCATCATGATTAAATTGCAAGATTTAGGCCAGCGCATTCGCGATAGACGTGAGAAGAAACAGTGGAATCAGTCTGAAATTGCCGATGCTCTAGGTGTGAGCATTCAAGCGGTTTCAAAGTGGGAACGCGGTATCAACGCTCCTGATTTGGGAACCTTGTTCGATTTGGCAAGATTGTTGGATGTGTCACTGGATATTTTGTTGGAAGACACGTCCAAGTGCGATTCGACCTTAGAAGGCAGTCTTTTGCTCAATAGTCTACGAGGTTTTGCCAAGGAAAGTCATCAACTTTCTGCTCATGATCTCGCTCATAAGGTCAATGGCATTCACCATACTAGCACCGAGTGTTTACTCGCTTCTGGTGGCGTTCCCATTAAATATACAGGCGATGGCGGCTTGGGGTTCGTTTCAGGTCAAGATCATGTCAAAAGAGCATTTGAGGTTGCGCTCAAGTGGTTTCGGTTGTTGAAGGATCCCGAATTGGTCGTCGTGCTTTGGCAAGGCCCGCTTTATATTGGTTTGATAGGTCATCACGACTATGCACAGCGCGATGTTTTGGGCCAAACGGTGAATGAGGCTTTTTTGTTGTCATCGTGGGTGTGCGATCAAGGTCATCGCGGATTATTTACGAATATTGAAGCGCCAGAGTTTTTTAAAATGAAGATGGAGCTCATGAAAAACGTCCGATTGAGCCATGGCATCAGTTTAGATTCTGTAAGGCATTACGAACCCTTGGTTTAACAAGAGGTTGATCAAAATCAACTTTCGCGCCATTGAGGGGTGGTGGTGTGGGATTAAATGTGCTTTCTCTCTCAATGTTATAGTTTTATATGTCTAAACCAAACGGCACGACTTATTCTCCACGTGGCCAAAGATTGCTCGAGCTCATGAAAGAACGCATTGTCGTTCTCGATGGCGCCATGGGCACCATGATTCAACAAGTGAAACTGGAAGAAAAAGACTTTCGAGCAGAGCGCTTTAGAGACAGTAAAATAGATTTGAAAGGCAACAACGACTTATTGGTGCTGACTCGACCTGAGGTGATTGAACACATCCATCTTGCTTTTTTAGAAGCGGGTTCGGACATTATCGAAACCAACACGTTCAGTGGAACCACGATAGCTCAGGCTGATTATCATTTGGAAGACATAGTCTATGATTTAAATTTTGAGGCGGCCGCCTTGGCCAAGCGTGTGGTCGATCGATTTATGGCAGATCATCCGGGTAGGGAATGTTTTGTTGCAGGTGCGATAGGACCTACCAATAAAACGGCGTCTATGTCTCCAGACGTGAACCGACCTGAGTATCGTGCGGCATCCTACGATGACTTGCGCACAGCTTATTACCAACAGGTGGAAGCTTTGGTTGCTGGTGGTGTCGATCTGCTTTTGCCGGAAACCACCTTTGACACGCTCAATCTGAAAGCGGCTTTGCATGCGATTGAAGATTTTTTTGAAAACAAGGGCATGCGTTTGCCGGTGATGGTATCTGTCACTATCACGGATCAGTCCGGCCGTACCCTTTCCGGCCAAACCGTTGAGGCTTTTTGGAATTCAATCCGTCATGCTAAACCCAACTGTGTCGGTTTGAATTGTGCCCTCGGTGCGGATTTAATGCGTCCGTATCTTGAGGAATTGTCCAGAGTGGCAGATACTCATGTTCACGTGTACCCAAATGCCGGTTTGCCCAATCCCCTGAGTGTGACCGGTTACGATGAATTGCCGGAACACACCGGCAAGCAGGTGGGTTCTTTTGCCGATCATCATTGGGTGAATATAGTGGGAGGTTGTTGCGGCACGACTCCAGAACATATCCGAAAAATTGCAGAGTCGGTTAAAGAAATAAAACCGAGAACGATACCAAAAATTGAACCTGCGCTGCGTTTGAGTGGATTGGAACCTTTTAATGCAAAAGCTGATGGCGCCGAGTTCATCATGGTGGGGGAGCGTTGTAATGTGACGGGTTCTCCAAAATTTAAAAAACTCATCAAGGCGGGTGATTTTGAAGAGGGTTTGGCCATCGCGCGTCAGCAGGTGGAAACGGGCGCAAAAATCATCGACGTTTGTTTCGATGAAGGTATGCTTGAGGGTGCTGAGTGCATGGAGAAGTTCATGAACCTGATCGCCTCAGAACCCGACATTTGTAAAGTGCCGGTCATGATTGACAGCTCTAAATGGAGCGTGATTGAGGCGGGTTTGAAATGTGTTCAGGGTAAATCCATTGTCAATTCCATCAGTTTAAAAGAAGGTGAAGCGCGTTTTATTGAACTGGGCACTAAGGTACGCCGTTATGGTGCTGCTGTGGTTGTGATGGCTTTTGACGAGCGTGGCCAAGCTGCGACCAAAGAGGACAAAATAAAAATAGCACAGCGTTCTTTTAAAATATTAACCGAAGTGGTGGGTTTGGAAGCGTCAGATATTATTTTCGATTTAAACATTCTGACGGTAGCGACCGGTATGGAAGAGCATAATAACTATGCCGTCGATTTCATTGAGGCGGTTCGTGAGGTAAAACGCACTTGTTCGGGTTGTTTTACCAGTGGTGGGGTGAGCAACATCTCTTTTGCGTTTCGAGGAAATAATACGGTGCGTGAAGCCATGCACTCGGTCTTTTTAAAACATGCAATTGAAGCGGGTTTGGATATGGGCATCGTGAATGCAGGTTTGATGATCGATCACGATAAGATTGAACCAAAATTATTGGCATTGGTTGAAGCTGTGATCATGAATAAAAGTCCAGAGGCAACAGAGCGCTTGATCGACCATGCCGAAGCCCTTAAGGCGGCACAGGAAAATCCCATCGCGGCGTTTGGGCCTTTGGAAGATAGGCTGGCTAAAGCTTTGGTCGAAGGCATGACCAAAATGCGCGATCTTTTTGAAGAGGCCCTTACCAAACGCGATCCCGCGCTTATTGAGCGTTTCATAGCGTTCACCTCTGGTGAAATGGGCGAGTCGGATTCTAAAAAAAAAAGTCTAGATAATCCTGACGATTGGCGCTCTTGGCCGGTTGCTGAGCGACTATCTCATGCCTTAGTCAAGGGGATTACAAAATACGTCGACGAAGACACCGAAGAGGCTAGGTTGCAACATGAGCGACCTCTTGAGGTGATCGAAGGGCCACTCATGAATGGCATGAAGGTGGTAGGTGAACTTTTTGGCTCGGGTAAAATGTTTTTGCCACAGGTGGTCAAGAGCGCTCGCGTCATGAAGAAAGCCGTGGCCTATTTATTGCCATACATGGAAGCTGATAAACGTGCCGATGAGAACAGTTCAGCCGGCACCTTTTTGATTGCAACGGTAAAAGGCGATGTGCACGATATTGGGAAAAATATAGTGGGTGTGGTGTTGGCCTGCAACAATTATAAAGTGATTGATTTAGGCGTGATGGTGGAAAGCGATAAAATTTTAGCCGAGGCTAAAAAGCACCATGTCGACATCATTGGACTCTCAGGTTTAATCACGCCCTCATTGGATGAAATGATGAGCATTGCGGCAGAAATGGAACGGCAAAATTTTCAGGTGCCTTTGCTGATTGGTGGTGCAACGACAAGCAAGGCCCACTGTGCCATCAAGATTGCTCCTAACTATAGCGGCGCAACGGCTCATGTGAATGACGCCTCATTGGTGGTAGAAGTATGCAATAAATTACTAAATCCAAGACATAAAGAGGCTTTTTGTGATTTGTTGAAAGAAGATCAGTCCAGACTAAAAAGTTTACACGAAGCCAAAATGCGTGGTGAACCGGCCTTGTTGTCTTTAGAGCAAGCACGTGAGCGCAGTTTCAAAACCAATTGGGAGACCATGAGTCTGGCTCAACCAGAACGCTATGGGATTCAACTCATCGAAACATTAGAGTTACAAACGCTAGCTGATTATTTTGATTGGACGCCATTTTTTCACACTTGGGAGCTGAAGGGTTATTATCCAACTATCCTCGAACATAAAGAGCACGGACAACAAGCTAGAGAGCTTTTTGACGATGCAAAACGCATCTTGGAAGAGTTGATTTGCAATCGGAGGTTGAATCCTAAAGCGATATTGGGAGTCTGGCCGGCTAATGCGGTGGGTGACGATGTTGAAGTTTATGACCCTGAAGACAAGTCCAAATTAATACAGACCTTTCATTTTCTACGTCAACAAAAGGATAACAAAGACTCTCGTCTGTGTTTATCCGATTACATTGCTCCAAAAAATTCCGGTAAAGTTGACAGCATTGGAGCTTTTGCCGTGACGGCAGGTCACGAAATTGAAGCGTATGCCAATAGTTTCAAGAAGAATGGCGATGATTACACGGCGATTATGATTCAAGCTTTGGCCGATCGTTTTGCGGAAGCGCTGGCTGAATACTATCACAAAGTGGTGCGTGATCAGTATGGTTTTGGAAAACATGAAAATCTAAGCATTGAAGAAGTGATTAAAGAACGCTATCGCAGTATACGTCCAGCCGCAGGTTACCCTGCCTGCCCTGATCATACCGAAAAACAAACACTATGGGATCTGTTGCAAGTTAAAGAGCGTATCGGTATAGAACTCACCACCAGTTTTGCCATGAACCCACCTAGTTCGGTTTCAGGCTTGTATTTTATGCACCCTGACGCGAAATACTTTGCTGTAGGAGCCCTTGGTAAAGATCAGGTCGAAAACTATGCTGCCAGAAAAAACTGGTCGATGGATAAGGTTGAAAAATGGTTGGGACCGAGTTTAGGTTACTTGTAGAATCAAAGCAACGCGATTGAAGCCGATTTAGACTGTTATCGAGTTTGTTGATAAATAGCGTCAATTTCTTCGGCGCTCAAGACTCTGGAGTAGAAGCGGAACTCATCGATTTGACCTTGAATATAGGCCCCACCGTAGCCAATTTTCAGATCGGTTGTATTGGAAAAACCATTGCCGTGATTGTAGGTGGTGTTCAATGCGATTTGACCGTCTAAATAAATCTTGACCGATCCATTGGATAATGTGAAGGCATAGTGGTGCCATGTGTCATCAAGAATAGCATTAACCGTTTTTACCTGATTTGTTCCAGCGCTAGTATCAATGCGTAAGCCGAGGCTTGGTCCGGCCAGTTGCACTTGTAGCTCCCAGCCAGGAGTAGAGTTTTTTGAAAAGACACGGCGATAGTCTGTGCTTTGAACGCCTCCTTTTAACCAAATACAAAAGCTGATGTTGTTGCCAGCATTGATAGCTGAAGATTGTGTGATCAAAATACCATCATCGTTGCCATCAAGAACAAGCGCACGATCTCGTTGATCTGAAATAACATTGTCTGCGAAAGTTAATGCACCAACTAGAGCACCATGATTTTTATTTAAGCTGGTGTCAGTAGCTGTTGTGCCAGAGGCGTCTTCTAATTTCCACCAGCCTTCAAGGTTATCAGCTGCAACCACAGTCTCAACGTCAGTCGATTTATTTAAAAGATACCACTGACTGCCATCGCTAGTGAGTTGCGCAAAAGGTAAGTCGAGGTTGTTTTGTTGGTTAAGTAAAATGCGTGTGTAGTAATTCTCAATAGTTTCACTGGCTGCAATCCAGACCTGATTGAGTGGGCTTGTTTTCTTTATAAAAAAAGAGGTTCCTGCAACACTGCTAGCCGAAGGAAGGGTGAGAATCAAATTATCGGAGGAAGAGTCAGCCAAAATGTAAGAGCTGCTGCCAAGAACCGTGTCGCTATTAACGATCTGAGCCACATGGCTAACGGTGCCTTGGACATTTAAATTTGCGGTACTTGTCGCCCCACCAATCGAGAGTCGGGTAGAAAATGCTCCATTGCCGCTAACGTCGAGATTGCTTGAAGGCAGGGTATTGATTCCTAGACCAATGGTGTTTAGAGTCATCTCAATTTGATGGTCACCCCTTACATCAAATTGTATTTTATCGGATAGTCCTTGTATATCAGCATAAACTGAAGTAGAAAGTATAAGGACTATAAAGAAAAAATAGTGCATTTTAAATAAAATTCTATGTTAAAAACAACTTTAGAATAAATGCGAGGCTTTAAAGTCAAGAACCACGCGTGAGCAAGAATGACATGGGTATCATAAGTTTTTCAAGAAAAAACCTCGTACCTGCCTTTATCGAGGCCATAGCTCGATGAAGCTGTGGAGAACAAGAAAGAGCCTAATGATGGTTGCTGCTCGAATTGGAATGTTTACACCAAGTCACGAAGCACACAAAAATGCTAGTGTGGGCCGTCATAATTGGCACGGCTTATCAAGATGAGGTAAAACCGCAGAGGACTCTGTGGTTTAAAATTTTTAAAGAACGTGTTCTAAAGCATTGCTAGTGAATTTAGGTCATCAATGGCTGACTAACTCAATGAGTTTAGTAGGCGTACCAACTTTTTCCATTGCTATAGGAAGAGGAATCGTTTCCCGTGCCGCCAAGATAGGTCCCTCTGTATAATAAAGGTCCATCATTAAAATATTCGATGTGCCCATCTGAATAGAGCATGTTGTATCCAAAAGAATGAGCGTAGCGTACAGCATGTACACCGAGAGTGTAGATCGTGTGTTGTCCATCATTAGCCCAAGGTGCGCTTCTGTAATACATGCCATCATATAAAGCGTATAATTTTGAAGGGAATTTGTGCTGAGTTACTTTGGTGCTGAGATACAAGGGTATTAAATCCCAGCCATTGGGTTGGTAACTATGACTTCGTTCTCCTAGTCCTAATCCACCGACATAGGCTTGCAATTCATTTTCAGGACACTGCCATATTCCAAAATCATTTCCTAGTCCGTATTGATAGTCTTTGAGTTTCTTTTCCATGACGATGTCAATTCGTTGCATCCAACTGAGAGCTGGATTGTCTGGGCCGCGATAAGCAGGGGGCAGCCAATCGTCAGAATCTTCAGCGTAACTTGAAAATACTTTTGCCCATACCATCAAATTGCTTTTGCAATGCACGTTTTTGGCATGAGTCAATAGTTTTTTCAAAGTGGGCATTAGCAAGCTGGAGAGACTGAGCATGATCGCAAAGACGACAGCCAATTCGATTAAAGTCATGCCTTGAATTTGACGATTTGTTTTTGAGGGTTTTGTCATGAGCAGGTCAAGTTTTGGAATCGTTTCTAGTGCACTTGTTGATTCTTTAAAAGTTAAATCCGAATTCAGTTGAATTCATCAATCCCCAGACAATGTCTTCATAAACTTTGGAAGACGCTTTTGAATCATTGATGAGAACCAAGAGTGCCTCCTCTTCATGTTGAGTGGGCTTTCGACTCAACAGGGTGATAAAAAGAGTTTCAAGCATTTGCTCTGGGCTGTGCTTTTCTTTGAGCATCTTGTCAATGAGTCCGTTTAACCTAACTCTTGGAGCGACGGAGTCACCTACAATCATGTGGAGGGCTTGAGATAAAGTAGGCTCTTTTTTTGTTTCGTTTGAACTGATCGTAGCACGACTAGATCTTCCAAATGTTTTAAAAAAATCATCCCCGAAGTGCGGACCACCGGTGTCGCCTCCCACTCTTGGATAATATTGAATGGCTTTAGTTCCTTTGGAAAAACCAACAAATCCCCGTTCAACGCCAGACACGAAGGCAATGCTATCCAACAAAGTGTCCGCGCGTAATCTTCTGACATAAGCTCTAGAGAATTGACGTTCATCAAGTTTGTTTGATAAAGTGGGTTTTGAGCTCAGTTGATAAACACGAGAATTGCAAATATCACGCACTAGACTTCTTAAATTAAAATTATAACTGACGAGCTTTTCGGATAGCGCAGCAAGCAAGGGTTCGTTCGCAGGCGGATTGCTCACGCGCATGTCATCGACGGGTTCAACTAGACCCCGTCCCATGATTTGAGCCCAAATTCGATTGGCGAGGTTTCGACTAAACAATTCATTCTTTGGTGAAGTCAACCAAGCCGCTAGAGCGGTTCGGGGGTCTCCATTTGGAGTGGTCACCGGAACCACCTCCCCAAGAATTGTGGCTGGCATGGGCCGATTGTCCACTTTATGTTTTGCTGGGGCAGCAGAGGTGTCGTAGTAGATTCTTTGCTCGCGTGCTTCAACGCCTGGTTTGCGTTTCATGCCTGTGAAAAAGCTCACGAAACCATAATAGTCATCCATAGTCCAACGGTCGAAGGGATGGTTGTGACACTCGGCACATTGTATTTGTACGCCTAAAAATAATTGAGAAAAATCGGCGGCGAGTGCTTTAGGATCGATATTGGCTTTATGAACCATCATGGTATATAGATTTACGGGTCCACTTTTTAAATTACTGCCATTGGAGGTGACCATGTCTGAAACAAACTCGTTTAAGGGTCGGTTCGTTTGCATTTGTTTGCCGATCCATTTTATGAAAACATCGGCAGCTTTGATATAGGTTCCAGAAGGGCCATAGTTTCCTCCGATGATTCTGAGTTGCTCTCCCCATAGTGCTGTCCAATAGTCGGAAAATTCATCTTTTGCCAAAAGAGCATCAATTTTCCGCGCTCTTTTATAGGGTTGTGTGTCCTCGTGAAAAGCGTGATACTCCTCTAGGCTAGGTGGGCGAGCGGCCAAATCTAAAGTGACTCTTCTGAGAAAGGTTTCGTCATCACATACATCAGAAGGAATGATCCTGAGTTTTTCCAAGCGACTAAAAACATTGTCGTCAATATAGTTGGTGGCTGGTGGGTTAGGCCAGCTAAATTCCTTTGCGTTTGGCAATTGAATCACCTCAGCACCTACCGTAAACAAACTGTATTGAGCAAATACATGAGTATCTCCGGTTTTAATTGAGGTGATCAAACCATGATCGTCAATTTTGGCAATGCTTGGATTGTTTGAATAAAATCTGGTCAGGTTTGTTACATCACGAGTGCTGCCGTCACTTAGTTTCGCGGTAACGTTTAGCGACTCTTCCGAACCATGTGTTTTGAAGACAAACTTAGTGTTTGATAAGGTGATGCCAATCGTTTTTGCAATTTCCTCTTTATCATCAGGAGCACCCGCCTTAATCCAATTCAATAATGTTTTGTAATACTCGCTGTTGATGTCAAAGCACTCTCCACCAGTATGTGGAACAGTTCCAATGGCTTTTAACAACAATAAACTGGTTTCTGGAACGGCCTGATTTATTCTGCGACCAATGATATCTTCTGTGATTCGGAAGTAATCGCCTTTTGGGTCATAGCCGAACAAGGATAGCATGAAGCCATCTTTGCCACGAGCAGAGCCATGACAGCTTCCCGTGTTACAACCGGCCTTAAATAAAACGGGCATGATATCCAATCTGAAACTGGGCGCTTCATTTGCTTGGCTTGAAAATGAAAACAATACTCCAGTCAATAAAATTATGGATATGAATTTGCGCTTCATTTTTTATCTCCATTAACTTTTGATTGGGCGAGTTTGTGGATGGCGGGGTCAATTCGCAGTCTGCCTCTTCCCATTCTTAAAATAATTTCTTGTCCAGAAAGATTAAATTTTAGTTCACATTTCAAATCGTTGACGAGGCCTAAGAGTGCCTCATCAGTGGCGGTGATATCAAAGTCGATTATTTTTGAAGCATCGGTAATGACTTGATCACTCCTGACATTCACGCCTTTTGGCAAACCCAACAAGCTGACTTTTGCCTCTCCTTCAAA
>Ga0172372_10004734_pt1 | contig 19232 bp, 21 predicted proteins | sample LakKiv5m_2_FD_114544 | JGI IMG/M metagenome (GOLD analysis project Ga0172372, IMG submission 114544) | Freshwater microbial communities from Kabuno Bay, South-Kivu, Congo - kab_092012_9.5m | ecosystem: Environmental > Aquatic > Freshwater > Lake | place: Democratic Republic of the Congo...
AGGCCGTTGATGACCAACTCCAAATTGATGAAAATAATATCTTTGGAAGAAAGAATATTATATATCTTATTATAGGCAAAAAAGGAAGTGGAAAAACAACTTTATTATTAAACCTTTTTAATACTGCTGAAGAAGATGGAGGTTTTAAAAAGCGGTTTGATAAAATATTTTTAGTATCACCTACTGCTTTAAACGACCCTAAAATGGACGAACTGGCAGAAGAACTTCAAAATACTGGTGGTTTTTATAGTGATATTAATAATGATGTTGTTCAAGAAATATTAGATACTATTGATACAATTAAAGGTTCTTGGAAAAAAAAATCTAAGCCTGAATTTGCTATTATTTTCGATGATACTATTCATAATCTCCCGTCATCGCGAAAAAGAGGCCAAGCATTCAATAAATTAATGACTACTAATCGTCATTTTAAAACTTCAGTTTTTATTCTTAGTCAGAGACTAAATGAACTAAATCCACTTGTGCGTAGTCAAGCAGATGTTATAAGTTTTTTTAGAGCAGATAATAAAAAAGAGGATGAAATATTTATGGATACATATGGGATAACTAAAGAACAACTTCAATTTTGTTTTAAAGAACCAAATAGTTTTATCACTGTAAGTTATCTTCACGGAAAACCCAAAGTATATTGTAGATTTGATGAGATAGAAAAATAATTATTTTATATATATTATATATAAAATGAATAGTCCATCTAACAGCAATAGAGAAGAACATCAAAATCTATGTTGGGATGACCCTACTGAAAATATATTAAAACATTGGGCGGAAGTATCTGAAGTCTATGCTTTTCTTCATAAACAATCTCATCTTAAATTTCATAAATTAAATCTTAGTTTTGTCGTTCCTCAAATTATACTTTCTACACTGACTGGATTTTGTAGTCTTAGTCTAACATCTTTTAATCTTTCTGAACAAGATAAAAATGTATCTCAAGTTGCTATAGGTTCAGTAAATATTTTAGTAGGAATTCTTGGAACTTTATTATCGATATTAAAATATACTCAACTATCAGAGCAACATTTAACAGCATCGCAAATGTTTGAAAAATTATATTTAGATATAGAAGTTGAATTAGGCCTACCAAAACTTAGCAGAAAAGCAATTGAACCATTTTTACGCTTATGTAAGCAGAGATTTGAAAATTTAATAGAAACATCTCCTATCATCCAAAAAGATATCATAAAAAAGTTTCATCGTAAAGCTTCGATAAATATTGAAAATCTTCCAAGCGTTTTAACATATAAATTTGAACCAGTAAAAATAGTTGAAGAATAATTTTAAGATTAAAAATAATTTTAAAATTATTGTGGAGTATGATGATATAAGTATAATAATTTATCTCGAAGAGATTTAGGAATATTTTGACCTGATTTAAGATATCTATACAATTCTTTTGCAACTTGAACGTTTAAGACAATTTCATTTGAATGGGCTATTATAGGAACCGCTACTGACTTTGTGTCTGGGTTATATTTTACGCGTTTCATTCTTAACATTCTTGTTTAATATTATTACAAGAAAAAATTTTATTTCTATATCTATGTAAAACAATTTCATCTTCTAAATATGCTATTGTGCTCCATTGCTTATACTTAATAATATAATCTTTTAATTGATTAACATCATCTTCATCTCTAATTTTCTCTTGAATTAATTTATCACAAATCTCATTCAAATAAATTATCATTTCTTCCATTTTTTTATAATATATAAAGATTTTTTTTAAAAAATAAAATTAAATTTTTTCGTATTTAAAGTGGAGAATGGCGAATTCGAAATTTGTGAATGGAAGTTTTGTAGTATAATTTCTTATTTGTATTTCAATAGCACTCTGTAAATATACAGAAAATTCTAAATTATATTCACCCATAACCTTCGCATAATCTGATGCTGGATATAATACTACTGGATAGGTTGTATTTCCATAAGGCAAAACAAGTGTGGGAGAATAAATTTCTAATGGGACAAGAGTATCTGTAGAAGATGCTCCTGTTGAATAAATCTGAAAACTTTCTAAAGTTAATCTATAGTTTCCTGACAAACCCTGTAAATCATATCTTGCGGTCTGATAATTATCATCAGCCCCTACATCTGATTTTTTAATAAAAATTTGAAAGTTGCCGTAGTCTTGATTGTTCATTTTGTTTAATATATCTCAAGAAAAAAAATTTATTTTCTACGCATTGCTCGTAATGAAGCCATATACGCTTTTGCTTCTTTAGAACCTTTCTTCATACGTTTTGGCTTTGTTGTTTTGTTTTGAGGCATTATTTGACCTCCTGTTTTTAGCTTTGATAAAGGGGCTCTAATTCCAGCTCCAATACCTGTTCCTAACACACCTCCTATTGGGCCTCCGATAGCCGTGCCAGCTAAAGTTAGAGCTGGAACAATTGTTGCTCCTAAAAAATCGCCTAAAAAAGATTTTTGTTGAACTGGTCTCATAGTTATTGTTTGCGATGGCATTTTTAATATTATAGTTAGAAAAAATTTTTTTTTTCTTGACTTATATTAAAAATATACAATGTCATTATTAGAAAGTGTCCAAATCTCAGACCGCGTAGGCCAACCTTCCGGCTTGCCAAGAGAATTAGTGTTAGATACCACTCCTGCTTCAATTAACGTCTCACGTAAAATTGTTAATGTTATTCCTATTTCAGCAAATTCCGTTGGTCCTTCTCAAACTTTAACCATTCAGCTACCTCAAAAAGGTCTTATGAGAGCTGGTAGTGCTTATCTCCGTTTCAAAGCTGATATTACTTCTGCTCACGCCTTCTCTTTTGCTGGTGGTTCTCAATCTTGTGCTTCTCTTTTCAATAACGTTCAAATCTCGGCTGGAGGCACTGTGATAGAAAGCATTCAAAATTATCACTTGTGGCATAATAACGTTGTTCAATCTCACTGTCTTTCTCACGAGGCATTAACTCAAGTTGCTATTTGCGAGGGAGGTCTCGCTTCTAATGCTTGGTCTCAATATGGTGGTTATACTTCAGCTAATTCAACTGGTGCTTCTTACATTGCTGATGGTGCTGATAAACAATTCTTGACTAACTTTGACACCGACCTTGAATTTTCTATGCCTCTGTATGTTGGTTTATTCAACAACAAAAATAATACTGCTATTCCGCTTATGCTCATAAACGGTGGAATTTTGATTACTCTACAAACTAACCCTATCACAAAGGCTATTTTTGGTTCTAATTCATCTGCTGTTAGTGATTATACCCTCTCAAATTTCGAATTTTGTTATGAGGAAATTATGCCTGATGAGAGCTATGTTTCAGCTCTTCGTAGTGGTTTGTCTTCTGGTAAGCTTGTGAAGATTGAAGCAGAAAGTGTTCTCAATTCTCAACTCGGTGGTGCTTCAACTGTTAATCAAATCTTTAGTTTGAATATGTCCTCTCTTGATGCTATCCTTTGGGGTCTTGTCAATGCTACTGATGCTCAAGATACATCTAAATGGTTCCAAGCTCCTACAAATGGTTCTGTTTGGACTACAGCTACTCGTAATGCTGTGCGCAATGAGATTTATGTCGATGGACAATTGATTTTTAACAGTGTCAATCAGCTCAATATTCCAGCTGTTCAATTCCGTCAATTGCGTCTTGCTTTGAGTGGTGTCGTTTCCCCTGTTTATGATGGAAATTCTATTTGTCAAGGTGTTGGTAAGCTTTCGGGTGGAACTTATAACGGTTCATACATTAATCAGTTCTATCTTTGTGGTTTATCTATGCGTAAATTTGTTTCAGATGATTGCTCGTTTAATGGTTCCAAGGTTAATGTTGCTCAAATCCAATTTACTAATGCTGGTGTCTCAAGTTCAATGACTTACTATCTATGGTTCGTATATTCATACGCATTGGTTATTGATGCTTCTCTATCAGTCTCAAAGGTTATGTAATTCTACATTTTTTATTTTAATAAATAAAATAAAAAATTACCGGCCCAGGAACCGGATTATATATTTTGACTAAATCTATCTAATATTGAAGCTATATCTGTTGTTAAATTAGCTACATCTTTTACTCTGTCTGGCATATTTTGAACTAAAGTTGGAATATCTTGTTCTATAAATCGACTATTTTCTCCAGTTAAAAGACCTGAATATTTTAAAAGAGACTTTATAAAAGTTTGACAATTATTCGTTTCAAAATTATAACTGTAAAACTTATCGCTTCTCATTCCTTTTAATGCATTATTAAACATAGATTTTATTGTAATTTTTGCCTTAACTGGAACCATCATTTTCTCTGTTTGTGGATAACTCTTCTCACCTACGATTAGAATATTCTCATCTTTTTCTATAATATATTTTCTATCGTTTTTTAAATTGACTATCATACCAAGGTGATATAAATTGTCATAACCGAGTTTCTTTTGAAGTTCTTTTAAGCCAGGAGAAGCTACATCTAATATCTTTTTTATAACTGATTGAATTGGGGCTCTAAATAGCTCTATAGATGTAATTTCTTTATCTTTTAAAGAATTGTATTTTGATTGAGTTTTTTTAGGAAGATTATCAACTTTATCATCAACTTTTTCATCGGCTTGCTTAGCCGGAGGATTTCTTCGATTGATTTTTCGCGCTTTCGGAAGTATCATTTACTATATATAAAGAAAATAAAAAATTATTCTTTCTTTTCTTCCTGCTCTTCAATAACCTTATCTTGTGGAGTATCTATATTTTGGATTAAAACGTTCTCATAAATTTTACGGCTCTCTTCACCCGAAACCCATATTCCTTTGATGGTATCTTTTTCTACGAGTATTTGTTCGGCTAATCGAGCGTCTGGATATGGAAATGGCAAAGTAGCCATAGTAAAGCTATCACCGATTGTAAAAGTTCTGGAATTCATTATTTTCTTGTATATATATTAAGAAAAAAATCTCAAATTTAAAAAATTTTTTTATTATCTTGGTTATATTTTAAATGACAACTCAGATAAATTTAACCGAATTACAGAAACTTATTGATGCCAATCCAAATTTATTAACCTCATTACAGGCTCAAAAACAGCCTGAGGTTAAACCTAAAATGCGTCGTATTAAAGAAGGTATGGTGTTAGAGGTAGAAGAGCCTTTGCCAGAAATAGTAAAAGAAATTACTCCGGCTCAGGCGAGAAAACTTCAAAAAGAAATAAATGGAGTTCAAAAAAGAACAAGAAATATAACTCCTGAACAAAAGGCTATTTTACTTCAAAATTTAGAAAAAGGCAGAGAAAAATTAAAAGCAATTCAAGAAGAGAAAAGAAAGGCTCGGGAACAAATTGAATTTCAACCTAAAGAACCTGAAGTATTGAAATTTCAGACAAAGACAGCTGAAGTTCCAAAAACAGTTGTCGTTAAAAAATATATCGTTAAACAAAAAGAACCAAAGAAAGAACAAGAACGCCCTCAAACATCGAGAAAAAAAAAGGGTTTCCAAAAATCACATCTCGCCTACGAAAGCGAAGAAGAGTATTCAGAAGACGAAACTGATAGTGGATTTGAAACCGATAAGATTATGGCTAATCTTGATACTGATACTACTGATGGTGATAGTGATGCTAAAATTATTAGAAAGATAAAAAAGAAAGTTGCTTCTATTAAGAAAGCTGATAAAATTGTAAAGCGACAACTTCCTCCACAAGTCAAACAATCTATGGCAATTAATCCATTCTATAATTAAAAAAACTAAATTTATTTTACTTTTTCTATTTTAATTACTGAAAATAGAAAAACGGAAAACGGAGAAATTTCTTTAAAATATAAACCCCTATAGAAATAAAATTTTTAAAATAAAAAATTATAAAGGGGATAAAAAAATGGCCTATTTTTCCGTTTTCCGTTTTTCTCTTTTTATATATTATTCGAATATATAAAAAAACTAAAATTTACTTTTGGAATTTATTTCTCGGTTTTTTCTCAGGAGGAACAATATTCGTCTTGTTATCGAGAACATTGCTAATTGTTGATTGGACAAGACCGCCTGCTTTGAAAGCTTTGAAGCTCTCTGGTTTTCCGCTTGTAATAATTTGACTACTTTTGGTCCGACTTTTTAACATCATCTTTATCTTTACGTTTAGAAAATAATTTATTTTTTAGTTTTCTTACTAATTTTCTAACTCCCTCGACTTGTGTTTCACGAAGTAAATTTATCTCGTCTTCTTGTTCTAATTTATATTGTTCTACTGCTTGTAATTCTCTTCTTCTCTCTTGATTTATCTGATTAATACCCATAGAAATATTTCTATAGAAAACTTCATTCAAACTATGAACTCTTATCTCTTGAATTACTAAATGAAATGACCAATCTATTACTAATCCATCTACTTCAGGAATTAATTCATCTCGTAGTGTAAATTGTATTTCATCTATTACATCATTCGTTAATCTTGTTCTTATAATATATGATGGATTGTGCTGAATATATAAATTTCTGGAATGATTAATTGGTATATATGTTAAAATATTATTAAGATTTAATGCTCCATCTATAGCCGACCAATTACTATTTTGACGTAAAGATAAAGAGGTGATATATAAACTTCTTGAAACACCAACATTACAATCTTGTGTTGATTGAGTGTAATTAGCAGAGCTATCCATTTGCCATTGCGCATTAAATCCTAACGCATTATTTAATCGAGTATAAGGATTATTCTTTATTGTTATTATAGTTGTAGTTGTATCAGTCAAATAAAATCTAAGATGGTTTGTATCTTCACTATATGTATAACTTATAGTTGGAGTATAACTAACAATTACTGATGCGATACTTGTTCTTAATTCTGATATCCAAGTAGTAGCAAGAGATAGAATACTATAATTTCCAGAAGGAATATTGAAAGTTCCAGTATATGTTAAACTTGAACGAGATACAATCCACTCGGTTTGAACGTTTTCAGCAATAGAATTGAATTGATTAAACGCAAGAGGAATTTGTGCTCTATCGATATATACTTGCCATTCGGAAGGAATAATATTATTTAAAGTTAATATTTGTGGCAATCTAAAAATAAAATCACTCGGAGTTCCTGATGTTCGCTGAGATGTATTTATAAAGAAATTGTAGTGTTGTAATATATTTTCATCCATTTTATAATATATAAAAGAAAATATTATAAAATAGTTATTATGGTAAAAGTCTAATTGAAAATTTATTATAAGAATTATATATACTTCCAGAAGGTCTAACCATAAGTGCTTGGTCAGTTTGAAAAGCAAATGCTATATTATCGTCTTTGTATAACGTTTTTATCACTGATGTTTGTAGAGTATGAGGAACACCTACCTTTATACTTGGCTGAGCTGTATAGGCTAATATGCCACTATCAATACCAGAAACAGTTTCTATTCCGAAATAAGCAGTTCCGAGCGTTCCAGTAGGTTCATACATCCAAGTTCCTTTTATTTCATAAAGACCATCGACTGGAAGACTAACTGAACAAAATCCTCTATTCGCTCCTGTAGCATTAGGAACATCAAATTGATTATTAGTATAATTACTGCCTGTATTCATAATCCATCTTCTCCAAGATGTAATTGTATTAACATCAACTGTTGCTCCTGTAGCAATTTGAGAAGCACTCCAATTTGTAGTTCCTAAGAAATAGCAAGATTGCTGTCCTGTAGCACCTACTCCGAATTGAGTATATGTAATAGTTGTTCCTGTTGAAACTGATAAAGTTCCTTGTTGGACACATAGTCCTGCGAATTGAGGGTCTAATACAGCTCCTTTATTTCCAATACAAACCTTACTATTTATATCCATATTTGGTTGAATATACAAGTCATAACTACCAGAGCTTGATGTCAAATTTCCATTGGATTGTATATAACTTATATATCTATTTGTTTTTCCAGTTGAACCAAGAACGTTTTTTCCAGCTCCTATGTCAAGTCTTCCTAAAGCCCCTGTTAAACTACTTTGAATTGATAATTGAACTGGAAGAGTATTACTATCTGGACGAGCGTCGATATTTTCACTGACAGTCATAAAAGCAGGATTGTTAGTTCTAAAAGCTTCATCTGTAAGTTGTAAGCCATTTGCATTATAAACCATTCGGGGATTACTTGTTATAAACGAAGCATTACTGAAAAATTTAATTGGATTACCTTCGTAGCTCATAGGCATATAAGCAGTTGAATTACTACTAACGGCTCCTATTGCTCCTTCACCGCTTGCGCCTGTGAATAAAGTTATTCTAACATAAGCATTAGTAGAATTTTTAGTTAAATAATCCATATCTTGAAAAATAATTTGCTTAGCACTTGTATCTGAAAAGCCTTGGTTTATACAAAAACCAGATGTTGAGTTTCCGCCATTAAAAGTAGTTCCTCTAACAACTAATGGTAAATTAGTATTAGCAGAGCTATTTATTTCAATTCTTGAATTTACATTCGAAGAAGAAGTTGCGCCAAAAATAGCAGTTCCTGTCGCATCAAACACTATCGGACTTGTATCAGGAAAAGAACTATCTTCAATAAATAGTGATGGACGAGTAGTTGTATTATTTATATAAAATCTTGGAGCGTCTGTATTTAATAATCTTTGTGCGTTATATACAGCTCCAGTCGATGCGTATGGATAACCTATACTGATATTTCCTCTTGTGAATACTTCTGCTGAAAAATTATCAGGACTTGATAGGATTGTTCCTTTAACATAGAAATCTGGTAATGTAGTATCTATCCAAGCATCTTCAGATACACAATAAATAGGATATATAGGATTGAGGTCTTGTGCTGGGTCATTCGAATAACTGGTTATACCAAGCTTGTAAGTAGCTCTCTCTCTACCGGCCCATCCACCATTAGCACCAGCATTATTTAAGCCTCCAAGAAGCATTTGAACTAAGTCTGTCCCTGTGAAGTTTGGACCAGCTATCTGTGTTCCGGCATTAAAATTACCATAGGAAATAATAGCGCATTTACTATTTGAGCCAGTTGCTGGAGTTTGAAAGGTCGTGTTATAAAATACTCCAGTCCTTGAAATGGTTTGACCCCAAGTAGATGTAGGGTTTAGATTGACTTGATTGTCTGCTCCATCGAGTAGTATATATGTTGTTCCGTTGTCCGTCCGTAAAAACAAATCTTTCGGTTCTTGGTTATGAACAAACATATCACCATCATTATCAACATAGATATATCCAGCTCTAAAGTTAGAAACACTACCAGTATAACCGAGATTTATAAGAGCTGTCATATCGGTGGTATTTTCGTGTATTCTTAAAGTTCCCTCAATATCAACATCGTCTGAAGTATATAATACGCCCAAATCAGTTCTGCCAGCAACTTGTAAAGTTCCAGTTAAATCTAAATTGGTTCCTGTTGCTCTTGAAAAATTGATACCTGTAGCGTGTAAGAGAGTTCCTGTTGCTATATTAAAAGTATAAAATGTTGAAGCAATACCAGTAGGTCCTATTATTCCTTGCGGTCCTTGAAAACCAGTATGACCTTGCTGTCCTTGCGGTCCTTGAAAACCAGTATGACCTTGCTGTCCTTGAAATCCTTGTGGGCCTTGAAAACCAGTATGACCTTGCTGTCCTTGCGGTCCTTGAAATCCTTGTGGGCCTTGAGGTCCAGTTTGACCAATATTAAGAAGAACTAAAATTAAATCTTGATTATTAGAAAAATTAGTATAACCATCTCCTGCTCCAGTTTGAAATGAAACTGGAAATACTCCATATTGATTATCCAATATTGTAGGTGTTGAATTTACATTCCAAGTTTGATAAGAAGCACTATCTGTTCTGTGTTGAATTATAAGTTTATCTCCAGTCTTAATTAAAGCTAAAAATATATCAATATCTGTATTATCTGTGTCAAGATGGTCTATATTTATTATTGTTGAATTTCTTTGTGTTCCTGTGTTCCAAGTTATATATCCATCTCCAGGGTCTCCTGTATTTGATGTTGTTTTAGCTTTATAGAAATAATAACTATTAGACTGACCTGCTACACCCTGAAATCCTGTAGGGCCTTGCGCTCCTTGGAAACCAGTATGACCTTGTGGGCCTTGAAAACCAGTATGACCTTGCTGTCCTTGCGGTCCTTGAAAACCTTGAGGTCCAGTTTGAGATAAAGCAACGAATGCTGTTCCATTGTAAAATTTTATTTGATTTGTATTATTATCATAAAAAGTATTTCCAGCCACTGCTACTGGAGTAGAATTTTGAGGAGCAAAAGAGACAAGTGGAGTAGCTATTTTAGCACTATCAACTTGGTTATAGGAAACAATATCATTACAATATAATGTATTCCATCTAAAGCCGGTGGAACCAAGATTGTATGTAAGAGAAGATGTAGGATTTAAATGAGTGTCGAAAACTGTATTTGAATTAGCAACGGATATCTGAACCATCGGATGAGTAGGATTGGAAGTGCTATTAATTGTAAAAACACTATCAGTTGGCGAACGAATAGAATATCCGGTTTGTGATAAATTAGGATTATAAAAATAAAGACGATTGGTAGTATTAGGAAAAGTATCTTGAGAAATATAAACACGGTCGTGATAAGCTGTATCAGTATATATTGTATCATACGGGTTTGTAAAACTACCGATAATATTACTTCCTGAAATAGGTTGAATATCTCTTGTAAGAATATAAGGTTCGGGTATTGCTTCAACAAATCGTATAACATCCAACCCAGTATTAATAGATTGAATATCCAAATTAGAAGATGGATTAAAAAAAAATTGCGTTCCAATTTGAAGATTATCATTAACGAGAAGATTATTAAAAATACCAGAGCTACCTGTAATATAATAACGAACTTCAAGATTATCTAAATCAAGATTGTTTATTTGTAGATTTTGAGCTTCTAAGTTAGTAAAATAACCTGTATTACCAGTTATTGAATTTGTAAAAATATTTGTAAAATGGCCTGTAGAACCAGTAAAAATATATCTGACTTCAAGATTATCTAAATCAAGATTTTGGAGTTGAAGAGTTTTAACTTCAAGATAATCAAATGTTCCTGTTCCTCCAGTTAGACTTTTAACATCTATATAATAGAATGTTCCACTCGACGCATCAATATATGTGAAATTACCTGTTGATGAAGTAATTTCAAGATTAGTTAAATAGTTAAAAGAACCAGTATTTCCAGTCATTTCTGCTACTTGAATATAATCGAATGTTCCAGTTTCACAATCTATTTCATCAATTGTAATATGATTAAAGCTACCAGTATTAGCAGAGATAGAAGAAAAATATCCAGTTCCTCCAGTTAAATTAGAAACAGATATATAATTAAAACTACCAGTTCCAACTGAAGTAAGATTAATTACACTAAGAGACTTATTGAAAGCTGAGAAAGATATAGTTCCGGTTGGGGCTTCAAATAGACTGATAACTGCTGTGTTTGGGCTTGAGGATTGAGCAACCTCAACAGGATTAATACCCAGAACAGTTATATCACCAGTTCCTCCTGATGTAGTAGTTAAATTATTAAGCGAATAGTATCCATATGACATTTTATCTTTATTTAATATTAAGTAAAGATAATTTTTTTTTATTTATTATTCATCTTGTAATATTTCATTATAAGGTTTCTTTTTAATATAAAATACATAGTCTATTTTATCAGTAGAATTTTTATCAACTGTATATTTCCTTTCAACTTGTTCTTGAAAGTCTTTTCTTTTTCCTTTATATTCTAAATCTTCGTTTTTAGTCCAGTATTGAAATTCATTCCAAACATCTTTTAGTTTTATACCACATTCTTTAAACTTTTGTTGTTTTGTAAAATTTGGATTTTCTAATTTCCATTGTTCAAAATCAATTGGAATATATACATCTTCGAAAAATTGATGAATAATATCATTTTCTTCTACATATTCCCTCTTAGCATCAATACATTCCTGTGGAATAATCCAATTTTCAGGGTTGTAAGATTTAACTGAACCATCAAGTATCCAATTGAAAAATTGATAAAAGAAATCATTATATTGTTCTTCGTTTTCAGCTGGGTCAAATAACTTAATAAAATTAAGTTGTTCTTGAGTAGTAGGTTTTGGAAATCTTTTATAAAATGGAATAAATATAATTCTATTGACCATAGCTTCATCATTAGCATCAAAGACTTGTTTATAATTACTGGCAATAACAAGTTTAGATTTTGTAATAAAACCACCTGAGCTATTTACAAATAAAGCTCTAAATTCAAGTTTATCTCTACCAGTAATCTTCTTAATATTTTTACTATTTAATTCTTCTTTTTTATCAAGTTCGTTAGAAAACGCAGTTCGTAAATATCTAAGTTTAAGAAGTTCAGGTTCGGTAGAGCTATTACTACCCTTAATAATAACTCGTTCATTAATAGTTTTGCCATATTCACCAAGACATTTTTGAAGTAGATTAACAAAAACCGATTTACCATTATTTCCTATACCGTGAAAATTATAGAATTCTTTTCTATCATTTCTTCCAGAAAGTAAATAACCGGAAAGAACTTGAATATAATTGATAAGCTCGTGATTAGTATTTCCATCTTTATCAACAAACATATTGTTCATATAAGTTTGAACGTTTGTATAGTCTGGATTAGAAAGAATTTTATCTTTCGTTTCATAAGTAAAATAATCGGTTTGAGTTCTTTCAACTAATTCTTTTGTTTGTAAATTGATATTCTTTCTTCCTTCAATTGGTAAGAAATCAATTTTATTATTAATTTTATCTTCAAATTTCGCATCATAGCATTTAGTGGTTAGTTGGTCCCAAACTGATTTATGAGTTTTAGTTTCTCCTGAATTTTTTACTTGTTTATGTAAAGCTTCAATTTTAGTCATTACAATTTTCTTTGTTTTTTCAAGTTTTTTAATTTCTTGCTTTTTTTCTTTATCATCTTCATCTTCATCATCAACTAAATCTTCAATCTTTTTATTTATATCTTGAATTTGTTTTATCCAATTTATTTTTAGTTCTTTAAATAGATTGTCTTCCATTACTTCTTTAAAGTTTGACATAACAAAATTATAGGTTGGAACTTGTTCCCAAAGAGCGTTATTATCATTATATAAGTAAATGATATTTGATTTATCACCACAAACTTTTACATTTTCACAAGCATAATAATAATAAAATAAATCTGCCATTTCTTGATTACTCCACGATTTAAAAGGGTCATCTCCATTAAGAGTATCTTTAACACGCTTAATGTTTAATTGAGATGCTCTATAAAATAAAGAACCAACTGTAATAGGATTATCATAATTATCAGATATTCTATCCCAAGCTTCACGATTAGCTTCTTTATCGTAATTATCATCTGATGATAATTTAGAAATTCTATCAAAACAATCCCAAGCCTCTTCTCCAAATTCATTCTTTAGCATAAACGCAAGTCTAATCCAAGAATTATAATTTGAATATTCAGATTGATTAAGTTTTATAATTTCGATAAGAATTTTCTCAACTTCTGCTAATTGACATTTATCATAAACTTTAGATGATTTTTTACATTCTCCTTCGAAGTTCATTTTATCAACTTTGAAATATTGTTTTATATCATCCCATCGAAAGGTAGGTATATTACAAAGTAAGTCAGAATTATGAAATTGAGTATATTTCTTTTCTTTTACACAATTAGTATGTAGTAAATCACCATTATAAATATTGCTATTGAAAATATCAATTTGATTTTTATAATTTTTTATTCCATTAATTTTGAAATAATAATGAAATAGATTTTTACCACTACTTAATGTATATGGAACTTCTGATAAAAATGCAAATTTCTCACACATATCTGTATGAAATTTCAATACCTCTTCAGATGTTGCTGGAGTTTTCTTAAAATGGTCTTTATCATAGCCTGTAATATTATCAATGTCAAGAACATAAATATCAGTATATTCAAGTTGAAAAGTCCAACATTCAAGATTTGAAGGTCTTCCTTCAAATAATCGTTGAAGTTCATATAAACTTGTCTTGCCTGATTTTTGTCCTTTAGCTCTAACTGGATATTGTTTTCCATCCTTCTGACAAGGGAAATAAAGTTTGTAAGGAATATCCTTCTCGATAACTTTGCCGTGCTTTTCTAAAAATGCTTCGATAAATACCATTTTATTATATATAAAAGAAAAAAATAAAAAATATTTAATTTTTTTATTATATATTTTAAAAAAATTAAATCTTTAAATCCTTATTTTAATTTTTTAAAAAAACTTAATTAATTAAAAGATTTTGTAATTCAACATTATTAGTGTTTAGTTGTTCTTTCATATTAAGTAATTTCTTTTTATGATAAAGAAGTCTTGCTCTTTCTCTAATTTTTTCTTTATTCTTTTCTGTTGTTTTCTTCCAAGTTTCTTTATACTTATCTGGATTTGTCTTATTGTATTCTTGTTGTTGTTGATTTCTTTTAATTCGCTTTTCATCTTCGGTTAATTGGGATTTTGGTCGTCCGGCTTTTCCAACTTTAGGAGTTGATAATATCTTTTCAACTTGTTCTTCACGTCTTTTTAGCTCTGCTTCCTTTTCAGACAATTCAATCTCTTTACGAGTAATTAATTCAACTATATCTTTTGAGAACATCTTATTATATATATAAAGAAAAAAATATTTTTTTTAAAAAAATTAATTATATATATAAAAAAAGTAAATCTTTAAATCAGTTAATTTTGATGTTAAATCTTCTTTCCATATCGGCAATAGACTGTTTTAGTGTTTTTTTATTCCATAATAGATTAGCGCTCCAAGCTCCAGCAGTATATATGTTATTAAAATCTTCATTAACTTTATGTCGTTTAAGATAATTTAATCTTTCTTGTTCTGTTCTTAGGCCAGAAGTAAAATCTTTAGAACCACGATATCCAAAGTGAATAGTTTTTGATTTACCATCTTTATCTGTTAAAACAACTTTATATTTCTTAGTTGGTATAAGAGAACGAGTTAATCGAGCTTGTATCATTTATATATATAAAGAAAATAAATAAAAAAAGTGAAAAACGGAAAACGGAGAATTAGGTCCTTTTTTTATACCCTTTATAATTTTTAATTTTGATTTTTATTTTTCTATAGGAGTATATATTTTCATTAAATTTTTCCGTTTTCCGTTTTTCTTTAAATACCCAATTTCTTTAAATACCCCATTAACTGATTTTTCCCAGAAATTTTAAGGCTCAAATAATTCGAACAAAGATGAATATAGAAATAATACAATATTATTGGGATGACGTTGTAGGACGTTGGGATTTTGATATCTCAAAATATCCTATGGATGATATATTGAGTTGGTGGCGATATAGTAATATGAATATGATACATAAAATAAAATTTAATAATAAAATATATAATACTTTTCCAGTTAATAAATTGAAGAAGAAATTACGCAGAAAATTAAAAGTAAGTAGTAGAACTGATTAAAATAAATTAAAGAATTGTAGCTAATGACAAGCCCTAATCCATTCGGATTAGGGTTTTGAAGCACACAAAATTAAAAAAAAATCGTAAATTCAAAAAGCGCAGAAATCGATTAACTGATTTTTCCCAGAAATTTTATAATCAACATATCCAAAAATAAATAAACAATTTAAAGACTTACTTTTTTTAAATATAATTTATAAAAAAAATAAAATTTACTTTTTTTCTTTATATATAATAAAAAAGCAAAATGTTTCAAAATGAATATTTGAATAAAATATCTAACTCATTAGATGGAGCTACTACTAACGTTAAAATGTGGGATTGTAATATTAACAATCTTATAGCAAGTTATGTTGAAGAAGATTTCGGAGAGAATGTAATTTCTTTATCAAAAGATAAAAAAATAATTCATATTGAGTATGAATATAAAAGTTGGGGTCAAAACTGTCGCGACTTGTTTATTTTAAAATCTAATAACAAATGGTTAGTTCTTAAACAATACAATGGTAATGACCTATATAGAACTTCAGATAAAATCTGGATTAGTAGTGATATTTATGATGACCACGCGTTAAAGAGACATTATTTTGATGATTGTTTTGTAGCTATAGAAAAATATAAAGATAAAACTAATTTTACATTTGAAGAAATTAAAAATGAAGTTAGAAATTTAAATTCAACTGAGATTTATTGGTTTTTTGATAATATATCTAATTGGAAACTGTGGGAAGTATCTAAAAAATATGATAATTACGAAGAATTAATTGAAATGCTTAAACAAACTCAAAAATGGTATAAAAATAAAAAAAATTCTGATGATTTTTTTGTAAGGTCAGTATATTGCCCCGAATTAAATTTACAAGAATATAATTTAAAAAGATTTCCAATTACACAAATTAGAAAAGCATTAACTAAAATAAATAAAATAAATTAAAGAATTAATTAATTAATTAACCAGATTAAATAAAATTAAATATTAATAACTCTATATAAGAGAGTTATTAATAACCATATTATATTAACCTATATACAGAGCATAATATGAAATAAAACGTTTTATTTCATTATTTCTCAACAAATTCACTATATATATTTAGGTTATTAATAAATAACTTACATTAAGCAAATAATATTTTATTATCTATAAATAAGTTATAATAACCTAATTCAATAAAAAAAAATTTTTTTCTTTATATAATAATAAATGTCATCTATATTAGAACAAATCAAAAAATCAAGACCTGGTCTTGCTATGAACACTCTTAAAACATATTCATCTATCATTAGAAACTTAGCTTCAAAACTTGATATTGAAATTAACTCTCCTTCTGACGTTAATAAAAACTGCGATAAAATTATTTCATTTCTTAAAGATAAATATAATCCTAAACAAAGAAAAACTTTATTAGCTTCTCTTGTCGTATTCCTTGATAAAGACCACGAAACTACTTGTAATAAACTTAGGGCTATGATGTTAAAGGATATTAAAACTGCCGATAAAGAAGATGAAGAACGTATCGGTCAAATGTCAGAAGATGAAAAGAAAGAATGGATGTCTTATGATGAACTTAAAAAGAAATATCTTGAACTTGAAAAAGAAATAAAACCTTTATGGAAAGTTCAAACTTTAAATAAAAATCAACTCCTCAGATTACAACTATATACCATTCTTAGTTTAATTTATGGAAAAGGTTTATCTCCTCGAAGAAGCTTAGATATAGTTGATTTGAAATATAAGAACTATAATGCTAATGAAGATAACTATTATGATAAAAAAAGAAAGATGCTTATTTATAATAACTATAAAACAAAAAACACATATGGAAAGCAAGAAATACCAGTTCCTACAGCTCTTGTTAAAATATTAAATGATTGGATTACTATATCTAATAATGAAAGCGATTTTGTTTTTAGAGATACACGAGGGGGGAAACTTAATCAAACTAAACTTAATACTATGCTTCATAATTTTTTTGATAGAAAGATATCTACCACTGCTATCAGACATATCTTTATTACTAATGAATTAAAGAATATTCCAGATGATGTTCTTCAAACCGCAAGAGAAATGGGTCATTCCGTTGAACAGGCAGTTAAATATAAAAGATAAATTTTTTTCTTGCGTATATATAAAAATGTCTTCATCAAAAGTCTCTATGAGTTTTCAAGATTGGAAACGCGCAATAGCCCTTTATAATAAAGGAAACAAATCTCAAAAATGGGAAGTTCCTAAACGTGGAACAGCTGGATATAAACAAGTTGTTGCTTTAGCAGGTAAAGGTCCAAAACCAACTGGTCGTCAAACAACTTTAGACACATTTGTAAAAAAGAAAAAATAAAAATATTATCTTGGTTATTAAATAAAGATGCAACAAAAAGTATTTGATATTCTTCTACATAAATATCTTGAAAATAAATCTGAATATAAACAAGTTGTATATGATGATATATATAATTATATTCGACCTATAAATAAAAATGAGTGTATGAAAATAGAATATACTTCTATTGATGGTTATAAATATATCTTTGATACATATAAACACAATATTATTGATGTAGTATCAGAGTTATTTGATTTCTTTGATTATTGCCTTTCACAAAATATTGATGGATTAATAAATCCTATAGTAAAATAATTTTTTTCTGTTCTATTTATAATGAGCACTTATAAACAGAAATTTAATAAGAAACACGGTTTTAAACTTGATGAAGACCATTCTTTACAAGAAATATCTAAACTATCTGGATATAAACTTAATGGTCTAAAAACTATATATGATAAAGGTCTTGGAGCTTTCTATTCTAATCCTTCTTCAGTTCGACCCATTGTTAAAAAAGAAGGTGGAGCAGTAAGATGGGCTATGTCAAGAGTTTATGCTTCTGTGTCTCCTGGTAGTAAATCAAGCAAAATAGATGCCTCTCATTTAATTAAAAAATAATTTATTTTCTTTATATATAATAAAAATGCCTAAAACAACTAAAACGAAAGTTAAGAAGGGTCAGAAACAACGTCAAAAACAAGCAGTTAAAGTTTCTCAGAAAGTAAATGTTATAGTTAATCGTGGTGGTGGATTTAGAAGACCTCCTAAACAACAATCAACTACTGGTTTTGGTTCAGGAACTTATTTTATTGAAAAAGGAGTTAGTTTTATCTCTGCTAATCCTTTTAAAACAAATGTTGAAACTAAAGAACAACTCGATAAAAAAGTCGCTGGCGGAATGACTACAAATACAGAGGCTTTAAAGAATATTTCTAAAACTTCCATTGGTGTCTCTACTGAACCTGAAAAAGTTATAATTCCATCATCAGTAAGTTCTGGTCTATCTATTTCTCCTATTCAACAATTAGAAACAACAAAAATGGTTGAAACAGGAACTTCAACTCGTCAAGCGAGAGGAAGACCAAAACGTTCAGAACAAACATTTATAACTCCATCAAGACAAGCAGTTAAAGAAACTATGTTGCCAATATTTAATCAGACATCATCAAGCACTCCAACAACAGATGTTGAAAGAACAGTAATGCCAACTTCGAATGTTATAACAAGATTTTTGAAAAGCGGGCAAAAGATAGAATTTAATACTTCTCCAGCAGAAGGAGAAAGTGATTGGTCCGAAAGTGAAGTAGATAAACTATTTCCATCTCAAAAGAATAAATAATTTTTTTTCTTTATAATATATATAATATGTCTTATAAAGTTAAATCTAATACACTAACATCAAAAATTAAGGCCGTTGATGACCAACTCCAAATTGATGAAAATAATATCTTTGGAAGAAAGAATATTATATATCTTATTATAGGCAAAAAAGGAAGTGGAAAAACAACTTTATTATTAAACCTTTTTAATA
>Ga0172372_10004735_pt1 | contig 19231 bp, 16 predicted proteins | sample LakKiv5m_2_FD_114544 | JGI IMG/M metagenome (GOLD analysis project Ga0172372, IMG submission 114544) | Freshwater microbial communities from Kabuno Bay, South-Kivu, Congo - kab_092012_9.5m | ecosystem: Environmental > Aquatic > Freshwater > Lake | place: Democratic Republic of the Congo...
GCGGGACTTGTTGATGGACTGCAGCAATCCGTCGATCTCGTCCGTCTGGAACAGCATGCAGGGATTCAGGTTCAAGGCGTCCTGAATTCCTTCCCCGGACGCGAATCGTTCACCGATGCCCCCATACAAAAACTGTTTAACGCGCTCAGCGCCACATCTTCTTCGTCAGCCTCCCCCGTTGAAGCCCCCCGCAGCCGCTGACGCGCCGCAATGACCATCCGCTGGAAGTAGCCCTTCCACAAGTGCTGCACAGCCGAACTGTCGCCTGCACGCACTCGCTGAATCCAGCCAGTCACTTCTCCGGAAAGTCTGTTCGGGGCCATGTTGCAGAATTTCTGAAATTCCTGTCGCAGAAGCAATGCGTTCGGCGAGCCATTGTGGGGGAAGCCTGAAAGGCTTCCGTTTGCTCGCAACCATGCCTGATCAGGGAGTCTAACCGATGTTCCGCCTGCCTGTCTTCCGGAAATCCGCATCCAGCCGCCGTAAAAATTGCCCGGCCGTTACCTCAGCCGAACTGCAGACACTCGAACAGCGGACTGTGCTCAGCGCTCAGACGCTCCCGGTGCTCCTCGTCGTTGCCGATCGCCAGGATTTTTACTATCGCGAGTACAGCGATACGCGACAGTCCCTCGAAAATGCCGGTCTGACCGTCCACGTGGCCGCCTCCAGCACCCTGCCAACCTTTCCGCACCCGGGGTCCGGACAGGCCCCCGGAAGCAGTGGGCAGGTCAATCCGGACGTTGCGCTCAGCCATGTCCAGTCCGCCAATTACTCCGCCATGGTCTTCATCGGTGGCTGGGGCTCCTCAATGTACCAAAGCTCAGCCTTTCCCGGTGACTACGCTTTCGATCACTACGACGGCAACACCGCTGTCAAAAACACCGTCAATCAGCTCATCAGTGAATTCCACGCTGCCGACAAACACCTCGGCTTCATCTGCCACGCCGTCACCGTCGCTGCCTGGGCGCGAGTCAATGGCAGCAGTCTGGTTGCCGGTCGCACGGTTTCGGTGCCCCACATCGGTTCTCCCGCGGTCCTCTACAACAACCGCTGGTACGACGCCTTCGCACTCAGTCAGTACGAACAGGTTGTCGCCAACGGCGGGCGTGCCAACCTCCGCAGCGGCCAGTACGGAAATCCCGCCACCGCAGCCGACGACGTCGTGGTCGATGGCCGCCTGATCACCGCTGAAAACTACGATTCCGCCGCAGACTTCGGCACCGTTATCGCCCGAGAAGTCATTGCTGCTGCGGGAACGGGCCAGTCCAATCGCAGCCCTGTCGCCACCGACGCCACCGCGGTGATTGACGAACACAGCCCGGCCGGAACCATCGTGGTCACGGTGGCCGCCTCCGATCCGGATCCCGGTCAGTCACTCACCTGGCGCATCGTCAGCGGTAATCCGGCAAACGCATTTCAAATTCATCCGCAGACCGGCCAGATTACAGTGGCAGCGCCCGCCGCTGTGGATTACGAAACCAGTCCCGTCTTCAGCCTGATTGTCGAAGTCACCGACTCCGCACCACAGCCACTTTCCTCCCGCGCCACCGTTCACATTGCACTCAATGACCGCCTCGAAGCAGGTGCGCGCATGGTCAATGGTGTGCTCTACGTCCAGGGAACAACCGGTGCCGATTCCATCATCCTCTGGAGCGATCCTGCTTCCGGGCAGACAGGAGTTGGCATCAATGGTGCTTTCCACGGAGCCTTCAGCATTCCAGCGGGTGGACGCGTTGTCATTTCGGCCGGCGATGGTGACGATTTCGTTTCCGCTGGCTCCAGCCGCGTTCCAGCATGGATCTTCGGCGATGCCGGTAATGATCAGCTCACAGGTTCCGCATTCAACGACCGACTGGATGGCGGATCCGGCAACGATCTGCTGCTTGGATACGGTGGTCATGACCTGCTCTTCGGAGGTGACGGCCACGACTGGATCGAAGGACACTCCGGTCACGACGTGCTGGTCGGTGAAGCGGGTAATGACAGACTGGAAGGAGGCATGGACAACGACTTCGCCATCGGCGGCAACGGAGCCGATTACATCAAGGGCGGCGATGGTGACGATCTGCTGGTGACCGGTGCCACGGTCTGGGATCGCAATCCGGAAGCCCTCATCGACCTCCTGTCCACGTGGAGCGGATCCGGCACGGCCGCTGCACGAGCCGCCGCGGTACAGTCCGGAACGGCCACCGGTCGGCGCCTCCGCAACAGCATTGAAGTGCTCGCGGACACCGCTCAGGATATTCTCTGCAGCGGCAGTGGTGCGGATCTGGTGTTCGTCAATTACAATGACGCAACATGGCTGGACGAACTGGATCTGTTTGCCAGCGGCTGACGGTGAACGACGCTCCCTGAACAGCGACCGCTCATCACTCAGTGCCGTTTCCAGTGCGAACCGGTTTGCTGCGGCAGACCGGTTCACTTTTTTGCTGTCAGGAACACGAGGAGCGCTGCAGTGGAATTTCAAGGCAATTCCCTCTGGCTGGTGGACGGCCCGCTCGCAGAGCACCCGTTCTGGTCCGCCTTCTCTGCACGGACTGTCACAGGGATCAGCGGCGAAATCCGCTCCCTGCACGCCACCGAACCGGCCCAGTCCCGCATCCTCCGCGGCCTCAGAATCCTGCAACACGTGCAACATCCCGGGCTGCAACTGCCGATCGACCAGCGACCAGAGGCCAGCCCACCGTGGTTTGTTTTCGCCCCCGCTGGCCAGGCCGCCAGTTCCTCCCCGACCACAACACCAGCCATTCCCTCAGCCGCTGCCTCAGCCTCCCTGCTCTTTTCCGGGCTGGCCGAAGTGCATCGACTCGGACTGACAACAGGGCCCTTCAACAGCGGCGATATCGTCTGCAATCCTGCAGGTCTCTGGCAACTGGACCTGCTCGCACACCTTGCCACACCCGCTGGAAATGCAGACCCGGAAGACGATGTGGCGTCCCTGTGCACAGCCCTGCTGCAACTGTTCGACAGCCATCCCCATCTCAGCCCAATCGCCGCAGCTCTGCGCCCGCTGCTGCTCACCCGACCGCCCGCCGACGACACCCCCCCGGCCTCCGCCGCCGTGCTTGCCAGCCGCCTCCAGCAATTCGCCACAGCCGGTGATTCAGAGCGTGCTGGCACACCAGCCGTCAACCACGCTCAGCTCACCGCCGTCACTCTGCTTTCCACCCCCGGCCTGCCGCTCGAAGGCACCCTGCTTCTGCCCTCACAACACACACCAGCAGGTAACACAGGCGGACCCCGAAAACTCCCCGAACTGCTCGGACGATTCCGCCTGATTCGACAGCTCGGAGAAGGCGCTGCCGGAACCGTCTATCTTGCCGAAGACACCGCCGATGGTTCATCCGCAGCCGTCAAAATACTCAACGAACGCATGTCACAAAACGCCGTCATGCTGCGGAGGTTCACAAAGGAAGCTCGACTGCTCGCCCGCAGCCGCAGCCCCTGGGTTGCCGCACTGCTGGACAGCAACTGCGATCAGGGCTTTCACTTTCTGGCACTGGAATTCGTTCCCGGAGGAACTCTGGCTGACAGCATGCAGGAAAACCTCGGCGTTCCGGAACAGGCTGCCGTCCGCATTGTCCTCGACGCCACTCTGGGACTCGCTGCCGCCCATCGCGAATCCATCTGCCACCGCGACATTAAGCCCGACAATATTCTGCTCACGCTGGCCGGAGCGGAATACCTGCGGGGAACAGCGGCCTCCCCCCACGAGCACCCTGCCCCGGCCGGACCGCTGGCAAAACTCTCCGACTTCGGACTCGCCCGCACCCTCCAGCAGTCTGAATCCATGGCACTCACCCAGGACGGCACCATCCTCGGCACACCTCTTTATATGTCCCCCGAACAGTGCCGCGGTCAGACCGCCGATGCCCGCTCCGACATCTACTCCCTCGGCGCCACCCTGTTTCATCTGCTCGCAGCACGGCCACCCTTCATGGGTGAAAACCAGGTCGCCGTGCTCAATGCCCACTGCAATCATCCACTGCCCCAGCTCCGACAACTCCGCACCACACTCAGCGATGCCTGCATCAGCGTCGTCGAAAAATGCCTCGCCAAAAACCCCGATGTCAGATACGCAAACGCCGACGAACTCGCAGCCGATCTGGAACGACTCGTCAATGGACAGCCCGCCTCAATCCTCGCCCATCCCGCTGCCCCGGAAACCTGCGGACGCAACGTCTTCGAATTCCGCTTCACCTGCGAACTTGCCTCCACACCCGCACAACTCTGGCCACACGTCGCACATACCGATCGCGTCAACCACGCACTCGGACTGGCACCCGTCACCTACACACATCGGCGACATCCCGTCCGCGGTCTGGAACGCTTCGCCGAAACCAAAGTCGCCGGCCAGAAACTCATGTGGCAGGAACACCCATACGAATGGATTGAAGGCCGACGATTCAGCGTTCTGCGTGAATTCATCGGTGGCCCCTTCCTGTGGTTCATGAACGTCGTGGAACTCCAGCCTGCTCCCTCCGGAGGCACGCGACTCACACAAATCTTTCGAGCCGTTCCCACCAATCTGGCCGGAAAACTCCTCTGCCGCGTCGAACTCTCCGGCAGAGCGCCTCGAGGCTTTCGCAAACTGTACCAGCAACTCGATCAGTTTCTGCAGCAGGGCGCAGGTCCGGCGGAAGATCCGTTTGGCGTTCCCGTGAAACTCGCAGCCACCACCCGCCGCAAACTCCGACAACGCCTCGAACAACTCCTCGAAGCCGGAGCCAATCCCTCGGTCGTCGATATCCTCGGCCAGTTCCTCCAGACCGCACCCGACCTCGAAGCGGCCCGCATCCGACCACTCGTCTTCGCCGAACGGTTCGGACTGCCGCCCGGCGATGTTGTGCACGCCTGCCTCCTCGCCGCACGACATGGACTCCTGCTGCACCTCTGGGACCTGCTCTGCCCCTCCTGCCGCATCCCCGCCGACGTCCAGGAAACCCTCGCAGCACTCCAGGACCACAACTACTGCTCCGCCTGTGACCTGCAGTACTCACTCGACTTCGGCTCCTCCGTCGAACTCATCTTCCGCGCTCACCCCGACCTCAGACAAACAGAAACTCGCACCTGGTGCATTGGCGGACCTGCCTTCTCCAGCCACGTGGTCGCCCAGATTCGACTCGCACCCGGTGAACGCTTCGATCTCGAACTCGCACTCGCAGAAGGTGGCTATCGGCTGCGTGGCCCCCAACTCCCGTTCACCACAGAAATCAGCGTTTCCGCGGGTGCCTCCGCACCCCGCGCAGAAATCAGCCTGCAACAGGCCCCGCCTCCAGGCAGCATCCCAGTTCTCAGACACAAGTCTCAGGTGCTCGCTCTGCTCAACAACACCCCACAAAACCTCCAGATTCGCGTCGAACGCACTGCTGATCGCCGCAGAGCACTCACAGCCGCCGCAGCCGCCGCCCTGCCCCTGTTCCGCGAACTCTTCCCCGCTGATGTCCTCGCACCCGGTCGCATGGTGGCCATCGCCAACACCACTCTGCTGCTCGTCGAACTGTCAGATGCCGAATCACTCTATCAGGCCGTCGGTGATGGTATGGCCTTCGCCACCATCCGCTCCAAACTTCAAAAAATCGATGATGCAGTCCGCACATGCGGGGGGACTCTGGTAAAAATCGTCGGCGAAGGCGCACTCGCCGTCTTCCCCAACACAGCGGCTGCACTGCACACCGCTCTCCAGCTGCTGCAGGCACACACAACCGATCAACTGGCACTCCGCATGGCTCTCAATCACGGAGCTGCGATGGTGGCCACACTGAATGATCGGCTCGACTACTTCGGAAACCTCGTCGTTACCACACGTCGCATGCTCGCTGCCGCTCAACCCCACGAACTGCTCCTGCCCGCCGCACTCGCCTTCGATGAAGACCTCCAGCCCCTCCTGCAGCCACTCCAGACACGGTCGACACTGAAATCAATGCCCGAAGGACCAACATTATTGGCCCTGCAACTCGATTTGAATGTCAAGCCGCAATCGTGAGAGAGGTGACCCCCAATCACAGGGGATCTCTGGCAGAAAAGGTTGCCGAGAGGCCGAAGCTGGAAATGCTGGAACTTTGAACGTTGTGTCTTTCCTTTGCGGCTTGGCGCCTTTGCGAGCGACAAACAGTCCGTGCAATGACGGTTCGCGGTGAGAGCTGTCCACTGGCAGGCCGAACCGAACGATGCTGAGCTCCGGGCCGGCTCTGTGGCGGCCTTCGGCAGCCACTCGTGCCTCCATGATCGCCACGCCAACCAATGGCCCAGGCGAGCGGCCCGAAGGTGGTGATGGCCAAAAGCGATCAATCCCGGGGGTCTGGGGGCTGGACCCCAGCATCCCTCCAGACAGCGCCCCCAAAATCTTCCTCCGTTTTTCAAGATCCCTCCACAGGCCAAACTCTGATTCCCGTCTGACCAATCCACAGGAGACGCATACAAACCCCGACCGAAAGAGCAGCATGCATGGATAAAACCTTTTTTGGGTTCAATGCACTTGACTCCCCAAATTCGCCGATAAGATGCAACCCGACTCGTTCCACGTCGACTCCTCATCCGGTTTTCAATGCGCACCCTTCTACATGCAATTGGTATGCATTTGCTCACACTGCAAATGCTGCTAACGCCTGCATTTGCACCGGCGCTGCATGAACATCTGGATTGCTCTGGTACGGCGGCGTCCCAAAATCCAAACCACGCCTGCTGCAGCAGACACAACCGATCTCAGCACAGCCAAACAGATCCGCAGCACGAAACGGCCCCCCATACGCCACATCATTGCTCCAGCTGCGCCCTCTGCCACGCCATCTTTGCCCCACGCATTCCTGCTCCGCCCTGTTGCCTGCTGACTGTCGCATCGCAGACAGTACTCAATTCTCCTCAGCCAGCTCTGCCAATTCCACGCGCTGTCTGCAGACAGCCCCAGCCTCGCGGGCCACCGCCCAATGGCAGTCACTTTCGCTGTCCGGGGCCCCGATAGTCGTCTTTCGCTCCGCGAAAGAACGGCAGTGAATGTCCTTTCGCAAAGCAAAAGGCGACAAAGTGACTGCCATTGGGCCACCGCCGAACGGCCGATCTGTCTGCTGAACGCCTGCACCGCAGCTCGGCGCAGATCCCATCCTTACTGAGCAACGCGCCTCACGGAATTGGCACGTTCCTGCGCTGGCTCCTGCCAGGTAGCTGCGGACAACTCCGCGTTGACTGAGGAACTGCAGCTCAGCAGGCGCTGCGCTCCCCCGAGAACTTCACGCCACGGGGCCGCCTGCGCTCTCCGCCCCCTTCATCACGCCCGAGGTTTCAACCCGACAGCTCCTCAAGGACCACCCCCTATGTCCCGATTGCGTTCTCGATCCCTCCGCGGATTCACCCTGATCGAATTGCTTGTTGTCATTGCCATCATCGCGATTCTCGTGGCACTGCTCCTGCCTGCCGTCCAGCAGGCTCGGGAGGCGGCCCGCAGAACACAGTGCAAAAACAATCTGAAACAACTGGCATTAGCCACCCATAACTACCATGACGCCTTTGTCACTCACTTTGACAGTCGCTTCTTTACCGTTCACCGTCTTGGCGGATGTCAACTTCACGACATCACTCGCCAGAACTTTGCCTGCCACCACATGGTAGGTCAGCACTGCAATCAGCTTTTCCTTGTTCTCTGAAAGCAACAGGCTTTCGACTGTTCCCGCTGGCAACTTTGCGAACGCTTCGTCGGTAGGTGCGAAGACTGTGAATGGGCCTTCGCCCTTTAGAGTGTCAATGAGACTGGCAGCGGTCAATGCTGCAGCCAATGTCTTAAACGAATCAGCCGCGACCGCGGTGTCTACGATGTCTTTATCAGCCGGCAGAATGACACTGTCAATCACATGGATGACGCCGTTGGAGCACCCAATGTCTGTCTTCACGACATTCGCACCGTCGACCTTGACTTTGCCGTCTTTCACGACGACGTCAATCTGTTGCCCCTGAACAGAAACAGCTCCTTTAATTTTTACAACATCAGCCGCCATTACTTTTCCTGAAACGACGTGGTAGGTCAGAATCGCCTGAAGCTTTGCTTTGTTTTCCGGCTTGAGCAGCGACTCCAAAGTCCCCTTCGGAAGTTTCGCAAATGCCTCATCTGCAGGAGCAAAAACCGTGAAAGGACCGTCCCCTTTCAACGTGTCAACCAGACCAGCCGCTCTGACAGCGGCAACGAGGGTCTTGAACGAACCAGCCCCGACGGCTGTATCCACAATGTCCTTCTCTGCAGGATGAGCCACAAATGTTGTCAGCACATGAGTTCCCCGTACCGACCGATTGGTCGTTGCTGTCCCTTTACGCTTCGAACCAGCTTCTGCCGTTGCAGAAATAGCCAGCAACCCTGCCGCCAACACGGTCAGCATTTTCTTCATCTGTGATCTCACTTTGTCGAGTTTTTGCTTTTCTAAACGTTCATAACGTTCATTCGTGCCATCATGACCGGATAAAACGTTCATGAGTAACACGGGTTATTCGGAAAAGATTGAATATCACTGAAACCCGCTTTGTTCATATGAAATTGCACCAAAAATCAATGTCAGTGGGCAGAGACCAGGCAGATCTGCTGAGCAGGAGTCGCTCAGTTAAATTCCCCCTTCTTGTCCTTGCCTCCTCATCAAACTGCTAAAGACCGTTTGCGGAGGGAATGGACGGCAGTCAGAATCGTTCACAATTCAAAACATTTCAAAGTCGAACTGACAAGCAGCGTTTTTTCTCTCGGATGATTGATGCGATCCGCACATGCGAATTCGCGGTCACGACACGCGATGACCACAAAGCATCGGTAGTAGTGGCGAAACTCGGTTAAGAATTGCGCACCGTCACGGGATGTCGGGTACGATGGGCGTGAACGATTGAAGGTTGCGTGAAAGACAATTCCATCATTTGAGGGCCTGAAGATGAATAAGAGAAAATTGGCGAAACTGGGGTATGTTGCTGCCGCTGGCGCATCCTTCGTTTTTTCGGTCTCGCTTTGGTTTACCGGCAGCAAACAGGAGGGTCTTTACGTGGGGTTGTGGGTGCCGTCGATACTCAGTTTCGGGACCCTCGTGCTTGGGAGCTCTCAACATGGCAAATAGCGATCTTGCAATCTTTGGTGTGGGTTGTGCGGTCTTTGCGATCGCTCTGACATCGACATTCATCTCATTGCTTGTCAGTGATAAATCTGACGAGTGACCCCGGGGATTCTCAAACTTTTCAAGGTCTGGCGCCAATTGCTTCGAGTTTCCAATTGGTCTGTTCGACACCTGTTCCAACGCAGATGAACAGGTTTCAAATGCCAAGTTGACTGGCTTCTGGGACGTCTGGGTTGACTGGTGAGGCGGGATTCGTTGGCTTCAGATGACTGTCGCCGCCTTAAGAGCTCACGCAGTGATCGTCGATCTTCCATTATCGCTGTAATGGGGCGCCCTTCACTTCGATGATCGCTGCCGCCGATGTGGTAGGAAAGCGTGCTTGCCACGGGACCTTCAAAATGCGTAGCGGTATTCTCAGGTTTGCAATAAAACAGACTTCGGAACCACTCGATCGCAGCAACATCAAAGTGGTGTCGTCTGACATCAGGTTACCTGGGTTTGACTCGCGAATTGCCAGCAGCAGGCGGGGTATCAGTGACTCAGGCGGTAGAGAGCTGAACGTGTTGACCATGTCACACACTCCCTGAGTTCCCAGCATTCTTCCATCCCGATTTTCTGCTTCGCAAAGTGAATCCGTGTAGGTCAGTTCCATATCGTTAACGTTCAATCGAAGTTTAGCCGAACGATATGCGCCGTCATCGACGCCCCAATTGGCATGTTATTCGACGGTTTTTCATCCGTTCCCGCATCACTGGAGCTCCATCGACCTGTGCGTGCGTCCCGGAACAGGGGCCGTGGATGCGCCGCATTGCAAACGGCGAGAGTTCGGGTTGGCCAAAAGAAGGTGCTGACTAGTGCTGTTGCGAAACATCCAGTCGCCGAAATGCTCTCAAACTGAGAATTTAAAGACGCAATCAAGTGAGTCTGCTTGATGAAATTGATGTTTTCCCTCATCAGGTAGCGCAAGGCCACTGCCACAGACGCTCCATGGCCGCTCACGTCAGCCAGGAGCATTCTCGTGATTCTTCCTGATGCGCAGGATGAGAGGTAGTACACATCGCCGCCTCCATCGCTGCTGCGAAAGGGCTCGCTGTGAACCCAGAGATTCAGCCCTTGTACAGAAAACTGAGACCACGGCGCTCTATTGCCGCCCCAGACTTCCATGCACTGCATTCTATCACGGACGGGCTGGCTCGGATTCATAAAAAACTTCTTCTGACTTTCCTGTGTTGTCGCGCGAGATCGCGGTGGACTGTGTTTACAAGGATACCACACTTGCGGAAGAATTAAGTCACCGCCTGTCGAATTGGCAAATACCCCGGAACTTAAAGTTCTGCAGCATGTCAGAAGCTCTGTGACAAGAATGGAGATTCACATGGCCCACCCATTCTTAAACGACGCCTCGTCCCTCGTATCCTTGTTGATCGAGAATTCGAATGGGACATGCGAAGTCATCTTACGTCGTATTGAGTTCGATGGGAAAACGGGCCATGCGCCAGTGCAATTGATTCCTCTCTCTGGTGCATTTCCCCCCATGCCAACACACTGTTGTCCGGGGAATGCAATGTCCATGCAGAGATGGATGGAAGAGCATCCGGATGTTTTATCACAAGGCCGGACATCATTCCAATAACGTCGGAAACGGCAGGGCTGTACGCCGCTGTCAAGCGCTGACTGTTCGTGTTAACGCAACGATGTCTGTCCGACGGGAAATTTACCGCCAAACATTAACGCGGAGGAAATACTTCAGATTGAAGATGCGTTTCGTCACAGTGTGTTGTCACAGTGTCTTCAGGTATTCCAGAATGCCTGCTTTTCTGGTTCGGACAGCGCATTCGGGAACGTGTAGCCTTCGCCGTTCTTGCCGAACGGACGTGTGTCAAAATAGCTGCGGCGGAGCACCAGATCGTCACTACTGTCAGGCTTCTGCGACGCTTGCTCAATCGTGAGCTTCACTTTTTCGTCGTCCATCTGGGCGGAAGCTGTCCGCCAGACTGCTGGTCGATCGTCAGGATGCATCAGGTGGCAAATCGCGGGGAGACTGTCGTTGTGCAGATACGGTGCGCTGGCTCAGATCCCGTCGAGCGGGGGAGTCACGTAGCCATCGGGATCAGTCAGTGTTTGCTGAGCGTCTGCTTCACCCGCGTGCGCCAACCAACTGTCGGCGTATTTCTTTAGGCCTTCCTCTGTGAGGGCTGTCTGTCGCACGGGATCAGTGCCAAGTTCGTCCAGCGGGACTCGCAGGTTTGGATAACTCCAATCGTCACCGTATGTTCCATGACACTGCGAACAGTTCCGGACAAACAGTGATTTTCCGCGACTGGCGAATGTCTGATCAATGGGGACGGTATACTCTGGAGGCCGAAGCGAAGTGACATAGGCCAGAATGTCACGAAAATTGTCTTCGTGTTTCTTGTAGAAGTCCGGGCCATTTTCCGGGACCAGTGTGAATTGCATCAGCCCACGATGTCCCATCTTTGCGAACCCGTCGATGTACATGGCCGGCTGTTTGAAAAAGTACCACCACGGTGGCGCGTCCATGTCATGATTCACAAAGAATTTGGGCGGAGTGAACAGCAGGTTCAACTGAGAGTCCCGCGCGTTCATCAGCGCCATGCCAAACACAACCGCGTTGGTGGTCCCGTTGGGTGTGCCCAGCGGGATGGCGATCGCGCCCAGATCCATGCGACTGGGCCGTTTCCCCTGTCGCAATTTGGTCTGAAAAGTCTCTTCCGTGAGAGACTGCAGGGCGAAGCGTTTATTTCGCGCCGGGCATCGGCGTTCCATAAACGGTGCCCTCGTGACACGCGAACCAATTCATCGACCAGCCACGGTCGGCGGTCACCACGTACTGCAGCGATTTGCCGAAATCATCACCCGGTCGGGTAGTGAGCCCATAGCGATCGAAAGCCATGCACCTTCGCTCGGCAGGGGAAACGATGGCTGCCTTCGACTTCAGGGGCTGCGACCAGGCTGTCCAAACCTCGTCAAAGGTGGATTCATGAAAGTCCGCAGGAATCAGCGGCGTGTCAGTCAAAAACCGGTACCCACGTTCAGCCGCTGGATTGGCCGGAGCGGCCAAATCTGATGCAAGGCCCTGAGCCAGGCTCAACCGAATCAGGAACGCGGTGATGACAAAAAACAGGAACTGCTGCAACATGGCCTTGTGCTCGCGTAGCCTGCGAACTCCGGATCGGGGAAATGCGTCTCAGGGAAGATGATAGAGCTGTCGCCCTTCCTCGTTGCGTGGAAACTTACTGAACACCCGATTCCGTTCTTCAAAACATCAGTCTGATGGCAACATGGCCCACAATTCGGGACGACCCACGTTGCAGTGAACGGCCCTTGCGAGCGGACCACCGAATGCCCAGCTCAGGTAGAGCGTCATCCTCGCAACATTCCACGCAACCACGCGTTGCGGACCTTCCTTCTCAAGGGACAACAGCCTGCGTTCGGGACAGGGGATTGGCTGGAAAATGGATTCCGCCGATGCCGACCGCGTCGGATCCTGTTCCGTAAGCTCGTCGATTTCACGAATGGCCTTTTGCAGTTCGATCGTGGTGACGTGAGCCGCAACGTAGTGATCCAATGCGAAAACGCTCTTCCGGTTTAGCGCCGGAAGTAGCAGCAAGCCGAGGAACGAAAACACCAGGAACCAAAGGAAAGCCGTAACAAGATTGGCGACTGAAGCAATCGCGCCTCCAGACTGCAGAATCGCCACCGTGAAGCTGATGATGTTCCATAGCATGGCCCAAACAATACCGCGAAACCGCCCACCGGAATCTCGAGCGGCAAGTCGACGTTCTATCAACAAATCCAGATTCGACGGGTTCAGACGCGTCCGCCAGTCTGCTGGAATCACAATAGTCTCGAACCCCGGTATTCCAGTGATGCCTCCAGCGAACCTTGGATCAAAATGCGGCACGAATTGAATTGCACCGTAACCTCCAAGGCCCGCAATTTGAGCCGTCATCGTGCGCCAGATCAACTCCTGACCTGCAATCAGAGCAATCTGTATCGTCGCGAACATGACGATAAGCCCTGAGGTTCCGACTTCCCGCCCAATCTGCAGGTAAATAGAGAACGTGGCAGAGTAAAAAATGATCTGAATTGCAACAGACCGAGCCCAGCGTCTCAGCCATACGCTCAGCATGGGAGTTTGATTCTCCAAAGAAAAAGGAATCCAAATGCCTCCAATGAGGTCGAATGGCAACAGCAAAAGAGCAACCGAGGCGAAAAACATCAGGAACGCGATGAAATCAGCGGGTCCACCACTGAGCGTTTCTGCAAACAGTACATTAGCAGAATCATAGAAGAGCATGGCGGCGGCTATTGAGACCAATGTTCCGACACAGCTAATCCCTGTCCACAGGCGTGCCTTTCCTGGATTCATCTCTTTTCCTCGGCTTGATGGTCGATCACGATAAGTCTAATCACTCTGTCCAAGGTGAAACGTGCTGTCGGGCTCGCAGCCGGAACAAACGTAAGTGTTTGTCGCCGATTCGGCACTTGTGAAGTCTGTACCGCGTTCGATCGCGACAGCTAACACCTCAGGCGATAAACTCCCTGCCTTTTATGGATATCGCGTCGGTGATCGCCACGGACAAACTGACTGGGATTCGCTGAACTTCCGCTGATTTCTACACCGGCCTGCGTCTGAATAGTTCGACTTCTTAAAAAAGGACCAGACTTTGGGTGGCCTGAAATGATCCAAGCTCCACGGTTCTCGGCTACAACCCGATCTGTTTTCGTTCTCTGTATTCTCGCGACAGCGCTCTTTTTTGGTGGCGTTGCGTGGGCTCAGGTCTTCTTGACGGCAATCGTCTTGCAATGCCGACCAGAGCTTCGAGACGAACGATTGTTACTCATGGCATGCAGCCTGATTTGGCTGGCGACATTTCGCTGGATGTTCGTCCGTCAGCTGTCCTTTCCCAACACGATGCATTTAGCAGCATGCGTAGTGCTCTTCGGATCGGATTTCGACAAATGCCGAGGATACCTCCAGGGGATGATCGTCGTCGCTGTTTTCATCGCGATCAGATTTCTGCAAGGTGCCACGAATCGTGTGCTGAGCATCGAGTTGAGCATTGCTGCAGTCATTCTCGCTTTTGCCTTCTGCCTCTATCAACTGAGGCCTCGAAATGCAGCCTCAAGAGCAATCGTTGTGCTTGTATCCTCACTCGCGGCCGTTGGCGGTCTTGCCATTTAAAACGCCCGGGACAATGGCTGCAGCAGGCATTCCGAGTAGTAAGCTCAACGAGCGACAGACGATTGCGGACGTCTGGACGCTCTTGCGGAAACTTCACCAAGATCCTCGGCAACCAGCCGGCTCGTAATTCGTGCGGACTCGTAGATGACGGGCAGCCCACTGCCTGGATGCGTTCCTCCGCCAACCAGATAAACACCTTTCAGATCTTCAAAGCGATTGTTTGGTCGTCTGTGCAGCATTTGATTAAAATTATGGGCCATGTTGAACGTGGCTCCGTTGTGTACCTCGTACTTGGAGTCCCAGTCATCGGGAGTCACAATTTTCTCAAACCGGATTCGCCGCCTCAGATCACTGAGCCCCAGTTTCTCAACATGATCAAGCACGTTCTCGCGGAAGGCAGGAGCCTCTTTCGACCAGTCCACATTCGGGTGCTGATGCGTGACCGGCACAAGGACATAAAGAGTACTATGACCCCGTGGCGCAAGACTCGAGTCAGTCACACACGCGTTTTGAACGTAGAACGACGGATCGGCAGACAGCACATGCTGGTTTTCAATCTCGTCCAGATTCTTCTGATAATCGCTGGCGATGTGAATCGTATGATGCGGCAAATCGTAAAGACCCTCCACGCCGAGGTACATCATGAAAGTTGAGCATGAGAACTTCGTCGCTGCAAGCTTCCGATCAGTCCATATTCTTCGAAGATGATCGGGCACGAGCCGCTGCATTGTTCTGGCAAAGTCCGAGTTGATCACGAGAGAGTTGGTCGGATAGTGTCTCCTGTTCGTGGTGACTCCGACAATCTGACGGTCGACAAACTCGAGTTGCTCCACGGGCTCATTCAGGTGCAATTCAGCACCCATTTCCTGAACAATTTCGGCCATTCGTTCACTGACGGCACTACAGCCTCCCGTGGGATGGTAAACGCCGTACTCGTACTCGAGAAACGCAAGAATCGTGAACAGACTTGGGCACTGAAACGGCGACATCCCGAGGTACTTTGACTGAAAAGAAAAGGCAAGTACAAGCCGCGGGTCAGTGAAGTAACTTTGCAGCTCACTGCCGACGGAATGCCACGGACGTAGCCATGGCACAGCCTTCAGGGTCGATGGTCGCAGCAAATCAAAAACGCTGCTGAATGGTGATTCGAGGATCGGGCGAAATCGACGCAACTTATCCCGATTGTCATTCATAAATCGCGTGAACGCTCCCGCATCTTGCGGTGACAGGTGAGCAATCTCACCTTCCATCTTCTGGATGTCCGGGGTCGCATTCAACTGACCTCCCTGACCGAAATCGAGCCGGTATTGAGGATCCAGTTTTGTCATCGGAACCTCGGCGAAGAGGTCATAGCCCGCCGACGCGAAAATTTCCTTCAACACTCTGGGATAAAGGAAGAACGTTGGACCAAGATCAAATCGAAAACCATTCTCTTCGATGGCCGAGCACCTTCCTCCCACACGCGGCAGACGTTCTAAAATTCGAACTTTCCTGCCCTGAGATGCAAACAACATGGCCGCAGCGAGCCCGCCCGGCCCAGCTCCGATGATCGTAATCGTATCTGGCATAGCTCCTTCACCCCGGTGTTGTTTTCGGAATGTCTCGGAAGTCTGCACGCATGGAGACATTGATGAGAGATCCTGTCAGCGTGTCCGAGGCCAGTCCCGAGTTTCGATAAGCAGAAGCTCTTCCCGAAAGCGAAGTAAACAGGCGTTGACAGAGCAGTTCATGAGGAAGCGTGACAACGACATAGACCAGCAGACTGGCCAGGCAAAGGCTCAGGGGCGTCAAGTCACCGCCCAGTCGAAATGCAATCACGGCAACTGCAAAAACTGTTGGAACCAGCAGGATGAGAGAATCGCGGTGAAGAGAGATGATGCTCCTCAGGTCGAAACTCCACACTGTCTCGTGATTGATCACACGGTTCAGACGTCGAAAATGTCGCCAACTGTGCCAGACGAGGAAGTAAACTCCTGAAGCAAACAACGGGTGCAAAGTGCCAAAGCAGCTTGCAATGGCGAAGAGCTCAAACGCCTCGACGCCAGCTCCCCGCGTGTTTCTCTCGGCAACGCTTTGAAGGATACTCACCAACTCGATAACCAAACACCCTGCGAGAAATGCGGCAATGCTCAACCTCCAATCATCAGAAGCGGTCAATGCCCCGCTTCCACACAACGCGAGCAGCCTGTTCAGGATCGAGACAGAGATTTCAAAAAAAAAGACAAACGGCAGCAACACAACAAGAAGACCCCGCGATAACACCCAAACGGCCTTCGGGATCGATCGGTTTGTTAGCACGGGAGAAACGTCATCAAGATCTTCCGCGTCTGCTCGTCCAAAGTGCCACGCACTAAGCAGACCGAAAGCCCCGATCACTAACAGAGGAGCAATCGCGAGGATGGCAAGCACGCAGGCCATCACCGCAACGTACCAGCCGAAGCCGAAAAAGGTCGCGGAGACGGAAGTACCATCAAGCCGCCGGGATATCATGAAGTCAATGGCTCCGTGGGGAAGACCCACGGCGAAGATAGCGATCAGAAACGGCCATGGAGCCATGAACTCGGGAAGCCCGCCAACGGCCAGAGTGGTCACTGACAGAAGAATTAACGTCGCCGGAGGCACGAAGATGAAGAGCAGTTTGCCCCAATAATCTGTCATGCGATCACTCTTGAACTGCGGGACGAGCGAAAAAAACCATGGTGAAGGAAACCGTACATCGATCACGTCGGTTAAGTGGTACTGACACTTCACTAGCCGACGACAGTCGTTACCGGAGCCGGTACGTCCACGTCCAATTCGGGATGCTGTGTGCGGGCTTCAGCCTGCACCAGCGACTGAATCCCGTGCAGCGCGACAAGTCCAAATCCGACCTTGTTGATCACGTCTGCGATGTTGTACACGATCTCGCGGTATTCACCGGCCCCCGCAAGAGCCATGAGGAACCCGATCGGATACACCGCCCAACCGACGAGAATGAATAGACGCATCAAACGAATCGCACTGGCAATCGGTACCGGCTGGCAATTGATCGCCTCGCTCATCGAACCGTAGAGCAGGCCCACGATGCCCAACTCGAAGATACAGGCAACGACGAAGAATCCCCACCATGAGCCACCGCCCACCGGAGATGTTTCGGCAATGAATGCCGTTACGACCATCCCGATGTCAAGCAGTACAAGATTTCGGAAGAGACTTTTCCCCTTGCTTCCGAGACGGAGCAGCATCGGAAACTTGATGAGCAGAAGTGGCGTTGTGAACAACCAGTCAATGTAACGCAAAGCGGTCGGAAAGGACTCTCCGGTCATATACTGCGTAGTCATCTTGTAGTAGTGGAAACACGCGATCGAACAAATCAAACCGGAGACAGTCACCGCGCTTCGGTACTGAGGCGGAACGCTGCTGCGTTCGAGAAACAGATACACGGCTCCGGCACCCATTCCCACTATGCCGGCGAAGAAGAGGTACAGAGTGATGGACTGCACGAAAGAGTTTGCCTCGAAGTCCATCGACAGTTGTGCAAGAATCGGAGACATAGAAAACTTCCTTTGAAACAGTAGGTTGAATTAGTCGCACATCAATGACCAACCAGTTATTGCACGGCGACTGTTCTTGGCCAATGGATTCGCAGGGAATGGGTGCAATTGGCTCCAAACGGCTGAAAACTGCATGCCTGCTCTCAAGCTCAGCAACATGCTTGCAATGGAAGGAATCCGAGGCAGATCAGGCGGCTTTCCCGTTAAGAAACGGTGCTTCAAGTGTCAGGTCTATCGAGCGCCGGAAAGGTCGTTAGATTCGAGACATTGTGCCTTGCCCGAACAAACGAGATCGAGCGGAGACAACCCATCTTTTTGCTGGGGCACTTCGGCTTGATCGAGGCGTTGACGAAGCTGCCCCGTTTGTGACTGCTGACTGCTGAGACAAACGACCTGATCACTTGGTCGTATTGGTGATTGCCTGTTGAATCGCCTCGTTCACCCCTATCGCGCGAATCGGGAAGCCTGTCAGAGCCTTCTTGTCACGAACCACCATGGGGTTGTTCATGCCTTCGATCAAGTGCCGACCTCGTAAGCGTCAGGAGTGACAACTGCGACCAGTTTTGCCGACACGCAGACTCGGTTGCCCGGACTGAAGACGTTCTGCGGAAGCCGATTTCACTGCTCCGGTCCGACACGCTGATGTCGCATCAATCTGATCAGCGGCATTGCTCATATCCTATACCGACGCGCGGTCAAAAAGACGACACAAGCCGATTGAAGTTAGCCGCACGAACTTCGCACAACGCCTTTCGGTATCAACGAAGGAATCACACAAGCCGAGCGGTTAATGCGATCGCTGGAAAAATGTGCTCATGCAGCCGATCGTGGAACGATCGTCACTCGCAGCGTCTGCATCTCCGCCAGTTTGTACTGGGGGAGATGCTCCACAATTTCAGACAGTGTTCGCCGACCTGTCGCAGGTCTTCAGGCTTCTCTTTCAAATCACAGGTGTTGGGTGCACTGATGTGAAAGCTCAGCGACCGCGCACGGGCGTTATTGCGGGAGCGAAACTTCAGGCGGAACCCGACTGAGTGCACCATCAGCAGGTCCCGATCCAAATCGGCGTCCACCAGTTCTTTGCGGACACAATCACGAATCTGAGCAAGCGATTCGTCACGCCCGAATCCCAGCTCTTTGTAGCGTCCGTCCGGCTTCACGCTGCGATGGCCGACCCGCATGTGCGTCAGTTGAATGTGTGCAATGCTGTCAGCCGGATCCGTTTTGAATTCGAACTGCGGATGCAGCAGATGGTCCAGTCGATACGCTCGGCGAATGCGACAGGCGGCCAGTTGGCTGATGCCAAGAATGGTCTCGGCAAACATGCGTGGCAAGGTTTCTTCAGAGGCTTTCCGAGGCGCTGCCGTGATATCCAGCATCCCGCTGTGGCTGTCGTAAGCGAAGACGTTGTTGAA
>Ga0172372_10004736_pt1 | contig 19227 bp, 11 predicted proteins | sample LakKiv5m_2_FD_114544 | JGI IMG/M metagenome (GOLD analysis project Ga0172372, IMG submission 114544) | Freshwater microbial communities from Kabuno Bay, South-Kivu, Congo - kab_092012_9.5m | ecosystem: Environmental > Aquatic > Freshwater > Lake | place: Democratic Republic of the Congo...
CGGCGAGCCAGATGGTTTCGGGTTCGCCGTTACCGTCGAGATCGAGCTCCACTCGAGAGGGGCTCGGCAGCTCCGTACCGCCGTCCACCGTCACTTCGAAACCGCTGAAGGAACCAACATCCGATCGAGTCAAACCGAGCGATGGAGCGACAGAGGCAGCACCGGGAGACTCCGGCGCCCCCGCGGAGGGGTTCTGACTCCCGCCGCTCTTGCGCGCCGCCTGGCCGGAATCATTGAAAGTCTGGAGTCCCGCTGTGCACCCCACTCCAAAAATCCCCGACGCCAACGCAGCCAAGGCAAAATGCAGATCAAACCCGAGTCTTGATATCTTTTTCATCGTTCCCCCCTGCCGCTCGCCTGGACCTGCCCATCCGGGATCAGGTGGCAAAGCAAGCCCCCGAAACTCAGATTAGCAGGGCAAAAAAGCTCATCAATTGTGTCACTGGGGACACCGGGGCGGACGAATGGAAGCTTGCAAACTCTCAAAAAAGTCCGCACACTTTTCTTAAAGGAGAACGTTAAAATGCTCGGTAAAAAAATTATCGTCATCGGTTTGTGGATACTTGCAACCAGCAGCGCTTTTGCAGCAAGTCCCAAGGTCCTTAAACCAGGGACTGTGTTACCGCCAGGGACGCTGATGGTAACAAAGAAAGGGTCCGGCCAAATCAGTAGCCAGATCCTGAAGGTGGCAACTCCGATTAGCAGCGTCAACCAATGCATCAACTGTGGAGGCAAGCCACCCTGCACCATCTGTGGAGGCTTTTGCTCCGACTGTACAAGTATTCCCGTGCCCGAGAATCAATCCAGCAGCCCCGTAAGCACGCCGATCAGACAGTGATATCAACTCCCTATTCCAGAGCAAGCCCGGAGCCAGCAACCGGGGGTCACCTGACCCACAACTCCCGGTTGCTGCGGGTCGAAGTAGCCCGGCAGGCCGCCCGCCCGAGCTTGTTCTGGAGACCGCCGCAAAAGGGTTGACTGCCCCAGGCGTCCTCGTCCGGAATCCCAAGCGCGGTGAGATCGGTAATCAATGGGTGCGCCCGTTCTCCCACATTCAGTCTCAAACCCTGGCGCGTCACCACAGCCGGGACCTCGTCCCCGAAACCATTATTGCCGTCCCGACATTGCCATGCCGAAAACGGCGAGACCGAGGGTTCGAACCAAATCCGGGGCGAGGGGTGGTGTTTGCCGGCACTCAGGTAGATGCGTGGATGGCCGCCTGCTTCGAGCTGCACGAGCGGCGGGCCGATCCACTCGCCCCTCCAGCTCAATCCCCGGACCCGAGGGTGCATGGGATCCTCCTCATGGATATCAACCCGGAGACGGAGCCGCTCGTTGTCACCCGCATGCTCATCATCGCAGAACAACGAGAGCGGATATCCCCCATCCCAACGGAACAAGTAGGCATACGTCAGGACCACACTCAGGACTTTGGGGTCGGAGGAGTGCCCCGCCGGGAGCGGATGCACCTGATAGAGCGTCAGCGGCTCGTCCGGAGCCCGTGAATTTTCGCGCGAATCAAAAACAAAAACGGGTGCCAGCACCTCGGCCAATTCATGCTCGTAGAGATCGGAGATGCCATCCCGGTCTTGATCCGGATCCTCAGCCCACGTCCGACTCGGTGACAGGCAGAGCGCGACAAGACTTGCGTTCAAAAAAAGGAACCGAACCAAAATCCGGGCCGCGAAGGCGATATGCATATCAGAGTTCCCGGCCGCTCACTGGCGGCATGCTTCGACTTGGAGCCGGTCGGGCATCTGCTCAAGCCTCTGAAGAAAGGACTCGTCCCATGAGGTGCTCGCAAGCACCCCTAATGCGGCTCGGCTGCCGGCCTCGGGCTCCGCTGGTAAACCGCAGCGAGCAGCACTCGCCTGCACGTCCGCTGTGAGCCGCTGCAAATCAGGCGACTCCCCGCCCTCTTCACCCCGGGCGAGCAACTCCCGCGCTTCTTCCTGATGGCCTCGTAGGATTTCGAGGCGCTGCATGGCATCGACATAGCCGGAGCGACCCGCGCCCCCGGAGGTTTGCCCACGCGCCGACTGATCGGTGGACTGACCGCCGGTGATGGCCGAATTCCGGACGGTGCGGACCGAAATAAAATAAAGAGCCGCATACCCCGTGGTGGTCAGGCCACCACCGACAAAGCCGCCGATCGCAAGGGGCGTGCTTCCCGAAGTGAACGCGGCCGTTCCGACGGCACTCGACAATACAGGCGTCCCCACCAAGGTCGTACTGCTGAGGAGGGACTCCTCTCTTGACGGTTCCGACGCCCGCAAAAGGGGCGAAGGCATCAGCGCAATCCCCAGGACCGCCGCAAGCAAACTGGGATGAGCTCGGGTACGAATGTATTTTTTCATGAAGGAACCTCGCTTTCGGCAGCCAGCACTACTTGCCTGCGCAGGGCGGGACGAGTGAATATCATTTTGCGTGGTGCCTGTGATTGTTGAACCCTGACGGGGAGGAGCAGTTTTGCTGGTGAATATCAAGACCGAATACTTGGGGGACGAGACCGATCCGGACTGCCTGAACCACGCCCTGCGCGCACTCGACGCACTGGGAGCCGACAAGATCGGCGAGTGGGGGGCGGTCGCGGGCTCGCAGGATATCACGAGGATCACTTTCCAGGTCGGACCGGCCTCGGAAGGCGACGCGGTGGAGCTCACCATCGAAACCTATATGGGCGTCCAACTCTCAGGACCGCGCAGATGGGTCGATGCGATCGCCCGGGAAGCCCTTCGTCCCGAGGGGACTCCCGGGCTGCGAGCGCCCGTTTTCTGTCTGATCGGGCTGCGCCCGGCGATGGCGGTTGCAACACCGGAGGGTGGGCTCGATATCCTCGCACTGGACTGGAAGACCTGCCGATTCGAGAGAGACATGAACTTGCTGCAGGCGGTGCTGTCTCCCCGGGACGAGGACGTAACGTTCCTTGATTCTCGAGAGTTCCGCCACCAGGTCGAGAAACTCCGCAAGCAATCCGAGGGTTGAGGACGGACGTTCTTCCAGCAGCCATTCGCGCCGGAGGGTGTATACAAGGACACATCTTGTCAGCATCTCTGGTCAACCCAATACTGGGAACTGAGGGAAGGAACGAACATATGAGGAATCTCAGAATCCTATGGCTGCTCGTCGCAACGCTCCTGATCCCGGCGAGCAGTCCGAGTCAGGTGATCAAGCCCTGGAAGGATACGACCTCCACCGATGGGGTCCGCTCCACGCTCGAGCATGGCTCGGGGGGCCTCATCTTGGAGGACCTCGATGCCGATGGAGTTCGGGAGCACCTCCACTATTTCGTCAAGGGTAATCCCAGGATCTTGAAGCGCGGACCGGATGGCGTTTTCAATGATATCGCTCCGAGCCAACTCCCGGAGGAAATCGGACGCGGCAGCACTTGGTCCACCTATGCCGCCCTTGCCGAAGATATCGATGCGGACGGTCGCAAGGATCTGCTCCTCATGCCCTATTTAGCCGAGCACCCCGTTCGCCTGTACCTCTCCTCCGGCGCGGGAGCACCGACCCCCGGTCGATTTTGGAGGGCGGCAAGCGACGCGGATCTTCACCGCTACTTCAAAGGTCTGGATGAGCCGGGCCGAGTGTGGTCCAGGGGCGAAACACCGCCCGAGAATATGAAAAGTGGCGGAGACGCGAGGCTAGCGGACTTGGACGGAGATGGCGTCAAGGAGATTGCCTTGATTCACGCCGGAAAACGGGCTTCCGTCTATGCGCGTCCTTACATCGATGCGGTGGTGAGCGGGGATTCTCTATATCAAACCGCAGATTCCGCCAATGAACACTATGCAGCCGATGCAGCCAGAAAGTACGTCTATCCAGGACAGGCGCTGGACTTTGAGGCGGGGGCCGAAGTGCTTGCAGTAACCGGCACCGACCGTCCCATTCGGACAAGACTGACTGCCCTCCAAGTGGACGTGGGTTACCCCTACCGACTTAGGATGACACTTGCCCTGCCCCAAGGCGCCTCACTCCGCCCGGGCACCCCCTACCGCATCTACCGGGCCGACCGGTACCAGCAAAAATTTTTCGAGCACGATGGGGATGCGGCGCCTGCCGTGGCTCGCGCCCATCGCGGGGAATCGGTGGTCGCCGATATCGATCATGATGGCCGCGAGGAGATCGTCGTCGTCGATCTGGCAAAGGCCGGTGCGCCCGCAGTGGACGATCGAGGTCGCTTTCGCAGCGGAGCCAATGCCGACCCCTACCCCGGCAACCCGCGACTCCACGTCTACGGTTTCGATACCTCGCAGAAGCGCTTTGTGGATTGGGCCAACAAACGCAACCACCATGGACCGGTGGCCGGCCTGGAGGTACCGCAAAGCGTGATGGCCGGCCGCTCGCTCCTGATCCACGATATCAACGGAGATGGCGTCGATGATATCGTGATCGGGCAGGGGCCCAGGCATTTCGGAGAGAATATCTGTTACGCCGTGATGAACAGGGGCCTCGAAGCCTCCGCCGAAACCCGCTGGGGCTGCCCGGACCACGCCCCGGAAGGTCGCATCGAGAGCAGCGAGCCCCTGCTTTCCGGAACGCCGGGAGCACGCATCCTGCCCGAGCCACCCCTCGCCTATCGCGACCGAGCGATCCTGGCGACCCGGGATCCGCAAGGCGGCTTGGGGTTCTCGCACGCACCCGAGGGGCTTCCCGGATTGATGGAAAACTATGGTGCGATCGCCAAGATGTTCAAGATATCGGATCGGGCCGGCGAGCGGATTGCAGTCATTCGCGACCTCCGAGGCCCGAATCGCAGGGGTATAGAGGTGTATGACGAAGTAAGCATGAATCGGGTCGTACCCCGGCAGGCCTGTGCCGGATTGGGTGATCGCATTCCGGCTGTCATTTCGGACGCCGCCTTGGATGACGTGAACGCGGACGGATACATGGATATCGCTTTCAATGCGGCCGCGCAGGACTTCATTTTCTATGGCACCACCGCAGGATGTTTCGAACCGGCGCGTGTAACCACGCCGCTGGAAGCAACCTGGGTGAATCGCATGGCTTCCGCGGACTTCGACCGGGACGGCCGGATGGACTTTGTCGGCGCCATGAATGCCGACTCCCAGATGGATGAGATTACGGGCTTGCATACCCGCCTCGTGCTGGGCTCCAAAGGAAAGAAACTCGTCGACGCCTCGGCGCGCTTGCCCCAAGTTCAGGCCAGTAGTGTTTTTGCCGGTGATCTGAACGGCGACGGGCTGGCAGATATTTTTCTGAGCGGACGGAAGATGCGCCCCATGGTCCTCCTGGGGGACGGACGCGGAAAATTCCGGGATCGCTCCGCGGAATGCCTCCCCCCGGCCCTGCTCGCTTGCAATCCCGGCGATTCAGTCCCAAACCAGTCGGACTGCCAGGCCTTCAACGCCAGGGCATCCGATATCAATCGCGATGGCCGGATGGATCTGATCCTTGCAGGCTTCCGACGTCCCAATCGCATTCTCTTTGGCTTTCATGCTCCCGGGAGCTCCTGTAGCGGCGGTGCGGTCGCGGACTTCCATCCACTCACCAAGCCGTGCGCCGACTCGCAAAAAGTCTGGAGTGCAGTCGCGAATACCCCCGTAAAATGCATGCCGTCCCGATTGGTGGACGCCGAGATGGAACTGAATGCCAACTCGGGCGCAGGCAAAATCCTTCCCGTGGACAACGTCGGCCCGAATCGCACTTTTCAAATCGCGGTCGGTGATTTCAATGGGGACTCATTCGGTGACGTGGCGGTGGGCAGTCCGAGCAAGATCCAGGGTCAAACCTTCACGGCCATGATCTACGAAAACCGCCTCGGGAGCCGCGCACCCGCACAATTCGGTCCCAACCGCGTTCGGTACGGCGAGCTCTGGACCGAGTGGTTTGCCCGCCGGGAGGATGCGCTGCTTCAGGCGGATGCGACCCCGGACCAGGTGAGCTGCCTTGCGACTGGCGATATCACAGGAGACCGGGTGGACGACCTTCTGCTGGTCCGATCCGGATCCACCTTTGGCGCCCGGAATCCGGACCCGAGCGACTTTGACCCGGAGAGAGAACGCCGGGACGAAGACACGTTTGACGTCGATGCAAAAGGAAGATTGATTTACCCCACGCGCAGCCAGGCAATGGTCTACGCAGGTACGCGTCCGGCCGGAGCCGGCCCGAGTCTCTCCATCACCAAAATGCGCTCCCAAGTTCTGGAGGCCACCGACACGCGCTATCCGGGGACACGCGCGTTCGACTGCGCGGTGGTCAATCTCGATCGGGATGGCTTCAGCGATATCATCATCACCGGTTATGGCTTCGGCAGTCCCCATTATCGACCCGAGGCCCATTTGCCGCCTCACGGGAGCGAGGGTTGGAGTCTCACGTACCGGATGAATGATTCCTCGATGACTCGAATATTCCGAAGTTTCGGTCTCGATCGCAGCGATTTCGCCGGGCGGACGCTGCAGCTCTCCATGGACGAATTCCCTCGGCAAATGATGAAGGTCTATAGCCTGGGGGTGGGCGATCTGGATGGCGACAAGACGCCGGAAATCATCCTGGGAACCGCGTCCCAGCTCAGGATCTTCTCGCAGTGATCCCCAAAAAGCACGGCTCCTTGTGTCCTCGCTGACTCATCTTTTCGAGCTGCCCAAAACGTGGACAATTGAATCATGACCTGGGCGACTCGAACACGGGCCCTCTTGTTTTGCGCCGGAATGGGGCTGACTGCCGCGTGCAGTCCGATCGTCGACCAGCTCGCGCTCGACAGCAGCACCCAGTCGCCCACGCCGGAACCCTCCGCCCTCCCGACAACCGCTACCGGGCTCGTGCTTTTCGAAGAAGGCACCAGCGAGACCCTCGCCTCGACTGAAACAGGATCGAGCCTCGTTAAAAATTTCAGTCTCAGGAATTACGGTTCGCTCGCCGCGGAAGGTATATCAATCACCCTTACGACTCCGACCGCAACCGTGTTCACGCTCGCAAGTAATGCGTGCGCGGGCAGTTCGCTTGCGGCAGGGGCCACCTGCAGCCTCAGCCTGATTTTCTCACCCACGGCTGTGCAGACCTATACCGCAACGCTTGACGCGACCTTCACTCTCGCGACGGAAGCCGCCACCGCAAGCCTCGACATCACGGGCGCGGGGATATCAGCTGCAAGCGGCGGCGGAGGCGGTGGTTCGAGTGGCGCGGGGGGATCCGGTGGGAGCCTCGGGCAAGCTTACGTGATCCTCTCCGACGGGGTGACTTACAATTACGGCAGCCACCAAAAAGGACTCTCGTCCTGCAAGTATTTCTCGGTCAGTAATCTGGGCACGCAGTCTGCGACTTCTCTGCAAGCCTCCACGAGCGACGCGCTCGCGGGGGCATTCCACTACCTGGGTGGCAGCTACCCGGGGACAGGCGGCACCTGCGGCGCGACCCTGGCCAGCGACGCGAGCTGCACCATCCGTGTTTGCTTTTCGCCCACCTCGACGGGCGTGCAATCGGAGTCGATCGTGCTCGATTACTTGAGCGGCACCTCGACTGCCACCGCCGTACGAGCGATATCAGGGACCGGCGTCACGGTAAGCCAGGTCGCGGCCGGTCATCAGGTGACTTGCGTGGCCTTGGATACTGGCGTGGTGCGCTGCTTGGGGCACGGATACTACGGCGCCACCGGGAATGCACAAGCCCATGATAACGAAACGCCCGACCCGCTCGACAACACGACGGGTGACCCGGTGGTTGGGAGCTACAGCGCCTGGCCTGATATCTCCCTCCCTGCGACGGTATATAGACTGGATGGCACCAGCACCGCCATGAGCGCTTCTCAGATCTCGGCGGGCGACGGAGGAGCAAACGTCTGCGCCGTGACGCAAACGCAAGAAGTGCGCTGCTGGGGTCAGGCACGGGGCGTGGGTAACGGGAACGACAACTATACTGTCTGGGTTGGCATGCCGGGCGCCTCGCCCGTGATCTTGAACGGGACCACGACCCACCTCTCGGGCATCGTCCAAGTGGCCATGGGACAGTATTTTGGCTGTGCCCGCTCCGCCGCCGGTCTGGTCTACTGCTGGGGCGCCAATAACTACGGTCAACTGGGTGATGGTTCCGCCACCACCGTCACGCGCAATTCGGCCAGTGCCGTAAGCGGCATCAACGGGACTGCCGGGAATTCCGCCGTATCTGTTTCCGCCGGCCTCCGGCACGCCTGTGCCGCGATGGATGATGGAACCGTCCGCTGCTGGGGCTACAACGGGAGCGGCTCAATCGGGCCCGCCGTCGCAGTCAACTCGACCCAAACTACCCCCGTCACGGTCACCGGCATCACCACCGCCACTCAAGTCGAAGCAGGCTACGCCTCCACCTGCGCCATCTTGAGCACCGGGGCCCTCCAGTGCTGGGGGACCGGCGGGGGCCTTGGCTACAACTCCACGACCTGCAGCGGAGGCAGCGGAGTTTGTCCGGTTCCTGCGCAATTCGGCTCATTTGATGGAAGCGACAGCGACAAACGTGCGATCTCGGTCGGAATCGCTTTCAACGCGGGAGGATATAGCTCCACCTGCGCGGTGGCCGAGAGCGGTAAAATCTATTGCTCCTTCTTTGCTTCTGTCGGTGCCCGAGACGGCGCTCCGGCACAAGTCTCGGGCGTCACCGACGCCGTGGCGATATCAGGTGCGCAGACCGATGTGTGCTTCACGACAACCACGGGCAGCGTGCGGTGCTTTGGCTCTCAAACCAACAGCGAGTTCGGGAGCGGGAGCGCCGGTGCGGTCAACTCGCCAGTGACCTTGAACAACCTGGTACCGTGATCGCCTCTTCAAAAGAAAAATCCGAGCCCGAAAGCAGCTTCATCCATCCGGATCGGTGAGGTGCCAAAGGCATAGCTGGTCCGCTGATATCGGATTCGCCAATCCCAATCCCGATACCCCAGCGCGGGCCGGAGCGCATGACGCCACGAGAGCTCCGCAAACCAACTCAGATTGGACAGGGGCAGGAGGCCCAACGAAGACCCCACGAGCGCCATCCCCGCCTCCGCCGAAAAACGGTTCCGCCGGGAGGAATACCAGTCTCCCCGGACGGAGCCCTCGGGTCCCAGCACATTGCGGAACCCGTAAGATCGGGAGGGAACCGAGAGATTGGACCAGCGAGCCCCTCCTGAAACCGTCAGCCCCCGGGGCAGCCGGACCCAAGGGAACTTCCAGGCCACGGCGGCATCGATGACCTGACGCCCAGCTTCGGTCCCTGCCGGACTCTTGACCCACGAAAACACACTCGCCTCGCCCCGGGCGTGGAGTGATATCCCCTCCAACCAACGGGAAACATCCCAATGCAGCCCCGCTCGGAGCGACGTGGTCATTTGAGTCCAGTCCCAACGGGTCCCCTGCTCGAAAGAAACCCATTCCGCCGAAGTACCGACATTCCACGCGAGCGCCGACGGCGGCTCGAGGAACGCCGGAGTCTGGCGCAAACGACGGGCGGCAGCGGCCACCACTTCGTAACGCGCCTCCTGCACTTCGCCGAATGGATCCACCATCCGAAGCAAAAACTGCCGGCCCGCCCCCGGAGCAAATTCAAGAGTAAAGCTGAAATCCCGCCCCCCGCGAGCGTCCGGACTCAGGTCCGGAGACGGCACACCGTCATTGACGAGCAAGGCCACCCCGTCGAGCCAAGACCGGATCCGTAACTCCACTCGGAGGCTCCCGGACGGCTGCAGTTCGGCACTTGCGATTCGGACCCAAGCAAAAGGAAATTTGGAAAGGGGAGCCAACGACTCCAGGTCAAATGCGACCGACTGGAGAGGAGCGAGCACGGCTCCCGTCGAATCACCGGCAAGAGCGGTATCCCGAGAAGGCCCCTGGAGCGCCAAAACGAACCCCAGAATCCATCCCGCACCGCCCCCCTTGAATCGACTCCCCCGCCGCGACTTGACCATGCCCTTTCCAAAGTGAAGCGACGGACCCGAAAATGCAATTCCCGAGATTGGAGCCCGCTCCCGCGGCACTCACTGAGTCGTCTTGAGCGAATCCAGCAGCAGCATGCCCTGCGCTTGAATGGCAGGAGCCCCTTGCGACTTGGCGGCGACCACTTCCATGGCACCCCGCCAGGAATCTCCGGTGCGTTCACGATATTGGAGCGAGAGCGCACGGGACATTTCACCCGCCAGGTCGGATTCCAGCTCGCGATCGGACGCAAAACCCGTCATCGCATCCATATCACCATCCCGGAGCGCCCCTCCGCGCGAGAGTCCGCGAATCACAAGCGCGCCGGTGGAGGCCTCCAGTTGCTCTCCCTTGAGCAGCCCCGCAAGGGCATCCCTTGCCTCGGGCTTGGCGCCCTGCCGTCCCAGGGCCCGGATCGCCGCATCGCGCACATCCGGATCGCCCTCTCCCGCCGCGATACTCGATAGCATTTCAATATCACGGGGCCGACGTGCGTTTCCGATCGCCGCGATCACCGCCGTCCGCTCCCGGGAGTCGGTGGCGGTTTGCAACACCTCGTCGAGCCGGGCCGTGAGGCGTGCGGCGCCAAGTGGATTACCGGCGCTTTCGGCGCCAGCCGCAAGCGCGCCCAAAGTCTGCAGCAGCGAGAGGCGATCTTCGCCGGAGGACTCAGTGTATCTTGCAAGGGCCGCCTCCAGAGTCCCGGCCGTCGGTGTGCGCACAAAAGCCAGTCGCTGCCAGAGCGGCAGTGCGCCGGCGTCCGCTGCGGTCACAGGAGCGCTCAGAGCGGAGACAAGCGCCTCCTGCGCGGCTGGCGATCCGGCGTGCGCCAACAGGTCGGCGATCAGCTCCTTTTTGCCGGTCGAGAGCCCGGCTTGCTGATATACGCCCAGAAGCGCGCGACAAGCTTCGGGGTCCGATCGCAACAGGCCCGTGGCGCGCCAGAGAAACCGATTGTGATCGATGGCCGTGCCGGACTCGTCGGCCGCAAGCACGGTCTCGACCAGCGCAGCACTCGTCAGACCTCCGATGCGTTGCTGCAAGTGCGATTGTTCAAGCGCCGCCGAGCGGTCCTCCTCCGCTTCCGTGGAGGCGGGCCCTCGCGCGGCCCCACCTGCTCCCGAGCCGGACCGGGAGGCTGCATCCCGATCGGCGCCATCGGCCACCTGGCTTCCGGGCCGCTCCTGCTCCTTGCCGTCCCAAAACCAGTAACCCAGTCCCGCCGTGAGCGCCAGGAGGAGTCCCGCTTTGATATATTTCATGATCACTGCCCTCCCAACGCCTGTTTGAGGTCACCGAGCTCAACACCCGAGAACTGAGTCGACCAGCTCGGCGTCAGGCTATATCCGTCCCAGCCGACGAGCTTTTTGCGCCAAGTGACCGTATCCACGAGGTACGCAACCCGCAGGTAGGCTGAGATCGATCCGTTCATGGACTGAAAAACCATCCCGTATTGATTATTGACGGCCAGGACCGGTGAATCCGCGCTCGGCGTGATGGTCGCATTGAGCCCGCCCTTGAGGGCGAGATCAACGAGCGTGAGATCACCCCGGATTCCGGCCGAGGCTCCCACTCCAAAAATCTCCCCACCAACTCCTGCGCTGGCAAACGCATCGAGCTTGACTCGGGGACCGAAGCTACCCGTCAAAGAAACGCTAGGGACTGGCCCTTGGCAGGCGTTGTCCACCCGATCAACACCGTGATCGAGGGTCAGATCCCCACTCAACTGGAGAGTTCCGGTCACGCCCATGCGCAGATCGATCGGGATCGGGCCGATCAACAAGGTTTGGCCATACTCCACGGAGTTGGAATAACCGCCTTCGGCGACCACATTGACGCGACCGCTCCGCCCAATCAGATTCTCATCAGCCGGCTGGTAGAGCTCATGACCGAGGATTTCCCCCACCCGCACTTTGCGTTTGGAACTCAGGCTCACCTTGTAGTCGATGATATCAACCGAATGCCCCAGCAAGTACACACTGGAACCGGCATGAACCGCAATTGCGGGCTTGAATTCGCAGAAACTCTTGGCCGGGCCGCCCTCGAGGCTCCAATCGAAACCATAATCAAAGTCGATGGCGGCAAATGACCGGCTGCCGTAACTGGAGCGCCCTCCTTGCCGCACTTTGGGCAGTTGGAATCGCCCGTCCGCTGCGATCATGGCAGGATCCACGGTGCGGAGCTTGGCACTGACCTTTTCCCGCTCCCAGACCACTTTGGCCTGGCGGTAGTACTCAAGCTCCATCAGCTTTTGGCGGAGTCGAGTCGAACTCGCCCCAGCGTCATTGTTGCGGCCAAATTGCGGAGTCGCATAGAAAACTCCTCCCCTGATACCCGCGCACTCCCCGGCTGTATCGTACTCGGGCTTGGCCCTCCAACCTGCACGACCCCCGTCTTCAATCGCCTGCCCACCCGCAGCACAGAATGGAGGGACGGGACCTGCCGCCGCCTCGTTCAACTGCTGATTCAGGGCCGCCATGCCAAAGGCGTTGGGCGAAACCCGAAGGCATTGCTGATATTCGTCTTCCGCTGTCCCCGGAAAAGTAATGACATGATGAGACCCCACAGGGCGTGCGGGGTAAGTCTCCGGCACGTACTCGCCAACGAGCAGAACACTTTGCAGCCGCTCGGCAAAGAGCGCCTTTGACCAATCGCAAGCATGGTAATCGCCCGCGAAACGGAGGCAGTCTACTGCAGCAGGGGACGTCAGCATGGCGATGATCTCAAACAGGAGCGATCTCAGCTCTCGGTCCACAGCACTCTGCGACCGCATGAACCCGCCAAAAGAATTTCGCTGCGCATCTTGGACGGGCAAGAGATTCGGAAACCCCCCTCCCGCAGGGGCTCCATTCTCCCAGAGAAGTGCATCTGGATAAACCCCATCATTGGCTTTGAACTGCACACTCGCGGTGACGAGACCACTCGATCGGGCACCAGTTGGGTCTGAAGGATACCAAAGTTTGGCTAACGCATAAACCCCTCCGGGGACAGCATCCAATTTGAAAAAGCGGGAGTGGCGAGCTTTCTGAATGAAAGTCTGCAGCAGATTGGCAAACTCCTGCTGTTTGAGGAACAATTCGTTGAGCTCCTCATCATGATATCCCGTCCAGATCTCGCGGCCATCCTCGAGGATGGCCGCATGCTGCCTCCTCTTTTGCGCAAGTCGCCCGGGAACCGAAGCATGAAAATTCAAATTCAATTCTTCCTGCCAGGACTGATGCTGCGCTATCGCATTGAACAAGTATTTACTCAGGAAAGGCGTCCCCTGCCCCCCGGCACCATCCACAAACATGGCGAGTACGGGTGCCAAATATACCGCATCATAGAACGCATTTTTATGGGAGTGATTGGCCTCTGTATGGACGCCGCGCTCAACGGGCCCAAGCGGGTATTCGCGTCGATAAGACAGGATACCCTGCATTCCGCGACTCGTGCCATCGCGCGCCCCCACCACCAGATCCCCGCGCCCCGAAGCCACTCCACCTCTGGCAAATGCGATATCATAGACCGCCTCTGGAGAGTTACCCGCCATGGCAAACGCGTCCAAAGCCCTGGAAACCGTGTAATTGTCTTCGTAAGCGTACTCCCAGCAACCGGCCACCCGGTTGCCATTGGCCTCCCAGCCCCGCCTGAGATTCTGTATCAGTCCGGCATATCTCGGACCGGCTGCGAGACTCTCCGAAGCGAACCGCTGCAAACTCGCATAGCTGTTGAAATCGGGAATTCCAGGCTCAACCACCTGCTCGCTGACTGCGGGCATGCGATCAAACCCCCGGCCTCCCGGCGCCGTCGCAGCGGCTCGCCACGATTCAGGAGCGAGCACGGTGGTACGCGGCTGCCCCCTCTCTTGACGAACCAGCTCATCGCCTAGAATGGTTTGACACCGTCTCCTGGTCTCCGCAGGGCAAAGCTTGATCCGGGGGTTCTGGCAATCCGCGAGGTTTGGCGCCACCAGCGCCGGGCATCGATCGGCGAGGAGTAAATCAGGCCTCGCACCTTGAGCTTGAATGTTGATATCAACCCCGAACGCATCGCGGACTGCACCCTCGGCAAGAAGCAAGACAATCCATCCCATATGTAATATCAGACGTCCCACCATACCCCACCCCCACTGATCAAGTGTAGCTACGAGACGGGGGGGGCGGTAGTTGGGTCAATCAAGACACAGGACGATTCGGAATGAACACACTTGGAATCCTGACGAACGAGAAGGGAAAAAGCCCCTCATTTGCCACAAAGGACCAGGTACCTCGAGCAAAAACTCACCTCGCCACACTGTTTGTCGGCGCCGACCAGGTTCCAAGGCAGCGGGAAAGCGCTCGTGGCCGGGTTTGAGGGGGTGCTGATGGCCGCCAAGCGGGCCGATTCGGCAAGCATCGCGGTGACAAACCCGGAGCAACCTCCCAAGTCATGGTCACACCCGCCCGGACCACACCGGAACATCCGTGAAGTGCATCCCCCATCTCCGGCATAGACCGAGCATCCATCCGGTCCGCAATAGACCTCGGGAATCACATTGCTTACTTGCTCTTCCGCCAGGCCGCACGGGTCGACCGCCTCCGGCGGTGTGCAAACCTTGCCGTCGTCGCTCTTTTCGCCTTTGGGAAGAACCCTCACCGTCAAGGCCCACGGAGCCCGCGACGCAGGTGGACGTCCCTCATCAATATCCACCACCTGGATGCGAGCGATATTCCCGTGGACCAGCTCTTCCTCACCCGCCTCGATGGTTTTGCCGTCCAGCAGCAAGACCTGTCGCTGCGCGGACATCTCGTCGAGTTTGACCACCAGGCACCCGCCCGGATCCGGATTCTCCAGCGTCGCCTGGACCTCCGGCATTTGGGACTCCACTTCAAAGCACCGCTGACTGAGGGGGTGCGTGTCCCCCTCGGTCAAACTCGTCACCCCGAGAAACGGAGTGTCCCTGCCCATCACCTTGCGCGTCTCGCAGGAACGGGTGGCAAGCGGCGAGCCCTTCCTTTTCAACGAATTTGCGAAAGCCCGGCCGAGAGGTTGCACGGCATCCTCACTGAGTCCGATGTCCGATAGCGCTTTTGAAACATCGGATCTCGGATCGGAACGCGGACTGGAGGCACCCAGCGCATGCAGGGCCGGCGCCACCCAACGGATATCACCCGGCATGCCCAAGGCCACGAAGTGCTCCATATTGGTGTAAGCATCGAGTCTGCCCCCCGCATGGAGCGGAGTGCGGAAATCACGCGCCACCCCTTGATAATGGGCCTGATCGAGCAAGTCGGAATTCATCCCGATCCGATGCTGAACGCCGATTGCGGCTGCGGTGCCCTCGATGAACCACTGGCCCGGTTGCCCCGCCAACAAGGCCTGATATCGCACGAAATGGAACGGAATCTCAGCCATCTGCACGGCATGGAAAACCTCATGGGCCGCCACCTCCGCGGGAGGAGTCGAAAACTCGCCACCATATACGGAACCCACTTGGAACTCGATGGCTCCGCTCCCGGGGTAATAGCAACCCGAAGCATCGGGGCAACTCAAGCGCCGCCGCACAAAGACCGTCGCATAGACCGTGCCGCGGGCAAACTCATCGGCACCATCGGCAGCTTGGGAAAGATAATAGGGGCTGCCGCCGCTATTCAAAGTATCCTCGTTGCTCAAGGCCACAGCGATCCGATCCAACTCCGGCAAATCCAAATACCGAATCCTCGAGGCGGCCTCGGTCAGGTGCGTGAGAAATCGGTCGACGGCTCCTTTGAAATGGGGGCTCTCGCATTCGAGCGGCGTCATCCGGCCCTCAAGAGTGGTATCGCACACAACCGCCCATGGGGTACTCGTGTTCCGTTCCAAAGCAATGGTGCCACCCGCCTTCAAGACTCCTTGGGCACGCTCCGCACTCACCTTCGGATTCCCGCGTTTTTTTTGGCTTTTGAGAGCCCCGGCGGGTTTGACGAGCAGGAACTCCTGCACCTCCGCAAATGCCATGAGATCCACCTGCAAGCTGCTCCGATCCTCACTGAAGCGGGCCGGCACCGGATGCCAGGCTCCCGATACGTGCGCATCGTGAATCGAGATTTGATCCCCGGATTCGCGCATCAGCACCTGAACGCTTCCCTGTCTGGCCGACTCGGGTATCTCAAGACTCACTCGGGCCGGTCTCTCCGTGCTCGCAACTTCGACGGCCGAGGCCGTAAGGATCACTCCATTGGATATCACTTGAGAGCCTTCCGCAAGCTCCGGCTCTTCGGTGCGATCCTCGAGCGTGAATTCACGAGCGTTGGCCAGCGATTCCGACCGGAGCAGAAAACTGCCTCCCGCGGAAGCAAGCTCCAGATCACGCGCCGGGAAAATCATTCTCGGTCTCGTGAACTCACCGGCATCCCCCCCATGCTCATCCGAGCTCCAATCAAAACAGCCTGTGCTCCCCGCCAGTATTCCAGGAAGAGCGGTCAAGCAGACCAGAAGCCGAAATGCCGAACCGAGAACCGTCGTCGAACTTCTCATGGAAGCCTCCCATTCACAGACACAGACAGCAATAACCCGGCCAAAGTCCCATCTCGCATCGAGGCCGGCCCGCATTCCGCGCAACCCCACGAAATCACACAAGGCCATTCGCAACGGATCACGCAATTGAATGAAACCAAAAAAGAGATCACCGAACAAACGTTGGCCGACCGCTGGTCCCCCGAGGCACCGGGCCGGAACCTGATAGATATATCACGCAATCTGATATTTATATTCTGAAGGCTCGGACCATTGTACGTAACCGCTCCATGAAGAACGGCTTTGTCATCCCCCAAGTCCGATTCCTGATTCTCGCGCAGCTCGGATTGCTCGCCAGCTTTCCTCTCGCCAAACCCGTCCGGGCCGACACCGTCACCCCGGAAAAATTCAATCTCCCGGTCCGCCTGCAAAACAGCATCCGAATGCTCATCCCGACGACTCCGTCCCTGGCACGACTCAAATTTCAAGATCTCACTCCCGCCGAGCTCCGCAGGGTCGCCCGCACTTTGGACGAAGCCCGGATCGCGCCCTCGGACTTTCGGGGCCAAAGTCCCACCCTGCTCGAGCGCGCCGCCCGCCCCAGGACTTTTTCGGATCGGGATGATTATCGTTTGATCTTCCACTGGAGCGCCCTGGAGTCGGAATTTCCGATGACTGCGGCCCTCGCTCCCGCAAAATCCACGAATCGCCGCGGCGAGGACCTCCCGGAACTCGGAGGATCCGCGAGCAACCCCGCCCGTCAATTTGTATATCACTTTTCGACCTGGCTCTCGCAGCCCGAGTACCGCTGCCGACTGCCCATCCAAGCGGATTGGTTCGCCTCCCAATTCGGCCCTCCCCCCGTGCAGCATCCATGCCGAGGGAGCCAGGCATTTCCGCTGACCTCCGAATTTGGAAACACGATCGAGATCAACCCGGAACGCGTCTACGAAATCCAGTACGTGCACGCAGGTGTGGGCCAGGCCATGGAGAGTCGCTTCGGTCATGCCCTGTTTCGCATCGTCCAATGTGCGCCCCATCGCCAACGACTTAGCCCGGACTGCCGCCGGGACAAAGCGTACCAGCTGGTCCTGAGTTTTCTCGCACGCACGGGCGGTAAAGCCCCCGGGGTCCTCGCGGGTCTGTCAGGAGAGTATCCGCTTGAATTGAGTGCGCTGCGGCCGTCCGAGATCCAGGACACCTACCTCGAGACCGAACTGCGCTCGATCGAGTGGCTCCCCCTGCGCATGAATCCCTGGCAGATTCGACGTTTCGTGCAACGGGCGGCGGAAATCGCTTGGAGCATCGAGGGAGATTACCGGTTTTTGACTCGAAATTGCGCCGACGACTCCCTGAGACTCCTCGCGGTCGCCCTCAATGATTCAAGCCTCCTGCATCCGCAATCGGACGTCCTGAGCCCGGCCGGTCTGCGGGATTTTCTGGTGGAGAAAGGCATCGCAGATATCAGTCAGAGCAGCCGCTCCCGTCCCGCAGACGAGAGCCTCAAGGTCTTCTACGATCGACTGGGTAAGGCCTTGAGAGGTCCCGCCACCGGCGGCACCCCGCTGCGGGATTACCTGCTGAACTCCAAGGCGGAGGTCCGGCGCGAGAAATTGCACAAGGTCCTGCAGGAACTCCGCCTGGCAGGGCAGCAGGGAGACACCAAGCGGACCGCGGAACTTAGACTCGGCCTCGAGGGCTGGTTGATCCTCGAGCCCTATTGCCGCCGCGGGGTGGAACGGGAACTCCTCGCGGAATGGGTAAAGGGGAACCAGCGGAATATCAGCGAGGCGGCCCGCGAGTACGAAAAAGCGCGACTCCAGGATCGACTTCATTCCGGCTACGGGATCCCCTCTCGCCAGCAAGAGTCGGAACTCACGGCGCTCCGTGAGGAAGTCCTCGGGCCCAACGAATGGCAACAGGCCCGGGACTGGTTCCAGCGCCAATTCCCCGAGCACGTCCGGGAAATCCAGATCAGCACCGAGGCTATGCTCGAAGGTCAGAGTGTTCTGCTCGGAACCCGCCAATAAGATCACTGATATCCAGAGAAAGCACCCTTATGAAAAAAATACTGAAACTCCTCTTCCTGTTTTTCGCATGGATCCTGTCGCCGCAGGTCAGCCGGGCATATCCCGATCCAATTCCGTCTGCTCGGACTCCAGCTGCGAGAACCCTTCTGATTCCCCTTTCCGAAATCGGCTTTGATGCGAGCGAAGCCAGTGTGCCGTGGAGCTACTTGCGCGACGCGGGTGTGCGCGTGATCTTTGCCACTCGCAATGGCGAGCCGGCTCGCGTCGATCCGCTCATCAACGACGCCAAAAATTTTCCGCTCCTTTTTCGAAAGAGTCTCGCGACCAACGCCGACGGTATGCGCGCCTATCGCCGAATGATTGCCTCGCCCGAATTCAAGCAGCCGATCCGCTGGAGTGATATTCCAAAGCTCGAGCCCGAGCTGGATGCGATCTATATCCCGGGCGGGCACTACGCAGGGGAATACGGTACCGGTTCCCTCACGGTCCGCGATGGTACGACCGGGATCCGGCAACTGATCGAGTCCGAAGAACTGCAGCAGCTCGTCGGCAGGATGCATGCCCGGGGCAGGCTTGTGGCCGGGATCTGCCACGGGGTCTTGCTCATCGGCCGAGCGATCGACCCACGCACCGGCCGCTCCGTCGTGGAAGGCCGAACCCTCACGGCCCTCCCGCGGCTCTCCGAGGAGTTCGCCATCGCAGTCACCCGGAGGACGCTCGGTCGCTATTATCGCACTAATGATATCACGGTGCAGGACGAACTCACGGCACTGCTCGGGCCCCGGGGCCGATTTACCCCTGGGCCCTCCACCCTCATCAAAGACGGGCCCGACAGCCTTGAGTTCGGCTTCGTGGTGGAG
>Ga0172372_10004737_pt1 | contig 19226 bp, 17 predicted proteins | sample LakKiv5m_2_FD_114544 | JGI IMG/M metagenome (GOLD analysis project Ga0172372, IMG submission 114544) | Freshwater microbial communities from Kabuno Bay, South-Kivu, Congo - kab_092012_9.5m | ecosystem: Environmental > Aquatic > Freshwater > Lake | place: Democratic Republic of the Congo...
CAGCAAGCACCTTCGTGATCGCCGCCGTCAACGTCGTCTTCCCATGATCGATATGACCCATCGTCCCAACATTCGCATGGGGCTTGGTCCGCTCGAACTTCTCGCGTGCCATCGGATTCTCCTGGTGGTTCCCGGTCTCCTCGACCGGCGCTGGATTGTGTTGCGATCTGGTGCTGCGTCTGCGGTTGCCTGCGTTGGTGTCGGCGGTCGGACTTGAACCGACGACCACTCGATTATGAGCCGAGTGCTCTGACCATCTGAGCTACGCCGACGGGTGACCGGTCGGGCGGGAGGCCCTTCCGGCACGGAGCCCCCTGACAGAATCGAACTGTCGACCTTTTCCTTACCATGGAAACGCTCTGCCGACTGAGCTAAGGGGGCGTGTCGGGCGGGCCCGACGAAGGCCGCTCATCATGCCACGGGCCCCTCACCCAGCCCAACTCACCGGCGGGCTCCCGGTACGGTGGCGGCGTGCTGCTGCGTCTGGCCCGGCCCGAGGATGCCGAAGCGACCCGTGAGATCTACAACGCCGAGGTCGTGGGGTCGACCGTCACCTTCGATCTCGTTCCTCGCACGCTGGCCGAACAGGAGGCCTGGCTCGACCAACGGTCGGGAGCGATGGCCGTGGTGGTGGCCGAGCTCGAGGGCCGGGTGGCCGGGTTCGCCTCGCTGTCGCCCTACCGGGACCGACCCGCCTACGCCACCACGGTGGAGGATTCGGTCTACGTCCACGCCGACTACCGCGGCCGGGGCGTGGGTCGGGCCCTGTTGACCGAGGTCCTCGCCATCGCCGCCACCCGGGGATTCCATGCGGTGATGGCCCGGGTCGTCGGCGGTCACGAGACCTCCATCGGTCTCCATCAGTCGATGGGCTTCCTGATCGTGGGCACCGAGGTGGAGGTGGGTCGGAAGTTCGGTCGGTGGCTGGACGTGGTGCTGCTGCAGAAGATGCTCTGACCGCTGGCATTCGGTCGGTGGCGGGGCCTCCGCTACAGTCGGCGGGTCCTGGGTCGGTGCCCGAGTGGCCAAAGGGAACGGGCTGTAAACCCGTCGGTTCTGCCTTCGCTGGTTCGAATCCAGCCCGGCCCACCATCCGGCTCCCCGCCCGTCGGTCCCTCCGGCGGCGCGGGTGGCCGGTGCGACAGGAGGTCAGATCCATGCCCAGTTTCGATGTCGTCTCCCAGGTCGACGAACAGGAGGTCCGCAACGCGGTCGATCAGGCCGCCCGTGAGCTGGCCACCCGGTTCGACTTCAAGAACACCGGCTCGACCATCGAGTTCAAGGACATGGCCATCGAGATGCACTCCAGCACCCCCGATCGCCTCGGCGCGCTGCGTCAGGTGCTGGAGGAGAAGCTGGTCAAGCGCAAGGTGTCGCTCAAGTCACTCGACTACGGCAAGGTCGAGGATGCGTCGGGCGGCACGGTGCGGCAGACGGTGAAGATCGTGGCCGGCATCTCCAGCGAGAAGGCCAAGGCCGTGAACAAGGCGATCAAGGAGCTCGGCCTCAAGGGGATCCAGTCCCAGACCCAGGGCGAGCAGGTCCGGGTGACGGGCAAGAAGCGCGATGACCTGCAGGCCGTCATCGCCGGTCTCAAGGAGATCGACCTGGAGATCCCGCTGCAGTTCGAGAACTTCCGCGACTGACGTCCGTCAGTCGTAGTAGCCCGAGTGGATGTAGACGCATGGCACACCCTCGGAATGGAACATGTCGGCGTTGCGGCGGTCGTCCTCGAAGGCCAGCAGCAGTTCGAACCTGCGTTCACGCAGTTCCCCGACGGTCCGCTGCTTGAAGCGCCACGCCTCGCGGAACTCGGCGTCCTCGCGCATGCACAGCAGGTCCCATCGCAGTCCGTGACGACCGAGCCACTCGAGCGTCTGGGGCCGCACTCGCATCGGACGGGCGGTGAGCAGCACGACGTGCAGTTCGGGGGCCAGCAACGACAAGAGGCGGGAGAGTTCATGGATCACCTCGTCGTCACCACAGGCGGCGAAGAATGCGTCCCAGTCCCAGGACTCGATGTGATGCTGGCGTCCGGTGGCATCCGACAGCACGCCGTCCATGTCGAAGACCACGGTGGGGCCGGGACCGACCGGTCCGACGTTCCAGTACCAGTTGTGATGCTGCGGATCGACGCCTGCGCTCACGCACCGCTCCCCGGGCCACTGCGCGCACTCTCCTCGATGGCCCCCACCACCGTGGGATCGGCCAGCGTGGTGGTGTCACCCAGCGGATTGCCATCGGCGATGTCGCGCAACAGGCGACGCATGATCTTGCCGCTGCGGGTCTTGGGAAGATCCGGGACGATGATCACTCGCTTGGGTCGTGCCGTCGGTCCGATCCGCCGAGCCACGTGCTGACGCAGTTCGTCGACCAGCGCATCATCGGCCTCCACTCCCCCACGCACGATCACGTAGCCGACGATCGCCTGACCCGACAGTTCGTCGGTGGCCCCGACCACCGCGGCCTCGGCCACGGCGTGATGATCGACCAGCGCGCTCTCGACCTCGGTGGTGGAGATGCGATGACCCGAGACGTTCATCACGTCATCGACACGGCCCAACAACCACAGGTAGCCGTCGTCGTCGATCTTGGCGCCGTCACCAGCGAAGTACCGACCCGGGTAGCGACTCCAGTACGTCTCCCGGTACCGGTCGGGATTCCCCCAGATGCCCCGCAACATGCCGGGCCAGGGCCGGGTGAGGGTGAGATATCCGCCACCGCGTTCGATCGGTCGCCCTTCCTCGTCGACCACCTCGACGCCGATGCCGGGCAGGGGGAAGGTGGCCGAACCGGGCTTGAGCGTGGTCACACCCGGCAGCGGCGTGATCATGTGCCCACCGGTCTCGGTCTGCCACCAGGTGTCGACGATCGGACAGCGCGAACCGCCGATGTGGGTGAAGTACCACATCCACGCCTCGGGATTGATGGGTTCGCCCACCGAGCCGAGCACCCGCAGCGAGGACAGGTCGTGCTTGGCCGGCTCCGCCTCGCCCCACTTCATGAACATGCGGATGGCCGTCGGCGCCAGATAGAGCTGCGTGACGCCGTAGCGCTCGACGATGTCCCACAGACGGTCGCGACCGGGGGTGTCGGGTGTGCCCTCGTACATCACACTGGTGGCCCCGTTGGCCAGGGGCCCGTACACGATGTAGCTGTGACCGGTCACCCACCCGACATCGGCGGCACACCAGTACACGTCGCGCTCGGGATGCAGGTCGAACACGTACCGATGGGTGAAGGCCACCTGGGTCAGGTATCCACCCGTGGTGTGCATGATGCCCTTGGGCTTCGCCGTGGTGCCCGAGGTGTAGAGCAGATAGAGGAGATTCTCGCTGTCGAAGGCCTCGGGCGGACACTCCGCCGACGCGCCCGACATCAGGTCGTGGTACCAGTGGTCGCGACCATCGACCATCGTCACGTCCTCACCGGTGCGGCGCACGACCACCACATCGGTGACCGTCGGGCACTGGGTCATCGCCTCGTCGACGTTGGGCTTGAGCGGTGACGCCGCGCCTCGGCGGTACCCACCGTCGGCCGTCACCACCACCTTGCACTCACCGTCGTGCACCCGGTCGACGATGGAATCGGGAGCGAACCCCCCGAAGATCACCGAGTGGGCGGCGCCGAGTCGGACACAGGCCAGCATGGCCACCGGGAGTTCCGGGATCATCGGCATGTAGAGGGCGATGCGATCGCCCTGTCGCACGCCGAGTCCCTTGAGCACATTGGCGAACCGGCACACCTCGTCGAGGAGTTCGGCGTAGGTGATGGTGCGGGTGTCGCCGGGCTCGCCCTCCCAGTGAAAGGCCACCCGGTCGCCACGACCGGCGGCCACGTGCCGGTCGAGACAGTTCTCGGCCACGTTCAGGGTGCCGCCCACGAACCACTTGGCGAAGGGCAGGTCCCACTCCAGCGTGGTGTCGAAGTCGGTGCGCCAGGTGAGCAGTTCACGGGCCTGACGCGCCCAGAACGCCTCCACATCGGCCTCGGCCTCGCGGTAGAGCGAGTCGTCGGTCACGAGGGCCTGGGCCCGGAACTGTTCGGACGGCGGGAACACCCGGTCCTCGCGGAAGTAGTCCTCGATCGTCGGTTCGGTCGTTCCCTCGGCCATGGTGCCCCCCGTCGGTGTCGACAGCGGCGAGGTTACCGGTCCGGTTCGGCGTCGATCCTCGGATCATGGCGATGCCACTCCAGCACGAGATAGCCACCGAGCCCCGATCGATCACACAGTGCCTCGGCCTCACCCACCCGCGACCTACCGCGAAGGGCGACGAGGTCGGGGGACGCGGCCCGCTCGTGCCACAGGTGACGACCCTCGGCCACGAGGGCGCTGATCCCCAGCCCCTCGAGCCACTCCCCCTGGGTGGTGACCAGATCCGGGGGATGGTCGAGTGACAGTTGGTCGATGTCGACATCGGTGGTGATGTCGTGGGCACCGGGTTCGGCGAAGGGATCGCCGCCCCGTTCGTGGGCCGCGTAGGTGCGCAGCCATCCCGACGCCGGGCGCGCCGCCAGCGCATCGGTGGTGTCGCCGTAGTCGAGCACGATGACCGCTCCACGGCGCAACGAGCCCAGCGCATCGGTCACCCACTGACGGGCGCGGTGCTGCCAGGGCATCCACGTGCCCATCGGCGCGCGGTCCAACAGGGCGGTGATCTCGGCGGGGAGATCGACGGACACCGCTGCGGTGGCCGGGCCACCGTCCACCACCGTCAGCATCTCCGAGCCATCCGGGGTGCGGCGGACGATGTCGAAGGGGAGGTTGTCCAGCAGTTCATTGGCCACGATCACGCCGTCGATGCCGCGAGGCAGGACCGTCGACGACGCGAACCGCGGCGCAGATCCCGTGGTGGCGACGAATGCCTCCAGATCCTCGGCCCCGACCTCCCCCACCCAACCGGCCAGGTGGTCGGCGTGACGACGGCGTTGCGACGCCGACGCTTCCACCAACACGTAGCGCAGTGCCGCGGCACACCGAGGCGACGCCAGTGCCACCGATCGGGCCAGGGTCCCCGGACCGGCCCCGGCGTCGACCACCACGAAGGGATCGGGGCGACCGAGTCGTTCCCACTCGCGGTCGATCCGTTCGGCCACCAGCGCACCGAACAGAGGACCCACCTCGGGAGAGGTGAGGAAGTCGCCACGCCGACCAGCGCGGCCCTCCACGGCGTAGAACCCCGTGGCCGGGTCGTAGAGCGCCCCGTCCATGTACTCCGAGAACGGAACGCCGCGGCCCATGCGGTCAGCGCAACAGGGAGAAGAGCGTGACCTGATCGGTGAAGTGGGTGAGGAGTCCGGGCAGCACACCCCAGGTGATGGTGAACGCCACCGTGATCACCAGGGCGAACACCAGCGAGGCCGGGACCCGGATCGGTGTGCGGTCCCCGTCGGGCACCTCACTCATCCACATGGTGCGCAGGAGTCTGCCGTAGTAGCCGAAGGCCACCACCGAGTTGACGGCGACGACGACAGCGAGCACATAGCCCCACGTGGTGCCGGCCGAGGCCAACGATCCGAAGATCGACAACTTGGCGAACCAGCCCGCCGCCGGCGGGATGCCGGCCAGCGAGAACAGGAACACCGTCATGCACACGGTGAGTGCCGGGGCGTAGGAGAAGAGTCCTCCGAAACTGGAGATCTCGGCCGAACGGGTCTTGCGCGCCACGGCGATGACCACGGCGAATGCACCGAGGTTCATGCCCGCGTAGATCAGCAGGTAGATGACCACCGATCGCAGCGCATCACCACCGGTCCCCAGTGAGGCGCCGGCCACGGCCAGCGGGGCGAGGATGTACCCGGCTTGGGCGATGCCGGAGTAGGCCAGCATGCGCACGACGTTGGTCTGGCGCAGCGCGATGAGGTTGCCGACCGTCATCGTCAGTGCCGCCAGGATCCACATGAGCGGTTGCCATACGTCGCTGCGTCCGTAGAAGCCCACGAACAGCACGTTGAGGATGGCCACGAAACCTGCCGCCTTCGACGCCACGGCGAGGAAGGACGTCACCGGAGTGGGCGCGCCCTCGTAGGTGTCGGGCGCCCACGTGTGGAAGGGCACGGCGGAGACCTTGAAGGCGAAGCCGATGAGGACGAACACGATGCCGAGGGTGATGATCGGCTGGGCGGAGACGAACGAGCCGAGTTCGCCACCGATCTCGGCCAGGAGCGTGGACCCCGTGATGCCGAACACGATCGACATTCCGTAGAGCAGCACGGCCGAGGCGAACACACCCATCAGGTAGTACTTGAGCCCGGCCTCGTTGCTGTCGGCTCCCCGCTTGCGCCACGCCGCCAGCATGTAGGCGGGGATCGAGACCAACTCGAGGGCCACGAAGATGCTGATGAGATCGCGGGCGCATGCCATCACCATCATGCCCAGCACCGAGGAGAGGAGCAGCGTGTAGTACTCGCCCTCCCAGTAGTCGCCCTCGGCGATGTAGTTGGTGGAGAGCAGGACGACCACGTAGCCGGCGGCGATGAACAACGCCTGCAGCACGAGGGCGTAACGGTCGACCACGAAGGCGCCGTCGAACATCACCCTGTCCACCCCGTCGTAGGCGAGGGTGGCGATGGGAACGGCGGCGACGAGGAGTCCGATGCCGGCGATCGACGAGGCCGCCCACCGCGAGCGCTCGGAGGTGAAGAGGTCGACGACGATCAACACGATCATCGTCACCGTCACCACGATCAGCGGCGCGAGCGCGTGAAGGTCGAGGTTCGGCGCGCTCCAGGCGAACACCGGGTCCGACGTCACAGCGAGAGCGGACAAGGGATCAGCCCCCCATCCAGTTCACTGCGGCCGTCACATTGGCCACGGCACCGTCGGTGACCTTGAAGATGATGTTCGGGAAGAAGCCGAGCACGACGATGAGCACCAGCATCGGCGTCCACGCCACCCACTCGGTGAACGAGACGTCATGGATGTGCGGATCGTTCTCGAACTCCTCCTTGGGCACCCCGAAGCCGACCCGCTGGTAGAGCCACAGCAGGTAGCCCGCGGCCAGGACCGTGCCGAGGGCAGCGACCACCATGAGCACCCGGAAGAAGGCCACGTTGAGGCCGGGCGCCGGGTCGTAGGCGGCCAGGATGGCAGGGAACTCGCCCCAGAACCCGGCCAGACCCGGCAGGCCGAGCGAGGCCATGACCGAGAAGCCGAGGATCCAGCCCATGTGCGGGATCTGCTTGAGCATGCCCCCGAGCCGGGAGATGTCGAGAGTGTGGTAACGCTCCTTGGTCGAGCCGGCGACGAAGAACAACATCCCGGTGATCAGACCGTGGGCCACCATGCCGAAGATCGCCGCCTGGAACCCGAAGTCGGTGAGGGTGGCGATGCCGAGCATCACGAAACCCATGTGCGACACCGAGGAGAAGGCGATGAGTCGCTTCATGTCGGTCTGGGCCAGACAGCACAAGGCGCCGTAGATGATGCCGATCACCGCCAACAGTCCGATCACCGGCGCCCACTTCTCGGCCGCGCCGGGCAGGATCGGGATGGCGATGCGGATGAATCCGTAGGTGCCGAGCTTCAGGAGCACGGCGGCCAGGATCACCGAACCGACCGTCGGCGCCTGCGTGTGGGCATCGGGCAACCACGTGTGGAACGGGAACATCGGCACCTTGATGCCGAAGCCCATGAACATGCCGCCGAAGATCCACAACGCGGCTCCGGCGGAGATGCCGGTGGCCAGCTCGGGCAGCAGGCGCATGTCGAACGAGTGCATCATCCGCCCGCCGACCATGATCTCGTCGGACAGGAAGTACAGCGCCAGGAAGGCCACGATCATGAGGGCCGAGCCGAACAGGGTGTAGAGGAAGAACTTCAACGAGGCGTACTGACGCTTCTCGCCGCCCCACACGCCGATGAGGAAGTACATCGGCAGGAGCACGACCTCGAAGAAGACGAAGAAGAGGATGAGATCCTGGGCCACGAACGTGCCGATCATGCCCGTCTCGAGGATGAGTACGAGGATGAGGAAGGCCTTGGGGTTACGCGGCTCGGGGAAGTGGTTCCACGAGTAGATGATGCAGAGGGGCACCACCAGCAGGGTGAGGGCGATGAGCGGCAACGAGATGCCGTCGATGCCCACGATGTAGCGGGCGTTGATCATCGGGATCCACGCCGCGTCGACGACGAACTGCAACTTGCCGGACGCGTCGTAGTCGAAGTTGGTCATGAGCAGGATGCCCACCACGCCGACGGCGAGGCTGGTGACCAGCGCCACCACCTTGTGGAACTGCTCCTGCGCCTTGGGAACGACCAGCATCGCCGTGGCACCCACCAGCGGCAGGAACACCGCAAGGCTGATACCCCAACTGTTCAGGAAATCTTTCATCGGGCTGTCCTGGGCTCCTAGACGACGAACACGAGCACACCGGCGAGGAGGACCACGCCGGCGAAGAGGATGAAGGCGTACTGCTGGACCTTGCCGGTCTGGATGCGACGGAGGAGTTGACCGGCACCCTCCGAGGCCCGACCGGATTCGTTGACCGTCCCGTCGATCACCGTCTGATCGGCGAAGGCGTACACGACTCCGGCGAATTTGCGGGCACCGACACCGAGGCCGTTGACGACGCCGTCGAGCACGTTCTGGTTGAACCATGCCGACGCCCGGGCAATCGGACCCTTGGTACTACCGACGATGACGCCCGTGTAGAGGTCGTCGAGGTAGTACTTGTTCTCGAGGAACGTGTACCCGGCGTGCGCCACCTTGCTGCGCTGGGTGAGACCATGGGGTCCACGGTTCCGCACGTAGTACTGGTAAGCGATGAGGAAGCCGGCGGCGGCGAGGATGGTCGACACCACCGCCAGCCACGGCGTGAACTCGGCGTGCTGGAGCGGCGGGAAGGCGAAGGTCGGCTCCACGTAATGCTCGAAACGGGTGGTGAGACTGCTCGACAACTTCAGACCGAAGAAGCTCTTGGGGAAGTTGAGGAGCCCGAGGGCGAAGGCGCACACCGCGAGGATGACCAGGGGCACGGTGATGACCTTGGGTGACTCGTGCGGATGAGCATGGCCCCGGTACTTCCCCCAGAAGGTCAACAGGTAGGCCCGGCCCATGTAGGCGGCGGTCATGAACGCGGTGATGAGGCCGAAGATCAGCATCAACGTGTAGGCGTTCTCCTGACCGGCATTGGCCCCGGCGAGGATCTCGTCCTTCGACCAGAAACCGGCCAACGGGAAGATGCCGGCCAGCGCGAGGGTCGCCACCAGGAACGTGCCGTGAGTGACGGGCATCTTCTTGCGCAGCCCACCCATCTCGCGCATGTCGAACGTGTGATGGCAGGCGTGGCTCACCGAACCGGCACCGAGGAACAGGCAGGCCTTGAAGAAGGCGTGCGTGAACAGGTGGAAGACGCCGGCCGTCCATGCGCCCACACCGAGGGCCATGACCATGTAGCCCAGCTGCGAGATGGTCGAGTAGGCCAGCACCTTCTTGAGGTCCCACTGCACGAAGGCCAACACGCCACCGATGATGGTGGTGAAGCCTCCGATGAAGGCCACGTAGTGCAGCGAACTGCTACCGATGGCCAGACCGCTGAAGAACACCGCGTAGAGACGAGCGATCAGGTACACGCCGGCGACCACCATGGTGGCGGCGTGGATGAGGGCCGACACCGGGGTGGGACCGGCCATGGCGTCGGGCAACCATGTGTGCAGCGGGAATTGGCCGGACTTCGACGTGACACCGCCGAACAGGCACAGCGCACCGATGAGCAGCAATGTGGTGTTGGCTCCACCGGACAGCGCGTACTCGTTGAGGTGCAGGACGTTGAAGCTGTTCCCCCCGGCGGCGAAGAAGGTGATGATCACGCCGACGATGAGGCCCATGTCGCCCACGCGATTGGTGAGGAACGCCTTGAGCGCCGCGTCGGTGTTCTTCTTCTCCTCCCACCAGTGACCGATCAGTCCGAACGAACAGACGCCCACCAACTCCCAGCCCACCAGCATCTGGAGGGTGTTGGAGCTCAGCACGTAGAACAGCATCGACGCCGTGAACAGCGACAGGAAGGCGTAGTAGTGCGTGAAGCGCACATCCCCGTGCAGGTACTCGGTGGAGTAGATGTGCACCAGTAGCGAGATGATGCAGACGGTGATGAGCATCATCGCCGCCAGGCCGTCGACCAGGGTCCCGATCTCGAAGTCGATCCCTCCGATCGTGAACCAGGTGGCCGTTCGCACCACCGGCGGCACCGACTCGTGCTCACCACCCTTCTCGCCACCGTGTTCGCCACCGTGTTCGCCACCGTGATCGGCCGACTCCGAGGTGACCGTCTTGCCTGACTCAGTGGTGGCCCCCTCGATCTCGCCGGCGATCGTGGCGCCGTCCTGTGGGGTCAGGCCGTTGGCCCGGACGACGTCGGCGGCCAGTGCCGCGCCGGTCGGCGGATGGTTCACGCGGTTGATCCACTGTCCGGCCACCACCACCGACAGCACGAGACAGACCGAGACGGCGCCGATGCCGATCCCGGCGGTGGCCTTGGTGCCCAGCCGCTTGCCGAAGAACAGGATGACCGCGAACGACGCGGCCATGAGGGCGGGGATGATCCAGACCTTGTCGATGATGTTCAACACGATCAGCCCTTCAACGCGTCGAGTTCATCGACGGCGATGCTCTTGCGATTGCGGAAGATCAGGAGCACGAGGGCGAGTCCCACTCCCACCTCGGCGGCAGCCACGGCGATGACGAACAGGGCGAACACCTGGCCCGAGTAGTTGGCCCCATCGCCACTGCTCCACCACGCACCGAAGGCCACGAGGTTGATGTTGACCGAGTTCAGGATGAGTTCGATCGACATGAGAACGAGCACCGCGTTGCGTCGCACGAGCACGCCGTAGAGACCGATGCAGAACAGGACGGCGGCGAGGAGGAGGAACTGGTTCAGGAACATCAGTCGCGCCTCGCCAGGACGATGGCCCCGATGAGGGCGGCCAGGAGGAGGACCGAGAGGACCTCGAAGGGCACGAGATAGGTGGAGAAGATGGAGTCACTGACCTCGGCCGTGGTCTGCACGACCATGTCACCGAACTCACTGCCCCGGAACCCGTCGATGAGCGTGAACGAGAGCAGACCGAGAAGGGCGAGACCGACCACGAGGGCGCCGATTTTCACCGATCCGCGGTGATCGGCATCCCGGGCATCACCGGCCTGGGTGCGGGTGAGCATGATCCCGAACAGGAACAGCACGATGATGGCGCCGAGGTAGACGAGCACCTGGGTGATGGCCACGAACTCGGCGGCCAGCAGGATGAACTGCGCCCCCACACCGGCCAGCACGATGACCAGCCACAGCGCCGCGTGCATCACGTTCTGGGTGGTGACCACCCGGATGGCGGACAGGACCATGATCGCCGCGATCACGTAGAAGGCGATGTTCTGGGCGACGAGGAGGGCGAACATCAGCGCGGCACCTTCCGCACCTTGGCCTCGGAACCGGACTCGTAGGGCTCGAAGTCGGGCACCGTCTGCATCCACTGATCGAGTCGCGACTTGTCATGGAGCAGATCGGCGATGCGGATCTCCGAGTACTCGTGCTCGGGGCTCCAGAACAGGGCGTCGAACGGGCACACCTCGACGCAGATCCCGCAGTACATGCACAGCGAGAAGTCGATGTCGAACCGGTCGAGGGAGTTGACCTGACGGGGCTTGCCGCCCTCGCGTCGGGGGGGCGCCAGCGTCTTGTGCGCCTCGATGTAGATGCACCAGTCGGGGCACTCGCGGGCGCACAGCATGCACGAGGTGCAGTTCTCCTCATGCAACGCGATGACACCGCGCGCCCGGGGCGCCGGGTCCTCGCGCTCGTGGGGGTAACGGGTGGTCTGAGGTCCGTCCTTGAGGGTCTTGACCATCTCGCCGAACGTGACGCCGAGACCCTTGACGAGACCGGGAACCTTGGGACGGGGCGGCATCAGAGGACCACCTTGAGGATTCCGGTGATGACGATGTTGACCAGCGCCAGCGGGATGAGGAACTTCCAGGCGAACGACTGCAGCTGGTCCTCACGGAAACGGGGATAGGTGAACCGCACCCAGAAGATGAGGAACGACACCAGCATCACCTTGGCGAACAGGACCGCCGGACCCAGCACGTAGTACCAGTCGCTGGAGGTCTCCAGCCATGGAACGGCCCAACCGCCGAGGAACAGCACGGCGGCGATGCCGGCGAACACGAAAGCGGTGGCGAACTCGGCCAGGAAGAAGAGAAGGAACCGGAAACCGGTGTACTCCACCTGGTAACCGCTGACGATCTCGGACTCGGCCACCGGCATGTCGAACGGCGGTTGCGTCAACTCGGCCTGCACGGCGGCGATGAAGATGAAGAAACCCACGAACTGGGTGAGGATGTAGGGGAAGCCGATGCCGGTCCAGCCGAAGATGGCGCCGTCGGCCTGCTGCACGACGATGCCGTTCAGGCTCAGGGTGCCGGCCTGGATCACCACACCGATGACGGCCAGCACCATCGGCAACTCGTAGGCGATGAGCTGGCCGGCGGCCCGCAGCGCGCCCATGAGCGAGTACTTGCTGGCCGAGCCGTAGCCGGCCATGAGCACACCGATGACCGAGAGTGACGACACGGCCAGCACGTAGAACACGCCCACGTCGAGGTTGGCCACCACGAGATGCATGGAGGCCGGCAGCGCGACGTAGAGGAGCAGCGTGGACATCAGCACGACCAGCGGGGCGATGCGGAACACGCGCAGATCGGCACCGTCGGGTGCGATGTCCTCCTTCTGCAGGAACTTCACGCCGTCGGCCAGCAACTGCAGCGTGCCGCGGGGACCGGCCTCCTGCGGGCCGAGCCGGCTCTGCATCCACGACATGATCTTGAACAGGAAGACCATGCCGAGGATCAGCGCCGTGGTGGGCACGACCGCGCTGATCACGAGGACCTTGATCAGCGTCGACAGCCAGTACGGCGGGTCGAAGGACGCAGCGAGCAGGAGTGTCATCGGTCGATGTCACCCAGGATGAAGTAGAGGCTGCCCAGGATCGAGATCAGGTCGGGGACGTAGGCGCCGCGAGCGACCCACGGGACGATGGAGATGTTGTTGAACGACGCCGAACGGATCTTCACCCGGAACGGCACGAGATCACCCTTGGACACGACGTAGTAGCCCATCTCGCCCAACGGGTTCTCGGTGGCCACGTAGGCCTCGCCCTCGGGCACCTTGATGATGCGGGGCACCTTGGCCATCACCGGACCCGACGGGATCGTGTCGAGCAACTGGGTGACGATCTTGGCGGCCTCGCGGGTCTCCTGCAGTCGCACCCAGGTGCGGGCGAAGCAGTCGCCATCGGGATGCGTCCACACCTTCCAGTCGGCCTTGTCGTAGACCAGACCGGGAGGGCAGGAATCCCGCCGCAGGTCCCAGTCGACGCCCGAGGCGCGCAGGTTGGCGCCCGACAGTCCGTAGGACAGTCCGACCTCGGCCGGGATCACACCGATACCGCGCGTACGGGCCTGGAAGATCTCGTTGCCGATGAGGAGGTCCTCCATCTCGTCGCAGAAGGCGAGGAGACGGGCCATGGCCAGGTGCGAGGACTCGATCCATCCCTTGGGGAGATCGTCCTTCAGGCCACCGATGCGATCGAAGTTGGGATGGAAGCGACCACCAGTGGCCGACTCGATCTGGTTGAGCACCCACTCGCGATCACGGAAGGCGTAGAACCCGGCGGTCATACCGCCCAGTTGCAGCCCGAAGTCACCGAGGAACAGTGAGATGTTGGCGATGCGCGACATCTCGAACAGGATCGTGCGGATCCACTGGGCCCGAGGCGGGGCCTCGACCCCCATCAACTTCTCGGCGGCGAGGATGAACGGAACCTCGTTGGCGAAGCTGCCCAGCCAGTCGATGCGATTGATGAGCGCGTTGATCTGCGGGTAGGTACGTACCTCGGTGAGCTTCTCGTAGCCGCGATGCATGTAGCCGCACACCGGTTCCGCCGAGATGACCTGCTCACCGTCGAGCTTGGCGATGATGCGCAACGTGCCGTGCGTGGCCGGATGCTGTGGACCCATGTTGAGGGTCATGCCCTCGGTCTCGAAGTCGAGGTTGACGCGGTTGTCGGTGGCCTCGGCGGCGAGCGCCGACACCGACTGCGGATCGGAGACGGCGGTCACGACTCCTCCTCCTCCTCTTCGGCCGCCCCACCGGGGAGCGGCTCGACATCGACGATCCCGGGCCATGGACGCACTCGGCGCGACAGCAACGGGAAGTCCTTGCGCAACGGGTGACCCACGAAGTCGGTGGGCAGGTACATGTTGATCGGGTTGGGATGGCCGACGAAGGTGATGCCGAACATCTCGCGTGCCTCGCGCTCGTGCCAGTTGGCTCCGGCGAACACCGCCGACCACGTGGCGATGGAGAGATCGTCATCGGGGAGGTCGGCCTTGAACGTGATGCCCATCCCGTGGGTCACCGAGTACAGCCGGGCCAGGACCTGGAAGCGGGTGTCCCCGCCGGCGTAGCCCGTGGTCATGGGCACCGGCTCCTTGGGTGCGGGGGGATCGACGACCAGATCCTCCTGCGCGTCCATGTCGCGGCCGAAGGGCGACGGCAACCAGTCGATGGCCGAGATGAAGTCGAAGAAGCGATACCCCATGGCCCGAGCGGCCTGTGCCGTGTCGAGCCAGTGGTCACGGTGCACCCGCACCCACAGGTCGTCGCCGGCGCGGATGTGCGAGTCGACCACGCCGTCGCCGAGGCGCGCTTTCAACTCGGCGAGGACCGCCTCACGAACCTCGTCGGCGGCGACCTCGATCTCGGCCGTCTCCGTCTCAGCCGACGACACTGGCCTCACCCTTCCAGCGCTGCGACATGTCCTCGTGGGCGATGCGCTCCTGCAACAGGATGATTCCCTCCAGCAGGGCCTCGGGCCGCGGCGGGCAACCCGGGACGTACACGTCGACGGGAATGAGTTGATCGACGCCCTTGGTCACCGAGTAACTGTCCCAGTAGGGGCCACCGCAGTTGGCACACGAACCCATGGAGATCACGTACTTCGGGTCGGGCATCTGCTCGTAGAGACGCACGACGGCCGGCGCCAGCTTGTCGGTCACCGTGCCGGCGATCACCACGAGATCGGCCTGGCGAGGACTGGCCGGGAAGGGGATGACGCCGAGACGCATGACGTCGTAGCGCGGCGAGGCGAACGCCGCACCCATCTCGATGGCGCAGCAGGCCAGGCCCCATTGGTAGGCCCAGATCGAGTACTTCCGACTGACGTTGAGGAGCTTGGCCAACGGCTTGGGCAGCTTCCCCTTCTCTACGAGGCCCATGTCAGCACCTTCTTGCGCCAGGCGTAGAGGAGTCCCACGGCGAGGATCGCCACGAAGATCAGCATCTCCACGAGACCGAACACCCCGTAGACCTCGAGCTGGGTCGCCCACGGGAAGATGAACACGGCCTCCACGTCGAACATCACGAAGAGGAGCGCGTAGACGTAGTAACGGATCTGACTCTGCGACCATCCGGTGCCCACCGGATCGACGCCCGACTCGTAGACGAGGTACTTCTGCTCCTGGGGGCGCTTGGGTCGGAGGATCCCACCGAGGGCCAGGAGCCCGGCACCGAGGCCGAAGCCGACGCCCGCGAAGATCGCGACCGTCAGGTACTGCCTGACGAAATCGGAGTACTCGGTCATCGGGCGCCGACCCTAACAGTCGGACCGAACGGGCCGGGAAATCCTGTGACGTCCACCGGACCGCCCGCTCACCGGCCGGGGGCGGTGCTCGCCGCCGAGGTCGCCACCGCCGGAGTGTCGAGCGCGACGACCGCCGGCGTGCCGGCCCGGGACGGCGTGACGAGCACGTCGGGGAACAGACCCAGACCGATGGTGACGAAGGCGCACACGGCGAGGGCGATCCCGGCGGGGACCGGCACCCGGATCCGGTCCCGTCGCGGCACCTCGGGGCCGTCGTCGCCATCGTCGCCACCGACGAACATGGCCACGATGATCCGCAGGTAGAGGAAGATCGAGATCACGGCCGACACCATGCCGATGATGGCCAGGGGCAGTGCATGGCCATCGGCGGCCGCGGTGACGGCATAGAACTTGGCGAAGAACCCGGCGGTGAAGGGGATCCCGGCCTGACCCAGCAGCAGGACGAGGAACACCACGGCCAGGAAGGGACTGCGCCGGGACAGGCCCCGGTAGTCGCGCAGTTCGGTGAGTTCGGTCCCCCGACCCACCAGCGACACCACCCCGAACGAGCCGGCCACCATGAAGGTGTACACGGCGACGTAGAACAGGACGGCGGCCACGCCGTAGGTCGTGTTCGACTCGATGGCCATCAGGATGAAGCCGGCGTGCGAGATGGACGAGTACGCCAGCATCCGCTTGACGTTGCTCTGCACGATGGCCAGCGCCGCCCCGAGCACCATCGACAGGATGGCGATGGCGTAGACGATCGGCTTCCACGTCGACGCGTAGTTGGAGAACACCTCCATGAACACGCGCACCAGGCCGGCGGCGGCGGCCACCTTCACGCCCGCCGACATCCACACCACCGACGGAGACGGAGAGCCGTCGTAGACATCGGGGCTCCAGGTGTGGAACGGCACCGCCCCGATCTTGAAGGCGAGGCCGAGGAGCACCAGCACCAGACCGATCAGCAGCAGTCCGTTGTGCTCGGGCACGACCGCCGACATGAAGTCCTTGATGGCGATGAAGTTGGTCGATCCGGTGGCGCCGTAGAGCATGGCGATGCCGTAGAGGAGGAAGGCCGAGGCGAAACCACCGAGGATGAAGTACTTGAGGCCCGCCTCCTGCGACTGGGCCCGCCGCAGGTTCATGCCCGCCAGCACGTAGACGGCGATCGACAGCGTCTCCACTCCGATGAACAGCACGATGAGGTCGTTGGCCATCGCCATCATGACGCCACCGGAGGCCGACAGGAGCACGAGCACGTAGAACGACGGGCCCTCCATCTCCTGGGCCCGCAGGTAGGACGGGGCGATGAGGGCGGCGAGGGCGACGCCCACGCACAGCACCATGGTGATGAACAGGCCGAAGCCGTCGACGCCCACGGCACCGGCGACGGTGGAGAACGGTCCGACCTGGGCATGGTCGACGCCGATCCACATGATGGCGTTCCATCCCTGCACCCGGGCCCACACGGGGACCGCGGCCACGGCGGCGGCCACGGCCAGCGCGAACGTGGCCCACGGATAGAAGTGACGAGCGACGCGCGGGCGCAGGAACGACGACACGGTGAGCATCAGCAGGCCACCGACGAGAAGGAACAACAGCGGCAGCAGCGCCGTCCATTCGATGGAGGGCCCGGCCAGGCGCAGCGCGGCATCGGCGCCGGCTACGGAACGAGAGAGGGTGTCGTCGATCGGCATCAGTTCCCCCCTCCGTGCGACGCGAGGGACTTCTCACCGGCGTCGATCGTGCGGAGCAGCGACCCGCCCTGGGTGACCGGTTCGCGGTACCGCTCGACCTGGAGCTCCATGCGATCGACGATGCGCCGCACCGAGGGCTCCACACGCTCGAGAACGGGCTTCGGGTACACGCCGAGGAACACGATGAGCGCGATGAGCGGGATGATGGGCAGACGCTCGGCCCACGTGAGATCGGGAACAGCGGCGTTGATCTCGTCGGGTTCGCCCTGGAACACGCGCTGGTAGGCCCACAGCAGGTAGAGGGCGGCGAAGATGACGCCGGCCGCCGCCACCACCGCCCACCAGCGATGGGCGATGAAGGTGCCGAGGAGGGCGAGGAACTCGCCGACGAAACCGTTGAGACCCGGCACGCCGATCGAGGCCAGCATGGCCAAGGTGAACACCCCGGCGAACACCGGCGCCGCCGTGGCGATGCCGCGCAGGGCGGCGATCTCGTAGGTGTGGCGCCGCGTGTAGAGGTAGCCGAGGAGGATGAACAGCAGACCGGTGGTGATGCCGTGGTTGACCATCACCAGTACCGAGCCCTGGATCCCCTCGGTGTTGAGAGCGAAAAGACCGAGCAGGGCGAAGCCCATGTGCGAAACCGACGAGTAGGCGACCAGTCGCTTGAGGTTGCGTTGCATGGCCGCCACGACCGCCCCGTAGATGATGCCGATGGCGGCGATGGTCAACATCACCGGGGCGAACCACACCGTGGCCTCGGGGAACAGTTCGAGCCCGAAGCGCAGGAACCCGTAGGTGCCGAGCTTGAGGAGGATGCCGGCCAGATCGATCGAGCCGGCGGTCGGCGCCTCGGTGTGGGCGTCGGGCAGCCACGTGTGGAACGGGAAGGCCGGCACCTTCACGGCGAAGGCGATGGCGAACCCGAGGAACAACCAGCGGGCCGTGCTCTCGGCGAGGTTGTTCGAGGCGATGATCTTGAGGAAGTCGAACGAGACCGTTCCCCCGTCGCCGGCCTTGGCCAACACGGCCAGCGCCACGATCGACACCAGCATGAAGGCCGAGCCGAGCGCGGTGAACAGCAGGAACTTCGTGGCCGCGTAGACGCGTCGACCATGGCCCCACTTGGCGATGAGGAAGTAGAGCGGGACGAGCGTCACCTCGAACATCAGGAAGAAGAGGAAGGTGTCGAGGGCGAGGAAGGCACCCATGCACCCGGCCATCAGCAACGTGAGCCACGCGTAGTACCCCTTGGGGTCCTTCTCGGGCTTGGCCGCGAACAGGGCGATCGGGAAAATCACGCCGGTGAGCACCACGAGGAACAGCGAGATGCCGTCGACGCCGAGGAAGAACTTGATGTCGAAGGCCGACACCCAGTCCTGGGTGACGGTGAACTGGTAGCCGGGATCGCCAACGTCGAATTGCACCAGCACCGCGATGCTGAGCGCGCCGGCGATCAGGCTGGAGACGATGGCCACCAGTCGGGCGAGGTCGGGACGGGTGCGGGGCAGGATGGCGATGAGGGCCGCACCCACCATGGGCACGAACACCAGCGCAGGCAGGACGGGGAAGGTTCCGGCCGATTCGGCGGCGAACACGGCGGCCATCAGAACGACACCTGCGTCAGCACGAAGGCCACCATCAGCGCAGCGCCCACACCGATCAACACGGCGTACCAGCGGACGTAGCCGCTCTCGATGGTGCGCAGGCGGGCTGCGCCCCCTCGGGTGGCGCGGGCCACGCCGTTCACCGCACCGTCGATCACCACGCGGTCGAAGGTGGCGATGGCATCGAAACCGCGTCGACCGAGTCCACCCACGAACGCCGTGATGCCCTTGTCGTAGTACCAACCCTCGGCGAACAGGCGCGGCTCGAACCAC
>Ga0172372_10004738_pt1 | contig 19219 bp, 16 predicted proteins | sample LakKiv5m_2_FD_114544 | JGI IMG/M metagenome (GOLD analysis project Ga0172372, IMG submission 114544) | Freshwater microbial communities from Kabuno Bay, South-Kivu, Congo - kab_092012_9.5m | ecosystem: Environmental > Aquatic > Freshwater > Lake | place: Democratic Republic of the Congo...
ACGAAGCGCGCTCCTCATCGGTCAGCGGCGTGTCCTGGGCCAGTTGACTACGCAGTTCTTCGAGCTGCGACTGCAGATCATGTTCCGGCATTTTGCTTCCCTCTCATGGGTTTACGGGCGACGTGGTATGAACCTCGATACTTGAAGGTTAAACCAGCGGCCAGGCCTTGTCTGTGCCTTTACCGGCGCTGGCGCAAGTGCCGGCGTGCGCCACGAACACCGAACATCCGGCTGGCTGCCGAAAACAGGATGTTCACTCTATACTGCGCGGTCTGCATCGGTGCACCGCATGCACCAAATACCCAAGGGAGAGAAAAGTGATGCCCAAGATCGCTACGGCCTGGATTGCCGTGCTCAAGGCCAGTTTCGTCGCTACGGTCGCCACGCTTGGCGCGGCGCCTGCTCTGGCGGCCGAAGAAGATCCGTGGGAAAGCGTCAACCGCGCGGTGTTCCGCTTCAATGACACCGTCGACACCTACACCCTCAAGCCCCTGGCCCAGGGTTACCAGAGGGTGACGCCGAACTTCCTCGAAGATGGCATCGGCAATGTGTTCAGCAACTTAGGTGACGTGATTGTGCTGACCAACGACCTGCTGCAGGGCAAGGTCCACGATGCGGGCATCGACACCAGTCGCATCCTGTTCAACACCACGTTCGGTGTGCTCGGCTTCTTCGATGTGGCCACCCGGATGGGGTTGCACAAGAACGATGAGGACTTCGGCCAGACGCTGGGTGCCTGGGGGCTTGGAAGTGGGCCGTATGTCGTGTTGCCGCTGCTTGGACCAAGCACGGTGCGTGATGCCGTCGGCCGCGTGCCGGATTCCTTTCTCGAGCCGTATCCGCATATGGATCACGTGCCGAGCCGCAACGTGACGCGTGGTGTGGATCTGGTCGATACGCGGGCAGGTCTGCTGTCCGCCGAGAAGATGATTCAGGGGGATCGCTACATCTTCGTACGCAATGCGTACCTGCAGAATCGCGAATTCCGGGTCAAGGACGGTGAAGTCGAAGACGACTTCTGAAGCCTGGCCGCATTTACTGCGGCCATCGGCGGAGCAAGGTCAGGACATGGAAAGAATGGCCAGGCCCAGGCTCTGACGGCCATCGTCGAGCTGGCTGATGCGCACTACTTCGGTCTGCGCATCCAGCCCCTTGAGCTCGCTGTGCTCGGAAGGGATCAGCACACGCAGCTTGTCGCCCATGCCCAGGTTCGTCCTGGCCAGGATCTGCATGCCGGTGCTGGAAAGGTCGATGCAGACGCCGCTCAGTTTTGTGTCGCCATGTTCCAGCGCGACGGTGGTTTCGATCTGCATCCGGATGAAATCGCGTTTTTCGCTGTAATCGCCGTCTTTCTGGCTCATGGTTCTACCTTTTATATATGGCTAGCGGGATTCTTATAGCGCCCCTCAATTCGACCTGTAAAGGCGCCTGCCGGTCGGCTTGAAACCCCGATCGTATGGGAGTACCGTCTGCGCCTTGAATCGAACCTATGCCCCGCATCACGCCGGGCCAATGTATTCGCCAACCATCCTGGCGACACCGCCTGGTAGGAACATGCATAAACCAAGCGCGACGCTGCTGATCATAGACGACGACGATGTGGTTCGAGCCAGCCTGGCTGCCTATCTGGATGACAGTGGTTTCCGTGTGCTGCAGGCCGCCAATGGGCCGCAGGGTATGGAGCTCTTCGAATCCGAGCAGCCCGACCTCGTGATCTGCGACCTGCGCATGCCGCAGATGGACGGCCTGGAACTGATCCGCCAGATCAGTGAGCGCCAGATCGACCTGCCGGTCATCGTGGTCTCGGGTGCCGGTGTTATGAGCGATGCCGTGGAGGCGTTGCGTTTGGGCGCCGCCGACTATCTGATCAAGCCGCTCGAAGATCTGGCGATGCTCGAACACTCGGTTCGCCGCGCGCTGGATCGCTCTCGTCTGCGCCTGGAGAATCGTCGCTATCGGGAGCAACTAGAGACCGCCAACCGCGACCTGCAGGCCAGCCTGCATCTCTTGCAGGAAGATCAGGACGCCGGGCGCCAGGTTCAGATGAACATGCTGCCGGTAACGCCCTGGAGCGTTGATGGCTTCGATTTTGCCCACCAGATCATCCCCTCGCTGTACCTGTCCGGCGACTTCGTCGACTACTTCCGCGTGGACGAGCGCCGCATCGGCTTCTATCTGGCCGACGTGTCCGGCCACGGTGCGTCGTCGGCATTCGTCACCGTGCTGCTCAAGTTCATGACCACCCGCCTGCTGTACGAGTCGCGCCGTGGCGGTACGCTGCGCGAGTTCAAGCCCTCGGAAGTGCTCGACCATATCAACCGCGGGCTGATCAACTGCAAGCTGGGCAAGCACGTGACCATGCTGGGTGGGGTGATCGACCAGGAGCGTGACGTGCTGCACTACAGCATCGGTGGCCATCTGCCGATGCCAGTGCTCTATACGGGCGAGGGCGCCCACTACCTAGAAGGACGCGGTCTGCCGGTCGGCCTGTTCGTCGAAGCGACCTATCAGGATTTCGAGCTGAAGCTGCCGGAGACCTTCAGCCTGACCTTGCTCTCCGATGGCATTCTGGACCTTTTGCCTGGCGAGACACTCAAAGAAAAAGAGTCTGCGTTGCCCGGTCTGATCTCGGACGCCGGTGGCACGCTGGATGGTTTACGTCGAGTCTTCGGGTTGGCCGAACTGGCTGACATGCCCGACGATATCGCCTTGCTGGTGTTGAGCAGGAACCTTGCATGAGTACTGGTAGAATCCAGTTCGCCGAGATGGATGGCACCTTTGTTCTGAAGTTCATTGGTGAAATCCGTTTGACGCTCTGTTCGGCGCTGGATGCGACGATCGAGAAGATCTTCTCGTCGCTGAATTTCTCTTTCATCGTCATCGATCTGACCGAGAGCCGAAGCATCGACAGCACCACGCTGGGCCTGCTGGCCAAGCTGTCCATCCTGTCGCGGCAGAAGGTCGGCATGTTGCCGACCCTGGTCACCACCCATCCGGACATCACTCGACTGTTGCAGTCGATGGGCTTCGATCAGGTGTTCAACATCGTCGACACGCCGCTGCCGTGCCCGGAGTGTCTGGCCGACCTGCCTTCGCAGGACCAGTCCGAGGACGTGGTGAAGGCCAAGGTGCTGGAGGCTCACCGTATCCTGATGAGCCTCAACGAATCCAACCGCGAGGCCTTCCATGACCTCGTCACCGCGCTGGAGCGCTCCTGAGCAGAACTCAGGCCAGTTCCGCCAGTAGCGCCTCGAGCTTCTCCTGATCCCTCGCGAACTGACGGATGCCTTCGGCGAGTTTTTCGGTCGCCATCGCATCCTCGTTTAGCCCCCAGCGGAAGCTCTTCTCATCCAGGCTGATGCGCGGCTCGGATGCGCGGCCCGGCTCCAGCTTGCGCTCCAGCGTGCCGCTGGCTTCGGCGAGCTGGCCGAGCAGTTCCGGGCTGATGGTCAGCCGGTCGCAGCCAGCCAGCGCCTCGATCTGGCCAACGTTGCGGAAGCTCGCGCCCATCACCACCGTCTTGTAGCCGTGTGTCTTGTAGTAGTCGTAGATGCGGCTGACCGACTGCACGCCCGGATCTTCCGCGCCCTGATAGTCGCGGCCTTCATGCTTCTTGTACCAGTCGTAGATGCGGCCGACAAAGGGGGAGATCAGAAACACGCCGGCCTCGGCGCAGGCCACCGCCTGGGTGAAGGAGAACAGCAGAGTGAGGTTGGTCTGGATGCCGGCCTTTTCGAGTTGCTCGGCGGCGCGGATGCCTTCCCAGGTGGACGCGATCTTGATCAGCACGCGCTCGCGGCTGATGCCGGCCTGCTCGTACAGACCGATCAGGCGCTCGCCGCGCTGGACCATGGCCTGGGTGTCGAAGGAAAGGCGCGCGTCGACCTCGGTGGAAATGCGTCCGGGGATGAGTTCGAGGATCTGCTTGCCGACAGCGACCGCGAACAGGTCGCAGGCCAGGCCGATATCGCCCTGGCATTGCTTCATCGCGTTGCCGAGATGCTCGGCGTAGCGCGGCATGGCCGCGGCCTTGAGCAGCAGCGACGGATTGGTGGTCGCATCCACGGGCTTCAGGCGGGCAATGGCGTCGATATCGCCGGTATCGGCGACAACGGTGGTGAACTGCTTGAGTTGTTCCAGCTTGGAAGTCATATAAAGGGGCTCCGTCCTGTGAGTGGCATGACCTTACCCGAGCCCGTCTGCCCACTCAACGAGCGCATGGACCCGGATGCGCCTGGCCTTTGATCCGATAGTCTCGATAGCGTTCATTGCCGCGGGACTTCAGTGGCCCTCGAGCAATGCCGTCGCCTGATCGAGCAGCGCCAGCGGCTCGCCGTTCTTGTGAATGTCCACCGAAAGCAGCTGACGGAAGCGCCGCGCGCCGGGGAAACCCTGGCCCAGGCCGAGCACGTGGCGGGTGACATGGTGCATGGCGCCACCCTCGGCCAGATGCCGTTCTATGTACGGGCGCATGTTGCGTAGCGCCTGCGCACGGCTGATCACCGGTGCGTCGCTGCCGAACAGGCTGCTGTCGACCTGCGCTAGCAGATAGGGGTTGTGGTAGGCCTCGCGGCCGAGCATCACCCCATCGAAGGTCTGCAGATGCTCGCGGCATTCTTCCAGCGTCTTGATGCCGCCGTTGAGGATGATCTCGAGGTCCGGGAAATCCCGTTTGAGCTGCGCGGCGACGTCGTAGCGCAGCGGTGGCACTTCACGGTTCTGCTTGGGTGACAGCCCTTCGAGAATGGCGATGCGAGCATGCACCGTGAAGCTGCGGCAGCCGGCCTCGCGCACCTGACCGACGAAGTCGCACAACTGGGAATAGCTGTCGCGCCCGTTGATGCCGATGCGGTGCTTGACGGTGACCTCGACGCCCACCGCGTCGCGCATGGCCTTCACGCAGTCGGCGACCAGCTGCGGATGGCCCATCAGGCAGGCGCCGATCATGTTGTTCTGCACCCGATCGCTGGGGCAGCCGACATTGAGATTCACCTCGTCGTAACCCGCGGCCTCGGCGAGCTTCGCGCACGCCGCCAGATCGCCCGGCACACTGCCACCCAGCTGCAGCGCCAGCGGATGTTCGGTCTCGTGGTAACGCAGAAACCGCGCCGTATCGCCATGCAGCAGCGCGCCGGTCGTCACCATTTCGGTGTAGAGCAGGGCGTGCTTGGAAAGCTGGCGCAGGAAGAACCGGCAGTGGCGGTCGGTCCAGTCCATCATCGGTGCGACGGAGAAGCGGCGGGACAGCACCGGTTTTGTGGCAGAGGGCGTTTGGTCGGGAGTCATGCGGACGGGGTCGGGTCTGGATCGCGGCCGCGCATTCTATCAGGCGCACCCTGGCCTGAGCATGGTGGTGACCGTTGTCCCGATAAGCGAATTCGTGGCAGACGAAGTAGGCGATCGTCGTTATGCGGCCCGAGATGGAGCTACTCAGCGCTCGCGCGGGCGGTAGGGCTGGTAGAAGTCCGCGCCTCGCCAGGCTGGCGTCGGCGTATCGGTCAGGGGTTCGCCGCGGGTATAGCGTTCTCCTTCTCCATCGCTGACGAGGCGCGCCACGGCAGGGTAGGGGTAGACCGGCCGGTACTCCGGGGTCCGCCCGGTCTTGGCACGCCTGCTCTTCGGCGAGAGCGGCAGGCCGGATCGGCTCGCCTGATACACCTTGATCTCGTCAGCGGCCTGGCCGGATTCGACCCAGCGCATCAGCGGCGTCAGTAGGTCCAGTTCGCTCGGCCCCTGTCCGCCGTGGCAGTGGTACATGCCTGGCACCAGGTACATGCGCACGAAGCGCTCGACTTCTGGCTTGCCCAGTTGGCGCTGCAGGGCCTCGTGGTAGGCGATGGTATTGATCGGCGAGATATGATGATCGGACCAGCCATGCCAGAGAATCAGCTTGCCGCCTTTTTCGGCGAAGGCGGAGAGGTCGGGGTCGGTTGCATCGAACAGGGGATGGCGGGCGCGCAGGCGATCGAAGGTCTCGGCGTCGAAGCGCAGCTGCTCCAGCCGATAGCCAGGCTGCGGTGCCTGTTCGAAGACCAGATAGCGCAGTGCCTCGAGGGCGATGGTTTCGCTGAACAGCGGGCCATGCGCGCGTTCGGGCACGAACACGCCGCCCCATGCGAGCTCCGAGCCGGGCTGTGGACCGCCGACGGCCAATCGCTCACCGGTACGCTCGTCGCGCGGCCCGTCATATATGCGCCTTGCCGCTTGCACCTGTGCGGCAGTCAGGCACTGGTCGCTGTCCTGGCCAGCGGGGCACTGGATCGTTGCCGGGTCGAATCGGCAGATTCGTGGGTCGCTGAGCAGCCCGTCGAGCTGGCCATCCAGGCCGTCACACTGGTCAAGCACGGCTCGGTGCAGAAGCGGCAGCTGTGAGGCGACCAGCACGCTGCGACCATCCGGGGCGCGGTTCACCCGCGCCTGCCAGGCGTGCAGCAGCGAGTTCTGCACCTGGAAGTTCATTGCCGGCGCGCCGGCGACGATGCCGTCGAAGTCGTCCGGATAGCGTTGCGCCTCGATCAGGGCTTCGCGCCCGCCATCCGAGCACCCACTGAAATAGGAATACGCCGGAGCCCGGTCGTAGAAGGTTTTGATCAATGCCTTCGCGGCCCGTGCGGTGAGATGCACCCCGCGGTGGGCGAAATCGGCGCGCTGCTGCGGATTGGCACCGAAGGTCCCGCCATTGCCCTGATGACCCATGTCGGTACTGGCTACGACGAAGCGGCCGCTTTCGAACGGTACGCAGCCTGCGACTGCGTCCGGTCTCAGAGAAATGCGGCCGCACAATCCGCCGCAGCCGACTTGCAGGTAGCGCTGGGTCCAGCCATCCAGCGGCAGTTGCACGCGAAAGCCGATGCTCGGTGCCAGCGTACCTTCGACATTGCATACGGTGACGCCCTGATCAGTGTCCTGTACCGATGCGGACGTGACGCGACTACCGCTTCCGCCGATCGATGCGAGGTCGAGCGTGAGCAACGACGAGCAGGTGCGGCTCGGGCGTACGACCTCCAGCGCAGCCAACCCGTCGTGAGCCGGTTCTGTGACCGCGGATGCGGCGCTGGTGCCGCTGCAGAGCAGTGCCAGCAGGGGGATGGGGAAGAGGGAAATCTTCATGCAGGGCACACCTTCTTGTGCTGGGTCGCAGGGCCGCCGATGCTCGGCGTCGCCCAACGACCTATCCGTTTTGTGCGATCTGCACTCAGAGTGCGAAGAGGCGCCGAGCGTTCCGCCGCAATCGTGCCCATATGTGAACGATGGCGCGCTTGTGCAAAAACTGTTCGGTCACCGAACGGCGGGGTGTCCGCCGTTGGTCGAATCTCCTATGCTTCGATCAGTCGATATTCTTGACGCAGATCAATATTCTCGATCTGCGTGATACCGACCAAGCCGGCCACCAAGCGCCGGCCAACTATAAAAACAACCGAGTGCCGGGTGATGGAACGACTGCTGAATAAAAAAAGCAGGATCTTCGAGCGTGCTGATCCGCATGCGGTGTCGGACTACGTCAATCAGCATGTAGGCGTGCACTGCATTCGTCTGCCTCGTACCGGCACGCCTCAGGCCAGCCTCAGCCACTGCAAGTTCGGCAAGCTCGACCTTTGCCAGATCAGTTATGGCGGCAGCGTTCATGTCACCTCGCCAGCCCTGGAAACCATCTATCACCTGCAACTGCTGCAGCGTGGCCATTGCCTGTGGCGCGGACGGGGCCAGGAGCACTATTTCACCCCCGGTGAGCTGCTGCTGATCAACCCTGACGATCCGGTTGACCTGACCTACTCGGACGACTGCGAAAAGCTGATCGTCAAGCTGCCGGCCTCCTTCCTCGAACAGGCCTGCAGCGAGAACCAATGGCGTGCCCCCTCCGGTGGCATACGGTTCAGTGCCAATCGCCATGCGCTCGGCGAAATGGACGGCTTCGACAGCCTGCTCGGGCTGGTCTGCCGCGAGGCGGGCTCAGAGCAGAGCATCCCGCAGATTCAGGAGCAGTACAGCCGGATCATCGCCAGCAAGCTGCTCTGCAGCCTGGCCAGCAATATCCAGCGCGATCCGTTCGGTGACAGCTGCCCGTCGTTCGGTCGGCTGACCGACTACATCGACGAGCATCTGAAACAGGATATCTCCGTCGAGCAGTTGGCCGAATTGGCCAACATGAGCCTGCGCTCGCTGTACCTGCTGTTCGAGCGCAAGGTCGGCACCACGCCCAAGTCCTACATCCGTCAGCGCAAGCTGGAGCAGATCCATGGCCGGCTGAGCGACCCTTCGGCCAGGGTACGCAACATCACCGAGATCGCCATGGACTACGGCTTCATGCATCTGGGGCGCTTCTCGGAAAGCTACAAGAGCACCTTCGGCGAGCTGCCGTCGGACACCCTGCGCCGCCATCACTGATCCGCTTCGGCGGCCGCCAGCCTGATGACGGCCGCATCCGCTACGCCCATTCCTCCCTTCGCTGATCGCCCTCAGCGCGTCGCTGCAGGCCGCGGCATCCGTCTGCCTGCGTTTTGCAGAAAACGGATAGAGATGCTGCAGAAAACGGATATTGATGCCGTTCTCCCCGCCGTAGCCTTCATCACGTGGAAACAATAACAATGGAGGCCCCGGCCATGTCCCTGGGAATCGACTACCTTGATTCGCTGCTCGAAGACGACAAAGAGAAGGGCATCTTTCGCTGCAAGCGGGAGATGTTCACCGACCCTCGGTTGTTCGATCTGGAGATGAAGCACATCTTCGAGGGCAACTGGATTTACCTCGCCCACGAGAGCCAGATCCCCGAGAAGAACGACTACTACACCACCCAGATGGGGCGTCAGCCGATCTTCATCGCGCGCAACAAGGAGGGTGAACTCAACGCCTTCATCAACGCCTGCAGCCACCGCGGTGCCATGCTCTGTCGCTTCAAGAGCGGCAACAAAGCGACCTATACCTGTCCGTTCCATGGCTGGACCTTCAACAACTCGGGCAAGCTGCTCAAGGTCAAGGACCCCAAGGAAGCCGGCTACCCCGACAGCTTCAACTGCGACGGCTCCCATGACCTGAAGAAGGTCGCCCGCTTCGAGTCCTACCGCGGCTTCCTCTTCGGCAGCCTGCGCGAGGACGTCGCCCCGCTTGAGGAATTCCTTGGCGAGTCACGCAAGATCATCGACATGGTGGTCGATCAATCGCCGGATGGCATCGAAGTGCTGCGCGGCTCCTCCACCTATGTCTATGAAGGCAACTGGAAGCTGCAGGCCGAGAACGGCGCCGATGGCTACCACGTCACCGCCGTGCACTGGAACTACGCTGCCACCCAGCAGCAGCGCAAGCTCAAGGAAGCCGGCGACGACATCCGTGCGATGAGCGCCGGCGGCTGGGGCAAGAAGGGCGGTGGTTTCTATTCCTTCGAGAACGGCCATCTACTGCTCTGGACTCGCTGGGACAACCCGGAAGATCGCCCGCTGTATGCCCGTCGCGAGGAGATGGTCGCCGAGTTCGGCCAGGCCCGTACCGACTGGATGATCGAGAACTCGCGCAACCTCTGCCTCTACCCGAACCTGTACCTGATGGATCAGTTCGGCTCGCAGCTGCGCATCGCCAAGCCGCTGTCGGTGGACAAGACCGAAGTCACCATCTACTGCATCGCACCCAAGGGCGAGAGTGCCGAAGCGCGGGCGCGGCGCATTCGCCAGTACGAAGACTTCTTCAATGTCAGCGGCATGGCCACGCCGGACGATCTGGAAGAGTTCCGCGCCTGCCAGCAGGGCTTTGCCGGTCGAGCCATGGAATGGAGCGACATGTCCCGCGGTGCCAAGCACTGGATCGAGGGGGCCGACGATGGCGCCCGCAGCATCGACCTGCAGCCGATGATGAGCGGTGCGCGCACCGAGGACGAGGGCCTGTTCGTGCTGCAGCACCACTACTGGCAACAGCAGATGATCAAGGCAGTGAAGGCCGAACAGGACCAGCTGATCCACGTGGAGGGCGCGTAAATGAGCATCGCCTACGAAACAGTGCGTGACTTCCTCTATCGCGAAGCGCGCTACCTCGACGACAAGGACTGGGACAGCTGGCTGGAGCTGTATGCCGCCGACGCGACCTTTTGGATGCCGGCCTGGGACGATGAGGACAAGCTCACCGAAGATCCGCAGCGGGAAATCTCGCTGATCTGGTACGGCAACCGTGGCGGCCTGGAAGACCGTGTGTTCCGCATCCGCACCGAGCGCTCCAGCGCCACGATCCCGGACACACGCACCTCGCACAACATCAGCAACCTGGAGCTGATCGAGCAGGGCGAGGGCTTCTGCAAGCTGCGCTTCAACTGGCACACGATGAGCTTTCGCTACAAGACCGTCGACCACTTCTACGGCACCAGCTTCTACACGCTCGACACCCGTGGCGAGAGCCCGCTGATCAAGCACAAGAAGGTCGTGCTGAAGAACGACTACATCCGCCAGCTGATCGACGTCTATCACCTGTGAGGGCAAGACCATGACTCACCAGATTGCATTGAATTTCGAGGACGGGGTGACCCGCTTCATCGAGGCCAATCTTGGCGAAACCGTCGCCGACGCAGCCTACCGCCAGGGCATCAACATCCCGCTGGACTGTCGCGACGGTGCCTGCGGGGCCTGCAAGTGCCTCGCCGAAGCCGGGAGTTATGACCTCGGCGAGGAATACATCGAGGACGCGCTGAGCGAGGACGAAGCTGCGCAAGGCTATGTGCTGACCTGCCAGATGCGTGCCGAGAGCGATTGCGTGATCCGCGTGCCGGCATCCTCGGATGTCTGCAAGACCATGCAGGCCAGTTACCAGGCGACCATCAGCAACGTACGCCAGCTGTCGCAGAGCACCATTGCGCTGTCGATCAAGGGCGAGTCGCTGAGCCAGCTGGCCTTCCTGCCTGGGCAGTACGTCAACCTGCAGGTGCCGGGCACCGATCAGACCCGCGCCTACTCGTTCAGCTCGCTGCAGAAGGGCGGTGAGGTCAGCTTCCTGATCCGCAACGTGCCGGGCGGGCTGATGAGCAGCTTCTTGAGCGGCATGGCCAAGGCCGGCGACAGCCTCACCCTGGCCGGCCCGTTGGGCAGTTTCTATCTGCGCGAGATCAAGCGGCCGTTGCTGTTGCTGGCCGGCGGCACGGGCCTGGCGCCTTTCACTGCGATGCTGGAGAAGATCGCCGAGCAGGGCAGCGAGCACCCGCTGCACCTGATCTACGGCGTCTCCAACGATTTCGATCTGGTGGAGATGGACCGACTCGAAGACTTCGCTGCGCGCATTCCGAACTTCACCTACAGCGCCTGCGTGTCCAGCTCCGACAGTCAGTACCCGCACAAGGGCTACGTGACCCAGCACATCGAACCCAAACACCTCAACGATGGCGAGGTGGACATCTACCTGTGCGGTCCGCCGCCCATGGTCGAGTCGGTCAACCAGTTCATTCGTGAGCAAGGCCTGCAGCCGGCGAACTTCTACTACGAGAAGTTCGCCGCCAGCGCCTGATCCACCGGTCGCAGGGTGGGCAACTGCGCCGCATTGCCCACCGAATCCTCGCCATTCCAGAGGTTGGATAGATGAACACACGATTTCAGAACAAGGTCGCGGTGATCACCGGCGCGGCCCAAGGCATCGGTCGCCGTGTCGCCGAGCGATTCGTCGAGGAAGGCGGCCGGCTGGTAGCCGTGGACCGTTCCGAACTGGTCCATGAACTGGCCGATCAACTGGGGCAGGGCGCCGAAGTCTTGACCCTGACCGCCGATCTCGAGCAGTTCGCCGATTGCCATCGGGTGATGGATGCCGCGAAAGAGCGCTTCGGCCGTCTCGACATCCTCGTCAACAACGTCGGCGGCACCATCTGGGCCAAACCCTTCGAGCATTACCAGGAACATGAGATCGAGGCCGAGGTGCGTCGCTCGCTGTTCCCCACGCTGTGGTGCTGCCACGCCGCGCTGCCGCACATGCTGGAGCAGGGCGGCGGGGCCATCGTCAACGTCTCATCGATCGCCACGCGCAGCCTCAACCGCGTGCCCTACGGCGCGGCCAAGGGCGGCGTCAACGCGCTGACCGCGTGCCTGGCCTTCGAGAACGCCCAGCGGGGCATACGCGTCAACGCCACCGCACCCGGCGGTACCGAGGCGCCACCGCGGCGTATTCCACGCAACGCAGCCGAGCAGAGCGAGCAGGAAAAGATCTGGTACCAGCAGATCGTCGATCAGACCGTGGAATCCTCGTTGATGAAGCGCTACGGAACCATCGACGAGCAGGCCGGCGCGATTCTGTTTCTCGCATCCGACGAGGCCTCCTACATCACCGGCGTGACGCTGCCGGTGGGTGGTGGCGATCTCGGTTGAGCAGTACCCGGGCCGGCTCGACCGGTCAAGGCCAAGGCACATCGGCGGCGCGGTGACCCATCGCTGCTGCCGATCCGCGACTAACAAAAACAATAGAGAGTCTTGCCATGCGAAAAGTAGATGTTCACGACATCATCGATAACGCACGCTTCAACCGCTTCCACTGGCTGGTAGTGTGCCTCTGCGCACTGCTGCTGATCTTCGATGGCTACGACCTGTTCATCTACGGCGTGGTGCTGCCGGTGATCATGAAGGAGTGGGGGCTGACCCCGCTGGAAGCGGGCGCGCTGGGCAGCTATGCGCTGTTCGGCATGATGTTCGGCGCACTGGCGTTCGGCACCCTGGCCGACCGCATCGGCCGCAAGAAGGGCATCGCCATCTGTTTCGTGCTGTTCAGCAGCGCCACCGTGCTCAACGGCTTTGCCAGCACTCCTACCGAGTTCGGCATTTTCCGCTTCCTCGCCGGGCTCGGCTGCGGCGGGCTGATGCCCAACGTGGTGGCGCTGATGAACGAGTACGCGCCCAAGCGGCTACGCAGCACGCTGGTGGCCGTCATGTTCAGCGGCTATTCGCTGGGCGGCATGCTGTCGGCCGGCCTCGGGATCTACATGCTGCCTCGCTTCGGCTGGGAAGCGATGTTCTTCGCCGCCGCCGTGCCGCTGCTGCTGTTGCCGGTGATTCTCTGGTACCTACCAGAGTCGGTCGGCTTCCTGGTGCGCCAGGGCCGAGGTGAGCAGGCGCGGGCGTTGCTGGCCAAGGTCGACCCGGGCCGCCAGCTGAGCGCTGCCGACGAGCTGGTGATGACCGATGTGAAGGGCAAGAGTGCCTCGGTGCTGGAGCTGTTCCGCGAAGGCCGTGGCGTGCGCACCTTCTCCCTGTGGCTGGCGTTCTTCTGTTGCCTGCTGATGGTTTACGCGCTGGGTTCCTGGTTGCCGAAGCTGATGGCCAACGCCGGATACAGCCTCGGTTCGAGCCTGTCGTTCCTGCTCGCGCTGAACTTCGGCGGCATGGCCGGCGCCATCCTCGGCGGCTGGTTGGGCGATCGCTTCAACCTGTCGAAAGTGGTGGTGGTGTTCTTCGCCGTGTCGGTGGCCTCCATCAGCCTGCTGGGCTTCAAGACGCCGATGCCAGTGCTTTACACGCTGATCTTCATCGCCGGTGCCACCGTAATCGGCACGCAGATCCTGCTCTACGCGACCGCCGCGCAGTTCTATAGCTTGTCGATCCGCTCCACCGGTCTCGGCTGGGCCTCGGGCATCGGCCGCAACGGCGCCATCGTCGGCCCGCTGCTTGGCGGTGCGTTGCTGGGCATCAACCTGCCGCTGCAACTGAACTTCATCGCCTTCGCCGTGCCGGGTGTCATCGCCGCCCTGGCCATGGCCGTCTTCGCCATCTCCAGCAAGCGCAGCGGCACGCCCGCGCCGGTGGTGATGACGGCAGCGGCCAAGGCCTGATCACTGAACCTTCAACACGGATATCGCCATGAGCCCCATCCTGATCGAACGCATCCAGACGATCATCGTCGACCTGCCGACCATCCGCCCGCACAAGCTGGCGATGCACACCATGCAGCAACAGACGCTGGTGATCATCCGTGTGCAGTGCAGCGACGGCATCGAAGGCATCGGCGAGGCCACCACCATCGGTGGCCTGGCCTACGGCAACGAGAGCCCGGAAAGCATCAAGCAGAACATCGACAGCCACCTCGGCCCGCTGCTGGTGGGCCAGGAGGCCGCCAACATCAACGCCGCCATGCTGCGCCTGGACAAGGCGGCCAAGGGCAATACCTTCGCCAAGTCCGGTATCGAGAGCGCATTGCTCGATGCTCAGGGCAAGCGTCTTGGTCTACCGGTCAGCGAGCTGCTCGGCGGTCGGGTACGCGACAGTCTGGAAGTGGCCTGGACCCTGGCCAGCGGCAATACCGCCAAGGACATCGAAGAGGCCGAGCGCATGCTCGATATCCGCCGCCATCGCATCTTCAAGCTGAAGATCGGAGCCGGCGAGGTGAATGCCGACCTCAACCATGTCATCGCCATCAAGCAGGCCCTCGGTGAGCGCGCCAGCGTGCGCGTCGACGTCAATCAGGCCTGGGACGAGTCGGTGGCGCTGCGCGCCTGTCGCATCCTCGGCGACAAGGGCATCGACCTGATCGAACAGCCGATCTCGCGGATCAACCGCGGCGGGCAGGTGCGCCTGAATCAGCGCAGCCCGGCACCGATCATGGCCGACGAGTCCATCGAGAGCGTCGAGGACGCCTTCAGCCTGGCGGCCGACGGTGCGGCCAGCATCTTCGCGTTGAAGATCGCCAAGAACGGCGGCCCGCGTGCCGTGCTGCGCACCGCGCAGATCGCCGAAGCGGCAGGTGTCGCGCTGTATGGCGGCACCATGCTCGAAGGCGCCATCGGCACCCTGGCCTCGGCGCACGCCTTCGTCACCCTTAACAGGTTGACCTGGGGCACCGAGCTGTTCGGCCCGCTGCTGCTCACCGAGGAAATCGTCACTCAGGCGCCGGTCTACCGCGACTTCCAGCTGGAAGTGCCGCGCACGCCCGGTCTTGGCCTGACCCTGGATGAAGAGCTCCTGGCGTTCTTCGCCCGTAAGTAAGAGGAGGACCCGAGATGCTCTTCCACGTGAAGATGATCGTGAAACTGCCGGTCGACATGGATCCGGCCCAGGCCGCCAAGCTCAAGGCCGACGAGAAGGAACTGGCGCAGAGCCTGATGCGCGAAGGCAAGTGGCGGCACCTCTGGCGCATCGCCGGCCAGTACGCCAACTACAGCGTGTTCGACGTCGCCAGCGTGCAGGACCTGCACGACACCCTGATGCAGCTGCCGCTGTTCCCCTACATGGAGATCGAGGTCAACGCGCTGTGCCGCCACCCGTCCTCGATTCGTGACGACGACCGCTGATCCCGTCCGAACTGGGGTCCGCACCGATCGCTGAACCCGTGCAACGACAATTACAAAACGAGGCCTGAGCCATGACTGTGAAAATCTCCCGTACCAACGACGTGCAGCAGTTCTTCAAGGAAGCCAGCGGCTTCAACAACGACGTGGGTAGCAGCCGCCTGAAGACGGTGATCAACCGCGTCCTGGCGGACACCGCAAGGATCATCGAAGACCTGGAAATCACCCAGGACGAGTTCTGGAAGGCGGTGGACTACATCAACCGTCTCGGCGGTCGCCACGAAGCCGGCTTGCTGGTCGCCGGACTCGGACTGGAGCATTACCTCGACCTGCTGCAGGACGCTAAGGACGAACAGGAAGGACTGGTCGGCGGCACCCCGCGCACCATCGAAGGTCCGCTGTACGTCGCCGGCGCGCCAATCGCTCAGGGCATCGCGCGCATGGATGACGGTAGCGAAGACGATGTCGCCACTGTGATGTTCCTGCAAGGCCGTGTTCTCGATCCGACCGGCGAGCCGCTGGCCGGTGCGGTGGTCGATCTCTGGCACGCCAACACCAAGGGCAACTATTCCTACTTCGACAAGAGCCAGTCCGAGTACAACCTGCGCCGGCGGATCGTCACCGACGAGAACGGCTATTACCGCGCGCGCAGCATCGTGCCGTCCGGCTATGGCTGCTCGCCCGACGGGCCGACGCAGGAGGTGCTCGACATGCTCGGTCGTCACGGCCAGCGGCCGGCGCACATTCATTTCTTCATCTCCGCGCCCGGCCATCGTCACCTGACCACGCAGATCAACCTGGCTGGCGACAAATACCTCTGGGACGACTTCGCTTACGCCACGCGCGATGGTCTGGTCGGCGACATCCGCTTCATCGACGATGCCGAAGCGGCGCAAGCACGGGGCGTGCAGGGGCGTTTTGCCGAAGTGGATTTCGACTTCCAGCTGCAGAAGGCGCCGGCCCCGCAAGCCGAGCAGCGCAGCAAGCGGCCACGGGCGCTGCAGCAGGCCTGACGGTCCCCGCGGTGTCCGGGCTCCCGGGCACCGCAGCGGCGCTGCACCGGTAATGCAGCCGCTTCATTCATAACAAGAGTGATCCGGGCGTCCGCCACGGATCGCCAGGCCTGTCTTGCGAGGCGACATGAAAGCTCTGATGAAAGACTTCTCGCTCTCCGCCGTGGTCGCCGGCTTTATCGCGACCGTGATTTCCTACGCCGGTCCGCTGGTGATCATCTTCCAGGCGGCCAAGGCCGCGAATTTGCCGCATGACGTGCTCTCGTCCTGGGTATGGACCATCTCCATCGGTAGCGGCGTGCTCGGCATTCTGCTCAGCGTGCGCTACCGGGTTCCCATCATCATCGCCTGGTCGGCACCGGGCTCGGCGCTGCTGGTAACCATGTTGCCGGATATCACGCTGAACGAGGCGGTCGGCGCCTATATCGTCAGCAGCGTGGTGGTGCTGCTGGTTGGGCTGTCCGGCGCGTTCGACCGGATCATCAATCGCCTGCCGGCCGCCATCGCGGCGGGCATGCTGGCCGGCATCCTGTTCCGTTTCGGCACCGGGCTGTTCGTCTCGGTCAAGGAACAACCCTGGCTGGTGCTGGCGATGTTCGGCACCTATCTGCTGTTCAAGCGTGCCTTGCCCCGTTACGCCGTGCTCGCCGTGCTGGTGGTCGGTGTGACGATCACCATCGCCTCGGGTGAGTTGCGCAGTGATGCACTGGTCATCGGGCTGGCTACGCCGGTATGGATCGCCCCGGAGTTCAGCTGGCAGGTCATCCTCAATATCGCCTTTCCGCTGGTGATGGTGGCGCTGACTGGACAGTTCGTGCCTGGCATGGCGGTGCTGCGCAACGACGGCTACGAGACGCCGGCCAGCCCGCTGATCAGCAGCAGCGCACTGGGTTCGCTGCTGCTGGCACCGTTCGGCTGTCACGGATTGAACCTGGCGGCGATCACGGCGGCGATCTGCACGGGTCGGGAGTCGCACGAGAATCCGTCCAAGCGTTACGTCGCAGGAGTGTCGGGTGGCGTCTTCTACCTGGTGCTGGGCATCTTCGGGGCGACGCTGGTTTCGATCTTCAGCGCATTCCCCGCCGCGTTGATCGCCGCGCTGGCCGGCCTGGCGCTGCTCGCGGCCATCGGTGGGGCATTGAGCGCGGCAATGGCCGTGCCCGCCGACCGTGAGGCGGCCTTGATCACCTTTCTGGTCACCGCATCGGGCATGTCCTTCCTCGGGCTGTCGGCGGCGTTCTGGGGCCTGATCTTCGGTATCGCCGCGCATCTGTTGCTGGGCCTGCGCAAACCAATCCCAGCGGTCGCATCACCCCCGGCTGTTGGCCGCAAGGAACAGCCGGCGCGGTGACCGCCCCAATCGTAACCACTCACCCATGACGAGCTCGTTGCGTTCCCCTCCTGCTGCCGGGGGAGCGGCTGAGTGCACCCTTAAAACAACAACAAGAGAGTTAGATGATGCAGAGAGTATCCATTTCCAGACTCACCCTGGCTGCCGGCATGACGTCCATGATTCCTCCGGCGTTTGCCGCAGACGCCGGCTTCATCACGGACGCCACGGCAACATTGCAGGCGCGTAACTACTATTTCAGCCGGGACTTCTCCGACATTGTTGGCCCCAATCAGCAATCGAAGGCGGAGGAGTGGGGGCAGGGGTTTATTCTCAACTTCAGGTCGGGCTATACCCCTGGAGCTGTCGGCTTCGGCGCCGACGCCATCGGGCAGCTGGGAATCAAGCTCGACAGCAGCCGTGATGGCAGTGGTACCGGCCTGCTCCCGGTTGGGGCCGATGGCCGCGCGCCGGATGAGTACAGCCGCACGGGGGTGGCACTCAAGGCAAAGGTGTCGAAGACTGAACTGAAGGTAGGTGAGCTGCAACCCAATCTGCCAGTGCTGACCTTCAGTGATATTCGGCTGCTCCCGCCCACCTATCAGGGCGTCAGCATCGTCTCCAGTGAAGTCGATGGGTTGACCCTGCAGGGCGGTCGTTTGCGCTCGACCAGCCTGCGCAACGAGGCCGGCGATGACCGGATGCGGGCCATGCTGGGCCGAACGCCTCAGGCAGCATTCAGCGATGCGTTCAACTACGTCGGCGGCGATTACGCATTCAACAACAAGCGCACGTCTTTCGGCCTCTGGTATGCGCAGCTCGAGGACATCTATAACCAGCGCTACATCGGCCTGAAGCATAGCGAACCGCTCGGCGACTGGATTCTGGGCGCCAACCTCGGCTACTACGATTCGCAGGCCGACGGCGGCAAGCTGGCCGGCAATGTGGACAACCAGGCTTTCTACTCGCTGCTGTCGGCAAAGCGAGGCGGCCATACCTTCTATATCGGCTATCAGGCGATGTATGGCGACAGCGCTTTTCCCCGCGTCTTCGCGAACGTCTCGCCTCTGGGCAATGAGGTGCCCACCTATGAGTTCGCCGAGCGGGACGAGCGCTCCTGGCAGGCTCGCTACGACTACGATTTTGCCGCGATGGGCTGGCCTGGTCTTATCGCGACGGTGCGTTATATCACCAGCGATAATGTGAGCACGGGAATGGGGTTCGAAGGTACGGCGCAGGAGCGCGATCTGGACATCGGCTACACAGTGCAGAGCGGTCCGCTCAAGAATGTGGGTATCCGCCTGCGCAACGTGGCGGCGCGCTCGAATTACCGCAGCGATATCGACGAGAACCGTCTGATTCTCAGCTACACGCTCACCTTGTTTTGAGTAGGTTGCCTTGCATCGAGCTGCTCACTCGGTGCGAGGCAAGGTGAGCTACACTAAATTCCCGCGTAACCGAAATAAACGGTTGACGGCTGTTTTCAGGTGCCTATAATGCGCACCACTTCCGGCGCAGTCCTCAAGCAAAACCTCTTGTAAATCAAAAGGTTAGCTAAATAAAAGGGTTGCACTGGTGGCGGATTCGAGTAGAATGCGCCGCGCTGACAGGGTGGTGGTTGAGTCCTGTTGGTGGCTTCGGTCGGATTGA
>Ga0172372_10004740_pt1 | contig 19215 bp, 19 predicted proteins | sample LakKiv5m_2_FD_114544 | JGI IMG/M metagenome (GOLD analysis project Ga0172372, IMG submission 114544) | Freshwater microbial communities from Kabuno Bay, South-Kivu, Congo - kab_092012_9.5m | ecosystem: Environmental > Aquatic > Freshwater > Lake | place: Democratic Republic of the Congo...
AAAGGGTTCTACACAGTATTCCGCCGCATTTTTGCAGACACAAGCCTCAGAAGCATAGGGAACGTAGCCTAACTTATGGGGATCTACTGTGATTGAATCAGCACGCTCTATTGCAGCAAGCGCCTGGTGTGTTGATGCTGAAAGGGGAGAGTTGCTGTCATTAGCTATGCATCTAAAAAATCCTCCATAGGCAGCATCAACATGGTGCCAGACATGAAGGCCCTCCGCTTTTTTTTGATTATCAAGATAGTTTTGGACCTCATGAATAGGATCAAAATCACCGAGTTCGGTTGTGCCTGCTACGGAGATAACCCCAAGTACTGGTCGGTTCTGTTTCTTGGCTAGTTCAAATTTATTTTTTAAATCAGCAACTGACATCATGCCAGTGTTGTCTAGGTCGATTGGCCAAAAAGACTCTGCGCCTAGTCCCATTAGAATAATCGCCTTAGGCCAGCAATAGTGCTTACTCGATGGAGCAAAGACAACTGGACCTTTGTATTCGATTCCGAAGACCTTCTCGATTTTTTTTGAAACTTCAATTGGACTAAAGTGAAGGAAGTGGTTTTGCCTGATCTCAGCAGCTTCGAATTTGGCTGCTATTTTATCAAACAGATCCCAACCCTGATGGGCGTATTCAAATAGTGATTTTCCAGTTCTTTTATCAGATTCAAGCGTCACACCGGCAGCGATCCATTTAGCCAGCCGTGATCGGGCTCTGACTAATCCTTCTATGTTGGCCACCGTTCCACCTGAGGTGAAGTGTCCACGGCTCTTGATAGGATCATAACCCAGCATCTTCATTACCTCGGCGATAGCTTCTCTCTCTATCTCAAGGCTAACACGAGCTACTTCGCCTGTTATATTATTTGGGTTGTGAATTAAGGTGATCATATGCCCCAGCAAGGCAGGCACTGAGATTTCAGAAACCATGTGTCCGATATATCTTGGAGAAAAGCTCGGTACCTCCTTCTGCAATCGAGCAACCAGGTCAAGAGTGTTCATCTTGATCTTTTCGACCTCAGCTTTAAACTCTGGAGACATCTGATCCTCTAGAGAGATAGCCCGGCCATCATTAGGAAATTGTTTTTTACGCCACGAGAACCAATGTCCAAATATAAATGCCGCGAGCTTTCTTACTAAAGCGGCGTTTTCTGCTTGAGGACCAAGGAAGTAACTTTTAATTTTTCTAGAGGGTATGCCTAAATCACTCATTTAACTGATCGCTAACATTCTATTAAGGGGCAGTAGTGCCCGCTCAATAATAGCTGGATCTACGCTAACCTGGGGAGAGAGATTCTCCATGCAGGAAATAAGCTTATCTAAGGTATTAAGCTTCATATAAGGGCACTCATTGCAGGCGCAGCCAGCCTCTGGCGGAGCAGCGATAAACTCTTTGCTAGGATTTTTTAACTTCATCTGATGAATAATGCCCGACTCGGTCACTACGATAAACTGCTTGGCGGGGCTCTTGGTCACAAAATCAAGCAGAGAGGATGTCGAGCCGATGTGATCTGCGAGTCTCAGGATATGCTCAGGGCATTCCGGGTGTGCTACGACAAGGGCCTCTCTGTGGCGAGTCTTTAGTTGGACCAGTTTCTTTTCGCTAAAGGTTTCATGCACTATGCAGCTGCCATTCCATAGGACCATGTCTCGGCCTGTTTTCTTTATTAGGTATCTTCCGAGATGCTGGTCTGGAGCGAATATAATCGGCTGATCCTTTGGGACTGAATTTACAACTTTAACAGCGTTAGAAGATGTGCAAAGGATATCGCTTAGCGCTTTTACCTCGGCTGAGCAATTTACATAACTAATTACGCAGTGACCGGGGTGCTTATCAATAAATTTCTTAAAAGCCGGGGCAGGGCAGGCATCTGCCAAAGAACAGCCAGCTTTTATGTCTGGCAAAAGAACTGGTTTGTTGGGATTCAAAATCTTAGCTGTCTCAGCCATGAAGTGAACACCGGCAAACACAATAACGTCGGCGTTAGTTTTGGCTGCTTCTTGGGACAGACCCAAGCTGTCTCCAACATAGTCGGCGAGATCTTGAATGTCACTGTCCTGGTAGTAGTGGGCAAGAATTACTGCGTTAAGTTTATTTTTTAACTCCTTAACGCGAGCGCGCCGGTTATCAAGCATACGGTGTCCTTCTGACATTAATGCTTAAAGCCGGCGCGCAAATTTTGAAGTATCAAACTACTAAGCGTTGTAGTTCTCTGCTTCGTTATCTAAAGACTCTTCTCCACTTTCATCTGAGCCCATCGGAGCGGAGTCATCGCCTGATGATTCCATCTCAGAGTTCTCATTACCAAAAGAGGTTCTCTCTCTTGGGGCGGAGATGATCGTTGCCTTCTTAACCAGGAGTGGGGAACCACCCTTGGTCGTCGCACCGGCAAGCTTCTCGATTATAGCAGGAGCATGCTCCTCGGCAAAATCAACAAAGCTGTAACGATTCCGAAGAGTAAACCGTTTTACTTCACTCTCTGGTAGGCCAGTGTGCTGTTGAACCATGGCGGCAAAAGCCTCCTTGGTTAGGCCATCTTTGGAGCCAGTTCCAATATAGAACCGGATATCCTTTTTAGGAGGTTCCTCTTGATGGCGACGCTCAGAGCCCATGCTCTCGTCCCCGCCAGAAGATTCAGAATGAGAGTCAAACGATCTCTGTCTATCATCATCTCTTCTGTTGCGACCATAACCACGTCCTTCGCCTTGCTCTCCGCGGTCGTGATCTCTATTGAAGCGATCTCTTCCTCTTCCACGACGGCCACTATCACGACCTTCTTCACGGTCTTCACGGAAAGAGCCACGCTCTCTACGTCCACCGCCATCTCTCCAATTTCTACCCTCTTGCCAATCATCATCTCTTTGTTCGCGACGAACTGGGCGAGGAGTTTCCTTGGTTTTCTTTAGTTCAGGAAGAACTGTCAGTGTGTTGTGAAGAAGCATGCCAACGATAGCATCCTTCTTTGAGCTGGCGTTGATCTGTTTTACGATCTCGGCCATCTTCTCATCGTTCATGTAATCAACGCGCTCGGCAGCTTGGATAAGCTTATTTACCTTAGCAGCTAATACATCACTCTTAGAAGGTAATGGCTTCTGAGTTAGTTCAGAGCTGATGCTCTTCTTTAGAAGATGAAAGCCAGTGAAATCCAAAGGTCCAACCAAGCTTAAGACTTTGGCTAACTTGCCAGATGGAGTCTCGCCACCCATGCGGGCTTGATAAGCTTGAGGATCAGGTATTCCGTAATTAACGATGGTTTCAAAGTTATCGAAGTCTAAGCTTCCGATTCCGGAATCATTGGTTATTACTGCAGAGATCTCTTTAGCGGCAATCTTCTTCATTACGTCAGCTGGGTTAGATTCGTTCCACTCAGCTCTATCAGAGAGGATTCTCTCTACTTCAAAGCCTCTCTTTCTGAGGATAACCTGCACTAGGTCAGTATCAGAATCAGAGTTGCAGTAAACAAGGACACCCTCAGTACCACAGATCTCAAGGATATCACACAAGGCGTTAGTCTTATCTAAGACATCACTTCCAACTTCAATGTAGTTATGTTCAGTCATATTATTATTTCCCTTTAAAGAAATTGTTTCAGGATTGGTCAGATACTTCTTGTTAAAACTTACCGTCTCTTGGATCTGACCGTTGACGGTAATTACTGTGACCGGTTTTTTAGAGATCAAAGAGAAGATCTCTGAGAAATCTTCTGCCGTGAAATCTTTTATTAAAGCATCAAGCTGAGGAATCGCTACTAGCGAAATCTCCTCAGATTGAAAATCTTTTCCGTTCATCAGTCGGACCACCGAGTCAAAGTTTCCGATAAATAGGCGACTATCAACTTCGGGGGAATTCTTCTTAAGACCCAACTCTGCAACCTTTACATCGGTGCCGAGGGTCAGTTTTTTGGCTAACTCAGATATTACGGCGACTTGCTTGGAGTTGGCAGCGATTATTATCGCTATATTATTGTCGTAGCCCTGGGTTAGCTTCTCTATAATTCCAACCAGGAGAGGGATGAGGGTGGAGTCATTTGCTCGCCCATCAATTATCAAATCTTTGCCCGCGCATAAAAGAGCAGGGATATCAGCGTTTAGCTCGGCCAGAGGGGTCTTCCCTATATTTCTTACATTCTCTAAAAGCGTCTTGGTTTTAACGCAACTCTCCATGCCTAGTTCTGAATTGCCATTTGCAGATATATTTTCTGTCGCTGAGTTATTTGCCATGTTTGATTTTCCCTTTGTTAGAGAGTCTGGTAGATAAAATTATGAAAAGAGAGTTCGTTCAATTGGGTTGGCTCTTAATGTTTCCGATTCAAATTATGAATAGAAATAATTTATCAGTTATTTTTGCCCTACTGTCCCTGGTTTTGTTTTGTGGGGGCTGTGCGCCTCAGGGCGCTTCTAGTGTCTCAAAGGGACTAAACTCTTCCGAAGGATTTCAAACTGCGGAACCCAATAATAGTGTCATGAACGGGGCTCAAAGTCCAGTTAAAGCAAGGCCAGTATTTGGACCAAATCAGATTGAGCTTCCAGCGGCTTCCTTGACCGCAGTCAAACCTCAACCCAATCAGGCACTTCGAGTAATTTATGGAGCGGAAACTACTACAAAAGCACCTGTAATTATTAGTTGGGGCAAGGATGGTAGGGTTATGGCCAACTGGCCTGAGACTCCTGGTAATCATCACCTGTTGCTCACAGCCGCGAGCAGTTCAAATGTCTCGGCCTTTTCTAGCGCGGGAGCATTTATCGCAGGAATTGAATCAGACGGAATTTTTGTCAGATCTATTAACGGCGGAGTTTCTCCGATTAAGTTGTCTCGTTTGACTACCAGAGTAACTGCCCTTGAGTTTTCGCCCGATGGAGATTCTTTGCTGATCGGCGGGGTCGATGGGATGGTCTATCTCTGGAATTTTCGGGATGAGATGATGCAGACCCAGAGTACCCGCCCAGAATGGTACCTGCACAGATACCCAGGTTTGGGAGCCTCCGTGTCTGCCCTAAAATTTCATCCGAACGGAAGACTGTTTTTTGCCTCTGATCTGCGTGGTGCAGTTTCGGCTTGGGAGAAATATCAAATTGATGGTCCTGAGGGATATCCCAAGAATATAACCGGCCGTAGATTTCTGACTGCCCAAACTCCAAGGTCAGTTGTTAGAAGGGGGGATGGCAGAGGGGTAGATAGGATAGCTCTTGATTCATCGGCGCAGTTTTTTGCTTTAGGAATAGAGAATGGCGCTATTGAGATCTGGAAGTTACGGGGACTAGAGAAGCAAGGGGTAGTACAGGCTCACGATGGTCAGATAATCTCCTTAGAATTTGATCCTACAGCTCAAAATATTGGTGAGCTAGTTAGCGTTGGCAAAGATGGCTGGATACGGTCCTGGGAGTTAGTCGCGAAAGCAAAAAATATTTCAGATGAAAAGAAAAGTATTAAGAAACAGCAGGGCGATAACACGGTATCCTACAAGATGATTCCGACTAGGGTAAAAGAAATCTCGTTAAGTAATGTAATAACTGCTAGCTTTGTGCCAGGCCGAGGATATTTTGTCGGCAGTAAAGATGGCGATATCTCTAAAGTCCAAATTTTAAAGACTAATTAATAAACCGATGCGATTTAACTTTAAACTTCTCCTCACATTACTCGGGGTCGCCTTCCTAGACCAGTTGACCAAGTTTTTTGCCGAGCGGCATATTCAGGTTGGAGAGGTCATTGAGATAATACCAGGATTTTTTAACTTAATTCTTACCTACAATCCAGGCGCTGCCTTTGGCTTAATGTCCGGGCTTCCCGATCACATAAGACCCTTTGCCTTGGCTTTATCTACGGCTGTTGCCTTGGTGGCTGTTGGGTACTTTTTCTTAAAGGAATATCGAGATGATCTAGCGGCCAAGTTTTGCCTAGTGGCTATCTTGGGCGGTGCTCTAGGGAATATTATTGATCGTTTCCGATATGGCAGAGTGGTAGACTTTCTAGATTTTTATATCGGGGCTAATCATTGGCCAGCATTCAATTTAGCTGATTCGGTTATATGCGTTGGCGTTATTGCCTTAATCTTTAGAAGACCAGCAGCCAACGAATAACGATTATCTTGCCTAGAAAGGCTCTTTGTTACATCATCTTTCTGAAAGTTCTATTAATTTAGGCAGTCTATGAAGTTAGCTCTAACCCTTTTGCCATTAATACTATTAGTCGGTTGTTCCACCAAAGTTGAGAATGAGGATCACAGGTTGGCAGAGCAGGCCAAGATGAAGAAGATTCAAGATAAGGAAATTGCTCGTCAGAAGAAAGAAGCTGAAGATCTTGAAAGACAGAAATATTATGATTCAAGGTTTCGTAAATATGAGAATAATTAATTCTGCTCTATCAGTTTTGTTCCTAAGCAGTTTAGTTTTGTCGGGCTGTACAAAGCCAGGAGAAACAACAGCAATAAGCGCCACAACTGGTGGTGTTGTGGGTGCTGGAATGGGAGCTGTGGTAGGAGCTCAGACAGGAGATGCCTTAACTGGCGCTGCCATCGGAGCTGCCATGGGGGCTTTAGCTGGAGGTGCTATCGGTAATGCCCTTGAGGCTCATGAAGAAGTCATGCAGAGGCAAGATGAAGCTCTGGAGAGGCAGCAAAGGATAATTTCAAGCCAGCAGTCAGAGATACAAGAACTAAGAAAGATAGGTCAGGACACCATTTCATTCAGAGCCCCTGGTGAACCAGCCCCTCAGCGCAAAGTAGAAGAGAGAGCCTCTGCTGCTCCGACCATAGTTGTTCCCCAGCGTTTAACTCAGCCAGAACCAGTGGTCAGCAACAACATCTGGCGTCAAAAGGAACCAACTCCTGTCATAAAGGAACCTGCTACCGTGATTAAATCGGTCGGGAATGTAACAACTGTCACAACGCCTTCAGCTCTTCAGCAAAATCTTACACCAGCGCAGAGCGCTGATTGTGTGAAAGCTGATGAGGAGATAGCTAAAGCCCAAGTGCAAGAGGATGTTGCTGATAAGTTATTCCATTATCGTAGAGCTTTAAGATTATGCCCAACCAATCCAAATTATCATAATAAGATTGGAGAGCTTTATATCGCCTTGAACCGAAAAGATGATGCTCGATACGAATTCGGGGAAGCTTTAAGGTTAGATCCGACGAATCCAATAGCCAAGGCCAACATGTCCAAATTAGGGCGGTAGGAAGCTAAAGTAAATTACTTGCGATCTCCTAGGTACCTTCATAGACTACCTCAGGTGTCAGTCAGATATTGATTTGTATCAAGGGTTCAGCATGCACTCAAAATCTTTTGTGTTGTTTCTATTTTTAGCCGCTTTACTATCCGCCTGTGCAGATAATGGAGGCGTATCCACCACTGGTAAGGGAGCTCTGACCGGAGGAGCGCTAGGGGCAGGATTGGGTGCAATCATAGGTCATGAAACAGGCAACACCGGTGCTGGTATCGCCATAGGCACAGCCGCCGGACTTCTTGGTGGCGGTGCCATAGGCAGCTCGATAGAGAGTCGGGATCGACAGATTGCTACTAGAGAGCAAGACATTGCTCGTCAGGAGAGTGTGCTGCAAGAGAATCGAAGGCTAATTGAGGAGTTGAGACGTCGTGGTGCTGATGTCAGAAGTACTGACCGTGGAGTAGTTGTAAACCTGCCCGATGTTCTATTTGAATTTGGCAGTGCAAGGTTAACACAGCCAGCTCGTCGGACCGCCAAAGAGATAGCGGATGTAATATCTTCGACCCAAAATCGTACAATTTATGTTGAAGGGCATACTGATTCGGTAGGCACGCTCTCTTATAATCAAAAGCTATCAGAAGATAGAGCTTGGTCAGTGGCTGATTCCATAGTGTCGGACGGCGTAGGCAGAGATCGTGTTCTAGTAAAAGGATTTGGTGAGAATGACCCCATTTCTACTAATTCTACAGAAGCTGGGCGTCATAGAAATAGAAGAGTAGAGGTCATTATCGGAAATAGATAATCCTAACCAAGATTATAATTTCTTAATTAAGAGACCTAGACGCAGCTCAGATAGTTTACTTCTTAGAAGCTGTCTTGAGAGCATCAGGAGTAAGGTACGAGAAGGTACCGTTATCCCACTGAACTCCGATAGTGATTCCGCGTTCATCACCTTTGGCAATCGGATCCTCGCTGATAGAGGTTACTTTGCCGCGACATCCTTCACCATCAGCTCTGATAACCAAAGAGGATACTGCAATTCCGTTTAGATCGTTTGAGTCCATTTAGATTCCTGTAGCAAATAAATTACCCTATTAAGATACCCTTAGCCCCCGAAGAGTTGTCAATAATATGATTTTTAAATTTTACAAAATAGATACAAGTAAATTTGGCGTCCTTCTATGTTGATTGATTCTGGCAACTTACCCCACAAATGCCGTTATTTGTTGATAATTTTGGGAGCTTTCCGTTAAGAACCAAGCAAAAAAAGCCGACTATTATAATCAAGAGGTTACAGGATTTCTGAGTTCGCCCCAAGGAAAGCCCGTAGCGAATCTAGCGCTGTTGGCATCTTACCTTACACGAGGGATGAACTCTCGGTTCTATGCCTTTTTAAGGCAGGTGATTGTGAGGTTGGATATGGCAAAAGGTTTAAGGAACACTTCTTTAGTTTGCTCTTTCTGCGAAAAAGGTCAGGACAAGGTCAGAAAGTTGATCGCGGGACCAGGTGTGTATATCTGCGATGAGTGTATTGACCTATGTAATGATATTCTGACTGAGGAGCTACATCACATAAAAGGTGTTGTTCAGGACTCTGATATTCCAACTCCGAAAGAAATCAAATCAGCTCTCGATGAATATGTAATCGGTCAAGATTTGGCCAAGAAGGTTCTCTCTGTAGCAGTTCATAACCATTACAAGAGAATTGAATCTAACCTAGTCAGCCGCGCTGATATTGAGCTTCAGAAATCAAATATTTTAATGTTGGGACCTACTGGTTCCGGTAAGACCCTATTGGCTCAAACTTTAGCCCGAATCCTTGATGTTCCATTTACAATTGCAGATGCTACCACCCTTACAGAGGCTGGATATGTGGGAGAAGACGTAGAGAATATAATCTCGAATCTCCTTCAGGCAGCTGATTGGGATATTGAAAGAGCTCAGCGCGGAATAGTTTACATAGATGAAATTGATAAGATCGCTCGAAAGAGCGATAGCCCAAGTGTGACAAGAGACGTATCTGGAGAAGGTGTGCAGCAGGCTCTTCTTAAGATAATCGAGGGAACAGTTGCACATGTGCCACCCAAAGGTGGAAGGAAGCATCCTCAACAGGAGTTAATCGCGGTCGACACCAAGAATATCCTGTTTATATGTGGTGGAGCCTTTGAGGGTCTTGAAAGAATGGTTCAGAGAAGACTCGGCAAGAACAAACTGGGCTTCGGTGATGAGTCTCCTAAAGCCAAGTCCGAGAAGATTAATCTTAACAAGAGTATAGAGCAGCACGATCTGTTGTCTTTTGGAATGATTCCAGAGTTCATCGGTCGTCTGCCAGTTACTGTGGCGTTAGAGGAACTTGATGAAAAGTCTCTCGTATCAATCCTAACAGAGCCCAAGAATGCTATAATTAAGCAGTATACTCACTTAATTAACCTAGAGAATACCAGCCTCACATTCACGGCAGAGGCTCTTAAAGCTGTAGCTCAGAAAGCGATGGCCAAGAAGACAGGTGCCCGTGGATTGAGAGCTATAATTGAAGAAACCATGCTCGATGTAATGTTCGAGATACCTGGTAGCGATTCAATTAAGGAGGTAGTGATAACCCCTGAAGTTATTAAGGGAGAGGTGCCTCCAATCTTGGTACAAGAAGAAAAGGCTGTTGGCGAATAGAGCTAACCAATCGAATTTATTCATCAGGCCTAATTGCCACCTAGAATGGTGATTTTAGTTGATTACCTATTAGGGCGGGACTATCATTTGCAGATTCAATCAAACTTCCCCATGGAAGTTCTAATCAGAGTAGTCGGAAGATTTTTACAGTCTCTTCCTTCGAGGGGGGCTAACGCCCCTTTTTAAAAATGTTCCTCCTTTCCTCATCCCTGTGGCGCATCGCGCTCATGCTGGCGATGCTCGTCGGCAGTGTGGCTGCGCAGAACGTGCCGTGCGTGCCGTCGGGGCACCTGGCGCACATCACGTTCACCCGGCCCAGCCTGATTCAGGCGAACATGCCGGTGGGCGCCGAGTGGCACCCGAACGCAAGCGGTAACCCGCAAGCGTTCGAGAGCGACGTCTTCTCGAACGATCCGATGGGCCCGGCAGCCGCCGGAAACCCGCCGGACACCGCTTCGGTGGACGTGACGAACCAGAACGGAAACCTCAACGACGCCACGGGCCAAACCCAGAACGGGGGAGGCGAGGGCGACTGCATCGAGGTGATCGTATGCTGGACGTATCGGTTCCCGATGACGGTCTCGATGTCCAGTGACGTTGGGGTGAAGCTGGGAGAGGTCGAAGTCGGTCGATCCGACGGCATCTCCCTCGTCATCTGGAAGGTCGCAACCCTCTGCTCGGAAGAGGTCGTGATCTGCCCCTGCTAAGGAGCACCTTCATGACCACACCGCGACGCGCGGCGCTAGGCTGGATGTCCTTCGGCCTCACGCCGAAGGTTCCACTTCAGGGTCAGGAGCAGCAACCGTCTGTGACGGTGACAACCTCGGAGACCGCTCCGATTGAGGTGCCTGTGGCGGTTCGGGAAGAGGTGACGATGCCCCAGCCAGAGCCGGAGCCTGTAAAGGCACCGGAGCCGGTCAAGGCGGAATCTTCCCAGCCTGAGCCAACAGGGCTACTCGTCTTCACCCTGAGCAATGCTCGGGAGGAGTTTCTCCCCGGACACATCGTTCAATTTATTCGGATAGCCTCCGATAAGCTGCCTGAGTTGTCTAGGAAGGCCGTTACCGTCAAGTATGGTCAGAACAATCTGGATCTACCTGTCGGTAAATGGACTGCTAGACATCTTGGCGTAGCCAAGGAGAGCGCTCTGAACGAATCGGGTGTTGTGTTGGGTGAGTTCGAGATTGCGGAAGGTCGGCCAACCTACTTTAAGGGAACGATCTTTTCAGATCGTATCCTTGAAGGATCGGTGGCCCTTGTTGGTTACCCAGATGCGGCGATCAGAGTTCAACTCTTCGCCCTCTGGGATGTCGACAAGCCTATCGCAGAAGGCTGGAGCTATGCTGTATCGGAGCAGGATCGTGCCAAGATTGAGAAGATGCCACCGGAGAAGCGTAAGCAGTATCCGGAATTTGGCGCATTCAAGTTCACGGGATTGATCCCTTCGATATACAAGCTGAGGTTTCTCGCCTCCAAGACGAGTGATGGCAGGCCGTTGTATGTGGAGCAAGAGGTAGATCTATTGGAAGGGAACAAAAAACTCCCGCCCGAAGAGATCACCGTCAAGCAGCTCCTGGCAATAGCCAAGAACAGTCGTTGAGAAAGGTTTTCTCACCCCCATGTGCCCAAAAAGCCATCGGGGTGAGCACCATCTGATCACAGTCTTTAGTTTGCTAGAAATTTCTGACCAAAAATTTAAGGTCGGAAGAGTTAGAAGACCTCTATTTCAGGGGCAACATCAGCTAAATAATCTAGAACGCTACTGCTCTGAATATTAGTGAAAAGAGTTTCATCTCCCTCGCTGCAATCAGTTTTGATGCCTGATGATGTAATGCCCACTATCGCCACTTCGCCATTCCTAGTGGTCGTTGCGGGTCCGCCAGAATCGCCGTTACAGGTGTTGCTTAGGGAGCCATCATACGCAGCTGTAACATGATTAGGCGATATCCTGGTAACCCTCATAGTGCCGCCCTGGAGTAATCCCAAAGTCGCATCTTCATCCAGGCCATATCCATTAATGCCGATTATATCGCCGGATTCGGGGGCGATGCTTAGGCTTATCGGTAGAGAGGGGCTATTGATTGGGGTGTTGGTTGTAACGATAGCCACATCATTTAGTATTGAGTTCGATTCAAATCTCACGTCAGGATGAACCGAGTGTCCTGAAGCTTGAATTACAGAAAGCCCGTTATCAATACTGATTGTCCCGGAATTAAAAAGAATAAAGCAGTGTGCGGCTGTTAGTACTTTGTAGGGAGTTACAACTGTTCCAGAGCAGAGAGAATTAGGCCCCTGATCAGGATTTATAGATAACTTAACTATAGGCGATCCTGCAGGATCGCAGCTCTGTCCATTAATAATTCTAGGGCAGACGGTTACCTCAGTGTTACCAGAATTGTCATCACTACCGCCACCACCACAACTGGAGATTGATAAGGCAGAAATTAAAGCAATAAGAGATCTAACTTTTCTCATCTTATCTCCCCTGATTTCTTAAAGAGCGGATGGCATCTTTTCTATTGTTAGCTCCAAAAACATAAGAGCCTGCAACAAGCACGTTGGCTCCTGCATCAACGCATTGCTTGGCTGTCTCCGCGTTAATCCCACCATCTACCTCAATAAGAGTATTGTATTTATTGCGGTTTGCCAGCTCAGCAATTCTCTCAATTTTCTTGAGCCCCTCAGGCATAAACTTTTGGCCACTCCAGCCCGGATTGACCGTCATTACTAGCGCTAAATCGCATAACTCCAAGAATGGCTCAATTTCTGATACTGGCGTAGCCGGTTTAAGGGTAATACCGGCTTTCAAACCAAAAGATTTAATTTTGGTAAGAGTTTTAGTCGGATCTTTTACGGTCTCGATGTGAATAGTGATTGTGGAGGCCCCGGCACTTCTAAAAGCCTCTAAGTGATTTTCAGGATTTATTATCATTAGATGAATATCAAGCGGTAACGAAGATGACTTTTTTGCTGTGGTGACCATGTTATCGCCAAAGGTAATTGGTGGAACAAATGAGCCATCCATGACGTCGATGTGAAGCCAATCCGCACCAGCTTCCTCAATATTTTTTATTTCAGATTCAAGCGCACCAAAGTTTGCTGATAGGAGAGATGGGGCAATTATTATTTTTTTTGAAGAATTTGTTTGAGCCATAAGAATCTATTTTAAGATATCGTTTGCCGAGAGGGAGAATCCCTTTAAGAATTCGGCCACCGGCATCTTCTTCTTCCCCTCCAACTGTAAGGTATGCAGAGAAAGGGCGTCCTTCCCGCACTTTATTTCAAGCCGGGTGGGATCAACAACAATAATCTCTCCTGCCGAATAGCTCCCCGTTCGCATAGGTGAAACCACTTTGGCCTCAAATATCTTTAATCTCTTACCGGCGGCCATTGTAAATGCGCCTGGAACTGGATTTAGTCCTCTAATCTTATTGTTTATATCTGAGGCGTCCTGGGTCCAGTCAATCTGACACTCAGAGTTTTCTATCTTGTGAGCGTAGATTACTCCTTCAGTAGGCTGAGCCACTGGTTTAATTATGCCAGCACAGATATCCGACAATTTTCTAACTAAAAGCTGTGCTCCAACTTCGGCCATTCTGTCATGAAGTTTTTCAAGATTATCTTCTGGTCCTATCTCAATACGCTCCTCACAGAAAACTGGTCCAGTATCAAGCCCGGCCTCCATCTTCATGAGGGCAACCCCAGTTACTTTATCACCAGCCATTATCGCTCTCTGCATCGGGGCTGCTCCTCTCCAGCGAGGCAGAAGAGAACCATGGATGTTTATGCTTCCATGCGTCGGAATATCTAACACTGCTTGAGGTAAAATCTGACCGAAAGCTATTACTACGGCGGCATCAAAGGGGCCGAATTTTTTTATCGACTCAATAAATGCGGTCTTCTCTTTCCTAATATTTTCGGGCTGAACTAGAGGGATTTTATGGGACAGAGCTACTTTCTTAACTGGGGATTCGGCCAAGATCTGTCCTCGACCTTGGGGTCTATCAGGCTGTGTTACTACGCAACTAACTTTTATATTAGGTGCAGCAATCAGTGCCTTTAAGGTCGGCACTGAAAACTCTGGGGTACCAAAAAATATTACATTCATGATTACTCAGGACCGAGGTTTTTCTCTAGCCATTTTTTAAATAGCTGTTTTTTAAGATGACTCAATCTATCTACAAATAGGATTCCATCTAGATGATCTAATTCATGCTGAATGCAAACTGCCATTAGGCCCTCAGCTTGAAGTGTAAATTCCTGCCCTGACAGGTCCTGAGCCTTTACTGTGATAATGGAACTTCTCTCCACGATATCGCGATAGCTCGGAATACTGAGACAGCCTTCCTCGCCTTTTTTCTTACCACTGCGCTCGACGATCTCTGGATTGATAAAAACCAGGGGAGAGTTACCATCCTCTGACACATCGACAACGAAGACTCTTTCAAGGCTACCGACTTGATTTGCAGCCAATCCTACGCCCGACTCGACGTACATGGTCTCAATCATATTTTCGACAAACTTTTTCAACTTAGAATCAAACGTGGTGATCGGCTTGGCCTTTTCTTTAAGGACTGGATCCGGATAAATTTTAATTTCTAAACTTGCCATTTTAAACTCTTATATAACCACGGGATTCTAACATATCTGAAAAAAACTGACCAAAACCAAACGATTGCTCCCCTATATCCAATTTACATGGCATAATGGAGGGGTGATTAATCTAGAGATGCATGAAGCCCAGCTTTTTAGGTTACTTGCCGGTGCATTTGGCAAGGAGAGGGTCATCTATAATATGAGCCTTAATACTGTTTGTGAGGATTCTAGGAATGGGCCAGCCAGAGAGACCTGGTGGACGCAATATAAGTGTCTATTTGCAGTCACAGATGCCCAATATGAGCCCCGGTTGGTGATTGATTTCGCACCCGGTTTTAATGGAACCATTGATGCGGAACAGACTTACCGCCGTGATGCTGCCAAAGTCGCTCTTAATTCGTATGGGGTTCATTATATTGGCATCACCAAGGATGAGTTTCAAAAAATTTTAGACCCTGACGCGAATTTTGGGTTATTCCAACTTCTTGAGCTGAAGGTTGAAAAAGGTGATATTTCTCTCGACAAGTTGATATAGTCCCTTAGTGAAAAAAGCACTTTTAGCCTCAATAATTTTTTTTACAACTGCGTTTGCCCTCAGATATTCGGGGCTAGAGCTCACCTACCTACAGTTAATATTTTTACCAGTTTTATTGTGGATCTTTAATCGGGTTTTACCTATCGAACTCCAAATTAGTAAGTATTTAGCTCTGGCCATATTGTTAAGTGCATCCTTGGGAGTCGGTATCTCATATAATCTGGAGGCCTTTAAATCAGGCGGAGTTTTGGTCGCAAGATTCTCTGATGATCCATTAGAGAATCAAAGCCGTGTATTTAGGCATAAGGTATCTGAGGTGCTAGCAAGATTGCCGGGAACAGAGAGAGTTTATAGGTATCCCACTGAAATTAAATCTCAAGCAAAGGCGCTAAAGCTTTTAAAAGAAGAGAATAGGATAGGAGTGCTTTGGGGTAGCTCAAGAGCAGTGAATGTTTCTGTAAGATCACCCCATAATGATTCCCTGGAGAATGTTATAGGCCCATCTCTCCATGAAATAGGAATACCTAGTTTGTCTAGGCTTTATCTCGCGAGACATGTAAGTGTTTTTGGCATGCCAATTGATGAGAAGGGTCCGGCAGATATGTTCGTCGGATATTTGCTTACAGCACTTCAAGCGGAGACACCGGCAGCTCGATCCTCTTTTATCGCTCAGACGCTTGCTCTTTGGGGACCATGGAGGTGGTTAGATCATCGGGCTTATCCTTATTGGCTCGAGGGCACTGATAAGTTGATTGACTCCTTAGACTCTGGGCAGGTTGAGCCAGCAGAACTAGAGTGTGCATATCGTTATTTTAAAAAAGCGAAAACATTTTTGCATTACCCCGGAGCGCATCCTAAACTTTATGCCGCCATATTAAATAACCTTGCAATAGCATCTTATGTAAAGCGAGTTTTCGATTATGGTAAAAAGCCCGCACCCTCATATTATAAGCCCTTGCATCAAGCAGCGCTTCTCGCCCCAGATAAGGGAAGAAGCTTAAAATACAATATGCATCTGGTGGCGGTTCATAATTTAGCTGTTCTCAATCAGTCGAAGGAACATTTAAAAGATAAAGGCCAAAAGAGTGTTAAGAGAAGATCAAATTAAAGCCCAATTGCCTTTTGTTCTAGCGGAATCAGACTTTAAGGGTCTGGGAATTAAGTACCAGGGCAAAGTTAGGGATAACTATACTCGGGGAGATATTAGGTTTCTTATTACCTCGGATAGACTCAGTTGTTTTGATAGGGTCGTGACAACTATCCCATTTAAAGGACAAGTTCTTAATCAGATGGCGGTAAGTTGGTTTAAAAAGTCGGAAGGTATAATCCAAAATCATATAATTGATGTTCCTGATCCGAATGTGATTGTGGCGAAAAATTGTGAAATCCTACCGATAGAATTAGTAGTTCGAGGCTATCTCGCTGGAAGTGCTTGGAGAGATTACGAGGCTGGTAATGATATTAGCGGGATAAGACTACCAACAGGCCTTTGTATGGGAGCTAAGCTTTCTGCTCCGATTGTTACTCCATCTACAAAGGCGCCCAAGGGGAGTCATGATATGCCGATATCTGAGGCAGAGATTCTTTCGTCAAATTTGGTTGAGCGGTCTATATGGCAGCAAGCCAAAGAAGTTGCGCTGAATTTATTTAAGATGGGTTCAGAGGCTGCCCTAAAGCAGGGGCTCCTTCTTGTGGATACCAAATACGAATTTGGACTGCTTAATGGAAAATTAATTTTAGCAGATGAAATTCACACCATGGATTCCTCAAGATATTGGATCGCCGAGTCTTATGAGGCCCGATTATCTTCAGGGCAATTGCCTGAGATGCTTGATAAAGAACCAACTAGGCAATGGCTACTAACGCAGGGTTTTAAAGGAGACGGTCCGATTCCTCATTTCTCAGACGATCATAGAGTCTCCATATCTCAGCACTACATCTCCTCCTACGAGAAGATTATTGGGGAATCCTTTATTGCGGAAGTCGGGCAGGTCATCCCCCGAATCGAGGCTAATTTGAAAAGATATATTAGCTAATTTGCTAAGGAGCAGGCGTGGGCGTAGGTGAGGGAGTAGGCGTACTCAGAGGATCGGTATTGTAAATAAAGAGCTCCTCTGAATCAGAAAGACCATCACCATCGGTGTCAAAAAGTTCAGGATCGGTACCAAATTCACTTAATTCAAATTTATCGTACACTCCATCATCATCCATATCTTTTAGTTTTTGCTGGACCTTAGCTGCCTTTCTGAAAGGCAGACCAAATATGTAGTCTTTGAAGATATCGAACATAAAGTCATATCCAATTTCATTTGGATGAATGTTGTCCTCGGTAAGCATGGTGAGTGAATCTATAAGATAATATCTAATTCTATCTCCATAAATTTTAAGCTTTTTATTTAACTCGTTTACATAGGGCTGCTGAAAGAACCTATTTGTATCAGAGAGCATAGCTACATCTACAAAGATTCCTCTTTTCTTTATAAATCGCCGCATCGATTCGATGTAAGCGAGGCTGAGATCTGGATTACCATGCTCCCAGTGGTCGTTGAGTCCACAGGCGATGATTATTATGTCAGCGTTGGCGACATTTCTTTCGTTATCAAGAATCGCGTTTCTTAATTTTACTTTAAGATCTTCGCAGGAAATTCCGGGGTATCCAAAGTTTAAAGACTTATATTCAGTGATTGGCAAGCCGAGCTCTTGATGCAGATATCGTTTAAATCTTAACGGCACGCCACCGCTATAAAGAGTTTTTTGTGGATCTCCAACCCCACGGGTTACGCTATCGCCGAAGAAGGCGATTATCGTTTTTTGATCGCAATTAACATCAGGAATACCAGCACGTTTTGGGCAAGCTATACTGGAGGCAGCATTGCCCAGGACAAGGCTTATTAGGATTAGAATTTGATAGTAGGGCTTCATATCCAACTGCTAGAAATATAGGGCTAATAAACAACTTGGTCAAATGAGGCATTTGGGCTTGATTTTAAACATTTAAGAGTCGCCGAGTTTGAGGGATTGTGTAATCATCTGAGGTAGATTTTTCTTTTGATAAGCCGCTTATGTCGCAATTAATTTGGGTCTTAACTTCTGTATTAATAGGATTATACATCTCAGGGCCGGTTGTAGATCCAGACCTATGGTGGCATATAGTTGTAGGCAGATGGATCCTCTCGCACGGAGAGCTACCCAAAGTAGATTATTGGAATATGTTCGGTGTCGGGCAACACTGGATTCCTTATTCCTGGTCTAATGAAATATTGTTCGCATGGCTAGATAAGACCTGGGGCTTAAAAGGTCTTCTTATCGCCCAAGCCTCGCTGGCGGTAATACTTGTTTTTCTGTTCATGTGGGTTGCAAGCAAAATAGCTCGAGACTATTTTTTTGGTGCATTGCTCGGAATATTTATCGCCACAGCAAGTCAGAGCCATTATACCCTGAGACCGCAAAGTCTGACCTGGGGGCTCCTTGTTCTGATGCTTTTAGTGGCAGATGTCGTAGCGAGAGAAGGGCTTTCAAAGGGTAGGATTGCAGCCATTACCGTATTATCTTCTTTGTGGGCTAATGCTCACATCACCGCGATTCTAGGAGTTGGAATGGCAGCCCTTTGGGCGTTGGATAATACTAGAAGTAAGGGGGAGACTCTGCGGCATGGGTTTGGAGTGTTCTTCTCGGGGGTGGTCGGGTGTTTTCTAACTCCTCATTTTGGTGCAGAGATAATTACTCTTTTAAGCAAAGCTGGTCATCCGATGTCATTTACGACTGTAGCTGAATTTCAGCCAGCTCAGATAACCCATTATTCGGTCGCAATATTAGTTATTGGGCTATCTCTTTTCTGTTTATTTGTTCATCTAAGACCAAAGTCTTTATCTTTAAGTAGAATAATAGTGGTGTCAGTTACAACCGTAGCAGGGCTTGCCGTTGTTAAGTTTCTCCCCATGGCGGCAGTGGCGCTGGCTTTAGGGTTAGCGACCATGTGGAGAGAGAGAGCTACTGAGCCATCTGCTTTTAAAGAACTAGGGGAGGCATTTACGAAGTTGTCCGAGCTTTATCAAACAACGTTGAAAGGGCAGGGGTTAGCGGTGTTATTAGTGGCTCTCGTGATTATTCAATTTTCAAGGTTATCTGAAGCTCAGAAGGCGACCGTTCTTCTACCTACAAAGGCGGTTGATTTCATGATTGAGAATAATATGACGGGACCAGTGCTCAATCTTTTTGGAGATGGTGGCTACCTGATGTATCGATATTCTGACTC
>Ga0172372_10004745_pt1 | contig 19204 bp, 16 predicted proteins | sample LakKiv5m_2_FD_114544 | JGI IMG/M metagenome (GOLD analysis project Ga0172372, IMG submission 114544) | Freshwater microbial communities from Kabuno Bay, South-Kivu, Congo - kab_092012_9.5m | ecosystem: Environmental > Aquatic > Freshwater > Lake | place: Democratic Republic of the Congo...
GCGCTCGACGCGCGATTCGCGAGGAAGGAGCGTGTCGAGACACGCGACTGACGAGCGGCGGCGACCCCGGCCCGGGGGGGCGAGCATGCGACGGGAGGGTTTTGCAGCATCCTGCTAGGGCACGTCCAGCCGGCGGAAGCGCAGCACCGCGAGCGCCCCCACCACGACGGTGCCCACGAGGAGCACCAGGAAGCGGGGCCACTCGTAGCCGGTCGCCCAGCCCTCCCAGGCGCCCAGCGCGTTCCCGACCGTCCAGGGGAGGAGCCCGGCCGCCGACTCCACGCCGAAGCTCGCCAGCGCGCCCAGGACCTTGCGGAACAGGAAGTCCGCCCCCCACCCCAGCACCAGGACCACCAGGGAGAGGCCGACCGACCGGATGAGCAGCGAGACCAGCGTGACGAGCACGATGACGCCGACGTCGCACAGGAAGGTGGCCGCGTAGCCTCCGAGCAGCGGCAGCACCCCCGGGTAGTCCTCCGGCACCACCGGGGGGGCGGGCAGGCCGAAGGCCGCGAGCCCGATCGCCATCGCCACCGCGAAGCTGACCACCAGGCTGACGAGCGAGAGGAGCGAGAGCGCCACCACCCGGACGGCCAGCACCGTGGCCCGACCCACGGGACGGACCAGCACTTCGCGGAGGGTGCGGTCCCCCAGCTCGCCCGCCACGGCCGTGGCGGTGGACAAGGCCAGGAAGAGCGGGAGCACCAGGAAGTTGCGTACGTTGAGCGTCCAGCTCCCCACCTCCACCGCCGAGTAGGTGATGAAGTTGCCCACCGGCGCTCCGTTGACCGTCGGGCCCCCGTCGCGCAGCTGGTACATCAGGAGCGTCACCCCGAGCGGGATCGAGGCCGCGGCGAGCACCGCCAGCACGGCGATCAGCCGGCTGAAGACCTTGCGCACCTCGGCGCTCACCATCCACAGGAAGTGATTCATCCCAGCCCCCGCTCGGTGACCTGGAGGAAGAGGTCCTCCAACCGCCGCGACTGCGCCACCAGCCGCTCCACCCCGACCCCCGCCCCCACCAGGCGCCGGTTGAAGTCCGGCACCGTGAGGCCCGAGAGCGCCACCCGGAGCGCCCCGTCCGCACCGTCGCCCAGGAGGCTCACCCCCTCGGTGCGGCCCAGGACCTCGAGCGCCGCCACCCGGTCCGTCACGCCCAGCTCCACCTCCACCTTGCCCTCCGCCGCGGCCAGGAGCCCCTGGAGGGTGCCCTCGGCGCGGAGCACCCCGCGGTCGATGATCCCGACCCGGGTGACCATGCCCTCCAGCTCGGCCAGGAGGTGGGAGCTCACGAAGACGGTGAGGCCGTCGCGACGCACCAGCTCCTTGAGCAGGGTCCGCACCTCCGCCATGCCGCGCGGGTCCAGCCCGTTCACGGGCTCGTCGAGGATCAGGAGCCGCGGCTTGCCGACCAGCGCCCTCGCGATCCCCAGCCGCTGCTTCATGCCGAGCGAATACCCGCCGACCGGCTCCTTCGCGCGCTCCCTCAGCCCCACGCGCTCGAGCGCCTCCTCGACCGAGGCCGAGTCGCCCCGGCCGGCGTAGGCGCAGGCCACCTCCAGGTTCGCCCGCGCCGAGAGCCACTCGTGGAACCGGGGCGTCTCCACGATCGCCCCCACGTCCGCGCGCTGTCGGACCGGGTCCGCCTCCCCGAACACCGAGACCTCGCCCGCGTCGCGCCGGATGAGCCCCAGCACGCAGCGGATCACCGTGGTCTTCCCGGCTCCGTTCGGACCCAGGAAGCCGTAGAGATCCCCCGGCTGGACCTCCAGGTTCAACCCGTCGACCGCGGCGCGCGCGCCGTAGCGCCGGGTCAATCCGGTGACCTTCAACGCGGAACTTGTCAGGAGACCCTCCGGCACATAGACGCGGGCCCCGGCTTATGTCCCCCCCCGGAGTTCCGCCATGCGGCTCGCCCTCCTCGCCTTCCTGACCGCGTGCAACCTCGCCCCCAAGCCGATCGACGGGGACGACACCGGGACACCGGGGGACGACACGGGGACGACCTCCGCGGACGGCCCCACCGTGTTCGACGTGCGCAACGGGGACTACAGCGGCGGGGAGCAGATCACGCTCGAAGGGGTCCTGGTGAGCTCGCCGGCCACCTACGACGGTGAGGGTTTCTTCATCCAGGATCCCGCCGGCGGCGAGAAGAGCGGCCTGTTCGTGTGGAGCTACAACGGGGTCGCCGAGGTCTACGCCGAGCCGGGCGACGAAGTGAGCGTGACCGGCACGGTGAGCGAGTTCTACGGCTGGACCGAGTTCGTCATCTCCGACGCGAGCGCCGTGAGCATCACCGGCTCGGGCACCCTCCCCACCCCCCCGGACCTCGGGGACGGCGCCGGGGTGGACTGGGACGCCTGGGAGAGCGTGCCCGTCACGCTCTCCGAGCAGGTCGTGGAGGGGGTGGACGACTACGGGAACGGGCTGCTCTCCGGCGGCATCAAGCTGGACGACGGCATCCACCGCCTCGACTTCGACTGCCGCGCCACCTTCGCCTCGCTCACCGGGGTCGTGTTCTACACCTACGAGGAGTGGTCGCTGAACCCGCGCAGCGCCTCGGACGCCACCGGGTACACCGAGGCGGAGGCGATCCCCGCCACCGCGGCCGCCGCGCAGCGCGACGGCGCCTGCGGCCCCGTCGAGGCCGAGCTCGTGGCCACGAGCCCCGTGTTCACCGACGAGGACGGGGCCTACTTCTTCGCCCAGGACGAAGGCGGCGGGGAGTACAGCGGCATCCTCGTGTTCGTCGAGGACGCCGAGGAGCTCGCCGTCGAGCCCGGTTGGAAGGGCACGGTGACCGGTACGGTGAACGAGTTCTACGGGCTGACCGAGCTGAAGCTCGCCGACGAGGCGGGCCTGGTGGAGACCGGCACCGCCGCTCCCGTCGCATCGGTGCTGACCGAGCCCCCGGCGGACTGGGAGCCGTGGGAGTCGTGCCTGCTCACCCTCACCGGGGTGGAGGTCACCAGCGACGAGGCCTACGGGCAGGTCGCCACGAACTGGACCGACCTCTTCGTCGACGATCTGCTCTACGACTTCGCCGCGGGCGAAGGGGACAGCTGGTCCACCGCGACCGGTCCCCTCTGGTACAGCTACAACGAGTGGAAGCTCGTGCCGCGGGACGCGTCCGACCTGGTGGAGTAGCCGCCCGGCGACGGATGCGGGCCGGCCCCCCGGGCCGCCGCCAGCCGCGGTTATCCTCCAGGGATGCGCCGCCGGAACCTGCACCTCGTCCCCCTCCTCTCCCGCCGCCAGGCGCTGGCCGGGCTGGGCGCGACCGCGCTCGGGGCCTGCGCGCCTTCGTCGGACGATTCCGCCGCCCCGTCGGGGACCCCTTCGGAGGGGCCGGGGACCATCGACCACATCGTGGTGGTCATGATGGAGAACCGCTCCTTCGACCACTTCCTCGGGGCGCTGAAGCTGGTCGAGGGCCGGGCCGACGTGGACGGGCTCGAAGCCACCATGTCCAACACCGGCCAGGACGGCACGGTGTACACCCCCTACCCCTCCGGCGTGGACTGCGTGTACGACCCGCCCCACGGCTGGAGCAGCTCGCGAGGCCAGTTCGCCGACGGCACCAACAGCGGGTTCGTCACCGAGTACGAGCAGGATCGCGCGCCCGTCCCGGGCGAGGTCATGGGGTACATGAGCCGCGACGACCTCCCCGTGACCTGGGCGCTCGCCGACGCGTACGCGGTGTGCGACCAGTACTTCTGCTCGGTGATGGGCCCCACCTGGCCCAACCGCTTCTACGGGCACGCGGGGAGCAGCGACGGCCGCCAGAGCAACACCCTCACCGAGAACCTCGGCGTGACCCTGCCCACCGTGTGGCAGAAGCTCGACGAGATCGGGGTGAGCTGGAAGTACTACTACTCCGACATCCCCTTCCTGGTGCTCATCCCCGGCCACAGCCTCGTGGAGAACGGAGGGTTCGTCGAGGAGTTCGTCGAGGACTGCGCCGCGGGGACGCTCCCGGCGGTATCCTGGTTGGACCCCGCCTTCGGCCTCAACGACGACCACCCCCCCCACCACGTCGGGATGGGGCAGGAGTTCCTGTCCATCGTCTACCAGGCGCTCGCCACCAGCCCGCTCTGGGAGCGGTGCCTCCTGGTGATCACCTACGACGAGCACGGCGGCTTCTACGACCACGTCCCGCCGCCGAAGGTGGAGGACGACCTCGCCGCCCAGGGCTTCGACCAGCTCGGCTTCCGCGTGCCAACCCTGGTGGTGGGGCCCTACGCGCGCCAGGCCACCGTCTCCGACGTCTTCGACCACACGAGCTGGCTCAAGTACGTCTGCGAGCGCTTCGGCATCGACCCGTGGAACGTCCGCATCGCCACGGCCAACTCCATCGGAGCCTGCCTGGACGCCGAGCGCCTCGCCGCCGGTGAAGCGCGGCCTCCTGCGGCCGTGCCGGTGTTCGACTTCCCCGAGGAGACGTTGGACGACGCCTGCATCGGGGGCGGCTTCGGGCCGACCGCCCCCCCGGACGACCCCTCCGGCCAGCCCGAGCTCCGGGCCTACGTCGCGGCCAGCTTCCCCGGACTGGACCGCACCGACGATGTCCCCGCGGCGCTGGAGCGGCTGCGCCGGCGGCTCCTGCGGTAGCCCGCGCGTCCTCACGGGCCCCGCCCGTACACCACCGCCACCTGCCCCGCCGTGCCCGCCGGGCCGGACTCCGACGTGGGGGAGCCCACGCCCAGGTCCGCGTAGCCGTCCCCGTTGAGGTCCCCCACCCCGCCGAGCGCCCACCCGGTGTGGGCGCCGGGTGAGCCGGCGAAGCGGGCCCAGGCGCCGTCGCCGTCCGGGGCCACCGGCCCGTACCAGAGCCACACCACGCCACCCCCGACCGCCATCTCGTCGCGGTCTTCCCCGGGGGCAGCCACGGCGAGGTCCAGCACGCCGTCGCCGTCCACATCCCCGACCACCGCCACCCGTTCGCCGAAGCGCGCCCCCCGCTGCGCGCCCGCGAGGGCCGGCCGCCCCGCCAGGCTTCCCCCCGCGACCGGGCCCGCCAGCAGGTACACCACCCCCGCGTCGTCCTCGCCCTCGACGTCCGCGCCGGGAGCGCCCACGAGGAGGTCGTCCAGGCCGTCGTCGTCCACGTCTCCCACCGCGACGGCCCGTCCGGCCGCGTCGCCCGGTGCGGCGCCGACCAGCCGGGTGAGGCTTCCGTCGCCTCCGTGCCGCAGGTACACGAGGCCGGCGCCGGGGCCCCCCGCGTCGTCGCCCGGCGCCCCGACCACGATGTCCAGGACGCCGTCCCCGTCGAGCTCACCCACCGCGAGGCTGAAGCCGGCGAGGTCGCCGTCCGGCTCCCCGTCGGCGTCGCAGGCACGGCCACAGGCGCCCACGACGAGGGCCTCGGCCACCGAGGCGAGCGGTCCGGAGGGCGTGTCCGCTCCGACCCGGTCCACGCGGCCCGGCTGGCCCGCCCCCCAGCTCGCCACGAGGAGGTCGGCCCCCCCGTCCGCGTCGAGGTCCCCCGCGTGGAGCAGGGTGCGACCGGCCTGCGCGTGGGCCCGCTGCCCCCACCACACGCGCGGCGACGGAGCGAGCTCCCACACCTCGCCCTCGGCCTCCGCCTCGACCCCCGCGTAGGGCGCCGACGCGTAGAGCGACGTGCCCCCGCGCCCCATCGCCAGGGCCAGGCCCAGGTTCGCCCGCGGCTCCTCGGCGGCGAACCGCGCTCCGTCCGCCCGGTCCACCGCGGCGCTGCGGGCCGCGGAGGCGCCGTAGGGGCCCGTCACCTCGACGGGCCGGCCCGGGATCACGTGCACGACCCCTCCGTCCCCCTCCCCGTTGCAGCCCAGGGCGAGGTCGGTCGCGCCGTCACCGTCCAGGTCGGCGCCGCCGGCGAGCGCCGCCCCGCAGCGGTCCCCCGGTGCGGATCCGCCCAGGAGCAGATCCGCCTCCTCCAGGTCCACCGTGCCGGTGGTGCGGCACCCTTCCGCCTCCCCCAGCTCGACCACCCCGTCGTTGCAGCCCTCCCGCCAGCTGGCCCGCGCCGCCGCGGCGACGGGGACGGGGGTGGCGGCCGGGACCAGCGCGGTGGAACAGGCGAGGGCGACGACGAGGTGCATCGGGGCTCCGGGAGCGGGAGCCGGGGACTGCAGGGACCGTGCCACGCGCGCCGGGCGCGCCGCCTCCCTTGAAACGCCGGCAATTCGTCGAGGGGGGTGACGGAGGTCCGGGGGGTGACGGTTGTCGGTGGCGGACGTTCGTCACCCCCCGGCGCCGGCCGGTCGTCGACGGTCCTGGGCTGACGCGGGCCCGTCCGCCGTCGTAGTCTCTCCCCATGCTGACCGTCGCCCTCGCCCTCGCCGCCCCGATCGACGTCTGGGAGGGAGACGACCTCTGGGCCACGCTCGCCGACCTGCCCCCCGGCGCCGAGGTCGTCGTACACGGCGGCACCTGGACCACCCGCCAGGGCTCCGGGTCCTGGTACCGGGCGTTGGTGTGGGAGGGCACCGAGGCCGAGCCCATCGTGGTGCGGGCGGCGGAAGCCGAGTCGGTGCGCATCGAGGGCGATCCGGCCGGCTCCCAGAACGTCCTGGACCTCTCGGGCAGCTGGTTCACCCTCCAGGGCTTCGAGATCGTCTACGGATCGCACGGCCTGCGTCTCGGCGGGTCGAGCCACGGCGCCGTGGTGGACAACCGGGTGCACGACACGGCCGACGTCGGCATCTCGATGAACCGCGACGGCCAGCGCTACGAGTCCATGCTGCTACGCGGCAACGAGGTCTACGACACGGGGGGGACCGGCGAGTGTTTCTACCTGGGCTGCAACGAGGGCAGCTGCACGGTGGCGGACTCCATCGTCGAGTACAACTACTGCCACGACACCGCGGGGACCGAACAGGGAGACGGCATCGAACTGAAGTCGGGGAGCCACGGGAACGTCATCCGCCACAACGTGGTGGTGAACACCAACTACCCGGGCATCACCCTCTACGGGACCTACGGCGCCCCCCGCAACCGGGCCGAGGGCAACCTGGTCTGGGGGACGGTGGACAACGGCATCCAGGTGGTCGGGGAGGTCGAGGTGGTGGGCAACATCGTCATCGACGCCGGCGCCTACGGCATCTACAGCAAGGCGAGCCAGGGCTCGACGCCGGACGCGCTGCACATCGCCCACAACACGGTGCTCCGGGCCGGCGACGCCTGCTTCCGCGCCAACGACTGGGATGGCGTCACCGACGCCCTCGTGGCCAACAACGCCTTCCTCTGCGACGGTGGCACGGCCATCCGGCTGGGGGGCGGGACCGGCGCCGCGCGCTTCGTCGGGAACGTGGCCACTGGCGACAGCGCGGTGAGCGAGGGGGTGCGCGACGGCGGGAGCGCGGCGGCCCTGGTGAACGACCCCGGGGAGCCCGACCTCTGGCCCGTCGACGGCTCGCTCCTCGTGGACGGGGGCGAGAGCGACGGGGCCACCCCCACCGACTTCGACTGTCGGACCCGCGACTCGACCCCGGACGTGGGCGCCTACGGCTGGTACGCGGGCGGCGGGCCCGGCTGGCCGCTGCGGCCCGGCTTCAAGACCTGTGCGGGCGACGCCGACCCGGGCGACACGGGCGGAGAGGACTCGGGCGGCGCGGACTCGGGGCCCGGCGACTCCGGCCCCACGGGCGAGACGGGCGCCACGGACGACGACGGGGATCCCACCCCGCTGGATCCCCCGAAGACGCCGTCCGGGTGCGGGTGCTCCACCCCCGACACGACCGCGGGTTGGGGGGCCGGCGCGGTCGCCCTCTGGTTGTGGGCGGCGCGGCGCGGTCCTGGTGTACGCTCTGGTTCCCGGAGGTCCCGTGCTGCTGCTCCTCTCCTTCGCCTGCGCGCCCCCGCCTGAAGCGAAGCCCGCCGACACGGACGAGACCCCTGCGGTCGAGGCCCCGGCCCCGGCCTTCACGCCCCTCGACGACGGGCTCGGGGCCACCAGCGAAGCCGCGCTCGCCCGCACGCCCGCGTGGCTGAAGGGCGACCTGGCGCTGGCGCTGGCCGGAGTCGGATCCGAGCGGCGGGAGGAGCTGGCCTCCCTCCTGGTGGAGCTGGACGACCCCGCCCTGCTCGACGAGGTGGCCTTCGGCATCGCGGCGCTCTCCCCCGGGGTGCTCAAGGCGGACAACTTCCACCCGCAGCTGCTCGTGGAGAACGCCCGCGGCCTCTACGAGGCCGACCCCTACCTCGACTACGTCGAGCTGGTGGACGTGGGCGACCCCGAGGTCGACGCCGACTGGTACACCACCACGCGCTACCGCGTGGAGGTGGACGGGAAGGTGGTGGAGCAGGAGATCGACCGCGAGCTCTACTACTGGTTCGTGGTCCACCCGCGCATCGAGGACGAGAACCCCTGGTACATCGACGCCTGGGCCGAGTGCACCCGGAGCGGCCTCGAGTGCGCCGCGAGTCCGGAGGAGGGCTGGTTCTGGCGTGACTTCCTGTGGGCCGGGGCCGAGGAGCGCTGCCCTGACGGCGAGGTCTGCCCCATCGTCCCCGACTACCTCTCGGGCCTGGACCGGCTCTGGGGCGCCGCCGACGGGCTCGACGCCGTCCACGCCGTGGCGGGCATGATGCTCGACTCGCCCGACGAGACGGGCCGCTGGCTGAGCTTCGGCGCCTACGGGGAGCGCTCGATCCAGCCGGTGCGCATCTACGCGCTCGGGCGCGGGAACTGCGGGGAGTGGGCGGACATGACCACCGCCATCTCCCGGACCGCGCTCATCCCCAACGTCAACGTGACCCCCTCGAGTTGGGACCACACCTGGAACGCGGTGTGGGCGGAGCGTTGGATCGCCTGGGAGCCGGTGAACTGGTGGTTCGACCACCCCTACGGCTCCGGCTACACCACCTGGGCCACCCGCGGCGACGCGTCGATGTGGTACCAGACCGAGCAGTACAACAGCAACAACGCCACCCTCGACATCCGGGTCCTCGACGACGAGGGCGTCCCGGTGGATGGCGCCGCGGTCGTGCTCTGGTCGCCCTACGACACCTCCTGGTGGTACGCGGGCGAGCTCGTCACCGACCTGACCGGGACCGCCCGCTTCACGGTGGGCGCCGACAAGGAGTTCGCGTTCCTCGTGACCTCGGACCTGGGCGAGTACCCGGCCGGCGGCGGCTCGATCGACTACGCCACCCGCGGGATCGAGGCCGGCGGCACCGAGACGACCGAGGTGCGCCTCTCGGGCCGGATGCCCACCCGTCCGGAGGTCGGGCTCGTGGACGCCGGAGGGGACACCCCGCTGGTGGTCGACGTCGTGGCCGAGGGTCGCGTGTCCGGCAAGAGCTACCGCATGGGCGACCGTTCGAGCCAGCCCACCGACGCGCCGCCGCTCGACGTGTGGGTCCTCACCGAGGAAGGCTTCGACGCGTTCCAGGCCGGCGAGCCCTTCGAGGCCCTGGACGGCGAGCTGGCGGCGGATGGAACCTACGTCGTGGTCGTCGCGAACCTCGCCGCCACCTCGGTTTCGGCGGTGGGCACGGTGTCGATGCGCTTCGGCGAGGCCGCCTGGTCCTCCACCCTGGCGCTCGCGCCGGGTGAGCACCTCGCGGTCGCCCTGGCCCCGACCGCCGAGTGAGTGGCGGGGGGGCCGCCGCCGGCCCCTCTCTACAACGTCCGCGGGCCCCGGCTCATCCGCTCCAGCGCCTCCTTGGCCCGGGGCGCGTCGGGGTGATCGGTGGCCGCCACCTTCTCGAAGCAGCGCACCGCGTCGTCGCGGCGGCCGGTGACCCGGTAGAGCACGCCGAGGTGGTAGAGCGCCCCCGGGTCCTCCGCCTTCATGGCCAGCGCCTGCTTGTAGGCGGCCTCCGCCGCGTCCACCTCGCCCACCGCAAAGTGCTCCTGCCCCTCGCGAACCTTCTCGTCCGCCTCGTGGACGAGCTCCACGTCGATGAAGGCCTTCATCCCGAGGTTGACCACGAGGAGGCGCAGGGGTCCGGCCAGCGCGAGCGACAGGCCCTCGGCCGCCACCAGCGCCGCGAGCGGGATGTCGGGCACGATGGGCTTGCCGCGGTACTTCAGCCGGACCTTGGTGTAGCGCCCCTCGGACACGAGCCTGCGGGCGCGCTCGCCGAGGTCGCCGAGCGCGTCGTCGAGCTTGTCCGGGTCGATCTGCCAGCGCCAGGTCTCGTTGGGCATGCGCACCTACCTGCGCACCGTAGCTCGCCGCGGCGAGGGCTACAGCAACGAGAGACCGCCATCCACCACGAGCACCTGGCCCGTGATCCAGCGGGAGCGCCCGTCTACGAGGAGCGCGACGGCGGCGGCGATGTCCTCCGGCTCCGCCACCCGCCCGAGGGGAGTGTGGGCCTCGGCGAACTCGAGCATCCGGGCGCCGTCGGGCAGGTAGCGCAGCGCGTCGGTCTTCACGAGGCCCCCGCACACCGTGTTGACCCGGACCGCGGGCGCGAGCTCCACCGCGAGCTGGCGGGTGAGCGCCTCCAGGGCCCCCTTGGCCGCGCCCATGGCGGCGTAGCCGGGGATGAACTGCCGGCTTCCCAGGCTCGAGATCCCGATCACCGAGGCTCCCGGGGCGAACCGACAGAGCCGGGTCAGGAGCCAGAACGGGCGCGCCGAGCTCTCGAGCGTGAGGTCCCACTGGCTGGTGCGGATCTTCCGGAAGGGCTTGAGCACGCCGATGGCCGCGTTGTGCACCAGCACGTCCACCGACTCGAAGACCTCGGCCAGCCGGGCCAGGTCGCCCTCGCTGCGCACGTCACCCTGGACCAGGGTGGCCTCGGCGCCACGTGCGCGGACCTGGGCCGCGACCTCGGCGGCGGCAGCCTCGTTCTGCAGGTAGTTGACCGCGACGTGCACCCCCGGCGCGGCGAGCTCGCGGGCGACCGCGGCGCCGATCCCGCGGGAGGCTCCGGTGACGAGGACGTTCATGGGCGCCCCGGTAACCGCCGGAGGATGGGGCCGAGCGCGGCGCGGAGCTCGGGGAGGCCGGACACCAGGCCCGCCACCGCGTACACCGCGACGCACACCCCGCCGATGAGCCCGCCGCGCACCAGCGCGTCCAGGCGGGTCCAGGTGGGCGCGGGCAGGAGCTCGCGGAGACCGTAGCCGAGCGCCACCACCGCCACCGCGAGCGGGAGCATCCGCAGGATGAGGTCGGCGTAGCCCCCCTCCCCGCGCGTCGAGCGCTTGAGGGTGAGCTGGAGCGCCACCACCGAGAGGGTGACGGTCAACGAGGAGCACGCGGCGAGGCCCACGGCGCCGAAGCGATCGCCGGCCCAGGCGTAGAGCGGCGCGCAGAGGAGCGCGGAGGCGAGCCCGATGCGGGCGGGCACCCAGCCCCGGCCCTGCGCGTAGAACGCGCGCGCGAGCATGATCTGCGCGCTCCACGGTCCGAGGCCGAGGGAGAAGACGGCCAGGCAGACCCCCAGCTCGTGCATGCGCTCGGGCGGGATGCGGGAGGTCCCGTACACCACGGTGGCGATCTCGGGCGCGGCCACGGTCAGGCCGACCTGGGAGAGCACGGCCAGGACCAGCACCCGGCGGGTGGCGGTGGTGGTCGTGGCGTAGAGCTCCTCCTTCTTCCCCTCGAGCGCCTGGCGCGTGAGCGTGGAGTAGGCCGCAAAACCCATCGCCGCCCCGAAGATGCCCATGGGCGCGCGCATCAGCGTCTTGGCGTAGCCCAGGATGGCGATGCTCCCCTCGGTGAGCCCGCTGCCGAAGCGCGCAAGGAGCGTGTCGTCGAGCAGGACCAGCGAGCCCCCCAGCATCACCGGGACCCAGCGGGACAGGTAGGTCCGCACGTCGGGGTCCCGGAGGTCCAGGACCGGCGACCACCGCAGCCCGGTGCGCGCCGTCACCAGCAGCGGCACCAGGAACGGGCCCAGGAAGGCGCCCGCGAGCACGCCCCAGGCGAAGCCCTCCGCGGTGCCGGTGACGATCCCTCCGACGATGATCCCGAGCGTGTACACCAGCGGGGCCACCGCGGGGGCGAGGTGCCGGTCGCGGGCCAGGAGCGAGGCGGAGAGCAGGCCACCGAGGATGTGGAACACCTGGGCGGGCAGGAGGATGCGGCTCAGGTGCGCGAGGAGCTCGAGCTGCGCGGCGTCGAACTCGGGCGCGACGAGCCGCGCCAGGACGTCCGCGGCGAGCCAGAACGCGGTCCCACCCACCGCCATGAGCACCAACAGGAGGTTCGCGAGGTTGCTGAAGGTGCGCCAGCCCCGCGCCTCGTCCCCCCGCTCCAGGTGAGCGGTGAAGATGGGGATGAACACGATGGACAGGGCCCCGCCGGCGAGGAGATCCCGGAACCAGTCGGGGATGGTGAAGGCGGTGCGGTACACGTCCGCCGCGCCCGTGACGCCGAGCGTGTGCCCCAGCACCGCGTCGCGCACGAGCCCGATGAGCCGGGAGGCGAAGAGCGCGAGCGCCCAGATGAGCGCCGCAGCCCCCATGCGCGCCTTCATCCGTCCTCCCGCGGTGTCGCGAGGGTCGCGCCCGTGCCGTGGACTCCGGCTCGACTCCCGGGATAGCGGGCTGCGCGGAGTCGACTGCCCATGATGTACATCATCCTTATCGAGCTCAACGGCCGGCCGGCCGACCAGTACCCCGACCTGGAGCGCGCGATCAAGGCGCTCGGCAACTGGTCCAACCGCGTCCGTGGCTCCTGGATCGTCGAGTCCCGGTTCTCGGCCTCGCAGGTCCGGGATCTGCTGAAGCCCCACATCGAGTCCGGCAAGGACCGCGTGTTCGTGGCGCGCTTCACGCGCAACTGGGCCGGTACCGGCATGGGCGACGGCTTCCCCGAGTGGATGAACCGTCGCCAGTTCGACGCGCCGGCCGCGAAGTAGCTCACGGGGGTGCGACGACGAGCACGGTCACCCCCGTGCCGTCGTCGAAGTGCCGGGCCTCCACCAGGGTGGCCGCGAACGGCTCCTGGACCCGCGCCAGGCCGTCGGCGCCGAAGATGGCCTCGTCGATGACCACGAAGCCCAGCCCCTCGACCACGAGGGAGGTCGCGGCGGCGCGCCTGCGCTCGGGCTCGTTGAGCGCCGACGGCGGGATGGGGGAGCCCGTGGTCTGCGGGTTGGTCAGGTCGTCCAGGTCACGCAGGAAGCGCTCCAGCTCGTTGCCGAAGCTGTAGCGCTGGCGGATGGTGCGCAGGCCGTCGGGGAGGAAGACCGAGGCCCGCCGCGTCGCCACCTGGAGGTAGAGGAGATCGGCGCTGGTGAGCTCCTTGCCCAGCTCGGCGAACACCGGGAGGTCCTGGCGGGCGGTGTGGGAGCGGGCGCCGCGCACCCGGGGGAGGAAGAGCACCGCCCCGCGGCCCTCGTGCTCGCGGACGAACCGGGCGAAGGCGTAGTCGGGGACCTGGAAGTGCGGGAGGTGGTCGCGGTAGCCGGTGATCCCGATGGTGACCCACACCGCGCCCACGGCGAGCGGGAGCGCGAGCAGGTAGCGGTACCGCTCCTGCGGCACCCGGGTCAGACCGAGCCCCGCCGCCGCCCCCAGCGCGAGGGCGGCCGGGACCAGCCAACGGCGCGGGAAGCGCACCACCGGGGGCGCGCCGGTGGTGTTGAGCCAGGTCACGACCTCGCCCAGCGGGCCGCCGGGCGCGCCCAGCCAGCGCGCGAGCATGCGCGGGTTCTCGTCCTCGGGGCCGAGGCTCCAGATGAGCGCGAGGAGCCCCACCGCCAGCCAGGGGAGGGCCCTGAGCGGACGGAGCAGCGCCAGGGCGAACCCCCCGGCGAGGAGCGTGGAGGGGATGAAGCCGGTGCCGAGGGTCCAATCCCAACCCGGCACCCCGCCCGCCTCCCACTGCTGCCAGATCCGGAGCGAGACCGCGTTGGCGCCGCCCCCCTGCGGGGCCGAGATGGGGAGCCCGTAGTAGAGCCCCACCAGGAGGGCGGCGCCCACGAGCGCGATCCCCGCCACGTCCCACCAGTAGCGGCGGGGCAGCTGCCAGGCGCAGAAGGGCAGGAAGGGGGCGAGGAACACCGCGTGGTAGGGGCTGTCCAGGGCGACGACCACCCCCAGCACCGCGGCCGCCCGGGCCCAGGGGCGGCTGGTCCGCGCGTGGTGGAAGGCCGCGATGGTGGCGGGCACGGCCCAGAAGGCCACGAACTCCGCGGTCCCGTCGGTGACCGCGGCGAAGAGCATGGGCTGGAGCACGATCCAGGTGCCGGCGAGGAGGCCGGCGGCGCCGCTCTCGGCCCAGCGTTCGGTCATCCAGGCCGTGGCGACGCCGGTGGCCCAGAGGAGGACGAGGATCCAGAGCGTGTAGCCGAGGGCCGGACCGAAGAAGACGGTGAGCGGCGAGCCCAGGTGGGTGGAGAGGAAGGGGAGCAGGACCACCTTCGCGCCGGCCGGGAAGCCGACGTAGTCGGTCCAGAGAACGGGGTCGGGCAGCGCCGCGATGGGGAGGTCGAGGCCCCACACGGCGCGGAGCACGTCGGACCGCGGCGCGCCCAGGAAGCCCCCGTCCCGCAGCACCGCCGCGTGGAGCCACGCCACCAGAACCGCCAGCCAGGCCGCTGTCCAACCGAGACGCATCTTCCTGACGGGTTCCTGCCGCGCCCACTCTACGCCGGCCGACCCCGACGCTCAACCGACCCGGCCGCCTGAGCGCGATACCAGCGCGGATGTTCGCGCTCCTCCTCGCCTGCGTACACCCCGCGCCCGCCCCGGCCATCGCCCCCGCCGCCCCTCCCCCCGAGCTCGAGCGGCTGCTCGCTTCGGTGGACGCCTCGGGGGACCGGGCCTGGCACCGCCTGGCGCGCTTGTGCGACGACATCGGGGCCCGGCCGGCGGGGAGCGAGGCCTACCTGAAGTCCACCGTCTGGGCCGAGGAGGGGATGAAGGCCGACGGCATCGCCAGCGCCCGGCGCGAGCCCGTCACCCACCCGGTCTGGAGCCGTGGGGCGGAGGAGGCCGTCATGATCACCCCGCAGGTGCGCACGCTCCCCATCCTGGGCCTCGGCGGCACCGTCGCCACCCCGGGGATCGAGGCGCCGGTGGTGGTCGTCCACTCCTTCGACGAGCTCTCGCCCGCGGTGGCGGGCAAGATCGTCCTCTACAACGTGCCCATGGCCGAAGGCGTACCCGCGATCCAGCGGTACGGGCCCGCGGTCGCGTACCGTGGTCAGGGCGCCTCCAGGGCCGCCGCCTTCGGCGCGGTGGCGGTGCTGGTCCGCTCCGTGACCCAGCGCAGCCTCCAGACCCCGCACACCGGGGCCATGGGCTACGCCGCCGACCAGCCGCGCATCCCGGCCGCCGCCGTGACCACCGAGGACGCCGACCACATCGACCGGCTCACCGCGCGCGGCATCGAGGTGCGGGTGCGCCTGCGGCTCTCCGGGCAGTGGCTGGGCGACGCGACCGGCGCGAACGTGATCGGCGAGATCCGGGGCACGGAGCGGCCCGAGGAGATCGTGCTGATCGGCGCCCACCTCGACTCCTGGGACGTCGGTTGCGGAGCCCACGACGACGGCGCCGGTGTGGTGGAGGTGATGGAGGCGATGCGGGCCATCGCCGCGCTGGGCGTGCCCCCCCGGCGCACCATCCGCGCGGTCCTGTTCGACAACGAGGAGCACGGCCTCTCCGGCGGGAAGGCCTACGCCGAGGCCCACGGGGCCGAGCCGCACGTGGTGGCGATGGAGACCGACCTGGGCGGGGGCGCCCCCCTGGGCTGGGCGCGCACCGGCACCCCCGAGCAGCGGGCGTGGCTGGACGCCGCCCTGGCGCCGCTCGGGATCCCCGTCGTCGGCGAAGGCGGCGGAGCGGACATCGGCCCGCTCGTCCCCTACGGCGTCCTCGTGGCCGGGCTCCGCCCCGACGACAGCCACTACTTCGACGTCCACCACACCCACGCGGACACCGTGGACAAGGTGGACCCCGACGCGCTGCGCGCCGCCACCGGCGCCGTGGCCGGCTTCGCCTGGCTCGCCGCGAACGCGCCCGACGCGCCCCTCCCCGTCCCGGCCAACCCCGCTACAAAGTGAGCAGGCCCCGCCGGACCGCCCGCACCACCGCCTCGGTGCGGGTCGTGGCGTCCAGCTTGGCGAAGATGGTGTTGATGTGGAACTTCGCGGTGTGCTCGGAGATCCCGAGCCGGTCCGCGATGATCTTGTTCGGGTGCCCCTCGGACATGAGCGCCAGCACCTCGATCTCCCGCGGGGAGAGGAGGTCCGGGGCGCTGTCCTTCGGACGAGCCGGCTCCACCGGCGCACGGTAGGCCGGGTCCATCACCAGGAGCCCTTCGGCGGCGGCCCGGAGCGCCGCGGCGATGCGGCCCGGCTCGGATGCCCGCGGCACGACTCCGCGCGCGCCCGCACGCAGGGCGCCGCCCGCCGTCTCCGCGTCTCCCACCATCGCCACCGCCGGGGCGGTACCCGCCCACGCGCGCAGCCGCTCGAGGCTCGCGCCGTCCGCCCCCATGTCCCACGCCACCACGTCGTGGGGCCGCGGCGTCGAGGAGCCGGTCTGGGTGGTGACGGCGAGGCCCGGCTCGGCGGCGAGGAGACCGGCGATCCCCGCGCGCGCGAGGGGATCGTCGCCGATCACCAGGACGCGGAGGTCGGTAGATTGAGGGAGAGGGGCGACCATCCAAAGAGCGATAGTCACGCCCGGGGTGCCGGGAAGCGCGGGCGTTACATTGTGACGGCATGTTCCTCCTCCTCCTCGCCGCTTGCCGGGAAGACGAGCCCCCGCGCCGGGTGACGGCCCCCGCCGGCCCGGCCCCTTCGGTGGAGGGCGACGACACCGCCCCGGTCCAGGAGGATTCGCCCACCCCCACCGACGACACGGGCGACGACACCCCCACCGAGACCGAGCCCACCGAACCCACCGTCGACGAGGTCTGTTGGCTCGGCCCGCGTCGCGATCACTCGGTGTGTGTGCCCACCGTGCCCTGGTCCGCGTCCTTCGGGGACGACTACGAGTACCCGGACCCCTACGGCGGCTCCGGTCAGTACGCCGCGCCCACCCGCTACGTGGACCTGGAGGCGGAGGACCCCCTCCTCGAGATCGCGCCGAACTTCGTGCTCGAGGAGTACATGGCGGCGTGGAAGGGGCGCTGGGGTGTGCTCCAGGACCACCACGTGGACGACCTGCAGGACCTGCGGGACGCCATCGGCGGCCCCCTCACCATCACCAGCGGCTACCGCAACCCCGCCTACAACGCCGGCGTCGGCGGAGTCACCTACTCGCGCCACCAGTACGGAGATGCCAGCGACCTCGACGCCTCCGGCTGGTCGGTGGAGGAGCTGGGAGCGCTCTGCGACGCCCAGGGTGCCGACTACGTGGGGCTCTACGAGGACGGCCACACCCACTGCGACTGGCGGGACACCGCGCTGGACCCCGCCTTCTACCCGTCGAGCTTCGCGTCGCTGCCGGCGCCTGCGCCCGTCGAATCCGCCCGCCTGCAGCGCGCCGGGCAGGCCTGGGAGGCGCCCGCCCTCGGCTTCGACGAGGGCGAGCCGCTGCGTCGGTGGGTCGCCCGAGACGCCACCGGAGCCGTGGTCGCGAGCGCGCTCGGCCGCAGCTTCGTGCCGCCCCCCGAGGCCGTCCGCTTCACCGTGCTCGTGGGCGGACGGATCTACCTCGACCAGGAATTGGGCCGCCGCTGACCGGGCGACCCTGGTCCGCCCCGCGGACCAGGGTCCGCGGAGTGAACGCCACGAGGGGGACCCTGGTCCGCCCCGCGGACCAGGGTCGGGGGAGTGAACGCCACCAGGGCGACCCTGGTCCGCCCCGCGGACCAGGGTCGGGGGAGTGAACGCCACCAGGGCGACCCTGGTCCGCACCGCGGCCACCCTGGGGATCGACCCCTTGCGGAATTCGCATTTCGGGCAACATTCCCTGCATGGCGCGTCCTCTCGCCGTCCTCGCCGCCTCCGCGAGCGCGCTGACGCGAGGGCGCGCTGGCGCATCGGTCGTCGCGCTGGGCCCCCGGCCGGGGCTCCCCGTGGTGCTCTTCGACGTGGCCGGCTGCCCCTACTGCCGGCCCGTGCGCGAGGCGCTGTGCATGCTCGACCTCGACGCCGTCTTCTACCCCACCCCCATCGGGGGCACCCGCTTCGTCGCCGACCTCGCCGCCCGCTCCGGCCGCACCTCGGTCCCCTTCCTCGTCGACCCCAACCGGGACGTGTCCTTCCGCGAGGCCGACCACATCGTGCACCACCTCTTCCGCTTCTACGGCGTGGACGGCACCCCCGAGCACTTCGACGGCGCCCGGACCCGTATCGGCTCGCCCGTGGCCCGGGTGCTCCGTGGCTCGGGCGGCACCCACGCGCGTCCGTCCCGCGAGCCGCGGCTGCCGCTCGAGCTCTGGTACCACGAGGCCTGCCCATGGAGCTCCGAGGTCCGCGACGTCCTCACCGAGCTCGAGCTGCCCCACCTCGTCCACCCCTCCGCCGAGGGCTCCGCCCACCTCGCCGCCCTCCGCGCCGCCGCCGGCCGGGAGACCATCCCCTACCTGGTCGACCCCAACACCGGCGCGAAGCTCGGCGAGAGCCAGGCCATCGTGGGCTACCTCGAGCGCACCTACGCGGGCGGATGAGCCGCCGCGGCGTGGGGGGGCGACCCCGTGCCGGCGCGGTAGACTCCCGGTCGAGTCCCCGTAGCTCAGCTGGATAGAGCAACAGCCTTCTAAGCTGTCGGTCGCGCGTTCGAATCGCGCCGGGGGCGCTCTTAGAACCTAAGTTTTATCTGACTCGACGATCTGCAACCCTTCTTCCAGCCCGGCGCGACCGAGAGGTGGAACAGCCAGGCGACGCCCACCACCGCGAGGTTCGCGGCGGTCAGGAGCACGAGCGCGAAGGCGCGGCGGCGGCGGTCCATCCCCGCAGCCCAGCCCGCCCCGGGTGCCCTCGGGACACCCCGCCGGGCGGGCCGGCCCCCCGGTCGCCTCGTTAGCCCGCACCGGTGCCGCGCCCCGCCCCCCGGACCCTCGCCTTCGGCCTCCTCCTCGCCGCCGCCGCGGCCTGGCGGGTGGGGAGCAGCTTCGGGGGCTGGTTCCTCCAGGACGACGTGCTCAACCAACGCTGGGTGCTCGAGTACCGCGACGCGCCCTGGCGGGCGCTCGCCGAGCGCCACGTGCTCCATGATCACGTCCGGCCCTTCAACCTCCTCGCCCACTGGCTCGGCGCCCAGCTCTCCGACGGCGACTGGTGGGGCCCGCACGTGCTCCTCTGTCTCCTCCTCCTCGGCGCGCTGACCGCCGCGGCCGGACTCGCCGCCGAGCGC
>Ga0172372_10004746_pt1 | contig 19203 bp, 15 predicted proteins | sample LakKiv5m_2_FD_114544 | JGI IMG/M metagenome (GOLD analysis project Ga0172372, IMG submission 114544) | Freshwater microbial communities from Kabuno Bay, South-Kivu, Congo - kab_092012_9.5m | ecosystem: Environmental > Aquatic > Freshwater > Lake | place: Democratic Republic of the Congo...
AGCGGGCCATCGAGGAGTATGTAGCCCACCACAATGCGAATCCGGAATCCTTCGTCTGGACGGCGAAAGCGGCGGACATCCTCGAAAAAGTCGCCCGCGCCCGAAAGGCCTTGAATAAGATCCGATCTGCGTGAAACGCTACAGTAGCGCCTTGCCGCTCACGAAGACCTCAGATCGGCTCGCGCAACGCGTGAAAAGAGGGGCTCAACGATATCCGGAGTGTCCGGCGGTCACAGACGCTGCTGGCAGGTTCAGGGCTGTTTCTGCGGGGCGGGGCTGGTGAGTTCCGTCACCAGGGCTTTGAACGCCTCGGTCGCGCGGAGCGGGTCGAGGGCTTCGTCCTGCAGGCTGGCCAGCATGGCCTGACGGAATCGCGGATCGGCTCCGGCCACGTGATGCGCTTCTCTCAGCGCGGCAATCGCGCGCGTCACCAGTTGAGCGGACAGGGCCGGCTTCTGTTCCGCCGTCGCGCGGGCGTCGCGGTCGAGCGCGGGGAGGCACTGCGCGTAGCCGGTCGCGGCGTTGTGAAACAGCGCGAACGCGATCGGTCCGACCTGCTGCGCCTGAGCGCGGGCCAGCGGCAGAGCGGCGTCCAGTTCCTTCGACGCGGCCTGCCAGTCGCCAAGCTTCGCTTCGACATAGCCCAGCCCGATCAAGGTGTCCGGATTCTCCGGGTTCTGGCGGCGGGCCTCTTCAAAGTCCTTCTTCGCGAGGATCAGGCCGCTGACGACATACGACCAGCCGCGCTTCGTCAGCACGGCCGGCTGAGTCCGGTTCACCATCAGCGCCAGCGAGTAATACTCGATGGCCTCTTCCTTCTGACCCAGCCGGTCGAAGGCCGTGGCCATGCCGTTGTAGAGGTATTCCGGTTTGAAAAGCTGCGTGCGCAGATCGAGATTGAGCAGCCGCGAGAAGCTGCGGTACTGCCGCAGCGCCTCTTCCGCCCGTCCCTGTCGCAGACTGATTTCAGCCAGTTGCGACACCACCTCCGGATCGTCCGCACTGAGCTGCGCGGCCTGTTCAAAGTACGTCCGCGCCTGATCGAGATCCCCGACCGCATAAAAGCTGATGCCGAGCTGCTTCAGCGAGAACAGTCGCGCGGTGGTGTCAGTCTCAAATCGCAGATGAGTCCGGAAGCTGTCCCGCGCCGCGGCCACGGCTTCCTGCCTCAGCAGCAGCCGGCCTCGCAGTTGATGAATACCCGGTCCCGGCTGCCGGCCGTTCTGTTCGGCCTGCTGCAGCGCATCGAGCGCCTGCGAGTAATCCTGCTGCTCGCGCATCTGCCGTTCGAGATCCGGCAGGTCTTCAAATCCGGCTCGCCCTTCGCGGATGGCCTCGGCGCGCTCCAGCCACGTCGCGGCCATGTTGACGAACGGCGGCGCCGACGACGGATTGATCTCCGCCGCCCTGCGGAAATCGGCGACGGCTTTGTCGTGTTCCTTGTTCCGGAACCAGATCGCTCCGCGATTCGCATACAGATTGAACAGCTTCGGATCGAGTTTTTCAGCGGCGGAGAAATCACGCAGAGCATTCTCAAGCTGTCCGATCGAGCCGTAACAGACGCCGCGCAGCATGTGCGGCCAGACATAAGCCGGCCGCCGCGCGATGCAGTTCGAGAAGCACGACAGGGCCGATGATGGTTGATCGAGCTGCAGATAGCAAAGACCGGTGAAGTGCTGAATCCAGTAGTCGTCCGGACGCCGCTGCAGAGCTTCCAGGTACGAGGTCAGCGCCGCGTCGTACCGGCCGTTCAAACGGTCTTCATCGGCCAGCAGCACGAAGTCCAGCGCGGACTGCGGCTTCAACGCCAGAGCTGCCTTGAGCGTGGCATCCGACTCAGCCTTCTGCCCGGCCAGGTTCTGGGCGATGGCTTTCCAGCCCAGCAGCGCCTGCGAGGGAATACCCAGTTGTGAAGCCTGCTGCAGTCGCGCGAGCGCCTTCTCCGCCGCCTGTTTCTGAGCGGCTTCTTCGGCTTCCTGAGCCTGCGTCATTTCCAGCCGGGCCATCAGAACCAGCAGCTCGAACGTGGCGTTCCGCAGCGTTTCGAGCGGCCATTCATTGCTGCGAATCTGATGCTGCCGGACCCACGGTAGAGCCTGAGCAAAGTGCTTCGGCTCGGAGGCCAGCGGCTGTGGCTGATCGAGATCGAACAGCACGAGCGCCTGCTGCGCATGAGCCAGCGCGGCCGGCGCATCGTCGTGGATGGATTCCGGATCTGACAGCGCGCCGCGTGCTCGGGCCTGATCCAGTTCGGTCAGAAACTGCTCGAACTTCGCAGCCGTGCCGGCGATTTCGGTCTGCTGACTGATCGCGGCTTCGACACCGGCCAGTTCGCGAGTCACCGCGCCGGTTTCTTCCGGCAGATTCTTTTCGTCCTTCAGCAGACCGGACAGTTCGGTCAGCGTGGCGCGCGCGAGTTCGTAGGAACCGTCCCGGACCTGCGATCGCGCGATGTTCAGTTTCGTCTCCACCGTCCGCCGCAGTTGATCCAGCCGCTGCGATTCGATGAGCGCCAGCCGGTTCTCCAGCGCGCTGCGCAGGTCATTGAGCGCGGCGTCATCGCCAGTCCGGCCGATGGCTTCGTTGATGGCTTCCCTCGCGGCGGAGTAATCGTTCTGAGAAGCAGCTGTTTCGGCGGTCTGGAGACTGACCTGCGCCTGCTCGCGGATGCGCGCCCGCTGCGCCGATGTCATCCAGGCCGATCCGATCCAGACCAGCAGCAGCAGCGCCACGGTCGCGGACGATCCGGCCACGGTCCGCGGATGCTTCTGCATCCAGCGCCGGACTCTGACTTTCCAGGGATCTTCAAAGCACGAAACCGGTTCATCGGCCATCCACGCTTCAACGTCTTTCGCGAGGTCGAGCGCCGAGGCATACCGGTCGACTTTCTCTTTCGCCATCGCCTTGAGCGTGATCGCTTCCAGCGGTCGCGGAATGGTGGGGATGTGCTGGCGCGGCGGGATGATTTCGTTGTCTTTGACCCGCTGGAGAATCTCGCGGATGTTGCCGCGCGCGATGGGCTGCTGACCGGTCAGCAGCTTGTAGAGGATGCCGCCAAGGGAATAGATGTCGGACTGAGGATTGAGTTCTTCCAGCTTTCCGGCGGCCTGTTCGGGCGGCATGTAAGCCGGTGTGCCCATCACGGAACCGGCCATTGTCTGACTGCCGGCCGTGCGCACGTCCGTGACGACTCGCTTTGTGACGCCGAACGTCCCGGACTGATTCTCCTGCGTCTTCCCGCCGATGGACGCGCCGGCCTGGGACGCGCCCGCCTGACTGGCCAGCGTCTGACTCTTTCCATCCGCCGTCTGGCTCGTGATGACCGTTCCTTCCATTCCCAGCTCGCTGGTGCTGGTTGTCACTGGAGCCGCATCGTCGGAAACCGGTACATCCAGGACTTTGGCGAGACCCCAGTCGAGCACCAGCGTTTCGCCGAATGCGCCCAGCATCACGTTGAGCGGCTTGAGGTCGCGATGCAGCACGCCGCGATCGTGAGCGAAGGCCAGCGCGTTGCACACGGCGATGAAGCAGTTCAGCAGCTTGCGGAACGTGAGCGTTTTCTCCGGGCTGTCGGCGGGGAGTTGATGATATGCGTCGATGGCCTTCTCCATCGTGTCGCCGCGAACCAGCTTCATCGCGTAGAAGGGCGTGCCGTTCTGCTGATAGCCGATGTCATAGATGGGCACGATGCCGGGATGTTCGAGCTGTCCGGTGATCTGCGCTTCTTCGAGGAAGCGTTCCAGCGCATTGCGGTTCTTGAGGGCCGCAGGCAGTAATTCCTTGAACGCGACTTCGCGCCGCAGCCGGGAGTCCTGCGCCAGCCAGATCGCGCCGAGACCGCCGCGCGCGAAATTGCTGACGAGCTGATAGCGCTGCTGAGTTTCCCACTTCGACGGAGTTCCGGGGGCGGCCTTTGCGCCGGGTTTCGCACCTCCGGATGAAGTCGCTCGCGCGCGAGTCGCATCGTTCGCTCCAGCCGGACCGCGCGGCTTTGTCTCCGCACCGCTGATGTCCTGCGAAACGATGGTCTGTTCGTTGGCGCTGTCCGAGGACTGCCCGTCGGTGAAGGCGCTTTCGACCATCGTCCGTTCGTCGTCCGGCGCATCAAGACCCGTATCGGCCTGCGTCGCATCGCGGCTGTCACCGTAATCCGCTTCGGCAATCGTCCCGTCATCGGCCGGATCATCCAGGCCGGCATTCCGCTCAACCGCCTGAGTCGCCTGATCGCGGCTGTTGTCCGGAGCTTCCCCTTCAACCCAGGTGCCATCCGGATCGGCCGGCGAGTCGGCCAGAGTCGCATCGTTCGAGCGGCCTGGTCCGGCGTGGCTGCTTTGAGGAGTGCTGGTTCCGGAAGCGAAAGTCGGCTCGGAATCAGCGAGCGTCCGGTCTGTCGTCAACTCCGCGCTGCCATCCGCCAGCGTGTGGTCGCTGTTCACGGAGCCGGCTTCATCGACCAGCGTGCCGCCCGGAGGCAAAGCCAGAGTCTGGTTGGCGGATTGCGGACGCCGCTCTGTGTCAGCCGCCTCCAGAGCAAGCGTCTGATCCGCTGGCTGCTGTGACGCGGTATCGTCATCATCGCCGCCGGAAACAATCGTCCCGGCCAGAGTCTGGTCCAGGTCTTCATCCCGCGGCTGGCCATCCTGGGCGATGGTGGCATCCTCGGGGCCGGGCCATTCGGAATTCATGGTGGCGTCGGATTCGAGCGGTTCATTCAGGTCGTCGCGATCGTTCGAACCAGCCATGTTTGTTGTTACTCCAGGGATCGTTCGGCCACAGTGCGAAAGCTCGGTCAGGGAGTGCCGCCCGCAGGGTTGAGCTTCCAGCATGTCGGCGAAGCATACAGTCCGAGGCTGTTCGCGGACGAACGCTTCAATGCTCGAACATCCTGGCGACGTTCTTTCGTGCCATATCCGGCGGAATCGCTGCCATCCCTGCCGTTGAACAAACGGGTTCAGAAGCAAACCGGCGGACGGCCTCATCCTTTCCGGCACGGGTTATAGTCACTGTGATTCGTATCACGGGAACGGAGCGATGATACGGAAGACTCCGGTCTGATCGGGAAGCCGCGCCATGAGGATGATTCCGGGCACACTGATTCTGCTGCTGACGGCCGCCTGCGGTTGCGGAGGCACGGCCGATGGTCTGCGACGCGTGGCGGTGGACGGGGCGGTGATTCGCGACGGTGCTCCGGTCCCGCACGGTTCCGTGGCCTTTGTCCCCGGCGAGGGTGTGCCGGGACCGGCCGCGAGCACGGCGATCGAGTCGGGGCGCTACGAATTCACTTCAGAGAACGGCCCCGTCCCTGGTCCGCAGACCGTGATCGTGACATCCATGCCGCCGAAGGATGAGCTGATGAAAGCTCAACACGCGGGACAGACTCCGCAGACCCGCTGGGAGTTTTCGGTGACAGTCCCGGAAGCCGGCACGTATGAATTCGGTCTCGACCTCAACGCCGCGAACTCGGCTTCCACGGGAACAGCGCCATGACGGCTCATCGTCGCGGATTCACTCTGATTGAACTGCTGGTGGTGATCGCGGTCATCGCGGTGCTGGTGGCGCTCCTGCTGCCGGCGGTGCAGCAGGCGCGGGAAGCGGCCCGGCGCTCGCAGTGCCGGAACAATCTCAAACAGGTGGCGCTGTCGCTGCAGAATTACGAATCGGCTCACACGACGTTCCCGATGGGCAGCAGCAAACCCGGCACCGCTTCCTGCGGTGGAGCATGGGGCTTTCAGATCCATCTGATGCCGTATCTCGAAGCGACGACGGCTTACGACACGGTCGATTTCGAGTCGCAGAACTGCTGCCACGAAATCATCGGTCTGCAGAACGCTGTGCCGGCGAAGCCCGATCCCGCCAGCTTCGTTTATGAATTCCTGACCTGCCCCAGCGATCCCAACGTGAAGCGGCGGTTGCAGAATGGAACACCCGGCGCATGTCCCTGCGGCAATCTGTATCCGGCCAGTTATCTCGGAGTGGCCGGCGACCGCGAATCCGCCGCTCCGTGCTCGGCGATCTACAACGGCAACGGCATCCTGTATTCGCAGAGCAGCGTGCGTCCGAAAGACCTGACCGACGGGGCCAGCAACACGTTCATCATCGGCGAGCGCGGGATTCCTCAGGATCTGATCTGGGGCTGGGTGCTGTGCGGCGGTCAGGAATGCGAGCAGTACATCAGCACGCATCGCGGCCTGTCGCCCGGTCAGAGCGCCAGCTGGATGACCGGGATTGTCGAACGCTTCTGGAGCTGGCATCCTGGCGGAGTGCATTTCGCCATGGCCGATGGGTCGGTGCAGTTCCTGAGCTACAACGCCGACGTGCGAACCGTGAAAGCACTTTCAACGCGAGCCGGCGAGGAACTGCCCGGTCAGTATTGAGCCAGCCAGAAATATTCTTCACGCGGCGGGGAGTCTGTCCCGCTGCCTGTATTCGCACCCGCATATTGTGCCCATATCACTCTGAGACGACTTCATATTGTGCTTGTCATTTGCGTACTTTGAGCATTCGGACACGCTCCTGGCCCGAAGCGCAGCGAGGAATGTCGGCCACACTCGCTTGCTGACGCTGCGGGCGACCTTGCCGGTTTACCAGTATTCATCCGGGCAATGCGTGCAGGCTTCTATGAGACTTCGAAGGACTCATCGGCCAGGCCGCCGAACTGGCGGACGGCTTCATAGGCGACGGTGTTCACCGTGCTGGCCAGGTTCAGGCTGCGGACGATCGAGTGCATGGGCAGCTTGAGATTGCGCGCGGGTTCCTCGGTGCGGATGGATTCCGGCAGGCCCCGGCTTTCACTCCCGAACAGCAGGATGTCGCCGCGCGCGAAAGAAGCCTCCCAGACCAGCCGCGTGGCGTGTTTCGTCAGGCACCAGACCTGACTGTCGGGCAACTGCTCGCGGACTTCCTGCCACGAATCGACGACCGCGTAATCGAGGTGCTGCCAGTAATCCATTCCGGCTCGACGCAGGTGTTTTTCATCGAGCTGAAAGCCCAGCGGACGAATCAGCCACAGCCGCGCGCCGACGGCCACGCAGGTCCGTCCAATGTTGCCGGTGTTCTGCGGGATTTCCGGCTGATACAGCACCACATGGAGCAATGGTTCCCGGCTCATCCCGGCCTCCTCGCAGGAAACCGGGCTGCCGTCCACCCCGCCGCATCGCTCACACTGCCACTGCCTGCCCGTCGCATTCGCAGCCACTCCGCACGGAGTCTTCACGGTCACTCCGAAACCCGGAGACGCTGCGGTGATTACTGTTCTTCGCCGGCCCGATCAAGCGGCTCATCAGCCGGCTCCAGACCTGCTTCCGCCGGTGAGATGCTGAATTTCTCGAGCAGCCGGTACAGCTTGCGGCGATGAATTCCGAGTGCCCGGGCGGCACGGGCCTTGTTTCCCCGGTACTGATTCAGGATCTGAATGACGTGTGCCCGTTCGAGATCGGCCAGGCGCACGGAGGCCGGCGCGGCCGCAGGTGGCCGGGGCAATCCCTGAGATGCGGCACCTTCGGAAGGAGAGATGTAGCCCGTCTGGCCGGGATTGATGATCTCGCGCGGAAGATCCTTGAGGCGGACGCAGTTGTCATCCGCAAGGATCCGGGCACGCTCCAGAACATTGATCAACTGCCGCACGTTGCCCGGCCAGTGGTAGGTTTCCAGCGAGTGCCGCGCGTCGGGCATGATCGTCCAGCTCGAACCCAGAGTGTGCTCAATCAGCACACCAATATCCCCTTCCCGCACACGCAGCGGCGGAAGTTCGATCGTCAGCACATTGATCCGGTAGAAGAGATCCTCACGGAATCGTCCTCGCGCGACTTCCTGAGACAGATCGCGATTCGTCGCGGCGATGATCCGGACATCGACGTTGCGTTCCCGGTGTGAACCGACGCGGCGCATCGAGCCGTCTTCCAGCACGCGCAGCAGTTTCGGCTGCAGGGACAGCGGCAGTTCGCCGATTTCGTCGATGAACAGCGTGCCGCCGTCGGCCACTTCAAACAGGCCTGGTTTGGTGGCGGTGGCTCCCGTGAAGGAGCCTTTCTCATGACCGAACAGTTCGCTTTCCACGAGCTGTTCCGGCAGAGCGGCGCAGTTGACGGTGACAAACGGCCGATCCGCGCGGTGGCTGCACGATTGCAGCGAACGAGCCACAAGTTCTTTTCCCGTGCCGCTTTCCCCCTGAATGAGGATGGCTTTGTCGGTCGGTCCAGCCCGCTGAATCAATCGGCGGACTTCATCCATCTGCGGCGAATTGCCGATCATCCGCACGGTCGGCCGGCTGCGTTCGATGATGGCTTTGAGCTGCCGGTTTTCCTTTTGAAGCTGACCGCGTTCCCAGGCCATGCGGCAGCGTTTTTCCAGCTCCGGCAGCGGAAACGGTTTGCAGAGGTAATCGCTGGCCCCCAGCTTCATCGCCTGGACCGCTGATTCCACCGTCGCCTGTCCGGTCAGGATGATGACTTCGGTTTCGACATTGTCGGAACGCAGACGCTCCAGCAGTTCCAGGCCCGTCATGCCCGGCATGTTCATATCGACGACCGCGACATCGAAGTGCTTGTGTGAGAACTGATGCAGAGCCTCGTGAGCATTCGCCGCCTGGCTGACCTGATGTCCTTTGCGGGACATCCACAATCCACAGGTCTCCCGGAATTCATCGTCGTCTTCGACCAGCAGCAAGGACGCGGCATCTGGGCCTGGCACAGTTCATCTCCTGCGAGCAGCACAATGAGAGAAGCATTTCATGCGACTCGAACGCAAACAGTGTGCCGCACACTCTTCCACAGGGTCGCACACGAGGGCGTACCGTTCCAGGCTTACTGGGCGCGGGAAGGAGACGCGCTGGCGGCCGTCTTCGACGGTTCGGTGGCTGGAGCGGGGGGAACCAGCGGCGAGCCTGCTGATTCTGATGATGCGGCGGCAGCGGTTCGAGCATCCTCAAGCCGGTCGGAGAAAATAAACTCTTCTCCCAGCGACACTTCCTGCCGGGGCTCGTCGCCATCGTGATCGCCGGCCAGCGGCGAACGCAGGCTGGTGCTTCTCAAATGCGGTTTGGTGTAGATCGTGCCGGAGCGGAACGGGCCGACACCGAACAGCCAGGTGTCGCGCGCCTCGCTGCGCGCCAGAGACATCCCCGATTGCCAGACGGGCAGGCCGGTTTTCGCGTCATAAGCGAAGACGGCCAGCTTGGCTGCGGCGATGTGATCGTTCCTGCGAGCCACCGAGATTTCCGGGATCACCGGCACCGAGGGCGAAGCCGGGACCACCGTCGCGGCGGCGCTCAGGACGTTGGTGGACGGAATGCCGTACATGACTTCGTGAAGGTCCGCGCCCATCGCTCCCAGTCGCGGTTCGATGATGAACTCCGCCTCTTCTTTCTTCAGCACAATCCGGCAACCGGCCGCCATCAACTGGTTCCTCACCGAGCTGACGACGTAATCCGAATTCACGATCTGAGCCACCTTGTCCTGCGTGCTCGGAGCGGGCTTCAGGTACGTCGTGTCGATGTAGCAGTCCATGCCGGCCAGCGGCGTGAAATTGATGCTGCGCACCACCCGGTCCACGGCATCCGACAGGATCAACTGTTCGGTCGCGGTGCGTTGCACCGTCTTGCCACAGCCAGTCAACAGCGCAGCCGCCAGCAGAACCGGAAACCACCCGGCAAAGCCGGGCCGGAGTTTCTGAGTCGCGGTGGAAACAGGCTCAGACATAGAAAACTGGCGGAAAATCAGACGAATTCCAGGGCGGGGAACCTGGCCATAGCGGATCGCCGGGCCGGTCAGATCGGGCGGGAGCGGGACTATAAGCCTGTCGGCGGAATTCACTGAAGGCGATTTCCCTGGAGCGACTGGACTGATGCTTCGACATATCAGCGGTATCAAAGGGAAACGCCCGACTGAAACACGTTCAGCCGGGCGTTGAAATGCAGGTCGAGCGGATCCGCAGCAGCGGTTACCACCACTTGCGAAGCACATAGACTTCCGGATCATCGACAATCCACCCGGTTGACCAGGTCTGTCCGTCGTCCGGATTCACGACGTTGAAAAAGAACGTGACGAACTGATTCGTCCGGGCGCCATAGGGACTCTGCGACGTGATGTAATCGGCCTGCGTCAGCCGATCGACGCCGGGGCTGGCGTAGTAGTGAACGCGTCCGTCCGGTGTGAACGACATTCCGAACGTCCACCAGCCGGTCTGAGTGATGTACGGGCCGAAGAGATCGCGGCCGAGTTCATCGGAGCGGATCAGAACCAGCGCCGAGTCTTCCTTGTTCTGGCTGTCGCGCTTGCAGTTGTACTGAATGAAGAAGCCCGGCCAGTAAGCATCCTGCTTGACCGTTTCCTTGACGCGCGGTCCGAACAGGCCGTTCTTCGTCTCCTTCTTCGTCATGGTTCCTTCGCAGTCGGCGCGGAACCCGAAGGTGGCTCCGGTTCGCTGTTCCCACTGCTCCCACGGCGGCAGATAGACGCGCACCACCACGCTGGGAGAATTGCTGACCGGAATCGCTCCCGTGACGCCGTTCACATTCGCGAGCAGATCGTCCTGCTGCTGCTTGCGGGTGATCATGTCCGGAATACCGGAGAAGCGGGTCTTCAGGAACAGCGAGCCTTTGCTGCCGGGCAGACCGCCGGGAGGAGTATCAACCCGCTTCACAATGTCCGGCTGACCGCGATAGGTGCTTTCATACCAGCGACCGTTCTTCGATTCGCCGAGGTCATACCGAACGTTGTTGTCGAGATTCTGGCTCGACTTGGGCCAGTTCGGGATATAGCTCCAGTCCGGATCCTCAAAGTCGTCGCCCACACCGTCCACTTTGTAACCGGAACCAGGAACAACCTGGGCCACCGATGTGCTGATCGTGACGCCGGTGAGAACGGTCATGATCGCCATCGCTCTGAAGAAGCCGTGCTTCCAGTGCATCATTCGCATAATCCTCTCCGTTGGTCTCCGCTGCGATCCTGTCAAAGCGCCGGAACGGCTGTGCCGCGAAAACTGGATGCGTGAACGGCTGCCGCTTCCATCGGCCGGAGAACGCGAAACTCCGCGCTATCCCGACCCCGGAGATATCGGACCTTCGATAGAACCGGCGTCAGCGGGAGGTCCAGCGCGGGCGATTCCTCTCCGAAGATCGAAACATCCGGCAGCCAGGGTCTCACTGGAGCGAACAGTCGGAATCTTCCGCTGAATCGTTACAGCCGGTTGACTTTCTCCGCGCGTTACAGATTGCCAGACTGGGAATGCTGCGCGCGAACACACCACTTCCTGAGGACGACATCATGCTTCCGGGATGCCCTTTGCGGATTTCCGTGCTGTTCCCTTTGATGTTCCTGCTGCTGTCTCCACCCGGGTCGATGCATGCTGCCGAGCGTGAGGATGGAACAACACGAGAGAACCGCCCCAACATCATCCTCGCTATGGCCGACGATCAGGGCTGGGGCGATATGGCGTACAACGGGCACCCCGCGCTGAAGACGCCGGTCTTCGATGAAATGTCCCGCACGGGCCTGCGCTTCGACCGCTTTTATGCCGCGGCTCCGGTCTGTTCGCCCACGCGCGGCAGCGTTCTGACCGGCCGGACTCCGAATCGCTTCGGCTGTTTCTCCTGGGGTTATTCGCTGCGGCCGGAAGAAAACACCGTCGCGGAAATCCTGCAGTCCGCCGGTTACGCAACCGGGCATTTCGGCAAATGGCATCTCGGCTCCATCCGGGCCGACAGTCCGGTCAGTCCAGGTCAGAGCGGTTTTGAAGAATGGCTCTCCAGCCCGAACTTCTTCGAGATTGATCCGTGGATGAGCCGGCGCGGAAAAGCCCTGCCCACGAAAGGCGAAGGATCGGAAGTCATCGTGGATGCGGCGCTCGATTTCATCCGTCGCAGTGCGGGGAAGAAGCAGCCGTTTCTGACCGTCATCTGGTTTGGATCACCGCATGCGCCGCATTCGGGTCTGCCGGACGATCTGGCGCTGTATGCGGATCAGCCCCGGAAGCAGCAGACCTTTCTGGCGGAGATCACGGCGATGGACCGGGCGATGGGAAAGCTGCGGAAGGGATTGAAGGAAGCCGGAGTCGCGGACAACACCGTGCTGTGGTACTGCAGCGACAACGGGGCGATTGATGTGGGTTCCACCGGCGGACTGCGCGGGAAGAAAGGCAGCCTCTGGGAAGGCGGGCTGCGAGTTCCCGGTCTGCTGGAATGGCCGGCGCGAATCAAAGCGCCGCGCGCGATTGACCTGCCGTCCGGAACCGTCGATCTGTTTCCCACCGTGCTCGAACTGGCTGGAGCAAAAGCGCCGGATCAACGGCCGCTCGATGGAGTCAGCCTGGTTCCGCTGCTGGAGGGACGCGGCATGCCGTCGCGAACTCCGCTGGGCTTCTGGGATGCCGGACAGAAAGGACAGCCGGTCCGCAGTTCCAGTCTGCTGGAGGAACTGGCCGCCGAGCAGAAGTCAGGCACCGTCGCTCCGGCAGCCGATCGTGCTCCCGCTCAAACTGGAAAGCTCGACGCGCCCTGGCCGAACGATCGTTACTCCGGCCACTCCGCATGGCTGGACGGATCCTGGAAGCTTCATCGGATCGAAGGACCGGCGGGAAAGGTCCAATGGGAGCTGTACGATCTCGCCCGCGATCGCGTGGAATCGGTCAACCGCCTGGAGGAAGACGCGACCAGGACCGCGCGCATGCAGCAGGAACTGAACCGCTGGCTGCAGTCGGTCGTCGGAAGTCTGAATGGCGATGACTATCGCTGACGGCACCAGACGCCCGACGGCATCAGGCATCCGCCCGCTCAGGCCAGATCAAACAGCAACACTTCGGACAACTCCTGAGCCTGAATTTCTCCGGCCGCTTCTTCGCTGAGGCCCGCGCCGTCACCGGCTTCCAGAAGAACTTCCTCCGGGTCAGTCATGCCGGTCAGGACAATCCGGCCACTGACAATCTGCAGCCAGCCGTGCCGGCCTGCGGCGAGTTCCATCGGCAGGGGCGTTCCGGCCTCCAGCCGCGCCAGCCGCACCTGTGCATCCTGATGAATGGTCAGCGAACCATCCCGGGCATCGGGCGAGGCGATCAACTGCCAGCGGCCGTCACGCTGTGATCCGTCGATGGAGCGTTCCTCATAGCCGGGCGGCAGGCCGGACTGAGAAGGTGACCGGACTGAGAAGGTGACAGCCAGATCTGATAGAGATGCACCGTCTCTGTCTGTGACGGATTGAACTCGCTGTGACGGATACCGGTGCCGGCTGTCATGCGCTGGAAGTCGCCGGGCTTCAGCACCGACCCGTTACCCAGGCTGTCACGGTGTTCGAGCGAGCCGGACAGAATCAGCGTGACGATTTCCATGTCGCGATGGCCGTGCATTCCGAAGCCCATACCCGGTGCGATCCAGTCCTCATTCATGACCCGCAGCGAGCGGAACCGGGAGAACACCGGATCGAAGTAATCGCCGAACGAAAACGTGTGCCGCGAGTCCAGCCAGTCCAGTTGAGTCCGTCCGCGCTCGGCACTGCGTCTGATCCGGAGCATGGTGCTGGCCTTTCATTCGTTCCTGAGCGTGACTGGTCTTCCGGCCGGTTGCCGGAGTATGGCCGGCCTCGGCACACTGTGGCCACTCCGCACCTTTGTCATACGGATCAAAGAAAGTTCCTGCGCGGTAACGGTGGCACATCCTCAGTCGCGGAGCGACTGAGCTACGCAGGTGTCTCGCTCCGCGAGACGAACCGGACAGCGCGCAGCTTTCATCGGTGATCCGTATCCGATGTCTCTCTGAGATCACCGCCGGGATTCCCGTCATGCAGAAGCTGCTTACCAATCTGCTCAGCGCCGTCCGTCATGGCCAGTCCGTGGCCTGTACCGCTCTGGTGGAGACCCGTGGTTCGACACCTCAGAAAGCCGGCGCGGCGATGCTGGTCTTTCCGGATGGCTCGCAGACCGGAACGCTGGGCGGTGGCTGTGTCGAAGCGGAAGTGAAACGCCGCGCGCTGCAGTTGCTGGATGCCGGACAGGCGGAACTGCTCACGTTTCAGCTCGACAGCGATTACGGCTGGGATGACGGTCTGATCTGCGGCGGCCGGATGCGGATGCTGGTGGATCCCGTGAAACCCGGCGATGACCTGTCTTACTTCGAACGCTATCTGCAACTGGTGGAAGAAGGACAAGGCTGCACGGAGGCGGTGCTGCTCGACCCCGATAAAACCGGCGGCGGTCGCGCGGCGGATCGTTTTCTGTTTGACGCGACCGACCGGCTGGTGATCGCGCGTGGCAGCGACACCATTCCCGATGCGATTGTGCGCGGATTGCGTCCGGTGAAGGAACGCTCGCGACCTTATGCGGCCGACGGCGTGTCTTACATGCCGCAACTGGAACGCTGCCGGCTGCTGATCGTCGGCGCTGGGCATGTCGGACAGAAGGTCGCGGACCTGGCAGCCGATGTGGACTTCGACGTGTGGGTCGTGGATGACCGCGAGCAGTACTGCAATCCGGAACGGTTCCCCCGCGCGAAGCGGCTGATCGTGGGCGACATCAGCTCGTCGCTGAGCAGCCTCGCGATCGACCACAACACGATGTGCATCATCGTGACGCGCGGACACAACCACGATGAGGAAGCGCTCTATCACCTGGCCGGAAAGCCGGCCCGCTACATCGGCATGATCGGCAGTCGCCGCAAGATCCGGCTCATCTTTGAAGACCTGCTGCGCGAAGGCATCAGCCCTGCGGCACTGGAAAAGGTTCACGCGCCGCTGGGCTTCGACATCGGCTCGCAGACCGTCCCGGAGATCGCGGTCAGTATCGTGGCCGAACTGATCGCCTGCCGGAACATGGGCCGCGTTCCCGATCGCCCGCGCCCGGAGTCGCTGATGCTCGAAATCAACGCGGGGACCGAAAGAGCCTGCCCGGCGGAGTGACCTTCCTCAACAACATCTTGACGAACTCCGTTGTGGATCCGATCTCTCTTCAGTCGCGTTCCGCTCATCCCCGCGAGTGCCGGTCATGCTGACGGTCAGTTCCTCGAACAACAGTCTGGATTGTCAGGGCGTTTCCCGCAGGGATTTCGTGCGCGCCGGGCTGTTCGGGCTGGGAGGTCTGTCGCTGCCGGGGCTGCTGTCCGCGCGACAGACGCTGGCGGATTCGGGATTGAGCGGAGCCATCAGACCGAAATCGGCCGTGCTTGTGTTTCTGGGCGGTGGCGCTTCGCACATCGAAACATTCAATCCGGCCATGCACGCGCCGGCTCCGTACTGCAGTGTCACCGGCGAAGTGCAGACGTCGCTGCCGGGCGTCACTTTCGGCGGCACATTTCCAGGACTCGCGACACTGGCTCACCGCATGGCCGTCGTGCGTTCCTTCCGGCATTCGGTCGGTGATCACGAAGGCGCCATCGTGCATGTCATGTCCGGCGGATCGAATCCGACCGGAAAGAAGGACGATCCGCGCGGCTTCAGTATGAGTTCCGCTTACGCGCGGATCCGGGGCGGCACGCATCCGGAAACCGGACTGCCGACCAACGTCCTGCTGACCGCGCCGGAAACCGACAGTCAGTTCCGCACGGAGAAATACCGGGTCATTCGCGGTGCCGGACCGGGGACACTGGGGTCCGCTTATGCGCCGTTCGATCCCGACGGCAGCAGCACGGTGCTCGACAACATGAAGCTGCATGTGCCGCTGGACCGGTTTGAAGACCGGCGCGGTCTGCTCGCGGCACTCGATCACTTTCAGCGGCAGATGGGAGAAAGCGGTTCGCTGGCGGCGGCGGACTCGTTTCACCAGCAGGCGCTGGAGCTGGTCCTGCGCGGAGTCAGTGATGCGTTCGATCTCAAGCGCGAGGATCCCCGCCTCGTGGCCCGGTACGACACCAGCCACTGCCTGATCGGTAACCGCCAGGGCCGGCCCGCACAGATGCGGCGTTCCACGCTCGGCATGCAGATGCTGCTGGCTCGCCGGCTGGTGGAAGCGGGTTGCGGCTTCGTCACCGTGCAGGCCGCCGGCTGGGACAACCATGCGGACGGCAACAACCCCGGTATCAAGGACGGCATGGAGATGCTGGGTCCGCCTCTGGATCTGGCCTTGTCGGCTTTCCTGACGGATCTCGAAGAACGCGGTCTGTCCAATGACGTCCTGCTGATTCTGACCGGCGATTTCGGGCGTACGCCGCGCATCAATCGCAACGGTGGACGCGATCACTGGGCCAACCTCTGCACGCTGGCTCTGGCGGGCGGAGGGATCAACGCGGGACAGGTCATCGGCCAGGCGGCACGCAACAACGATGTGCCGGCCAGCGATCCGGTCTCGGTCGAAAACCTGATGGCCACCATCATGCACACTCTGTTCGATGTCAGTCAGGTCCGTCTGCAGCCGGGTCTGCCTGTTGACATGCTGCGTTTCATGGAGTCGGCTCCGCCGATTCCCGGATTGCTGTCCTGACTCAACTCTCGACAACGGCCAACCTCTTCAGGAGTTCTCTCTGATGCTGACGCTCTCCGGACTCAGTGATACATCGACGAAGTTCTGCGACGGTCTGTCCCGCCGGAACTTCCTGCGCATCGGCACGCTGGGACTGGGAGGGCTGACGCTGCCGCAACTGCTGCGCGCGGAGTCGTCCGCGGGAGTCAGCCGCAATCCGAAGTCCGTGATCATGATCTACCTGGTTGGTGGACCTCCTCACCAGGACCTGGTGGATTTGAAGCCGATGGCTCCGAAGGAGATTGCCGGACCGTGGCGGCCGATCGAGACGAACGTGCCCGGCATCGAGATCTGCGAGGCGCTGCCGAAGCTCGCGCGAATCGCGGACAAGCTGGCCATCGTCCGTTCGCTGGTCGGCAATCAGGCCGGACACGATGCCATTCAGGTCTTCACCGGACATCATCCGAATCAGCCGAAGCCGTCCGGCGGATGGCCGCAGTTCGGTTCGTCCGTGGCGAAGCTGGCCGGTGCGACGTCCCGCGCGACACCGCCTTACATCAGCCTGTGTTACACCTGCACTCACGGGCCGTACAACGAACCGGGACCAGGTTTTCTCGGCCCCGCTCAGGCGCCGTTTCTGCCGATGGGCCCGACGCGCGACGACATGATTCTCAACGGCGTGACGCTGGAACGTCTGGCCGACCGGCATTCGCTGATGAAGAGTTTCGATCAGTTCCGCCGCGATGCGGATGCGACGCGGATGATGCACGGCATGGATCACTTCACCGAACAGGCGATGGGATTGCTGACATCATCGCGACTGGCCGAGGCGCTCGATCTGTCGAAGGAAGACCCGCGCGTCGTCGAACGGTATGGCACCGGCAATCCAAAGATCTTCATGGACGGCAACGGCGCGCCGCGCGTACCGCAGAGTCTGCTGCTGGCGCGGCGACTGGTCGAAGCCGGCGCGCGCGTCGTGACGCTCAATTACAGCAAGTGGGACTGGCACGGCGGACTGAATGCGGAAGGTCGCGCGAACAATTCGATCTTCCTGCGCGAAGCCGAGGATTTTCCGGTCTTCGATCAGTGCGTCAGCGCCCTGGTGGAAGACCTGCATGAACGCGGTCTCGACAAGGACTGCACGGTGCTCATCGCCGGCGAGTTCGGTCGCACGCCGAAGATCAGCGCGCAGGTGGGGCGCGATCACTGGCCGCAGGTGAATTGCGCGATCATGGCCGGCGGCGGTATGCGGACCGGTCAGGTCATCGGCTCGACCGACCGCATCGCGGGAGAAGCGGCCTCGCGTCCGGTCACCTGGGGCGAGATTCACGCCACGCTGTATCACAACCTCGGCATCGACACATCGAGCGTCACGATCGCCGACAACAATGGCCGGCCGCAGTATCTGGTCGAGGATTCGGCCCGGCCCATCCGCGAGCTGATCTGAGCGACACGCTGATGCGACCGGTCAGATCTCATCGCAGTATTCGCTCACGCCATCCGAACTGACCAGCAGCAGACGCTGGCTGAGAGGATGATCCATGCGCGCGAAGTCATCCACGACGCGCTGGCGGATCTGCGGAATCATGTCTCCAGCGGACTGGCTCACGGCCACAAAGAAGTCGCGGTTGGGAACGCCAACGATGACTTCCTGTCCGAGAGTTCTGACCAGCGTTTCGTGAAAGGAGTCGCTGAGCAGTCGAGCCGCGTTGTACGAATCCGGCCGGTTGGGAAGCAGCAGTTGCGGTCCTTCTTCGCGGCCGGAAACAACCATCTCCATTTCGTTCTCGGTGAAATACCGGTCGAGATTCTGAAGCGCGATCGCGTGCAGTTCCTCCGGTTCTGTTTTCCAGGACTCGAAGAGTTCGCTGCGGATGTACCAGTACGCTTCCGGCTCATCGACGACATACAGAATCACCAGACCACCCACCCAGGATTGAGACACGAAGTCCTGGAACTGCCGCTCGAAAACGGACTCCTGGCAGAGCATGGGCATGATGCGGTCGCGGATGGAATCCAGTGCCGGTGCGAGCCGGTCGTCATCCCAGTTCTGCACGTCGAGCATCGTGCGCAGAGCGGGCTGCACGATCTCCCGGAACTGATCCGGCGCACCGGCATAAACTCGATAGAGATGATTGATATTGATCGTGGCTTCGCCGATCCGCAGTTGCTGATTCTCGTCCAGATGGCAGTCCACTCCGGGAAACTGCTGCCGGGCCAGTTCGACGACACGGCGGGCAAACACCGGAGCCGGATCGGCCAGCGGATCCGCGAATTCCAGGGATTCCAGAATCAGTCGAACGAGCGTGTCGCCTTCGGGATCGAACTCGGAGTCCTGCAGATAAATGGCGATGACAAAGAGCGAATCGTTCTGAATGGCCCAGACGCGCCAGCGGCGCCATTCCGTGGAGGTGATGACGCGCCGCCACCACGGAGTTTCCGGTCCGAGAACCGCTTCGCCTTCCTGACCGACGTTCTGGATCGACAGTCGCAGCGGAGGAATCTCATGCACGTTGCGACGAACCGGAAAGATCCGCTCCAGATGCAGATTGCCGGATTCCCGGCGCGAGTCGCCGGGAGACAGCCACAGGCAGTGCAGAGTCAGCGTGATCCGCTGATCTGAAGCGATCAGATGCAGCACGTTACCATCCGTCTGCAGATCCCAGCCGGGCGGATGCCGCAACGTGAACCAGTGAGACGGACCAGTGGCCTGCGGCCAGATGTCAGGAACATGCGACGTCAAAACGAGTCCCTTTGATCCGCTGATTCAGCGGCTGGATGAAGTGTCGATCCCGTTCGGTTTCGTTCGACCGGATCGTATTGCCCTCG
>Ga0172372_10004747_pt1 | contig 19201 bp, 19 predicted proteins | sample LakKiv5m_2_FD_114544 | JGI IMG/M metagenome (GOLD analysis project Ga0172372, IMG submission 114544) | Freshwater microbial communities from Kabuno Bay, South-Kivu, Congo - kab_092012_9.5m | ecosystem: Environmental > Aquatic > Freshwater > Lake | place: Democratic Republic of the Congo...
CACAAGCACGCGCATCCCAACAGTTTCATCAGCGGCGTTCTCTACATGAAGGCTGCACGCGAGCGCGACAAGATTTACTTCTACCGCGACGGCTACAAACAGATCAGCCTGCCGACGAACAACTGGAACTTGCACAACTCAGAGTCGTGGTGGTTTGAGGTCGGTGCAGGCGATCTGATGCTGTTCCCGTCTAGCCTCACGCACATGGTGGAATCCGTGCAGCAGGAGCGGGTATCGCTATCGTTCAACACTTTCCCGGTTGGCTATGTCGGGGAAGAAGAATCGTTAACGGCGTTGCATCTTGAAAACACTCAAGGCGCAGCGCAATGATTTCCCGGAGTTTTACGCGGAGTATGCAGTTGATGATCTAGGGATATTCATGGACAAACTGCCGGTCGCCTTTTTGCCCATCATCAAGGCCGACATCGAGCAGCGCGGCATGGTTCATCCGATCATCATTTTTAGTCCTTACGAGCAGTACCAGACCGACCCGAATCCGGTGCTGCCCGCAAAGACGAGCTGGAGACGAGAGATATTGCGAGTGTATATGGGACACAAAAGGGTGTGGGTAGCGAGAGAGTTAGGGTACTCGCACATTTCTGCGTACCATGTACGGACGGACAAACAGGCCCGAGCGTTATGCGGGCATACGACGATTAGAGAGTTTTGCCCAAATTGAGGATTTAGATATGGCGCACTTTGCAGAGATTGATTCAAACAGCGTGGTGCAGCGCGTCATCGTTGTAGCCAACAGGAATACGGCAGACGCGAGCGGCAACGAGAGCGAGGCCATTGGCGTGGCCTTCTGCCAGAACCTGCTCGGCGGTAACTGGAAGCAGACGAGCTACAACGGCAACATCCGCAAGCATTACGCTGGCATTGGCTACACCTACGATGCTACCCGTGATGCCTTTATCTCGCCGCAGCCGTATCCGTCATGGTCGCTCGATGCCGACTGCAACTGGCAAGCTCCGGTGCCGATGCCGGATGACGGCGAGATGTATTCTTGGGACGAAGCCGCCCAGGCGTGGGTTGAAGTTCCGAAGGAGTAAGCGATGGCTGAGTCACGCGCTGCAGAAGTCCTCGAGGGCTATGATCGGCTGAAAGGCGCTCGCGGCACTTGGGAACAGCATTGGCAAGAGGTTGCCGAGCGCGTATGGCCGTCGATGGCCGAAATGACGGGCTGGCGTACACCGGGCGAGAAGCGATCCGAGAAGATCTTTGACTCGACCGCCCAGCGCGCACTGCCGCGGTTTGCTGCGGCGATGGACTCAATGCTGACGCCTGCGACCCAGCAGTGGCATGGCCTGCGTACCGGCATCCCCGAGCTCGATGACAACGTAGCTGTGCAGCGTTGGTGCGACAACATTCGCGACATCGTGTTTCGTCAGCGGTATGCGCCGACCGCTAACTTTGCGAGTCAGGCATTTGAGTGCTACATGAGCCTCGGTGCGTTCGGCACCTCTGCGCTTTTCATCGATGAGATACCGGGCGTTACATTGCGTTACAGAGCGATCGCGCTCTCCGAGTTAGTCATCGACCTTGACCATACTGGCCGGGTCGACACCGTATATCGCTGTTTCCAGCTCACGGCGCGTCAGGCGATGCAGATCCCCGGCTGGGAAGGGAAGCTCCCGCGTGGCATCAAGTCTGCTGCTGAGTCTCGCGGTAACGACATGTTTGAGTTTGTGCATTGCGTGAAGCCGAACGGCGACTACAAGGCCGGTCGCGCAGGCGCGCAGGGCATGCGATACCAGTCGCGGTATGTCTCGCGTGAGGGACAGATACTGCTCGAGGACAGCGGCTATCGGTCGATGCCGTATGCGGTCGGGCGTTACGTCACAGGCCCGCGTGAAATTTATGGGCGGTCTCCCGCGATGGAGGCGCTGGCCGACATCAAATCTCTCCAAGAGATGGAAAAGACCATGCTTCGGATGGCGCACCGCATGGTCGACCCGCCGCTCATTCTCGCCGAGGAGGGCGCCCTTAATGCGTTCTCGGTGCGCCCTAATGCGTTGAACTACGGCTACCTACGCGAGGACGGTACACCGCTGGTTCAGCCGTTGCAGGCAGGCGGCAATCTGCCGATCGGCATCGAGATGTCGGATCAGAAGCGCAAGGCGGTGAACGATTCGTTCCTTGTGACACTGTTCCAGATCCTCGTTGAAAGCCCGCGTGTGATGACGGCGACCGAGGTGTTGCAGCGAGCGCAGGAGAAGGGCGCACTGCTTGGCCCGACGATGGGACGCCAGCAGTCGGAGTTCCTTGGCCCGATCATTGACCGTGAGCTTGATCTTTTGTCGGCGGGTGGAGACTTGCCGCTCCCGCCCCCGCAGCTGATGGACTACATCATGGGCGGCGGTGAGATTCTGCCCAAGTACACCGGCCCACTCGCAAGACTGATGAAGGCTGAAGAAGCCGCGGGCATCCTGCGTACGATCGAGGCGATCCTGCCTGTGGCGCAGGCGTCTGGCGACATGAGCGTGTTGCGCCGCATCAATGCGGATCAGGCGGTCAAGGTCATTGCCGAGGCCAACAACGTGCCGGCCAAGGCGCTGCGTACCGATGAGGAACTTGAGGCGATGGATGCCGCGCAAGCAGAGGCCGCTCAGATGCAGCAGCTTCTCGCGGCGGCTCCGATCGCGGGTCAAGCGGCAGAGAGATTTGCGAGGGCTGAGCAGATTGCTGCATCGGCCCCGCGTCGTGCGGTACCGGGAGTCTAAGTCATGGCGGGCGATGAGGTTTTAGCGGTTCGGTTGGATCTGCTGCACGAGGATGTGGGCGAGATCAAGATTGCACTCGGAAAACTCTCCGACGCTATTACCAAGCTCGCACTTGTTGAACAGAGCCAGTTGCAGACAACCGCCGCCCTCGAGCGCGCATTCAATGCGATCGAGCGTGTGGAGATGCGGCTTGAGAAGCTCGAAGAATCCAGCGTCAAGAATAGCGAGTCATCAAAGTGGGTGGATCGTGCAGCGGGTGCGGTAATCACTGCACTGGCCGCGGCCGCACTCAAAGCGATTGGGGTGCTTTGATGGAGACGCTGCTTGGTGGTCTATTCGGCGGCGTGTTGCGTCTCGCACCGGAGGCGCTGAAGTTCTTTGACCGCAAGAATGACCGCAAGCACGAGCTCGCGATGGTCGAGGCCGAGATGCGGTTTGCTCAGGTGAAGGGCGAGATCGCGATGCGCCAGACTGAAGCGCAGATGACGATGGCCGAGGTCGAAGCAATCGGCGAAGCGTTCAAGGAACAGAGCGCGACCGCACAGGCTGCAGGCAAGGTGGTGGCGGCGATCTCCGCGCTGGTGCGACCGTTTGTGACGTATCTCTTTGTGATCGCCTACGCAATGGTCAAGATCGCGGCATTTATGATCGCACTCGAGCAGGGCGGCAACTGGAAGGAAGTCCTGCTCTCGATGTGGTCGGCTGACGATATGGCCGTGCTCAATATGATTCTCAGTTTCTGGTTTGTCGGGCGCGTTTATGAGCGCACTCGATGAGGCAATAGCGCAGGCCGCTACCCTCTGCAGGCACTTTGAAGGATTTAGATCTCGACCTTATATCTGCCCTGCAGGCTATCCAACGATCGGCTACGGCACCGTCTATAAACCAGACGGGTCAAAGGTAACGATGGAGCATCCTCCGATTACGAAGTCAGAGGCAGATGATTGGCTGGTGCAGGAGCTGCGCCACAACTACGCGGTCGGTGTGCTGAAGGCGTCGCCAGCTTTGGTGACGAGTCCTGGCGCGCTCGCGGCGATGATTGATTTTGCATACAACCTCGGAGTCGGTCGCTATCGCGGCAGCACTCTGCGACGAAAGATCAACGATGGAGATTGGGTTGGGGCCAAGGACGAGCTCGGCAAATGGGTACGGGGCGGCGGCAAGGTATTGCCTGGTCTCGTACGCAGGAGAGCGGCAGAAGCTGCAATTTTCTAATGACCAAAAAGATGGTGGTTGTGCAGATTGAGGACAGCAAGTGGTATCGCGTTAAAGGTTATACGCATACTGAATGCTGCGATTGTGCGCTGGTACACCGCGAGGAAATTCGACTTGTTGATGGGCATCTCGAATGGCGAGCCATGAGAGACGACAAGGAAACAGCGAGACGTCGAAAAGAACTTGGGATCACCATCAAGAGGGATTGATATGCCTGCGCCAGTGTGTACTGACGAGGAATTCATAGGTTTGTGGAATCGGTTGCGTAGCGCGGCCGAGCTCTCAAGGATCTTGCAGATCTCTACGAGGTCGGTGATGGCGCGTCGGCGCAGGCTTGAGACGACTCACGGCATTGCGCTTAACTCCAGCGTATTTGCAGAAAGCGTTTCGCCTGCCGATCAGAATGCGGCAAGGATGACGAAACTTGCCGAGATCCGACAGGCGAAGTACCACAAGGACATGCAGAGGACGCTGACCGATGGTGTCATTCTGGTGGCATCGGACTGCCACTACTGGCCGGGTGTGGTGACGGTCGCACATCAAGCATTCTGTGCGCTCGCGAAGAAGCTGAAGCCTGCGATGGTTATCTTGAACGGCGACATCCTCGATGGTGCTCGAATCAGTCGTCACGCCCGCATCATGTGGGAGAAGCAGCCAGATCTGAAGGATGAGATCCACGCGGTGCAGGACAGATGCGCCGAGATCGAGCGCGCTGCAGCCGGTGCCGTCTTTGTGCGAACGATCGGCAACCACGATGCGCGGTTTGAGAATTACCTGTCTAGTCGGGTCAGTGAGTTTGAGGAGATGACGGGCATGACATTGCTCGACTATCTCCCGAGGTGGGAGGCTGGCTGGGCGTTACATATCAACGCCAGTACTGATGGATGGACGACAATACGTCACAGGCCAGTGAGCGGCGGCATCCATTCGGCCTATAACTCGACACTAAGATCTGGGGTGCATTACGTCCACGGACATCTGCATAAGCTACAGGTGACGCCGTGGGCTGATTACCGCGGTCGCAGGTTTGGTGTGGATACAGGGACGATGGCTGATCCCTACGGCCCGCAATTCAACTACACCGAGGCTGGCCCGGTGAACTGGGCGTCTGGGTTTGCGGTGCTGACGTTCAACGAAGGCAAACTTCGCGAGCCCGAACTCTGCGTAGTGCAGAACGGGCAGGCATGGTTCAGAGGAGAGAAAGTATGATTTCCTTACTTTGGATGCTGATAGTGGTTCAGATCGCTGATGCGATTACGACGGTCAAGATCCTCGAGCGTGGCGGGAAAGAATTGAATCCTGTGATGGCATGGGTCTTTGAGAAGATGGGTGTGATCGAGGGATTGTTTGTCGTCAAGACTGTGGTCTGCAGCGCGTTCTACATCTGGATGGAGTCGATCCCGGCGTGGGGATTCTTGGCAATCATCGGACTCACAGGCGCTGTGGTCTATCACAACATCCTGCAGCTGCAAAAATGAATGAGTGGCAGGCACCTGAGAAGTGCCGAACCTGCGTATGGTTTTGCCCGTGGAATGGGCAGGGCTATGGGTGCGCCCATGACACCGTGCATGGATTGCTCGGCGGCGTGGTGCGGTGCGAGGGCAAGTTTTACAAACAATGGGAACCGTGGGTCATGCCCAAGGTAGAGGAGATTCCATGAGTGTGACGGCGATGATGCGCGCTCGGGTGCGGCAAGTGTTACATCGAACCCGCGGCTATAAGCGGCTGTTCATGGCTCCCGGCACCAATGACCTGTCCGAGGATGGCCGGATCGTACTCGCGCACCTGAAGCGATTTGCGAAGCACGGAAAGCCTCCGATTGCGCCAGGTGCGTCTGGGGATTTGTTTCAACTTGGCCGGATGGTTGGCCGGCAGGAAACGGTGCAGATGATTGTTGAGGCGCTGCACCTTGATGAAAAAGCCTTGACCAATTTACAAGAGGACTACAGAGATGAGTGACGATCAAGGGTCTGCACCAGCAGGCAACCCGGCCCCTGCGGCTCCCGCATGGTACGCGCCGGAAGGGCTCGATCAGAACACCGCTGGCCAGCTCGGCGAACTGGTCAAGGCGAAAGGATGGAAGGGGCCAGCTGACGCGCTGCTCTCCTACCAAAACCTCGAAAAGGTATTCGGCGCCGACAAGGCGGGTAGGACGATTCTCGCGCCCAAGTCTGATGACGATGCGGACGGCTGGAATGCCGTCTACAACCGTCTGGGACGGCCTGAGAGCGCCGACAAGTACGAGCTGCCTGTGCCGGATGGGGACGATGGTTCATTCGCCCAGTCGGTTGCTCCGGTGCTGCACGAGCTTGGTTTGACCGCAAAGCAGGCGAAGGGTCTTGCCGAGTGGTGGAATCAGGCATCTGCGAGCCGGATCGAGATGGAGTCTGAGAGTTTCGCCACGCAGTCTGAGACTGAGTACAAGGCGCTGCAGGGCGAGTGGGGCGCAGCTGCCGCACAGAATGAGGAGCTTGCCAAGCGGGCGGTGCTGAAGTTCAGCAAGGAGGCTGGGATCGACGATCAGTCTTTCGAGGCGATGGAGCGGGCGATCGGTACCGCGAAGCTGATGAAACTCTTTCACGCGATCGGCTCGCAGTTTGCGGAGGGTACGTTTGTCTCAAGTGACACGCCGACCGGCGGCGCGATGACACCACAGGCTGCGAAGAACAAGATCGCTGGCATGTTTGCAGATCAGGAGTTCATGGGTCGATACATGAACAACGACGAACGTGTACGGGCAGGTGCGATCGAGGAGATGATGAAACTGCAGCGCATGGCAAACCCGGAGCTATTTACATCGGAGTGACAAAGCCATACCATCCGAGTGTGATTCTCCTATCGACCAGCTGAATTGCCGGGAGGCTTCCCTCCCGGCCTTTTAGGAGACAGGGCAAGTCGCGAGACCCCGCTGACAACCGGAAAGACGGTCGCTTGGTCAGAGTGTTATCTGGCAAGGATTACGGCCCCGCAAGGACAAGCCATCCGAGAACAGTATCTAACTTTGTTTTTGGAGGGCTATCATGGCCGATAATATTGCAAGCGTTTATGCCGTACAGTACGGCACGAACATCTCGCTGCTCTTGCAGCAGAAGGGCTCCAAGCTGCGCTCTGCGGTGCAGACTGGTTCATACAAGGGCAAACAGTCGGAAGTCGTCACGCAGTACGGTGCCACCTCGGCCCGTGCGGTTTCGACCCGCTACAGCCCGATCGTCCCGGTCAACACCCCGAACAATCGTCGGTGGGTGTTCCCCGAGGACTACGACTGGGCCGACCTGATCGACAACTTCGACAAGCTCCGTCTCCTCGCTGACCCGCAGTCTGCCTACTCGCAGAACGGTCTCTACGCGATGGGCCGCGCGATTGACGATGTGATCATCTCGGGCATCTACGGCACCAACAAGACGGGCGAGGCTGGCGGTACGAGCACGATATTCGACGCCACCAACCAGCAGGTCGCTGTGACCTACGCTGCCTCGGGCAACGTGGGCCTCACGGTCGACAAGCTGCGTGAAGCGCGCCGCATCCTGATGGAGAACGAAGTCGATCTCGATGCCGAGCCGGTGTACTGCGCCATCTCTGCTGAGCAGCACGACGACCTTCTCGGTCAGATTCAGGTCACGAGCGAGGACTACAGCCCCGGTATGCCGGTGTTGCAGGACGGCAAAGTGACCCGATTCCTCGGCATCAACTTCATCCACACCGAGCGTCTTCCGACGTCCTCGAACCACCGTCGTTGCCCCGTGTGGGTGCCGTCGGGCGTTCACCTCGGCATGTGGAACGACATCATGTCCAACGTGACACAGCGTCGCGATCTTTCTTCTCATCCGTATCAGGTTTATCTGATGGGTACCTTCGGTGCCACGCGCACTGAGGAGAAGAAGGTGGTCGACATCCTGTGTGCGGAATAAGGGAGTAAACGAAAATGGCAGTTGAAGCAGTAAAATCTACCCTTATCACCAACGCAGACGCGACTCCGGTCGTGCTCAATAACCCCCGTGTAGACGGTAGTTTTGAGCGCATCGAGGTTGCGACGGTTGCCGTTACCAACGCGGATTCGGTGGCCTCAACCTACCGGATGTTCCGTGTGCCGTCGAATGCGGTGATGACGGATCTTCGCATCTACTCGCCGGACATCGGCACCACGACGATCACCGACATTGGCCTGTATCGCACGGCCAAGGACGGTGGCGCTGTGGTCGATGCCGACTTCTTCGCCTCGGCCCTGTCCCTCAAGGACGGTGCGCTGAACGGCGTGGATGTTCTGCACGAGGCTGCGGTGTTCACGATCGCCAATTCCGGCAAAGAGCTGTGGGACGCCCTCACGCTCACCAGCGACCCGTCGGTGTTCTACGATGTGACGATGACCCTCACCGGCGCGGCTGACGCGACCGGCACGGTCAAGCTCATCGGTCGTTACACGGCGTAATGAATCGGGGCGGGCCTGTAACAGGGCTCGCCCTTTTCTGATGGAGAGCCAACATGGCAGACCGTTTCTACGGAATTGACCGCGGCGAGCAGGGTGTGCGTAACGTGACGGAAGGCGCGGCCTCTACGGCTACGACCGACGTTGAAGTGCGCGTTGACCTGATCGGCATGAGCAAAATGGAAGTCTTGCTTGCCCTTGACACGATCAAGGAAGCGATCATTCAGGATACTTGGCCGCCGGCTTAATAGCTGCGGGAGACGCCCGTGGCTGCAAGTGATGTCGCAATCGCTAACCTCGCGCTCACCAAACTGGGTGACTTGAGGATCACTAGTCTCTCGGATAACACCAAACCAGCCCGAGAGGTTTCCGCTGTCTATTCGATGCTGCGCGACAAGTTGCAGCGCACCTATAACTGGCGCTTTTGTGTGAAAAGGGCGGTTCTGGCAGCAGAGGTCGATACCCCCGTATTCGACTACAGCTACCAATATCCCGTACCGTCCGACTGTCTGCGTATCCTGCAGATCAATGCTTACTATCCAGCGCCAGACCTTTCTGACCTGATCAGCAGCGGTGGGCAAGAATATGTGCTCGAGGGCGGCAAGATCCTGACCCGCAGCTCTGGCTCGCTGAACCTGCGATATCTCGCCCGCATTACAGACCCCACCAAGTTTGATACTGCATTCGATGAAGCGTTCGCGGCATCGATTGCCTACAACGTGTCCGAGGCGCTCACCCAGTCCGACAGCAAAAAGAATGCTGCACTGCGTGACTACAAGATGGCGCTGATGGAAGCGATTCGAGCAAACGCTATTGAGAATCCACCGGAGAGCATTGCCGACACGACCTGGCTGACAGTGAGGCTCTAATGCCAAACGCTAATCCGGCTGTCGTCAATTTCAACGGTGGCGAAGTTGGTGCCATGATGAGTGGCCGCACCGACTTTGAGAAATATGCATCGAGTGCATTTCGTATGCGGCGGTTTATCCCGACCGCGCAGGGGCCAGCGAAGCGATGCCCCGGCACCCAGTATGTCTTGCAGACTCTGTATCCAGATAAAAAGGTTTGGCTGCAGCGGTTTGAGTTTGCATTCGATCAGGCATACGTCATCGAATTTGGCGACCAGTACTGCCGCTTCTATACCGACCGCGGCGTTGTGCTCGAGACTGGCCTTGATGTTTCAAACATCACAAACGCAAGCCCCGGCGTTCTAACTTACGTTGGAGCAGACCCCGCCAACGGCGACTGGATGTATGTCAAAGACGTCGCCGGTATGTCAGAGGTCAATGGCCGATACGTCAAGGTGACAAACCTCAACACGGGCGCAAAGACGTTTGAGCTTTACGACATCGATGACGGATTGATCGACACGACCTCATACGGGACATACACCGGGAACGGGGATATCCAACGTGTATACACGCTCGCATCTCCCTACGCGGTCGAGGATTTATTTACCCCTGAAGGCACGAGCGCGCTCTCGATCACGCAGTCGGGTGATGTGCTTTATATCGGCTGCGAGGGTTATGCGCCGCGCACATTGACCCGTAGCGGAAACACGAGCTGGGCCTTTGCCGAGTACGCACCGACCGATGGCCCATTCCAGCGCGAACCCGACACTAAAGTCGATTTCACGCTATCTGGGACGACGGGATCTGTGACCGTTACCGCAAGCTCTCCGATCTTTGCGGACGGTGTGGGACTTCTCCTGCGGTTGCAGCCGATCAATATCACGACAACGCAGTGGGAAACCGGCAAGTCGATCACGGCGACCAACATACGCAAGTCGAGCGGCAAGTTTTACGAGGCGGTCAACTCGACAACCACGGGTGCTGTGAGACCGATTCACGAGGAAGGCCAAGACTACGACGGCAATGCCGGCGTACTTTGGAAGTTTCTGCATCCCGGCTATGTGGTGCTGAAGATCACTGCGGTGACGAGCACGACGGTGGTAACGGCAGATGTGATTGGCCCCGGCGTGGCACCTTCTGAGCTCTTGTCTGCAACGACCTGCGTGTACCGGGTGGGCGCGTGGGGAACGAGCATGGGCGCGGCCTATCCGTACAAGGTTTGCTTTTGGCGCGATCGCCTGTTCTGGGCTGGCGGGCAGAATGTCTATGGTTCAGTCGCTGGTGACTATGCCTCCCATGCACCGGACACGATGGGCGAGATCCTTGCGGACAACGCGCTTAACCTCACGCTCGCGGTCGGCAATGTCGACAAGGTGCGCTGGCTGCGACCGGGTAATGCACTGATCGCGGGTACCGCGGGCGCTGAGATTGCAATCCGTGAAAACGTCACGACCGCACCGCTCGGCCCTGAGAATGTGAAGTTTGACCTACAGTCGGCAGAGGGCTCGATGGAGCTTGAGCCGGTGTTGGTCGAGGATGCGGTGCTGTTTGCTCGAGTGGGCGGGCGCCGCATCATGGAGTTGCGGTTCGACATCCAAGCTGATGCGTGGGTGCCGCGAGACATGTCTGTGCTTTATCCCGAGATCACCCGATCCGGCATCATTGACATGGAGTACCAGAAGGAGCCGGACGACATCATCTGGTGTGTGCTTGGCGACGGTCGACTGATTGGCTTGACCTACGATCGCGAGCAAAACATTTATGGCTGGCACCAGCACCCGATCGGCGGCACAAATGCCAAGGTCGAGGCGGTGCAGACAATCGCTGGCCCTGACGGCGATGTGGATGATGTTTGGGTGGTGGTGTCGCGCACGATTCAGGGCGACATTGCCTATGAGCTTGCGACCGAGGCGGGCGATGAGATCCTGACCGAGGGCGACGATCAGTTAGTTACCGAGGCTGACGTTGATCTGACTCGCCGATCTGTGGAGTATTTTGCGCCGTCGCTTGAGGACGGCGACGATATTCAGGGCGCGGTGTATCTTGATTCGGCGCTGGAATTTAACCCGATAATCGCTGCCAATCTTTTCCTTGGCACAGGCTACGACGTAGTTGGCTCGCTCAACGTAACAGCGACGGTCACATCGTCAAATGAAATTGTGACCGAAGCGGAGGAATTTTTGCTGACTGAGGCGGGCGATTACCTTGTCGTCAACGATCCGGTGTTTGAGGCGACCGACGTTGGCCGTGAAATCGTGCAGCGATACTACGATGAGGAGAACGGTCTCTGGCGCAGCTCGCGGGCATTGATCACAAGTTTCATCTCGCAGGACGAGGTGTTGGTCAGAATCATTGCTGCGTTTGAAGATAACGATGTCCCGCTAAATACCTGGCGCATGACGGCGACCACGCTCCGAGGCATGTATCACCTCGAGGGCGAGACAGTTTCTGCGCTCGCAGACGGTGCCGAGGTGACGGGCCTTGTGGTGACGGACGGCGCTGTGACGCTGACGACACCGGCCTCGCGTGTGGTGGTGGGATTGCCGTATACGTCAACGCTGGCCACGCAGAGGATCGAGGCAGGCGCATCCATAGGCACGGCGCAGTCCAAGACCAAACGCGTCCATAAGCTCGCCCTGCGGCTCTATAACAGCCTCGGCGGCAAGATCGGGCCGAGTGCGACGAATCTGGATCAGATTGTGTATCGGACGGGCAATGACTTTATGGACGAAGTGCCGCCGACACTGACCGGGGACACCGATGTGCTTGCGTTCCCGGGCGGGTACGAGACAGACGGACGGATATGGGTGGTCGCGGATCAGCCGCTGCCGCTCACGGTGGTGGCGCTGTACCCAGAGCTGGAGACGGCCGGATGATCGAGGTCGTGAAGTTCCGGCCGGCGCACCTTGATGAACTAAGGTTGCAGCCGTCGCAGGAATATCTCGCAGCCTTTGTCGGACGACCGGGATACGGACAGGAGCTGGTCGAGGCGGGGCCGTGTTACACGGCGCGCAGGGATGGAAAGATCATCTGCTGCGCGGGTGTGGTGGAGTTGTGGAAGGGCAGGGCGTCGGCGTGGGCGCTGCTCTCGTGGGATGCGGGGCAGAACATGAGGCCGCTGCATCGAGAGGTGCAGAGGTTTCTCGACCGCTGCGACATTCGGCGTGTTGAGGCGTATGTGTATCCCGGCTTTGAGCCCGGTCACAGATGGGCGAGAATGCTAGGGTTTGAACGGGAAGGATTTATGAGAGCGTTTCACCTAGACGGTAGCGATATGGTGATGTACGCGAGGATTCAGTAATGGCACAGGCAATACCATTTATCGCAGCGGCAGCATCGGCTACGTCATCCTTGATGGCGACTGGTCAGCAGCGTCAAGTTGGTGCGGCACAGGCGAAAGCACTTGAGGTTCAGGCTGGCGTAAAAAGAACCGAAACAGGACTTGCTGAGGAAGCACTTGGCCGTGAACAGCGTCGCCAGTTTGGCGAGTTGCGGGCGGCAGGCGCGCAGGCTGGGCTTACTGAATCGGTGACGTTTGGCGATGTGTACAAGCAGGCTGCGACCGCGGCAGAGCTTGATCGTTTGATGACGGCATATCAGGGTGAGACAGAGGCGCAAAGTTTGCTGACTGAAGCGCGCATTACTCGAGCTGCGCGGCCGTCATGGGCGCAAGGAATCTTGCAAGCCGGATCTGCTGGTCTTCAAGGTTACAGGGCTGGCAAAGGGTGACGTATGGCTAAGCTCGAGTTCTACAGACAGCAAGTCGTTCCGCGAATCGCCACACCTAGCACTCGCGGGCTTGAAGCTGTGGGCGCTCAAGCTGTGCAGACTGCAGAGGCGGTTGCTCGAGGGGCGGCTGCTATTGGTCAGCTCACTTCCGATCTGGATGAGCTGCGTGTTGAGGATGCGTACAACCAGTTGCGTACACGCCAGACCGATTTGATGATGAATCCAGAAACCGGATTCTCTAGCAAGAAGGCTGCTGATGCGGTCGATCCTAATTTCATGTCGAAGTACTCAGGTGATTTTGACAAAGCGATTGAAGATGTTGCCTCTACACTTCCAAGTGAGCGGCAAAAAGAGAAGTTCCGTCGCCGCGCTGGAATGGCGAAAGCGGAGTATGACGACTCGCTGATGCGACACGTTTTGCGAGAAACTGATCAATATCGCGACAACGTATATAAGGGAGCGGTTGCGACCGAGACCAATACGGCTGCGCTTAACTGGCGAGATCAGAATAAGGTTAACGATTCTATTGCTCGCATTGCATCGAATACTGCGATGTGGGCAGACCGTAACGGTATCACCGGCGATGCATTGATGGCGGCGCAGATAAACAATCTTGCGGCGATCCACTCGGCGGTGGTGAATGCGGCGCTCGATAACGGCGATGTCGAATATGCGGCTCAGTATGTTGATCGCAATCGCAATGCGATTCGTGCCGACATATTGGTTGATCTTGAAGGCAAGGTCACAAAGGAAACCGATGTTCGTGTGGCAGCTCGCATTGCCGATGATGTGATTGCGTCATTCAAGGGTCGGATTCCGAGTGAGACCGAGGTGCGGCAGGCAGTGCGTGACATGGCTGGTGATAATGCTGCCGTCCGCAATGATGCGACCAACGAAGCACTCGCGCAGTTGGGATCAATGCAGCGTGACAAGCGGCAACGAGAGGATGATGTCCTTGCATCTGCCTATCGTCAGCTTGAGGCGAACGGTGGCAACTACAATGCGTTGCCTTCATCTCTGCGCTCTGCGATACCGGGAGACAAGATCGGCACGGTGCGAAGTTTTGCTGACAGTCTCCGTGGTGGCAAGAAGGTAGAGACTGACTGGGATACCTATTACAAACTGCGGACAGATCCGAAAGTACTTGCACAGACTAACTTAATTGCATTGAAGCCTGTACTTGATGAACCAGAGTTTCGCGAATTGACCGCATTGCAGGCCAAGGCAAATGAGCAGCCAGATGTCGCGCAAACAGAACTCCAAACAACCAAGCAACGCATGGATATGCGTCTTGCTGAGATGGGCATCAATCCAAATCCAAAGCCGGGGATGCTTGCCGCTAAACGAGTAGCCAAGGCATGGTCGACTCTTGATGCCAATGTGGTGACAAGAGAACAGGCGCTTGGCCGAAAGCTGACACCAGAGGAACGTAACGGCGAGATCGATCGATTGTTTGCCAGTGCAGAAGTGCGTGGCAGTTTGTTTGGCACTAATGCGGTTGCGTTGTTTGAGTTGGAACCGGGCCAAGAGATTGTGACCATCGAAATCCCTGATTACGATCGCCGCCAGATTGAGAGGGCATTGCGCGCACAAGGCAAGCAAGTGACCGAGGATGAAGTGCAGAGAATATTCAAGGTCGCACAGGGACTGATTAAGTGACCGACTATCGGAAGATTGTCGAGGATGAAAATCCTTACCTTGATATTTTGCGTCAAGAGCAAAAGCAGCAGCTCCGCAATTCAATGTACGGTGCCGCGCAGACTGAGCCAGATGTCGAGGCTGAGTTGCAGCGTCTCGCGCAGCGGGCCAACGTACCTGTCGAAACTATCCGAGCAGATCGCAAAGAGATTGAGCGGCAGGCCGTCATTGGCGGCATCGATTACGACAACGTCATCAAGAATAGTCCGGTCACAGCTAACTTTCTTTCGGCACAGGCTCCGGTCGCTCGCGATGATGTCGGCGTCCTTGAGCGGGTAGAAAAAACTTTTACCGCTGGCGCGCAAGGCTGGAAGCAGGGATCGATTCAGGATCAGGTCAGTCCCTATAACTGGAAGGCGCTGACTGGAATCATTACGACCAACGAACAGACCGAACGCCAGCGACTGCTCGGCGAGATGAATGCGCTCTCGAATACTGCCGAGCGTGACGATAATCCGTTTGCGTGGTTTCTTGGGCAGACCGGATACACCGGACGGCAGTTGGTCAGTTCGGTGCGTGAAGGTGGCAAAGGTGCAATCGTTGGCGGTGCTGGCGCTGCGACAGTGGCTGCGACCGTGGGTATGGTACTTGCTCCGGTACTTCCCGAGGAGATGGTCACAGTTCCTGGCGCTTTCTTCTTTGGCGCTCGCGCTGGCTATATCACGGCGACGACGGTTTACAACTACAAAGAAGAAGCCGGGTTTGCGTTTGCTGAATACGAGAACATTCGGGATACCTCGGGCCAGCCTCTTGATCCTGCGGTTGCTCGAGGTGCTGCAGCTGCAGCGGGCCTGCTGAATGCGGGGCTTGAGACGGTCGGCGATCTTGCACTCGCAAAACTGATTCCCGGCGTCGACAAGATTTTGGGCGCTGGTTCCCGTGAGGCCATCAAGACATTGCTGGCGCGTCCTACCTTTCGCAATGCAATCGCGCAGGCTGGCAAGAAGTGGCTGCAGTCGGCGACCGTGGAAGGCGTCACCGAATCGCTGCAAGAGCTTGGCGTCATCCTCGGGCGCGAGTTGGCGCAGGGCGTAAGCGGGCAAGAGTTTGCGCCGGAGGCGGCGGGTACTGACGTCGAGCGCATCATTGAGTCTGGCGTGGCAGGGTTTGCCGGCGGCGCTGGTGTGGGGTTGCCGGGTACGGTGATCTCGACCGTGAGCAATGTGCGCGAAGTACGCAAGGCGAACCAGACTGCAGACTTCATGGAGGCGCTCGGCGACAGTGCGCGGTCATCGAAACTGCGCGAGCGGTTGCCGGAGGTGTTTCAGGATTTTGTGGCGCGGGCGCGTGAGCAGGGGCCGGTCGAGAATGTGTATATCCCGGTCGATCAGTTTACGCAGTACTGGCAGAGCCAGAACGCGGATGCCGCACAGGTCGCACAGGAAGTCGGCGCAACCAACTATGCCGAGGCGGTGGCGACCGGCACCGACGTCATCATTCCGATTGAGAACTATGCGACCCGGCTGGCACCGACCGAGCATCACTCTGCATTGACGCGGGATGTGCGTCTGTTCCAAGGCGATCTCACGATGCGTGAGGTGGAGGCGCTCGAGTCACGCAGGCAGGAGATTGAGGCCGAGATCCAGCAGCTCATGGAGACGGAAGGTCTGCCATCTGAGGCACCGACCATTGAGCAGATCAAGCAGGACGTTCTAGGGCAGCTTATGGGGCGGTTTGATCGGCAGACCGCTGACAGTTACGCCACCCTTTATTCGCGGGCTATAAACAGTTTGGCGCAGCGAGCCGGGATAGATCCGCTGCAGCTGCACGAACAGTATGGGCTGCAGGTGGTGGTTCCGCTGCCGGACATTCTGCAGAACAAGGCAGGCATTGATACCGTACTTGACCCGTTGATCGATCGGTTGCGGTCTGGTCAGGTGCCGACCGCCGGTGAGATTTTCGGCAAGTCGCTGACGCAGTTCCTGCGCGAGCGTGGTGGCTTGCAGGATCAGGGCGGTGAGTTGTCGGCGAGAGACGCCAAACTCTGGGATCGTGACAATCGGGTGCGTGGCGAGAAGCCGCTCGTGTCCAAGACTGGCATGACGTTTGATCAGGCGCGAGAGGTTGCGCTTGAGCTGGGGTATGACGTTGGCGATACCGAGGTCAGTTTCTTGGCTGCGATTGATCGCGAGTTTCGCGGCGAGCCGGTGTATCAGCCAGGTAAAGAGCGCGGAAGCCTGAAGGATATTGCCGATGCGGTTTTAAGCCTTGAGGAGTTTCTAGGCCAGCAAGGCATCGATGTACAGACGACCGACAACGCCACCATCAAGGCGCTGATCAAGAAGGCGTCCGAGGGGATGGGCGATGCGCCATCGATGGTTTTTTTACAGACTCCAGCGGCTTTGCCAGCATGGGCTAGAGAAACCGCAGAAGGCGAAAAGATTACTGATAAAGTAAAAAAAGGGGCAATCTCTATTGCGCCAAAAGCATCACTTGCTCGACGCAATTATGAAAAGTTAGATGCGATATTTGCACAGGTTTCAAACCCACTTGAGTCTGCAGAGTCATGGCGAAAGTTCATGGCATTGTTGGTTGCAGACCAGAGCGTGCTCGGTGTCCCGTATACCGCGTTGCGTTATGCTCAAGATCCGCAAGCCGTTGCTGATTACTTGAAAAACCTTAGGCCGGATCAACTTGAATCACGCCGGAGAGGATTCAAACTTGGTGCCGCAATTAGAAAGCAATACGCAGATGGCGAAGCAACTCCGATTACTACGGGGCGATTGTTATTGTGGGCAATGCTTTCTCGTAAGGCTGGAGCCTATCCGCATGAAGCCGCGTACATGGATCTTGTTAATGGCGGTGTTGATAAATGGATTGAAAAGGCCGCAAGCGGAAAGTGGACAGAAAAAGACGGTGAAGAGTACGCCAAGTGGTCGATGGATTTTATGGCTAGCAAGAAGGGCGGCATTAGCCCCGGTGCTGGCGTCACATCGAATGCAAATGATTTTGGTCGCATACTGCTAACAAAACTATCGCAAAAAGATGATGATGGTGTAACTGGGCTGACGCGCTTGCATAACTTGATTGCAAATCAAGAAACATCAACGGATGAAGTGCGGCGCGAGTTTTTTGCTCTTGGGGATTCGATTGGTATCCAGAACAAAGTCCTTTCGTTTGCGTTGTTAGTAACTGGGCGCTGGGACACGCTGGTTTTGGATCGAGTCCAATTTACGCATTTGTGGGGTGATACCTATAGAGATCGAGCTGGCCAGAGAAATATTTACGATGGCACGGAAGGTGGTCTAGCCCCTGCTGGTGAGGGGCATTTTGGTGTGGCGGTTTACGAAGCATTAGCTCGCGGCCTTTCCGAATCGGTTAAAAAAGGATATGAGTTGGCTGGCCTTAATGGTCAAGGCGATGGCTCCCTTGGGGCGTTCCATTGGGATTCGTGGTTAATCGAATCCTCACAAGCTATAGGGCATCCTACGGTGGAAGCCCTAGCCACAGATCGCCCGCGCCCAGACCTTGCTGTAAGGCAAGGCAAGTTCGATACTTATTCGTACAATTTTGAGTACCGAGCCGACGGGCAGTACCAAATACCACTTTTGGATGGCAGCGGATATCGCATCATTTCCCCTGCACAAGCAGCGGAATTTGCTGCTAGAATTAGCGATCCGAAAGAGGGCGTAGTCCCTAAAAACTTCAAAGTCTCTACGAATAAGAAAAGTCCTTGGGTAGATGCAGAAGGAGTCAACCGTGCAAGATATGATGAAATACTCAATGAATACGGTAGACAAGCTGATGCAGGAGATGTCGCTCCTGCCGGGTCTCCCGATGCAGCCAGACCCATTCAACAGCTTGCGACCGTTGAAGGACGAGAAACGCAAGAATTCTTCCAAGCCGTCACCCCAGACGACAAGCGCGGCTACATCCAGTTCGGTGCCGACCGCCGCGTAAAGATTGGCCTATTGGAGAAGGCCGATCTATCGACCTTCATCCACGAGACCGGACACTTTTATCTCGAGGTGCTGCTCGATCTTGCCGAGCGCGCCGATGCCAGTCCGCAGATCAAGGCTGATGCCGAAACCCTGATGAAGTGGTTTAAGGTCAAGTCTCGCGCAGAGATTGGCGTTAAGCAGCACGAACAGTTTGCCCGCGCTAACGAAGCCTATCTGATGGAAGGCAAGGCACCGAGCGTTGAACTGCGCTCGATCTTCCAGCGGGTGCGGGCGTGGATGACGCTGGTTTACCAGACACTCACCAATCTTAACGTCAAGATGAATGACGATGTGCGCGGTGTGTTCGACCGGATCTACGCAACCGATCAGGAGATCGAGGCTGCGCGGGCAGAGCTCGATGTGCAGTCGCTGTTCTCTACCGCTGAAGATGCCGGCATGACGCAGGCTGAGTTTGACGCCTATACGAAGGCGGCAGGCAGGGCGGTGACGGATGCGAAGGAGAAGGTACAGAACCAGCTGATGCGCGAGTACCAGCGCGAGCGCGAGAAGTGGTGGCGTGAGCGGCGCAAGGAAGTGATGGCCGAGGTTACTGCCGAGGTGGATGCGTCCGGCCCCTACCGTGCTGCTGCGATCCTGACGAAGGGTGAGATGCCGGATGGC
>Ga0172372_10004748_pt1 | contig 19200 bp, 17 predicted proteins | sample LakKiv5m_2_FD_114544 | JGI IMG/M metagenome (GOLD analysis project Ga0172372, IMG submission 114544) | Freshwater microbial communities from Kabuno Bay, South-Kivu, Congo - kab_092012_9.5m | ecosystem: Environmental > Aquatic > Freshwater > Lake | place: Democratic Republic of the Congo...
ACTTTCAGAAGGTGGTGAATTTGATTAACCACAGACCGAGAAAATCTCTTGACTATCGCACTCCTTACGAAGTATTCTTTGCTTCATCAGATACCGTTGCATTTCATCCTTGAATTGGCGAAACAAAATATTACACTAATATCAGCAGCTTGCCATTTAGATTCTATTACAACAGTATATTCAGACGACAAAGGTATTCTAAACTACTTTTTTATTAAATCACTGAATTATATTAGTGTCTTAAAATTTATTTACAAATAAAGCTTTGAGCATAGTTGTTATTAATTAATATGCTTATACGAAGTATCTAAATTTAATTTTAGATTAACTAATTTTAGATAGTTCGCTTTCCAAATAATAATTTTCAATAGCATTAGTTAATGTTAAGTATTCCTTGCAATAAATCTTGAAACAACTATATATGTAGGTAGTTCTTATCAGTTATTAAACAGGTGCAATCTTATAAGTTATTTAAAGCTGCCATAACTCAATCTTAAATAGCTAATACAGCAACCTTGAATGGTTGGTGGAAGCTCATCCTGCACTTCCACCAACCTCAAAAATTCACAAATGATTTAGAACTGCTGTATTTCCTAAATGTTTTTAAAGTATTGCAGTTTTTAACTACCCAGATTTCACAAATATTTGGCACTATAACGTTTATTCGGTCTAGTGAAGTACGGGTTGTATTCTCCGCCTTTGGAGGGGAACACAAACTTTGTACCTCGCTTGCTAGAAAAGTGCCATATCATGTCAAAACACTTTTGCCATTTAAGCTTCACTGTATTGTTGGTGCTATAGCAAGCTGCAAAAAAATAGCTTTGAACCTGCGAATAGATGCGCTCAAATCGCAATTTTGCCACTAATGAACAGTGATTCGCACTGATCACTATCAATTTGGTGGTAGTAATTTACTTGAGTAGTCTATGTATACTGTATACATAAAAAGTTGATATGGCAATATTTAGCCCAAAAAGAGTAAAAGCGACGCAAAGCATCGCTTTTACTCTTTTTGGTTGAGCATTGCAAAGCAATGCCTAAGGATTAACACTGAATTGTCGTAAAGTCTGATTCGTCGCCAAAATCTCTGATATTGGAAACAGAATAATTCGGTATGGCAACTGTATGTTTGATATTATGCAAAATTTCTTGGGCTTCAGGTGAATTTATCTGCGCTAAGGCTCTCAAAATAGCACTACGGACTGAGCGATCGCGATCTTTTAGAGATTGAGAAAGATAGAACACAGCATCATGTGTGCCAATTTCACCTAAGGCTAGTGCTGCGTCACAACGAACATAGGCATATTCATCATCTCTGAGGACTTGAGCCAGTGGTGGTACAACCTCCTCCATCCCAATCTGCCCTAAAGTGCGGGCGGCGACACTGCGGGTATGACTAGAAGGATTGCTGAGCATTTTGGCTACAGGTGAAATTGCAGGAACGCCAATGTTCTTGAGTGCTTGTACGGCTTGAGACTGGACACTAATATCATTGTCAGTGAGCAAACTCGCTAAGGAATTAGCTGATAGAGGGGATTTAATCTGACCTAGTGCCCAAGCTGCTTCCAAACGAACTGATTTACTACCATGCTCAAGGGCTTCGATTAAGGTTGTAACAGCAAGTGGTGAACAAATCTGCCCAAGGGAGTGAGCGGCATGGACTTTTACCATATCGTCACTATGTTTTAAAGCCTCAACTAGGGGTGATACCGCAGGTAAACTTGCGCGACTAAGTGCTTTGGCACTAGCTGCTTGGACTTGAATCGATGGGTGACGTAATAACTGTACTAACGCGCTGATGGCTTCCGCACTTCCAATCCAGCTTAGGGCTGCTGCGGCTTGCCAGTGAATTTGACGGCGAGGGTTTTTAGTAGCTGCAATCAAAGGGGCGATCGCTACAGGCGATCGCAAATAGCCCAAGGTGATCGCCGCTTTTTTGGATATAGCAACCTCATCACTTTCAAGACGTTCTAGCAATGCAGGTAAAACATTATCACGGCTGCGAATCAGCTTTTGTAAAGCTAAAGAAAATTGGTCAGAACGCACGGCTGCGTCGAACTCAGCTAAAATTGCTGACTCACCCCCCAAATCGGGTGCAGACATTACATAGCGATCTTCAGGAAGGGCATATCCAGGAGACACAGGAATCCGATAATCTTCTAACTTAGGTGGAGTGATTTTAGAAGTCGTAGGGATTGCGGGTAGTTGAGGATCTGGTGCGGTCATAGTGGCTGTGTCCTATTAAGGCATTGGTGCATGGCTTTAGTCCCGTTACCCATTGCAGTAAACTTGAGCTTTACTGCTACATTACATTTTACGAGAAGAGTTACCAAAATTTTTAAAATCTATAGTGCTTTATGATTACCGTAGGCTTAGATTATCTATGAAAGTCAATCTTTACATAGCTTTCATTGCCAATCCATAGTTCTAGAAATTCTGTAAAGCTTTAGATAAGCCTCTATAATTGTTAAGCTAAAAATTAAAATTAACAATCCAGCACAGGCTTTATACCAATAGCCTAACTATGAACCAACTTCTTAGCGCCTTTACTTTGTTTTTAAGCCTCCTTGTAGAAGCGATGCCATTTTTGTTGATGGGGGTTTTGCTGTCGGGAGCTTTACTAATCTTTGTAGATGAGCGGAAACTGATCGCGATCTTACCCAAAAACCCATTTCTAGGCGCATTAGCAGGTAGCTTACTAGGGTTTATGTTTCCTGTGTGCGAGTGTGGTAATGTACCTGTGGCAAGGCGGCTTATCTCGCAAGGTGCGCCAATATCTGTGGCGATCAGCTTTTTAATGGCTGCGCCAACGATTAATCCTGTAGTGGTTTGGGCGACTTGGACAGCCTTTCGTGATCAGCCTGAGATTGCAGTTTTACGAGTTGTGCTGTCATTTATGGTGGCTAACATTGTGGCAATGGTATTTAGCACTCAAAAGGATTTGCGTGCCATTTTGCAACCCAATATTGCGATCGCCTTGCCAGCCCCAAAGGTAAAAGCAGGAGCGGTACCTGTGGGAACATTCTTTTTAGGCGAAGATCGCAGTAAACCCCTAGATTTTGCAGGTTATCTATCGACCAACAATCAACAAATTATCACAAAGTCTTTGCCCGATCGCTTAAATCTTCTATTAGACAATACGCTCGCTGAAATGCGTGAATTAGGTGCGATTTTGGTGATGGGTAGTGCGATCGCTGCCGTTATCCAAGTCTGGGTTCCCCGCGATATTATTTTGGGGTTAGGGCAGGGGCCTGTTAGTTCGATTTTAGCGATGATGATTTTGGCTGCAATCGTTTCGATCTGCTCGACGGTGGATGCATTTTTTGCTCTATCCTTTGCTGCAACTTTTACAGGTGGATCATTACTTGCATTTCTCGTTTTTGGTCCAATCATTGACCTCAAGGCGATCGGCTTAATCTTAACTATTTTCAAAAAACGGGCAGTGATCTATATGTTTCTACTGACCGCCCAGCTAACATTTTTAAGTTGCCTGTTTATCAACTTTCAGATTCGTTAAAAACGCCACTCACTTCTCTGGCAATAAGAAAGCACGAAATGGCTGCGCCATTTTGTGCTTTCTTATAACAAGGGCAAAGTTGCCCTTATCACAAAGTTATTAAATCAAAGGTTGTCTGTGTCTGTGAGCGAATCTGTCCTCGAAACTATTTCCGTTGCCTCTATTCCCAATGGAGCTTTAGCCAGTCTTGATCTAACAGATTTTTCATTGAACTTGCCAGATCCTAATGATGAAGGTTTAGCTGAAGGTCAATTTTTATCTGAAGTCGATCAGGCTTGGCAAGTGTGCGATCGCTTCGATTTGCAGACCGATATTTGGCGCGGTAGAATCTTACGAACTGTACGCGATCGCGAAAAAGCGAATGGCGAAGGACGCGGCACGGGATTTCTCAAATGGCTACAAGAGCGGGAAATCAGCAAGTCTCAGGCTTACTCATGGATTCAACTGGCGAACAGTGCCGATACCTTAATGGCAGATGAACAGCTAGATGCTGATGATATCCGTCAATTTAGTAAGAGAGCTTTTGTGGAAACCGCCCAAGCTTCTACTGAAGTACAGCAATTGATTGTGGATGCGGCAAGAAATGGTGAAAAGATTACCCGTCGCGAAGTTCGGCAGCTTTCCGATGAATGGACATCCATGAGTTCCGATCATCTTCCCGATGAGTTAAAAGAAAAAATTTCTGCTCATACAATTCCCACTCGCTACGTTGCGCCCCTAGTGCGCGAAATTGATAAACTGCCTGAAGCTTATCAAACTCCACTAAAACAGGCGATCGCTGATGATTCTGATTTGGATAATATTAAACTTGTCACGGCTGATGCTCAAAGGCTAACTAAATATTTGACTAATACGAGTCAAGTCCAAGCGATCGCTAACCGTTCAGTTAATATCGATCTTGCTCTCGAAGAAGCTCTAAGATTGGGATGTCTTAAACTTGCCTCGGATTTAGTTAGCCAAGCTTCACAATTGGAACAGGCGATCGCTAAGCTCTACAGCACATGGAAGCGTGTCTCGACATCAGCCGATCAGTTATATGTGGAGGCAGGTGCAAGTACACCTAATTTACTGGATTTACTTAATTCCCTTGATTCGTTGGCTAGTCAAAACGTCGCGGTGCAGATTGGGAATGATCATTCAGGGCGCACAATTCGTTTACAAATCACTGAAGAAGATCAATAAATACGGAAATAGATCTTCTAGACTTTTTTGATCGAATCTTCAGATACAGCCTGTTGAGGCTTTAAGTAGTAGAGAGAAATTGCTGAAAGCGTTGCTTCGCAATGCTTTCAGCAATTTCTCTGGGTTTTAATTTAGGGCAAAATGCTGCAATTGTGTGAGGCTCTGCCAACGGCAGAGTCTCACTTGAAAACCACTATGTTAAAATCATCATTAATACAACCTAACTGAGTTAATCATGACTATTACGGTTAGCGCAAAGGCAAATGATCCCCAAAATAGCGTAGAAGTCAAGCCAGAAATTGAGTCTGATGTTTGGTTAAAGGCATCTTGGGATAAATTTCTAGCTCTTACTGAGGAGCCAAGCTTAGATAAAGCTCGATTTTACTACGACCAGAACTTAATTAGGATTGAAATGTCACCAGTTGGACCAATTCACGCTCATGAGAATGGAGTTGTTTATAAAGTAATTAGCATATTTGCATCGTTTGCAGATATTTGTATCTATGAGTATTTAAATTGTAGTTTCAGGAAAAATGGTGACGCTGAATTTCAGCCTGATATGGTCTTCTATCTTGGTAATGGCTTAAAAATCCCTCCAAGGAACAATGCCATAGTTGATGTGAATGATTTTGATTTACCAACTCTAGTTGTAGAAATCTCTGCAACGACTATTCAAGATGATTTGGGTTATAAGAGATTACTTTACGAGCGTTTAGGGATTCAGGAATACTGGGCGGTAAATGCTGTTACATCAGAGGTGTTTGCTTTTGCGATCGCTGAAGGTCGTAGTGGTAGAATTACGGAATCACAAGTTCTCAAAGGTCTAAATATATCTAAAGTTGAGGAAGCCTTACAGTTAAGTTATGTGCAAGATGATGGTGCAATTACAAAATGGATATTTCAGACTTTTGCCAAACCCTAATCTATGACAAATAGCGATTCTTTACAGCAAGCGCTGAAACAATATTTTGGGTACGAATCATTTCGGGCAGGTCAACGTGAGATCATCGAAGCAAGTCTAGCAGGGCGCGATACTCTCGCGATTATGCCTACGGGTGGTGGTAAATCAATTTGTTTTCAATTACCTGCATTGCTTAAAACTGGTGTAACTGTCGTCGTTTCGCCATTGATTGCACTAATGCAAGATCAAGTTGCGGCGCTTAAAGAGAATGGAATTGGTGCGACTTTTCTGAATAGTACCTTATCGGGAAGAGAAACTAATCAGCGATCGCAAGCTATTTTGAATGGAGCAACTAAATTAGTTTATGTAGCTCCCGAACGTCTATTTGCGGAACAGTTTCTCGAATTTCTAAATATTGTTAAAAACAAAATTGGAATTGCAGGATTTGCGATCGATGAGGCTCATTGCGTCTCAGAATGGGGGCATGATTTTCGACCTGAATATCGTCAACTCAGCCAAATTCGGCAAATATTTCCTGATGTACCGATGATTGGCTTGACAGCTACGGCAACCGAAAGAGTCCGAGAAGATATTAGCCAGCAACTAGAACTTAAAAATCCCTATATTCATGTTGCCAGTTTCAATCGTTCTAATCTCTATTACGAAGTTGTTCCGAAGCAGGGTAATGAGCAAACCTATGTCAATCTCTTACGTCAAATTAAACGACTACAGGGTTCAGGCATAGTTTATTGCCTCAGTCGCAAGCGCGTCGATGAAATAGCTAGCCGCCTTCAAGAAGATGGTATCGAAGCAATTCCCTATCATGCAGGACTGGGAAATAAAGAACGGGAAGAAAATCAAACACGATGGATTCGTGACGATGTACAGGTAATGGTCGCAACTGTTGCCTTTGGCATGGGAATTAATAAGCCTGATGTAAGGTTTGTGATTCATTACGATTTACCACGCAATATTGAAGGCTATTATCAAGAGTCTGGGAGGGCGGGACGTGATGGTGAGGATTCCCACTGTACTTTGTTTTTAGGCTATGGAGATCTAGAAACGATCAAGTATTTGATTGCTCAAAAAGTCGATCCGCACACAAATGAGCCATTAGAAGCGGAGCAGAGAATTGCTCAACAGCAACTGCGGCAAGTAGTTGACTACGCTGAAGGTGTCGCCTGTCGCCGTACAATTCTCCTCCGCTATTTTGGCGAACATTTTCAAGGTGATTGTGCTAACTGTGATAACTGCCTCACACCTAAGCCCATGGAAGACTGGACAGTAGAATCCCAAAAGTTCTTATCCTGTGTGGCAAGAACTAAAGAGCGATTTGGTGCAGGGCATATTATTGATGTATTGAGAGGTTCGCGCAAAGAGAAGGTATTGCAGCATGGGCATGAGAATCTCTCAACCTATGGCATTGGTAAAGATCGCAGTCTTGATGAATGGCGACAACTTTCGCGATCGCTAATTCATCAAGGTTTTTTAACTCAAACAACTGATGGTTATGGCATTCTCAAACTCAATGATCGCAGTTGGGAAGTAATGCGAAGCCAGCGAAATGTATTGTTGCCGATAGAACGCGATACTGAGCCTGCCTCTGCTTCTGATCGTGAAAGCATTAAAGAAAGAGCTGTTGATATCGATATTCTCTTTGAGAGGTTGCGATTACTACGTAAAAATCTTGCTGATGAGCAGGAAGTACCGCCCTATGTGATTTTTAGCAATGCGACGCTTAATCAAATGGCAGAGCAGCAACCCACTAATCGCAAAGATTTCGCTAAATTGTCAGGGGTTGGTGCGAAGAAGCTAGAGCAATATGCTGATGATTTCATCGCGATTATTCTCGAACACCACCTCAAATATCCGCCTGCGGAACTCAGTGAGTCAACGACTTCTAGAGTGAAGCAAGAATCAGTCACACCAAAATCAAAACTATCAAAAACGAGTACGCAGCGCGAAACCTTAGCCATGTATGAGAATGGCTTAGATATTGATGAGATAGCTCGCGATCGCGGACTTAAACTCTCAACAGTCTGGACACACCTCGTCCAATTAATTGAAGCTGGTTATGCGATTAACTGCGATCACCTTGTGCCACCAGAACGTCAAACTGTAATTTATGAGGCTTTAGATGCGATCGGTGGGGATTCCTTACGCAATCTCTTTGATCATCTGCGAGAGGAATATACCTACGACGAAATTAAGATCATTCGCGCCATTTGGCAAAATGAAAAAGAACCCTTATAGCAATAAAAAAATAAGGACGGCGCAAAGCGCCGTCCTTATTTGTCTAGGTTTTTGAAATCACAAAATGGTGTAACCATTCTGTGATTTGGTATTGCTATAGCCGTAACTCCTTGCGACCATTTTGCACAATTGTGATCATGTCAATTAGCTGGGATTCTAGATAGCCTAACACGCGATCGCTATATTCATCAGCACCATGCTGCATATCTTGGACTTCAACTGTTACCATTTGATGCAATAAATCGAGATCTTTTTGGGCTTGACGGCGCATTTGGTTGACTTCATTAAGGGTTTGCGATTTTAATTGTTCACATTCCTCTTGCAGCTCGCGACGAATTTGACTCGCTTCCTGCTCAGCTTGTCGAATTATTACTGACTCTTCTAGTAGCTGGCTAGCTCTTAGCTCAGCAGACTTAATCAAATCTTCAGCATATTGTTGGGCTTCGGCAACTAGATCTTGTTTGTATAGCAAGATCTCTTCAGCTTTAGAGATCGACTCGGGTACAGACAATCTCACGCGATCAATCTGCTGACATAGTTTTTCTTCGTCGATGACTGTGTGCCCCATCACTCGAGGACCACTTTCCAGCACCATTTCTTCAAGATGGTCTAGCTCTTTGTGTAAGCTCATGTAGTAATCGGCTCTTGGCAAAGGCGCAGGGGAGCCATTGTAATTACCATTATTAGATTTAGTACTAGCAGTTGAGTTTTCTGTCAGCATCAGATTTGTGTAGGAGAAATTTCAATGCTTTAATTTTCTAGATTGAATAGACTTGCGAAATAAGCTTAAGCGGATCAGCCTAGAATTAATTAACAAACATTGTAAATGACTTTTTGCGAAAGATGTTACGAGATGAACTTTTTTTGATGAGATGAGCTTTGCTCATCTCATCAAAAATGTTTTAAGCGGCAATTTGCGACAATACTGCACGAGTCGCGGCTAATGTCGCTTCCACATCAGCATCAGTATGGGCAAGGGAGGTAAAACCAGCCTCAAACTGAGAAGGTGCAAGATAAACACCATGCTCTAACATGCCACGATGGAATTTAGCAAACTTAGCTGTGTCGCTGGTTTTGGCATCTTCATAGTTATAAACTTGTTGACTAGTGAAAAACATCCCGAACATCGCCCCAACGATATTACCCGTGGCAGCATGTCCAGTTTCATGGGCGATCGCCAACATACCTTCAGCTAATTTCTTGGTGATCTGCTCGAGATATTCGTAAGAACCTGTCCGTCTAAGAATTTCCATTGTTTTGATCCCTGCGGTCATCGCCAAAGGATTACCCGACAATGTTCCAGCCTGATACATGGGGCCTGCTGGTGCAACCATTGACATAATATCTTTGCGACCTCCATAGGCTCCCACAGGCAAACCACCACCAATGACTTTGCCCATCGTAGTCAAGTCAGGAGTAATGCCAAATCGAGCCTGTGCTCCACCATAGGAAAGGCGGAATCCTGTCATCACTTCATCAAATACTAATAAAGCACCATTAGCTCGACAGAGATCTTGCAATCCCTGCAAGAACCCTTCCTTTGGCACAATGCACCCAGCATTACCAACTACTGGCTCAATAATTACGCCAGAGATTTGATCAGGGTTTTCCGCAAATAATGCTTTAACTGCTTCAAGATCGTTATAGGGAGCAGTCAAAGTATTGGCAGTTGTGGACTTAGGCACACCAGGGGAGTCAGGCAGTCCGAGGGTAGCTACACCCGAACCTGCCTTAACCAAGAACATATCAGCGTGACCGTGGTAGCAACCTTCAAACTTGATAATTTTGTCACGCCCTGTAAATGCCCTCATCAAGCGTAATACAGACATACAAGCTTCAGTACCAGAATTCACAAAGCGCACCATTTCTACGCTAGGTACGGCTTCGATGACCATTTCAGCGAGTTGGTTTTCCAGAACACAAGGAGCACCAAAACTTGTGCCTTTTTCGAGAGCCTTATGTAATGCTTCGATGACTTCAGGATGGGAATGCCCAACGATCGCGGGTCCCCATGAGCCGATATAGTCAATGTATTTATTGCCATCAATGTCCCACGCATAGGCTCCATTGACACGATCAAACACGATTGGCTCACCACCAACTGATCTAAAGGCTCGGACGGGAGAGCTTACACCACCAGGCATAAGATCCTTGGCTTTAGTAAAAATTTCTTGAGATGCAGTTGTTTTAAAAGTAGATAAATTCGCAGTCATTTTTTAACAAAGATTTTTTAGGGTTTGTTAGTCTCTATAGAATCAATTTAACTCAGCATCGATCCAAGCGTCACAGAAATCACATAGAAAGTTGCAGTGTTATAGCGCAATTTTTGAAGGCTTTGCAAAGCTAAGCTTTCAAAAATTGCCTTGAACTCCTAATTCAGTGCAAAGCACTAAGCATGATTTTCTACTTAATTTTTCTTAATTAAAAGCGAATGTAAATTTTTTGTTGCAATAACACTTAAAATTTTTGCATTTATGAAAAAGGATTCGATCTTTCGTATATGATGCAATTAGATAGGGGTGAATCATGTTAACGAGATTTATAAAGTTCATATTCTTCATAAACTTATAAAGGTATTCGTTGACTATAACTAAGCACCTATCAAACTTAAATAACTGAGATTTGATCGATCCAATGAGAATCCTCCTTGTAGAAGATGATGCCAATTTAGCTGACACGTTAGCTGAAGTGTTAACTGGTCAACATTGTGTTGTAGACATAGCCAGAGACGGTGAAGAAGGCTGGGAAAAATCTCAAGCTGACGACTATAACCTGATCTTGCTAGATGTCATGCTGCCAAAGCTGGATGGAATTAACTTATGTCGTCGTTTACGGGCGCATGGCAATAACATCCCTATTTTGATGGTGACTGCGCTGGATATGAGTTCTGACAAGGTTCAGGGTCTAGATGCTGGTGCTGACGATTATCTCGTCAAACCAATTGATCCACCCGAATTGATGGCTCGTATTCGTGCTTTATCACGTCGTGCTAAAATTGCAGAACCCACAGTTTTGCGTTGGGGGGAACTGCAACTCGATCCTGGAATGCATGAGGTTTCCTATGCAGGACAATCTGTGCATTTGACTCCCAAGGAGTACAACATATTAGAGTTGTTGCTCCATCATGGTCGTCAAGTCCTAAAGCGGATCACCATTGTGGAACATGTTTGGTCACTTGCTGATCCCCCTAGAGAAGATACGATCAATGCCACAATTAAGAGTCTACGGAACAAGTTAAAGGGTGCTGCTGCGCCGCACAATTTGATCGAGACGATTCATGGTGTTGGCTATCGTTTAAGTCAACTTTCATAAAGAAAAAGGAGTGCAAAGCACTCCTTTTTCTTTGTTCGTAGCAACAGCTTAGCGCCGTCACTCACCCTTTGGGCTTGTTATTCTAGATAAGCCCAAATTCTCGCAAGGCGGGTAAGAAATTATTGTTTTCGTGGTGGGATGTACTGAGCTTAATCAGGGCAAAACGTTGCAGTGGGTTGAGATTTTGCCATTGGATTAGGGCGATCGCTATGTTTAATTCCTGTGCGTGCTGCAAAACGCTGAGGGGAATCACTTTGGTTTGCATCCATGCAGGATCTTGTTCAATAGGCAAATCACTAGGATATGTGTTGAAATTTTGAAAAACTTGCGATCGCAGATGTTCTCTATATTTTTCGATTTCTTCGCTAGTAGTACAAGGCAAATCAATTAGTTCTTGGCGCTGTATGGTCGAAAAACTGAGCCAATGTTGGATTTTGAGTTTAATGCCACAGATGTCTAGCTTGTAGCGTACCTGCATAGGAATACAGCGCAAGGCAGCGACAAAATCAGCTTCAAACTGAAAAAATTGCAACATAACTAGAACCCAACTAGAGAACCCAAAAAGTAACCGCAGCACAAAGCACAGCTTTTACTTTAGACTTTTTCGGTGTCTGAGATATTTACAGTTAGCTTCATATGTCCAAGCCGCACAGAAAACTCACCTGAACTATTGGGGACTGTCAACACTTGAGCAACCTTCCCAAATTTGGAAATACGAACGCGATCGCCGATTTTTAACTGCACCTCAACTTTTTCTTCAGGCATCACAGGTAGATGACGCTTGGTTAGTTCTTCAATTCTTTGCTCGGTACGTTGTACATCCGCAACTAGTTGTTCGCCCGACTGCTCGCCTTTTTGCAATTTGCGGATGACTCGACCAACTTCCTTTTGGGCTTGAGCGATCGCCGCATTCACCTCTTTTTCTTGGCGTTCACGTAGTTCTTTCGCTTGCGATCGCATTAGCTCGGCACGATCCAAAATTTCTTTATGCAAGCGCTCTGTTTCTGCGAGCAAATGGGCAGCAGCTTCAGTTTTTTGGGTTTGATCACGGCGTTGGGCTTCTAGTTCTGCAATTACATCATTCATTTCCGCAGAGCCAATGCCCACACGCACCTGCGCTGCTTCGAGAATGTCCTGTGATAAACCTAACCGACCTGCGATCGCAAGGGCATTAGAACGCCCAGGAATACCCCATAGCAGACGATAGGTGGGCGCAAGGGATGCATCATCAAATTCTACTGAAGCATTTTCAAATTTAGGATTTTGGTATTTCAGAGCCTTGAGTTCACCAAAGTGAGTAGTGGCGATCGCTAGTCTTGTATGTTCGCTCAGATATTCCAACAAAGCCGTAGCGATCGCACTGCCCTCGGATGGATCAGTCCCTGCCCCAACTTCATCTAGTAGTACTAGAGATTGATGCGAAATTGCGTCCAAAATTCTACCAATGCGGCGAATATGCCCCGAGAAAGTGGATAGATTTTGCTGCAATGACTGCTCATCACCAATATCGGCAAGTACGAGATCAAACCAAGGCATTTCTACAGGTTCTTTAGCGGGAATAAACATTCCCGCCTTTGCCATCAGTGCCGCTAAACCAAAAGTTTTTAAAGTTGCCGTTTTGCCGCCTGTATTGGGGCCCGTAATCACAACTACGGAGATCTGCGGTGAAATCAACACATCCACAGGCACAACTTCACGACCTTCTTCGTTTTGTTGTTGCCATACCAGTAATGGGTGACGAAGCTGGCGCAAGACGATCGCCTCACTCTCCAGAAAATGTGGCGGATTCGCTCCTAGCCAATAGCCATACCTTGCTCTCGCCACAGCAAGATCGATCTTAGTCACGATAATTAGCAATCTTTGTAAATCTTCCGAGATCGCTGTAATCTTGGCACTCAGCTCTGCCAAAATAATCTCGATTTGGGCTTGCTCCATTTTTAGCAACTGTCGCAAGCGATTATTGGACTGGACGATCGAGTTTGGCTCCACAAATAGCGTCATCCCTGTGCTGGAAGTATCATGAATTACTCCAGGGACGCGATCGCGTTGGGGCGACTTTACCGATAAAACATAGCGATCACTACGTTGGGTAATAATCTGCTCCTGCAAGGAGCTAGCATTGCGCTGCATGATATTTTGCAGCTTTGTAATAATTTGATCGCGTACCGAGGTTAACTCATGGCGAATTTCCCCTAACCTCACCGAAGCACGATCTAAGACATTTCCGCCCTCATCAATACAGCGATATATTTCCTGCTCAACATCAGGATAAGTGCGCAATTCGCTGGCAAGTATCTGTAAATTTGGGCAGTAATCAGCATTGTCTAGCTGACGACGCAAGTTTCGCGCTCCTGCCAAAGTCGTCGCGATCGCCCAAAGCTCAGCAGCCGACAAAATCCCCTGTTTTTCGGCACGAAATACTGCTTCCGTAATATTTTGAATCCCATCTAAAGATAAGCCTGCACTGCGCTCTTCGAGGGCATAGGCTTCTTTAGTTTGGGTAAGCAGATCTAAGGTGTCTTCATAGCGATCGGTTATGGGTAAATGTGCCGAGGCGATCGCCCCCAGCTTTGTCGTTGTAAATGTTGATAAATGCTGACATAAACGATTCCATTCCAACAGATCCAACGTCTCAGCTTGCATGACACCTCAAAATAGCTTTTTACTCATCAAGACAAGTCAGCGGTGCTGACTTACCTTGATCTTACTTTTCTATTGTGCCAAAAAAATTAAAGAACAAGGGGCTTAAGCCCCTTGTTCATGACAAACTGCGGAATAATAATTTGGTAGCTCATACCTGACCGACTAGATACTCATCAAGCGTAAGATAATCTCCAGATGCAAAAGCTTGCTTTGAAGCAATAATAATTTCTTGCTCTTCTATAGAAAGCTCATTGTCTTCAGAAATTTTATTATCTTCATAACGATGTCAGACAAATAGAAGAAAATCCAATAAATTATCCAGCAGTATATCGGGGGGTTTTTCGATTTCTTGAATAAGCTTTTCTCTAGTAGTCGTTGTTTGGACTGTTTTTCTCTAAATCATAGCAAATACAAAAAAGGGGAACGCGATGCGTTCCCCTTTTTTAAATTACAAGCGAGAAGCTAATCTTTCAAAATCGGCTTGAGTACTTGATAGCATTATGCTACGGCTATCCTGAGCGCGATCGCCACTTAAATTCGGGACGAGGTTACGGGCTTGCAATGCCATATGTAACTGTAAATGTGCGACATAATCACTTAGATCACCTTGTACATCAACTTGCTTGAACGCTACAGATTTATTAGTCACCGCATTACCTCTCATTTAATTATGTAAATGTAAACTAAATGTAAATTTTTTTAAACTAATGTTTCTTTTTGTCTAGTTTAAGAAAAATAATTTCTATAACTTTTGATATAGAAATTATCATACAGCGGTTCTCGGTAGATCTACCTAGATACGAAGTGTAATCTTTTGACGCAATACTTAACAATACTCAAGAATTTATGGTTCAAAGCTCTGCCCCACAGCATAAATTCTTGACTGGGAAAGGATTATAGCTTGTCGAAGCTTTAAGTAGTACAGAAAAAAGCTTGAAAGCGGCGCGAAGCACCGCTTTCAAGCTTTTTTCTGGGTTTTAATTTAGCGCAAAGCGCTGTAGTAGTGCTTACAGATTAAAGAAGTTGCGAATAGAATTTAAATATAACGGCTCATTGGTAGAGGCGTTATTGTTATGACCGCCATTGGGGATCAGCACAATTTGTTTTCTAGTTGGAGTTGCCTCGTATAAGCGTTGAGACATTGCCGCAGGAATCAAATCATCCGCAGTGCCATGAATATAAAGTACAGGTACAGCAAGCGATCGCACCTTAGCGATCGAATCAAAGCGCTGATGAATCAACAAATCAATGGGGAAAACTCGATATTTAGGATCGAGTTGTGCCATATCACTCATAGATGTAAAAGACGCATCAACTATCATTCCTAAAGCGTCAGGATGCTTAATAGCAAGATCGATCGCGATCGCCCCACCTAGCGAATGCCCATAGATCATGATCTGATTTGGCTGATAGCCCTTTTGGACTAAATAATCCCAAGCTGTCTGAGCATCTTTATAAACCGATGATTCACTAGGAAATCCGCCTTCACTTCGACCATAGCCCCGATAATCAATCAGTAATACTGAGAATCCCATTCGCATCAAACGGTTGGCATGTTTAGCATTAGCACTAATATTTTTGCCCTTTCCATGCAAATACAAAATTACTTGGCGATCGCTTAAATTTACTTTTTCTTCCTGTTTGGCATTGGGCAACCACCAACCATGCATATTTTCACTCGTACCATCAGCATTTTTGACTGGAATTAAGACATCCTCATACTTGGCATTAAATTGGGCTGGGGTAGTAGTAATTTCCTTTTCTGGTGAAAACACCAGCTTTGTTTGCCCAAACCATAATCCAGCACAAACTGAACCATAAAAACTAGCGAGCACAATTCCCGCGATCACCGCAGGACGTAACCAACGCTTTGGCGGTTGCTTTCTGCTCTGATCGTGTTGCAGAGATGATTCAGTCATTGAAGTTTTAGAATCCATATTGTCAATGAAGGTATCTGTAAAATTTCAGTTTAAGACCAATTCACAGAAGCGTAGCCACACTTCTGTGAATTAAAGACCAAACCCTGTAAGGGTTTTGAGAGTACAAAATGGCGTAGCCATTTTTTACTTTGGTATGAGTCGCTAGGCATAATGGAACCTAGATTCAAGACCTGTGGTGCATGCTGCACCTGTGCCACAGGTCTTGGGTTTTATTTTGAGAAAGCACAAAAATGTATTGCAAATATGCGCCACTGCTGTAATATAGTTAAGCACTAAAAAGCAATTGCGGTCATGGTGGAATGGTAGACACGCCATCTTGAGGTGGTGGTGGCGAAAGCTGTGAGAGTTCGAGTCTCTCTGACCGCATTAAAACATATAAAAAATAAAAAAGAGAGTGCAAAGCGCTCTCTTTTTTATTTGATGTGGTCAGTATTGAGACTGTTCAAAGATTGTAGTAGCCTTGAGTCTTAGTATCTAGTCGGTTCTAAAAAATCCATGTCTCGCCAAGTTAATTGTCAAGAAGAATGCACCAATGGCTGTGTCCTTGGGGATAAATGCCCACATTTAGAACACCTAGCTAAAGCTCGTAAACTTTTAGCTGAAACATCAATTGATAAGTTGATTGAAATTTCTAATTCCCGTTTTCTGCCTCCAGATGCTCCTACCATCAAATAAAGACTCATTTTGCAAGCTTTATTTGAGCTTTTCTTTAGCAAGCTTCCAGAGATTATCTAGCTCTTCGGCAGTGAAGCTATCAATAGGGCGATCGCTTAAAGTTTCAATCATCTCTAGACGCTGAATAAATTTGCGGTTAGTAGACTGTAAAGCCTCAGATGGGTCAAGATCGTACCAACGAGCCACATTGATCAACGTAAATAATAAGTCTCCCAATTCCGCCTGTTGATTTTCCTTAGACTCATGCTCTAAAGCATGGCGCAGCTCATCTAACTCTTCATGAAACTTAGCCCATACCCCATCAGCATTGTCCCACTCAAACCCATTTGCAGCCGCCTTTTGGGAAATCTTCATTCCAGCCGTTAAAGGAGGCAGCGATCGCGCATATCGCTTGAGTTTGTAGCTCAGCTTTTGCGTATCTGCTAAATCTTCGCCCTTTTCCTCAGCTTTAATCCTTTCCCAGTTTTGATTAATTTCATCCATGCTGTCAGCTTTGACATCGCTAAATACATGGGGATGGCGACGAATTAATTTTTGGGCGATGCCTTCAGCGACTTCAGCGATTGCAAATTGATTATTTTCACTGGCAATTTGGGACTGCAAGACCACTTGCATTAATAGGTCACCTAGCTCTTCGGCGATCGCCTTACTATCACCACTTTGAATTGCATCCACCACCTCATAGGCTTCCTCAATCACATAGGGAATCAAGCTTTTAGGCGTTTGCTCCAAATCCCAAGGACATCCACCATCAGGCGATCGTAACTTCGCCACTACATCAATTAGGTGTTGTAGTGCGATCAAGTTTGCCGAAGCTGCAACGGTTGGCTCAAAAGTCATAAGATTTGTTTAATGTTAAGAAAAGTAACAAAATGCTATAATAATTGGCATAAGAAAAATTGCTTTTAACACACTATACACAGCACCTATCTTGCTGCTAGAGATCTGACCCATGAGTAATACCGCTAGTCCTGATCCTGAAATGCTCAGACAACTTCTAGAGCCATTACTAGAAGAATTCACATATTGGTTCGACCGCTCTCAAAAACTACTCTCCAGTGAACGCATTGATTTTTTGCAAGAGACTGAACAAAGACATTTGCTAGAACGAGTCGAACTTGCTCTCAAGGAAGTTGCTGTAGCAATTTCCTTGTTTCGCGTTACAGGACACCAAGTTGGCGTAGACATAGCCACAATGAAACCTTGGCATCAACTACTTATGGAGTGTCAAGCAGTTGGGATGCGCTACTATCGTAATCAAGTAATTTAAATTTTTTTATTTTGATCCTTGATTTCTCCTCTCAAACCTTAGTTCACTTAATTTACATTTTTTAGGAAAGTAGATATGGTACAGATCCTTTATATACTCGCTTTTACGATCCTCTCCATTTTTGCGATTAGTAATCTCATTCGCAGCATGATCGCGCTTTCCCAAAATGATTCTCGCAGCTTCCAGGATAATCGTAGTCGTCGAGTATCACCTCAATACGCTCATCCTGAATTATGGGATAAAGATGGCAAATATATTGATGAGCCATTAATGGTAATCAAATCGATTAATGTTGATGATGCGCGTTCAAGACTAGATGCTCTCTATAACTCGTCACCAAGTGGCGACAAATAGTAAACTTAAGTTACATTACTTTGCACTCAAACCCCAATGCGCAAATATTTTGAAATTCTTACTTTGTAAGAATTTCAAAATATTTGTGCATTGGTTTGTTTTTTCACTGAGGTATGGATGACCCATAGGCTATTAGTTTGTACGACCTGTGCCAGCAATTGGCAAAATGGCAATAAGGTAGGTATTAGTGGTGGTGAAACATTACTAAAAGCTCTCTCTCAGTTACACCAAAATTGGGAAAGGCGATCGCAGTTTGAAATTCGTGCAGTTTCTTGTATGAGTGCTTGTAGCCACGCTTGCGCTGTAGCCTTTGCCTCCGAAGGTAAATATTCCTACCTGTTTGGCGATTTACCCAGTGGTGTAGAAAATATAGCAACCACTGCATCAGCAATCTTGTCCTGTGCTGAAACATATAGCGATCGCCCTGATGGGATGCTTGCATGGAAAGAGCGTCCTGAACCACTAAAAAGTGGTGTAATTGCCCGGATACCACCTTTATAGGAAAAAAGAGCGTTAAGCGCTCTTTTTTTATGATTTTTTGAAGATCCGCCAGCGGTAGGCTTTCCAAAAAAACCGATTTTGGTGTTTCCAGAGCCTTCGGCTCTGGAAACACCAAAATCGGTTTCATAATGAGAATTGCTGCTAAAAAAGCCTTAAAATCAAGGGGTTAAAAGAAATTCTGGTAATGTAGACAGACCTCTGTACATACAAAAATAAAACTCAAATTTATAACACCCCATGCAAGGCACGCTCAGAGAAATAGACGTACATACCATTATCAACCTGATCGAGTTTGGACAGCGAACTGGTGAGTTGTTGATTGAATCTAGTAAAGGGAAATTCTGGTTTTTATTTTTTGATAACGGAGAATTGATCTACGCTACTGATACTGATGGCAACTTGACTCGTCTACACGATTATTTGCATGGATTAGGGTTAGACCATGCGCTCGATCAGTTATCTAGCTCGAAACTGGGGATTAATGTTTTAGAGTATGGACAAATTTGGGCGCTTCTAGAATCCAAAATCCTCAGTCCTGATCAGGCTAAGACAATTCTTGAAAGCACAATCCGAGAGGTACTTTTTGATGTTATAGGGCTCTATCAAGGCACATTTGTTTTTGAAATTAATGCTGCACTCACACCAAAATTAA
>Ga0172372_10004749_pt1 | contig 19198 bp, 12 predicted proteins | sample LakKiv5m_2_FD_114544 | JGI IMG/M metagenome (GOLD analysis project Ga0172372, IMG submission 114544) | Freshwater microbial communities from Kabuno Bay, South-Kivu, Congo - kab_092012_9.5m | ecosystem: Environmental > Aquatic > Freshwater > Lake | place: Democratic Republic of the Congo...
AGGGTGCGCGCGTCGGCCGCGGGCGCCGGCGCGAGGCCTTCGCGCGCGAGGCGGGCGCGGACCAGGCGGTCCACGGGGTGGGTGGCGCCGGCGACCTCCGGCAGGGCGGGGCGGACGGGCGCCTGGAAGGACCAGTGCGCGGGTTGCGGCGCGCCCTCGGCGATCCAGCGGCGGAGCAGGTCCGTCTGGGCGGGAGCGAGCGGCTTCTTGGCCTCCGGCGGCGGCATCACCTCGTCGGCGTGCGGGGACACGATGCGCTGCAGCAGCTCGCTGCGGGCGGGATCGCCGGGGACGACCGCGAGGGCGCCGCTCTTGGTGGGGCCGCGGGCCCCCTCCGCGAGGTCGAGGCGGAGACCACCCTTGCGCGAGGCGTCATCGGGCCCGTGGCAATGGAAGCAGTGGCTGGAGAGGATCGGCCGGATGTCGCGTTCGTAGTCCACCGGCGCGCCGGCGGCGGCCGCGGTGACCAACAGCGCCGCGAGGGCGGCGGCGGGCAGACGAGGACTGGAGGGGCGAGGGGACATCCGGGGCGGGACCGGAGGGAAGGCTGGCGGAGGCGCGGTGGCGAGTCGAGCGCGCGCGTGGGTTTGGGCTGGCGGCCCGCGGCGGGCGCGGCTGGGGTGCGGGGATGCGCGCGATCCGCATCCACGAGCAAGGCGGCCCGGAGAAACTGGTCCTCGACGAGCTGCCGCTCCCGGTCCCGGGCGCCGGCGAGCTGCGCCTCCGCGTCGAGGCGGCCGGACTCAACTTCATCGACACCTACAAGCGATCCGGCCTCTACGCGGTCCCCCTGCCGCACACGCTGGGTCAGGAGGCCGCGGGCGTGGTGACGGCGGTCGGGCCCGGGGTGACCGGTTTCCAGCCGGGTGACCGGGTGGCGAGCGCGGCCGTGGCGGGGGCGTGCGCGGACGAGGCCCTCGTGCCGGTGGCGCAGGTCGTGCCCGTGCCCGCGGACGTGACCGCCGCGCAGGCGGCCGCCGTGATGCTACAGGGGTTGACGGCGCATTACCTCACGACGGACACCTGGCCGCTGCGGGCCGGCGAGACGGCGCTGGTCCACGCGGCGGCGGGCGGGGTGGGGCTGCTGCTGGTGCAACTGGCGAAGCGGCGCGGCGCGCGGGTGCTCGCGACCGTGGGGGACGACGCGAAGGCGGCGCTGGCGCGGGAGGCGGGCGCGGACGCCGTGTGCGTGTACGCGCGGGAGGATTTCGCGGCGGCGGCGCGGGCGTTCACGGAGGGGCGCGGCGTTGACGTGGTGTACGACGGGGTCGGGCGGGCGACCTGGGAGGGCTCGCTCGCGAGCCTGCGCCCGCGCGGCCTGCTGGCCTCCTTCGGCAATGCGAGCGGTCCCGTGCCGCCCGTCGCGCCGCTGGTGCTGTCGCAGCGCGGTTCGCTGTTCCTCACCCGGCCGACCCTCGCGCACTACGTCGCGACCCCGGCGGAGTTGCGCGCGCGGGCGGCCGACCTGTTCGCGTGGCTGGCCGACGGGTCGCTGCGGGTGCGGATCGGCGCGACCTTCCCGCTCGCCGGCACGGCCGACGCCCACCGCGCGCTCGAGGCCCGGGCGACCACCGGCAAGGTCCTGCTCCTGCCCTGAGCGCGGGCGCGTTCAGCGCTTCGCCGCCGGCGGGCGCACGTGCCAGTTCGCGGAGGGGACGTGGGCCTGGGTGAGGAAGGCCCGCAGCTCGCGCACCACCTCGGGATGGGCGGCGGCGACGTTGCGTGCCTCCAGCTGGTCCTGCTCGAGGTCGTAGAGCTCGAACTGGTCCCGGCCCGCCTGGAGGTGGCCCTTCCAGCGGCCCCAGCGCGCGGCCTGCTGGAAGCCGCCGCCGCTGTACTGTTCCCAGTAGAGCTTGCGGGTCCGCAGTTCAGGCTGCTCGCGGCCGAGGAGGGTCGGCACCACGCTCACCCCGTCCACGCCCCCGGGCACCGGGGCGCCGCCCAGTTCGGCCAGCGTGGGCAGCACGTCGGCGAAGTACCACGGCGCGGAGCTCACGGCGCCCGCCGGCACGCGGCCGGGCCAGCGCACGATCATCGGCACCCGCAGCCCGCCCTCGTATTGCACGCCCTTCTTCCCGCGGAACGGGCCGACGCTGTCGAGCACCCCCTCGCGCCGCTCCACGCCGCCGTTGTCGGAGCAGAAGAACACGATCGTGCGGTCGTCGAGGCCCAGCTCGCGCAGCAGCGCCATCAGGCGCCCGAGGTCGCGGTCGAGGCGGGTCACCATCGCGGCGTGCACCTTGTAGTCCTGCGGCCAGTCGCGGTCGCCGTAGGTCTCGAGGCTGGGGACCACGTACTTCCCGTGCGGGAGGGTCCAGGCGAGGTAGAGGAAGAAGCGGCGGTCCCGGTGGCGGCGCACGTAGTCGAGGGTGAACTCCGCGAACAGGTCGTGGGAGTACTCCTTCGTCTGGCCGTTGAGGTTGCCCGGCAGGGTCACGCGCTCCTCGTTCCGCCAGAGGTGGTCCGTGTAGTAGGTGTGGGCGTGGGCCTGGTTCAGGTAACCGAACCACTCGTCGAAGCCCTTGCGGTTGGGGATGCCGGCGGTGCCCGGCTCGCCGAGGCCCCACTTGCCGGTGATGCCGGTGGCGTAGCCCGCCTGGCGCAGGAGCATCGCGACGGTGACGTCACCCGGTTCCAGCGGCACGCGCCGCTGCTCGCCGACGCCGCCGGTCATCCCGCTGTTGCCGCGCACGCGCGTGTGGCCGAGGTGCTGGCCGGTCATCAGCACGCTGCGCGACGGCGCGCAGACGGAGCCGCCGGCGTAGACGTCGGTGAAGCGCAGGCCCTCGCGCGCGAGCTGGTCCGCGTGCGGCGTGCGGATGTGGCGCTGGCCGTAGGCGCCGACGTCGCCCCAGCCGAGGTCGTCGGCCATCAGGAAGATGATGTTGGGCCGCGCGGCGTCCGCGGGGCCGGCGGCGGGCGCCGGCGCGGCGCGCAGGAGCGAGAGGAGCGGCAGGAGCGCGGCGAGAGCGGCCGCGAGCGGCCGGCGGGCAAGGGCGGGGCGGGGAAGCGGGGTCATCGGGGTGCCCCGAGCAAAGCCGCGCGGCCCGGGGTGCCAAGTCCCGAAGGCCCGGCCTTCAGGCATCCGGGTCGGGCGGGGCGGATCCAGGGGCGGCGGGAGGGCGCAGGAAGGCGTGCAGCTCGGCGGCGAGGCGCGGGCCGAAGCCGTCCACCTCGGCGATCGCCTCCACCGGGGCGGCGCGCAGGCGCTGGATGTCGCCGAAGGCGGCCAGCAGGGCCGCGCGCCGGACGGGGCCGAGGCCGGGAAATTCGTCCAGCACGCTCTCGCGCATGCGCTGCGAGCGGAGGTCCGCGTTGTAGGTGTTGGCGAAGCGGTGGGCCTCGTCGCGCAGGCGCTGCAGCAGGTTCAGGCCCGGGTGGTTGAGGGCCAGGTTGAGCGGCGCCCGGCCGTCGGCGAAGAGGATCGTCTCGTGGCGCTTGGCGAGGCCGATGACGGCCGGCGGCTCCAGGTCCAGCGCGACGAAGGCGCGCAGCGCGGCGCCGATCTGGCCCCGGCCGCCGTCGATCACCACGAGGTCCGGCAACGGCTTGCCCTCGGCGGCGAGGCGCCGGTAGCGGCGGCCCACCACCTCCTCCATCGCCCGGTAGTCGTCGTTGCCCACGAAGCTGCGGATCTGGAAACGGCGGTACTGGTCCTTGTCGGGCTTGCCGGCGGTGAAGCGCACCATCGCGGCGACCACGAACGTTCCCGAGATGTGCGAGATGTCGAAGCACTCCATCGCAGCGGGCGGCGCGGGCAGGGCGAGGGCCTCCCGCAGGGCCTCGAGCGCGGCCGCGCCCCCGGCGGGCCGCACGGGATCGGCCCGCTCGAAGCGGCGGGTCCGGCGCAGCGTCTCCTCGAGCGCGAAGACGATGTCCCGCAGTTCCGCCGCGCGCTCGAAGTCGCGGCGCTCCGCGGCGGCCGTCATCTCCGTCCGCAGCGACTCGACCCACTCGCGGGACTTCCCCTCGAGGAAGGCGCACGCGGCCTCGACGCGCTCACGGTAGGCCGCCGCGGTCACCACGTGTTCGCCCCCGTAGAGCTCGGCCCGAACGTCGTCGTAGAGGCGCCAGCTGCCGTCCTCCAGCCGCGCGGGGGTGCCGTCGGCGAGGAGCACGCCGAACTGGCGCCGCATCTGGGCGAGCGTGCGCCGGAGCAGGCCGCTGTGGGCGAAGGGCCCGAAGTAACGCGCGCGGTCCTCCTTGCGGAGGCGGGTGAGCCGGAAGCGCGGCAGCTCCTCGCCGAGGTCCACCCGCACGAGCAGGAAGCGCTTGTCGTCGGTGAAGTCGGTGTTGTACCGCGGGCGCCATTGCTTGATCAGGCGCCCCTCGAGCAGCAGCGCCTCGGGCTCGGAGCGGACCTCGATCACCTCGAAGTCGGCGATCAGGTCGAGCAGCGCGCGGATCTTCGGCTGCGAGGTGCGGAACGCGCGGCTGCGCTGGAAATACGAGGAGACGCGGTGCCGGAGGCTCCGGGCCTTCCCCACATAGAGGATCCTCCCCAGACGGTCCTTCATCAGGTACACGCCGGGGCGCTCCGGCAGGCGGCGCACCTTCTCCTTCAAAGTCGTCGGCTCGTGTTCAGGCATCGTTCCCCGCGCGGCCCGGACGGAACGGCCGCTGGCATTTCGGGAGAATCCGCCTACGGTCCCGGCCCGCAAGATGCAATCCTCCCCGTCCGCCGTCCCCCCCGCCCCCCGCGCCGTCGCCGCGGTGCGCTACGAATTGCTGACGCTGGGCGACGAGCTCCTCCTCGGGCTCACGGCGAACGGGCACCTCACCTTCATCGGTTCCCAGCTCGGCCGGCGCGGCGCGCTGCTCCAGCGCAACGTCACCCTCACCGACGAGGCCGACGCCATCGCGGCGCAGTTCCGGGAAAGCTGGGCGCGGGCCGACGTCGTGATCACCACCGGCGGACTCGGGCCGACCTGCGACGACCGCACCCGCGACGCCGTCGCCGCGGTCCTCGGCCGCCGGCTGGTGCACGACCCCGCGGTGGAGGCCGCCATCGAGGAGCGCTTTTCCCGGATCGGCCGGAAGATGACGCCCAACAACCTCAAGCAGGCTCAGGTCTTCGAGGGGGGCGAGGTCCTCGCCAACGCCAACGGCACCGCCCCGGGCCTCTGGGTGGAACAGGACGGCCGCGTGCTGGTGATGCTCCCCGGCCCGCCCAACGAACTGCAGCCGATGTTCCTCGGCCAGGTCGTCCCCCGCCTCGCCGCGCGCGGACTCCTCCGCGACCGCGAGGCCTACGTCCAGCTGCGCACCGCCAGCATCGGCGAGTCCGCCCTCGAGACCCGCCTCCAGCCCGTTTTCGACCGCGCCGGCCCCGGCCTCAGCGTCGCCTTCTGCGCCCACCAGGGCGCCGTCGACCTGCGCCTCAGCTCACCGGACGGCTCCCTCGACGAGGCGGCGGTCGAGGCCGTGGCGACGGAGTGCGCCGCCCTGCTCGGCGACGACGTGGTCTGCCGCGGCCACGACACGCTCGCCAAGGTCTGCGCCGACCTGCTCCGCGCCCAGGAGAAGCGCCTCGCCGTGGCCGAGACCGCCACCGGCGGCCTCCTCGCCCAGGCGTTCACCGAGTCCTGCGGCGCCTGCAAGTTCTTCGCCGGCGGCGTCGTCGCCTGCACCAACGACACGCAATCCCAGCTGCTCGACATCCCCGAGTGCCTGCTGCTCCAGCACGGCGCGGCCAGCGAGGAGGCCGCGGTCGCGATGGCCACCGGCGCCTCCGACACGCTGGGCGCGGACTACGCCCTCGCCATCACGGGCTTCGCCGGCGCGGCGGAGACCGGCCGCGGCGGTAGCCCGGTGGGCACGATCTACGTCGGCCTCCTCACGCCCGGCGGTGTCTGGGCGAAGAAGCTCAGCTATCCCGGCCCCCGCGGCACGATCAAGGTGCGCGCCGTGAACGCCGCCCTCGACTGGCTCCGGCGCGAGCTGCTGCGCGTGGCCCGCGGCGAGGTCACCCCGGTCCGCCGCGCGGCGACGATGTAGGTCGGTTTATGGCCGGGGCCGGCCTCCGTCCCGGGCCCTCGACAGACTCGGGCCTAGGCAACTCTAAGGTGCGGGGTCCAGCAGGCCGGCCAGGACGGCCACGGCTTCCTGGCGCACGGTGAGCACGGCGCGCAACTCCGCCCGCGCCCGCGCCAGCCGCGCCTCCCGCTCCCGGTGCAATGCGTGCGCGCGGGCCAGGCGCAGGCGCAGCTCCGCGTCCGGCAGCCCGTCCCGCACCGCCGACCGCAGGGACTCCTGCGCCGTCCGCTCCGTCCCCGCCGGCTTGGCCTTGTCCTTGGCCCCTGCCGCGCCGCCGGCTGCCTGCACGGCCGCGATCCGCTCGGCGATCACGGCCCATTCGGCGTCGTCCGTGACCCGCATCGCCTCCCGGAGGCGCGTCAACCCCCGGGCGGACTCCGCCCCCGCGTCGCGGCCGGGCTTGTCGCCACCATTCTGCTTCATCTCCCGCCGGTCCGCCTTGGCCTCGCGCTCGGGTTGGCCGGGCTTGGGCAGCTTCTCCTGGGCGGACGCCGCCCCGACCAGGCCGGCGAGGACGGCGGCGAACGCGTGGCAGGCGAGGGGAAAGGGCGGCGGCGAGGCGCGCATAACAGGGCAGTCCCGGCAAGACGCGGGCCGCCCGGCGGGAGTTACCGCCCGCCCCGGTCAGCGGTAAAAGTAGAAGGCCAGGACCGCCGCGAGGGCGATCCGGTACCAGGCGAACACGGCGAGCCCGTGGCGGGTCAGCCAGTTGACGAGGAAGCGCACGCAGATCGCCGCGGTGACCGCCGCGACCACGCCGCCGAGGATCACCTTGGGCCAGCCGAAGACCTCGATCATCACCGCGCCGCCGCGGAGGCTCTTGTAGATCGAGGCGGCGGTGAGCGTGACGAAGCCGAGGATGAAGCTGAACTCGGCCGCGCGCCGCGGATCGAGACCCGCGAAGTAGCCGCCCACGATGGTCATCATCGACCGGCTCGTGCCCGGCCACATCGCGAGGCACTGCAGCAGGCCCACGGTGGCGGCGCCCCGCGGCGTCAGTTCGTCCCGCCCGACCCACGTGCCCGACGCGACGCGGCGGCGGTGCCAGGCCTCGGCCACGAACATCAGCAGCGCGCCGGCGACGAGGGCGATGATCACCGCGCCGACCGAGAAGAGGTTCTCCTCAATCCATTTGCTGGCGAGGAAGCCGATCCCCGCGGCCGGGACAAAGGCGATGAGCACATTGATCAGGAGGCGCCGGCCGGCCGGATCCCGCCCGAGGAGGCCGCGCGCCATCGACATCAGGGGGCCCCAGTACAGCAACGCCACCGCCGCGATCGCCCCGAACTGGATCACCACGATGAATGTGTCCGCCGCGTTCTTCACCGTGAGCGGCTCGCCCGGCTTGCCCTCCTTCGGCTTCCGGTGCCAGCGCGGCTGGCCGTCCGGTCCGGTCAGGGGCTTGGTGTCATCGAGCCCCAGGAGGCGCGTCCCGATGATCAGATGGCCGGTCGACGAAATGGGCAGGAACTCGGTCACCCCCTCGATCACCCCCAGAATGATCGCGTCGCGGGCGCTCAACTCCGCCGCGGGCGCCCCGGGGGCGGCGGGGGCCGGATCCGCGGCGTGGACGACCGCGGCCGCGGCCAGCAGGAGGGCGAGGAGGCGCAGTTTCATGGCGGTTGGATGACGGCAAGTCGCCCTTGGGGCAATCCCATTTCGTTGGCGGGAAGGGAGTTAAGTAAAAACCGTCCCGTGCTACGTAGTTCCCGCCCCGCGTGAGCGGGATGCGACCGGTCATTCGACGCGGAAGGCGACCCCGGGCGCGGCGAGCCGGAGCGCGGCCGGCGGCTCGGTGGCGTCCACCTGCAGGACCACGGTGTTGAGCCCGGCGCGGGCCTCGGCGGTGAAGGTCGCGCCCGGGCGGACCGCGCGGCCGTTGACCCACGCGGCGGTCGCGGCGCCCTCGAGGGTAAACGTCACCGGGCCGGCGCGCGTCGTCTCGAACTGCGTGGCCGCGTACAGGCCCCGGCTGTTCTGGCGGAAGTTGAAGGCCCCCGCGAACGCGTCGGCCGGCAGCCGCCCGCTCACGAGCGAGTAGGCGGTTACCCAGTGCTCGAGCCCGAAGTCGCCCTGGACCACGCGCTCCGCGCCGAGGTGCTGGTTGGCGCTGACGATGTTGTAGATTCGCCAGAAGCGGGCGACGCCCCCGCGCGCCGCGTCGTAGTCGCCGGGTTTGCCGAGCTGGATCAGGAAGCGGAACAGATCGAGCCGCTCCTCGGGCAGGAGGCCGTCGATCAGCCCCGCGGGCATCAGCGAGCCGATGCTGGTGCGGCGGGTGATGGTGCGCGCGGGCAGGGTGACGAGCTGGTTGGCGGCGGTGCGGAGGACGACCTCCCCGCCGGCCTCGCGGACCACCATCCCGCTGTGCTCCTGGCCGTCGGCGGTCGCGAGCAGCATCGCGTGGTAGCCCTCCTTGATCTTGGCCGCGGGGTTGAGCAGCGACTCGACGACGTAATCGGCGGGCGCGCTCGCGCCGATGCTGGTGAGATCGGGGCCGAGGCGGCCGCCGGCGCCGCCGATGGCGTGGCAGGCGACGCACGCGAGCTCCGTGCGGCGGTAGAGGCGTTCACCGCGCGCGGCGTCCCCGCGGGCGAGGGCCTCCGCGGCGAGGGCGCGCAGGGCCTCCGGGGTGGCGGCGGCCTCACCGAGGGTCAGGCCGGCGGCCTGCAGCAGCACGGGCACGAGGGCCTGGTGCTGATTGCCCTCGCGGGCGGGGCGCAGGCCGGCCCGGGCGATCGCGGCGGGCGGCGGATCCTTGGGCAACTCCGCGGCGAGGCGCGCGCTCGCCCCGCGCACGACCAGCAGGCCGCGCCACAGCGTCTCCGCGGCGGCCTCGTCGGCGGGCAGGCGGAAGACCGCCGGCAGGACGGTGAGCGCGGCGTTGAGGTTCACCCCCGCGAGGGCGACGACCGCCTCGCGGCGCAACCCCGCGTCCGCGCCCTCGGTGGTGGCAAGCCGGCGCAGCTCCGGGACCGCGGGACCGCCGAGGTCGCGCAGCGCGGCGAAGGCGGCGGCGCGATCGGCGGGGGCGGCCCCGGGCCGGGCCGCGGAGGCGGCGAGGGGCGCCGCGAGCGCCTGCAGTTTCCAGGCCCCGGCGAGCGGCACGGCGGCCCGGCGGAGGGCGGGCGCGGGCGACTCCAGCAGCGCGCCGAGGGCGGCGAGATCCCCGGTCGGTCGGGCGTCGCGGACGCGGGCCGCCTGGGTCAGCGCCGCGAGGGCGCGCGCCGCGACCGGTTCCGGGAAGGCGCCGGCGAGGGTCTCGCCGAAGAGGCGCGTCAGCTCGGCGGGGCCGCCGGCGGCGCCGATCAGCTCGATCCACGGGCCGCGGCCGTCGCGCGGCAGGCCCTGGCGGGCCAGCAGGCCGGCGAGCACCTCCGCGGCGCGGGCGGGTTCGACGGCGCGGAGCCCGAACTCTAGGGCGGCCTCGCGGCCGGCCGGGTTCCAGGTCCCGTCGGCGACCCCCGCCAGCCAGGGCGTGGCGAGCTCGTTGAGGGTCAGCCAGAGCGCGTGTTCAAGGTACTGGTCCATCGGGCGCCCGAGCACGCCGAGGGCGACGTCGGCGGCGGCGAGGGTGCCTTGGCGGCCGAGGGCCCGCACGGCCTCGAGGCGCACGCGGGGGTGCGGGTCGGCCGCGAGCCGGGTGAGGGCGGGGAGGGCGCCGGCGACGGGCAGGGCGCGGACCGCGGCGGCGCGGACGCGCGGGTCCTGCGCGCCGAGGAGGCCGGTGTCATCCGGGTGCGCGGCCAGGTCGAGCGCCTGACGCAGCCAGCGGGCCTGCAGGCGGGCCGGCTCTGTCCGGGGGGCGGCACTCCACGCGGCGAGGTCGGCGGCGATGGCGGCGCCGCGGCCGAGCAGCACGCGCCGGGCCTGTTCCTGGGTGTAACCGTCGGGGCCGGCGAGGCGGTCGAGGAGCTGCGGGTTGGGCAGGCGCGTCAGGTCGACGCGGGGCAGGGCCGGACGACCCTTGTGGGCGATGCGCCAGATGCGGCCGTGCGCCTTGTCGCGGCGCGGGTCGCGGAAATCCACCTCGCCGTGCTGGATGATCGGGTTGCTCCAGTCCGCGACGTACAGCGCGCCGTCCGGTCCCATCCGCAGGTCGATCGGGCGGAACGAGGCGGCCGTCGTGCGCAGCAGGTCGGGCATCTCGCGGGTGACGTAGCCGCTGCCGAGCTCCTCGGCGCGGTAGCGCACGAGGCGGTGGGCGCGGAAGTCGGCGGTGACGAAGTCGCCCTGCCAGTCGTCCGGGAAGTGGCGGCTGCGGATGATCTCGAGCCCGCAGTACTTGGGCGTCGTGCCGGGGGTGATGCTGGCGAGCACGCGGCGCGCGGGGGCGAGGGTGCGGTAGGTGGCGCCGGGGACGGCCCAGCTGATACCGGAGTTGCCCGCGCCGTCGGTGGCGAAGGACTGGCCGAAGTCGTCGATCTGTTGGCCCCAGGTGTTCACCCAGCCGCGGTAGCGGACCTCGGTGTGCAGGTTGCGCGGGTCGAGGGCGAAGATGCCGCCAGCCCGCAGCCGAACGACGCCGTGCGGGGTCTCGGCGGTGGTGCGGGTGTAGACGGACTGCGCGAGGTTGAGGCGCCCGTCGACGCCCCAGCGCAGGGTGTGGAGGTTGTGGTGGGTGTCCTCGGTGCCGAAGCCGCTGAGCACCACGCGGCGCTCGTCTGCGCGGTCGTCGCCGTTGGTGTCGCGGAAATGGAGCAGCTCGGTGCTCTGGGCCACGTACACGCCGCCGTCACCGACCTCGAGGCCGGTGGGGATGAGCAGGCCCTCGGCGAAGACGGTGGCCTTGGTGGCGCGGCCGGCGCCGGTGGCGTCCTCGAGGATGAGGATGCGGTCGGTGGCGGCCTGGCCGGGCTCGATCTGGGGGTAGAGCTCGGAGCTGGCGACCCAGAGGCGGCCGCGGGCGTCGAAGTTCATCTGGATCGGCTTGTGGAGGAGCGGGTTTTCCGCCCAGAGGGTGACCTCAAGGCCCTCGCCGACCTCGAACTCGGGCCGGGCCTGCGGGGTGAACACGGCCGCGGCGTTGCCGATGCGGCGCGGGATCTCGGGGACGTCCGCCGGCTGCAGCGCGCGCAGGCGGGCGATGCGCTGCTCCTCGGCGGCGATGAACTCGTCGAACTGGAGCACCTCTGCGGCGTTGCGGCCCTGTTCCCGCTTCCGGAAGCCGAAGATGTACGCCATATTCGCCGGCCGCGAACGGTGGAAGAACCACTCGTTCTTGCGCAAAATCGCCTGCCGCAGGACCTCGCGGCGCGGGCTGGCGCGCCACTCGCCGGCGCCACCGAGCAGCGCCTCCTCGAGGACGACCGCCAGTTCGCGGTAGCCTTCGCCGGTCGGGTGGATGCCGTTCGCGGTGAGCCGCGGGGCCGGGCGCCGGGCCGAGAGGAGCTCGAACAGCGGCACGTGCCGCGCGCCGCGTGCCTGCGCCAGTTCCGCGACCACCGCTGCATACCGGGCGAGCGCGGCGTTGCGCGGCGCCGCGTCGGGCCACGGCGCGCCCAGCGCCTCGTGCGGGAGCGGTGAGAGCAGGACGAGGCGCACGCCTGGCGCAACCCGCGCGGCCTCGTCGAGCAGGCGGGAATAGTCCGCCCGGAAGCGGGCGAGGCCGGCCTCGCCGTCGAAGGAGCTGGCCATCCCGTAACCGACGACCAGCACGGTGGGGCGCGTTTCCTCGAGCTGGCGCAGGAGCTGGCGCCAACCCTCGTCCGCCGGCTCGTGGCCGGCCTGCAGGAGGCTCAGGCCGAAGCGGGAGTCGCCCGCCGGCGTGTCGCCGTTCCACCCGAGGTTGCGGAAGGTGAGGTTCCGGTCGGCCGCCCGCGTCGTGAGCATCAGCTCGATCCACCCGTGGTGCTGCTCGCCCTCGATCAAGCCATCGCCGAGGAAGGCGACGCGGTCGCCCTCACGCAGGGCGAAGGGCTCGGGGCTGGCCGCGGCGGCGGCGAGCGGCAGCAGGAGCAGGGACAGCAGCGGGAGGCGGAGGCGCATCGGGGGGAAAGGGGTGGCGCGAGATGACGCGCGAGGCGGAGCGGCGGCGCAAGCCCCGACGCGGACCGGATCCGGCTCAGAGCAACAGGTCGTCGACCGGGTCCGGCGCCGCGCGGCCGTGCTGGAGCCACGCCACGCCGAGACCCGCCAGTCCGTGCAGGAATCCGAGGGGCTCGAGTCCGGTCGTGTGGCTGAACCCGGGCGGGCCCGGGCGGGCGGCGGTCGCCGCGCTGAGGCGGTCCGCTGCCGCGGTCCACGCGGGTGCGCCGAGGCTCGCGCCGGCGATCCGCAGGATCCACGCGCGCCCGAGGTTGCCGCAGCAGAGGAAGTCCTGCGGTTTCAGGGGCAGCGCCGCCGTGTGCCGCAGCGCGCGGTCAAGGGCGTCGCGCCATTGAGGCGCATCGCGGTGGCCGGCGGCGGCCTGCAGGGCGCGCAGCCGGGTGAGGCCGATGCCGGGCGCGCCGTGGCACCAAGAGGCCATCCCGGGCCCCGGGGGCACGTCCGCACGAAGATCGCGCCAGTTGCCGGTCGCGGCGTCGAAGACGGTTTCCTCGTACGCGAAGCCGGCCGCCCCCGCGTCGACCAGCGTTTCGTCCCCGAGGGCGACACCGGTTTCAATCAAGGCGAGGCCGATTCCGCCGGCGCCGTGCGAGAGTCCGGCGAGGGCCCGGGGCTGTTCCGGGTTGCGCCATCCCCCTTCCGCGCCCTGACGGCCCCGCAGGAGTTCGCCGAGCCGCGCCAGCAGCGCCCGTCGCCGGGCGCAGGGGGCGGCGCGTTCCCGCCGCGCAAGTGGTCCCGCGAGACCGGCCAGACCTTGGAGAAAGTCGGGATCGGCCGCCTCCGGCAGGTCCGCGGGATTCAGCGGGGCGAGCCACGCGTCCCGCCAAACGGCCCAGTCGCCGGCGGCGTCTGCCTCGGTGGCCGCCAGCCAGTCGACGAAGCGCAGGATGCCGCCGAGGCCAGCGTAGCCCGGACCGCGGCGTGCGAGCACGGCGGTGGCGCCGGCGGCCGTCCAGGCGGCTCGGAGGGCGGCGAGGGTGTCGGCGAGAACGGCCCGGGCGGGGCCATCCTCCGGGTGTTGCCGGAGCCAGAGCGCGAGGAACGTGGCCAACCCGGGTTCGCCGTCGATCCAGCGTTCGCCCGGCACCTCCGGGAGCAGCACGTCGCCCCGCGGGAGGGGGCCCTGCCCGAGCCAGCACGGTCGGCCGGAGGCGTCGCGGGTGCGGCGCGCGAACAGCCGGTCGCGCACCGCCCGCCCCGCCGCGGCCGGGTCCGCGACCGGCGGCCACTCTGTGCCCCGCCGCGTGGCGCACAGGGCGCGAGTGACCGTTTCCTGCCAGTCGAGCCAATGGGCGTCGGCCTGCGCGAGGCGTGTCTCCGCCGCGGCCAGCCCGCGGTCGTCCGCCTCGCCGACGATCGCCGTGAAGCGGGGGATATCCTGCCGGGCGAGCGCCGCGATTTCCTCCCCGACCAATGGACCGGGCGAGCGGGTCGCGGCGAGGCGCTGGAGGACGGCCGTCCGCACCGCCGGGGAACGCAGGGCGGCCGGGGCCGTCGCCTCGGCGAGCAAGGTGGCGTAGATCCGGGTCGGACGGATGACTTGCCTCCGAACCAGCCCGCGGCACCGGCCGAGCTCGGCCGCCAAGGGCGCCTGCCGGCGGGGTTCGCGCCACGCGCGCCAAGCCTCCCGGAAGCCCGCGCAGAGGTCCTCCAAGTGCGCGACCACGGGAGGTTCGGGGAGTTGCCCGGAGGGGGCCTGCCCGCCACCGGGTCCGTACACCATCGCGTCGGTGTTGACGTGCCGCCAGGCCGGCGGCGGTACCGAGGTGGGGTCGTGGCCGAGGCCACTCACGTCTTCGGCTTCGCCGCTCCCTCGATCAATCAAGCGCACGGGCAGAAGTCCGGTGTGGAGAACGGAGGCGAGCAGCGGTTGCAATTCCGGCGCGTCGGAGGACGGTTCGCTGGGCGTGAACAGGGTCTCCAGATCGATGACGACCGGCCCGGCGGCGGTCGCGACGACGTTCTCGTGGTGGAGGTCGCTCAGGCCGGTGAGTTGGGCGAGCGCCAGCAAACGCCCGGCCTGCCGGAAATAGGCGCGTGGGTCGGCGGGTGGGGCCGGCTCAATCCACGCCATATAGCCGTGCGAATCGCCGACGGGCACCACGGCGGGCTGGGGCGGGCCCTCGGGGAAGGCGGCCGCCACCAGCGCGGACCAGCGGGCGTCGAGCCGCAGGTCCCGGGGCTTGTAGGCGAGGCGGCGCTCCCGGTCGGCCGTGGCGAAGGTGAGGCGAACGACGGTCCGGCCGCCGGCGTGCGGATCCCCCGCCCCAGGTTCGAGGCGGCGTAGGGGGTCCTGCGGGTCGAGGCCCCAGATCCGCGCGAGGACCGGGCCGTCCGCCGCGAGGCGCAGGAGTAGTTCGCGCGTGGCGTCCTGCCAGTGCCCGAGTAGGGTGGTGATCAGCGCGCGCGCGGTCGGATGGCGTTCGAGCCAAGCCTTCCAGCCGGCCGGCTCCGCGAGGGCCCGGCAGTAGGCGGCGTAGCGGCGCACGCCCGGTGGCGGGTCGGCCGGGTTGGCCGCGAGGAGGAGAAACAGGTTTTCCCCGGCGGGCCGCTCGCGGAAGCACTCCTCCTGCCAGGTGGGTCCGAGCGCCGCGCAGAGGCGCACCAGGGCGTGGGCCCGCAGGTCATCCCTCGCCGCCGGCTCAAGGCGGGCGACGGTCTTTGCGGGTAGCAAGGCGACCAGTTCCCGCCACGCGGCGGTGACGAGGGGTGCGGCGAGGTGCGCAAAGGGCGGCGGCTTTCGTCGAGGGGCCGCTTCGGGCGCCTCCCGCAGCGGCTTGAGCCGGTCTGCGAGCCAACGCTCGTCATCGATGGTCGCGGACGACGCGGGCGGGAACGCCGGCTTCAAGGCGGGTTTAGGCCGGCAGCGCGTCTAGAGCGCAGGCGCTCAGGTGACAGTCCAGCAAAGGCGGGGATAGCGGATCGAGTCGATCCCCGACCCGCCGGCGACGCCGTCGAGCTCGCCGGCTCCGAGCGGGCGGTTTTGGAACATCGCGGCATCCAGGGTGAGGCCGTGCGCGCGGGCGATGGCGATGGCGGCGTCAAGGGAGGCGGCGGCGCGGATCTGGGCGGCGAACGCGGGATCGGCCGCGAGGCGGGCTTGCAGGGCTTCGAGGGCAGCTTGGCTCATCGGTAGGGGAGGAAAATCGTGCCGGCCGGGATCGCTGACGCCGGCTTCACGGCGGGTTCAGGCCGGCGGCGCGTCCGGAACGCCGGTGCTCAAAAAGGGATCGGGCACTTCCGCGGAACCAGAGAGTCTGGGGTTCCGGCGCCAACGACGCCGTCGAGCTCTTCAGCCTCGAGGGGTCGGGTTTGGAACATTGAGGCGTCGAGGGTGAGCCCGTGGGCGCGGGCGACGGCGAGGGCGGCGTCGAGGGAAGCGGCGCCGCGGAACTGGGCGGCGAACGCGGGATCGGACGCGAGGCGGGCTTTCAGGGCATCGAGGGCGGTGTGGCTCATTGAGGGTTCAGGGGTTGAAATGGACCGGGTGGGGCGGCTCAGCGGCCGTTGTTCCAGAGGATGTGGGTGCCGCTTTTGCCGGCCACCACAATGTCCTTCCAGCCGTTGCCGTCGAGGTCGGCCACGCGGATCTGGAGGCCGGTGCCGGGCCCGCCGTCGGCCAGCATATGCTTCGAGAAGCGGCGCTCGGCGGCGTTCCACTTGTAGAGGGCCACGCAGCCGGGCTCGTTGTCGCCCGGGTCGTTGCCGCTGTGGGCGCGCACGCGGCGCCCAGTGATGAGGTCGGGCTGGCCGTCGCGGTCGAGGTCCTCCCAGACGAGGCAGTGGTTCTGCGAGATCTTGTCGTCGATGACGAAGTGGCGCCAGTTGGTGCTCCCGTCCTTGTTCGGGTCGCGCTGCTCCTCCCAGTAGAGGCCGTAATTGTGGCCGTGGCCGCGGATGATGTCCGCGCGGCCGTCGCCGGTGAGGTCGACCACGATCATCGGGGTGCTGGCGTGCGGCCAGATCCAGTCGGCGTGGCGGCGCCACGGGCCGGCGGCGAGGTTGCCGGCGGGGCGCTCGTACCAGCCGTGGCCGTAAAGGATGTCCTCGCGGCCGTCGCCGTTGATGTCGCCGAAGCCGATGCCGTGGCCGTTCACGAACGGCGCGCCGGGCTGGATCACCCAGGGGGTGAGGATGGGCTCGCCCGCCGGGCCCTTCGCGAAGCGGTACGCCATCAGCGCATTGGCGTGGCCGTAGGAGTTGACCATGTACTCGGGCAAGCCGTCGCCGTCGAGGTCGCGCAGGGCGGTCCACTCGTTCTGCATCAGCTTGGTCTCGACCAGCACGTGCTGGCGCCACGGCGCGGTGCCGGTGAGCCCGGCCGGACCGGGGTTCTCGTACCAGTACACCTTCGAGTCCATGAAGGCGCCCGTGACGATGTCCGGGTAGCCGTCGCCGTTCACGTCGTGCGCGTGCTCGCCGCAGTTGGTGACGTAGTCCTTCCCAAAGGGTTCGAGCTGGCGGAGCTTGCGCTTGGCGGTGAACGCGGGGCCCTCGTACCAGTACTCGCCGGCGCTGATGTCGGGGCGGCCGTCGCGGTTGAAGTCCGCGATGGCGCAGCCCTCGTTGTTGTCCACGTGGAGCTGCTGCACGCGGATCTTGAGCAGCGGCCCGGCGGGGCCGGCCTTCTTGGGCGCGGCGGCGGGCAGCGGCAGCGCGAGGGCGAGGAGGGTGAGCAGGGCGGGGGTGCGCATCGGGGGGGGGCGTCAGACCTTGAGATCGAGTTCCCAGCCGGACCGGTAGGTGCGGCGGAGGAGGCGGTTGGCGGCGGCGGAGTTGAGGACCCGGAGGCGGCCGGAGTCCCACTGGAGGACATCGCCGGGCTGGCGGATGGCGACGGTGCCGAGGATGACGGCCTCGGCCATTGGGCCGGAGCGGGCAAAGTCGGAGTCGGCGGGCGTGCGGTTGAGGCACGCGTCGATGAAGCCGTGGTAATGGCTGGGGCCGGTGAGGTTCGGGCGGGTGAGGTCCGCGAACTTCGGGGCGGGGTGGAGGCGCGGGCCGGAGGTGTGCGGGAGGAGCAGGGCGCCCTCGGTGCCGATCACGAGGGCGGCCTCCTCGGGGTACTTGGCGAAGCCGAGATCGCGGGCGATCGCCTGCGCCTCCGCGGGCGGGAAGAACTCGCCGTCGAACCACTCCACGGGGAAGTCCGGTCCCTCGGTGGCGGCGTTGCCGGGGAACTTCCACGTGAGGTGGTTGCCCTGCGGCCAGGTGTCGCCGCGGCGGGCGGGGGTGGTGCGCCAGGAGGCCTGCACCTCGGCGGTGACGGTGCGCGGGGCGGTGAGGCCGAGACCCTTCCAGACCGCGTCGAAAATGTGGCAGCCGATGTCGCCGGACCAGCCGGTGCCGAAGTCCTGCCACGAGCGCCAGGTGGTGCGGTGGTAGAGGCCGGGCGCGTAGGGCCGGGCGGGCGCGTTGCCGAGCCAGAGGTCCCAGGCGAGGGATTCCGGGGGCGGGACGCCCTCCGCCGGGCGCGGCCCCGCGAGGCGGTAGCGGGCGGCGGTCGAGCGGTTGGAACACAGGTAGGCGCGCCGCGCCTTGCCGATCACGCCGCTGCGGAGGAGGTGGACGGCGAGCCGGTCGCCCGGGCCCGCCGCGTGCTGCGTGCCCAGCTGGGTGGTGACGCCCGCGGCGGCCGCGGCGAGGGTGAGCGCGCGGCACTCGATCACGTCGTGTGCCATCGGCTTCTGGCAGTAGACGGAGATCCCGCGGCGGATCGCGGCGAGCGCGACCACGGCGTGCATATGGTCCGGGATCGAGACGTTGCAGGTCTCGAGGGCGTCGCCCTCCTTCGCGAACAGCTCGCGCCAGTCGGTGTAGGTGCGCGCGTCCGGGAACTTGCGCTTGGCGGCGGCCAGCAGGGTCGCGTCGGTGTCGCACAGCGCGGTGACGCGCAGGCGCGGGTGGGTGCGGAGCTGGTCGAGGTCGGTGCCGCCCATCCCGCCGGCGCCGATCGCGGCGTGGCGCAGGATGCCGTCGCGCGGCACCGGGCGGCGGCCGGTGGTGGCGCAGCCGGTGGCGAACCCGAGGGCGCCGAGGGCGGCGAGGCCGAGGAATTCCTTGCGGGGGAGGGGAGGGGACGTCGGGGGCATCAGGGGTGCGCAGACGTTTTGCCCGGCGCGCGGGCGGGGCGAGCGAAAAACCGTCACGCGAGCCCCGCGGGCGGCGGCTGGGAATGGAAATCCGGCGTGGTGGGAAACTCGCGCATCGGCGTGTGGAAGACGCGCGTCGCGCTCGCCGAGATCGGGGGCACGATCCAGTCCCAGCGCGCGGACACCGACCGCCCGGCCGCCTCCTCGCGGCCGCAGAAGCGCAGGAACTCCTCGGACGCGCTGTGGTGGTCGACGAGCGTGACCCCGGCCGCGGCGTAGGAGTGCAGCACGGCGGCGTTCAGCTCGAGGAGGGCGCGGTCCTGCCAGAGGGTGCGGGGATGGCGGCGGTCCAGGCCGAGCAGGTCGGCCACGGCTGGGAGCAGGTTGTAACGGTCGGTATCGGCCAGGTTCCGCGCGCCGATCTCGGTGCCCATATACCAGCCGTTGAACGGGGCGGCGGGGAAGTCCGTCCCGGCGGCGTGGAGGCGCATCCCGCTGACCACGGGCACGGCGTACCAGCGGAGGCCGAGCTGGGCGAAGCCGGGGATCCCCGGGTGGGCGAGCGGGACCTCGCGGACGAGGCCGGCGGGCAGCGGGTAGAGGCGCGGCTTCCCGTCGCGGCCCGAAACGATCCAAGGCAGCAGGTCGAAGGCGGTGGGTTCGCCGGGCGGGGCCCAGCCGAGGCGCCGCGCCAGACGGGTGAAGGCGGCATTGGCCGGGTCGCCGAGGATGCCGCCGCCGGGACGCGGGTGGCCCGCGTAACCGCACAGCTGGGCGTTCCAGATCCGCGGCGCGGGCCCGCCGGGACGATCCGGGGGCGCGAAGACTGTGAGGTAGGACCGCACCGTGCCGTCGCCCTGCGCCAACTCGAGGTGCTCCCGCAGGCTGGTGGCGAGCTCGTCGGGGTGCTCGAGGCCGCGGCGGTCGCGCACCTCCAGGCGCCGCCAGTGGAGGCGGCCGATGCAGCGCGCGTGGTTGCGCCAGGCGATGCGGCCGGCCCAGGTCAGCTCCGCGGCCGTGAG
>Ga0172372_10004751_pt1 | contig 19186 bp, 18 predicted proteins | sample LakKiv5m_2_FD_114544 | JGI IMG/M metagenome (GOLD analysis project Ga0172372, IMG submission 114544) | Freshwater microbial communities from Kabuno Bay, South-Kivu, Congo - kab_092012_9.5m | ecosystem: Environmental > Aquatic > Freshwater > Lake | place: Democratic Republic of the Congo...
CCAATAAAATAGGTATATCTGTTTGAGGCATACTGTCTCCTCCATGGGAGCCTTTTAGCATTTTACCAAAATGTAATGGGAGTGTATGAATTTTTGCATGAGATCCGACGGGTGGTACTCCAACTAAAATTGCTCGTCCAGTTGGGCTTATGATTTCATAGCATAATTCAATTGCTTCAATATTCCCCGTAGTATCCACAGCAATAGTTGGTGATTCTTCTCCGAATATTGGCTTCAATCTGTTTAGTGTCTCTGCTTTATTTGAAAATTGAACTACATTTGATGCACCAAGGTTAGTGGCATACTTCAATTTCTTTTCACCTACATCAACAACAGTTATTCTTTTAATCCCAAAAAGTTTTGCGATTTTAATTAAAGCTAAGCCAACTCCCCCACCCCCGAAAATCAATAATGAGTCACGAAAATTTGCCTTTGCATCTTTTTCTAGAACACCTAAAGCGGTAGTTAAAGCACAACCCAACAAAGGTAACACATTTTTGTCATGAGCACCCGGAAATACTTTGGTAACTCTGTTTTCAGAAACAACTGAATGTTTATTAAATGTTGTGACCCATCCAGAATTTAAACGTTGTCCGCGCCATTTATACTCAGCTGGCGCAGACTGAATCCCAGAACCTGGTCGCCAATGCATAACAACAAAATCGTTGGGTGAAACCGTGATCACCCCAGGACCGATTTCTACGACCCTTGCGAACCCCTCATGACCTAAGAGGTGGGGTAAAAATTTATCAGGGCCCTTAACCGCGTCAATTTCATTTATCTGAGCGCCACATATACCGCTAGTTATGACTTCTACAAGAACTTGCCCGGCACCAAGAATAGAGGGTAGTTCAATTTCATCTACAATGAGAGGGTTTTTGGAATTAACAAGTATTGCCGCGGTTGTAGTTTTTACTGAAATCATTAATCTGTTCTATTCGAAAAAAATAAATTCATAGTCACCGGTATAACCAAAACGGCCAAAAATCCACTTCCATTCATCTACATCTTTGATTGTTTCGGCAGTTAGTGCCCAACACTCCAGATTGAACATTTCAAGCTCGTTCCGAAAACTTTCAACCATAATATAGCCGCTTTTTCCTACCCTTTGAATCTCGCTTAGCGCTTTCTCTAATTCATAAATGTGCAAATTGTGCAAAGTACCTAGTGAAATAACAAGATCAAAAAAATTATCTTCAAATGGAAATTGATCTTGAGCGCGGTGTATAAAAATATTCGCACGTAAACCCGGTGGTGAATGATCAAGTCCATATTGTGAAATATCAAATCCATAAAATTCAATACCAGGCTCAATTAGTTGCATTTCATAAAGTAAAAATCCTTTTCCACAGCCCACATCAAGTACTTTACTACCAGCCTTTAACTTATAAATTTCGATCAACTTGCGAGCTACCGGCTCCCACCGTCCTGGCATGTACTTATATCCACCATAGCCGTACCTCCGGTCACCATCCCAATATTCGTAGCCATATTTCTTTGCAACAATCATTGCTTCAACTTTAGAGTCGTTCATTCGTCCTAGGTAATCTCTTTTTGTTGATTTGTGAAGACTCGTAACTATATTTAATTCTTTTTTCACATCAATAGTCTATGCTAAAAGTATTTGGTCGGCAACATATTTAATCTCACTACTTTTTAAATGCGCGTGAATCGGGATTGATAAAATTCTATGTTTCTGCTTAACTGCGTTGGGTATTTCCTCTGGAAAACTACCGAATTTATCTATAAAAGCTCTCTGTTCTGTGATCAAATTCGGATAATGAATTCTCGTATCAATACCTAGTTTTGAAAGTTTTGCCCTAACTTCATCTCTGTTTTCTATTTCGACGCTATAGGTATGATAAGTATGAAAGACTTCACTACCAACAATTGGTGTGACAACAGGTGAATCTGTAAAGGCTAAATCGTATAACCTAGCATTCTCTCTACGTTGTGCGATAACTTGATCAAGCTTATTTAATCGAATATGTAAAATTGCTGCTTGAATAGAATCAAATCTAGAAACAAAACCAAATTCCATAGAGCTATTTCTTTCAGCTTGCCCATGATTACGAAGCGCCTTAATTCGATTGGCAACTTCAGCTTTATTTGTAGCAACAAAACCACCGTCTCCACATGCATTCAAATTCTTTAAAGGATGTAGTGAAAAACATGATGCATCAGAAAACGAACCAGCCATTTTTCCTGAAAACTTAGACCCGAAGGCTTGCGCTACATCTTCAATTACCAGAAGATTATGGTACTTAGCGAGTTCCATAATTTTACTCATTTGGCAAACTTTTCCCTCTAAATGCACTGGCATTATTGCACGTGTTTTTGAAGTAATAGCTGATTCTATTTTAGTTACATCTATTAAATGATCAGCCCCGACGTCAACCATTTTTGGTACCGCTCCGACATGCTGTATAGCGGCAACTGATGCAATAAATGAATTTGGAACAGTAATTATCTCATCATTTTTCTTAATTCCTAAAGAATATAGACCAAGCATCAATGCATCAGTACCGCTATTGACTAACACCACGTGCTCTACGCCTAACTTTAATGCCAACTTAACTTCTAACTTTTCCACAATTTCATGCTCTATGTATTTGCCAGTGGAAAGAACTTCATCAATTAATAGAAGAGCCTCTCTTCGGATGTCATTCCATTGTTGGTTAAGTGAGAGATATGGGACTTTCATGCTTTTTTGTTCTGATAAAAACTTGCCACGACGTCTGCAATTTCATCTAACTGCGCTCGCTCTAAATGCTGATCACATGGAAATGAAATTGACCTACTAGCAAGCTTGTCAGTAATAGGAAACTTTAAATTTCCAGAAATTTCTTGAAGAGCTTTTTGTTTGTATATCGGCACTGGATAATGAACTTTCGCAGATATTTTCCTTGAAATACAATAATTTAGAAGCGAGTCCCGGTTATCTGCAAATACACTATATAGGTGATACACAACTCTTAAATTTTCTGGTCTTTCTGGAATCTCAATTCCAGATATTACTTTCAATCTGGAATCTAAATATTTAGCATTAGCTATACGTTTTTCTGAAATTTCAACAGCTTGAGGAAGAAGCCAGTTCCCAACGACAGCTTGAAAGGTATCAAGTCGACTATTAAATCCGAGAAGTTCAACATGATCACGGTCTGATAGACCATGATTTCTTAGCAATTTTAAATTTTCATAAAGTTCTTGATCGTTAGTAACAATTACTCCACCATCAGACCAAACATTTATATTCTTCAATGGATGCAGTGAAAAAGCGCCAACGTTGCCCCATGTGCCAGCTTTTTTGCCTAAATAGCTTGCTAAAATTGATTGGCAAGCATCTTCTACTACTTTTAAATCATAAGTTTTTGCAATATCCATAACATGATCCATTTTTGTCATATATCCCGTAAAATGTACAGGAACAATTGCGCGAGTTTTATCTGTTATTGCTGCCTCAATTTTATTTGTGTCCATACAAAACATTTCATTTACGTCGACAAATACAGGAATTGCACCTATCTCTGCAATGGCACCAACTGTTGCAACAAATGTATTCGCTGCTGTAATTACTTCATCTCCAGGTTTTATTCCTAGTGCACGTAGAGAAATCTTTATGGCATCGGTGCCACTGCCAACTCCTACAGCAAACTTTGCACCCAGTAAATTAGCGAAAGAATTTTCAAACTCATCCAGTGGTTTTCCTAGCGTAAAATCGCCAGTTGCTACAAACTCTTTTAGTTGATCCCAAAGCTCAGGGCAGTCATTGAATTGTTGAGGTAAATATGAATATCGAACCGCCACAATAATCCCTACTTTAATGATTGCTTAGGATCCATACTATACACTAAAAAGCCTTTTGTAATAAAACTCTTGAATGACTAGGAAAAATCACTAGTCAATATATTTTGCTAATGATTAAGCACTGATATTTTTTTGTAAATTTTTTCACTTGTTAATCCATGCAAATCCAAATGATCTTCTTGTGATCCATATTTGTGAGAGAAAGAATTAGGGAGTGAGATATGAGATACATTATCAGTACCTAGCTGTACTTTGACAAATTCATGTAGTAGTTGGGTAAAAAGGCCGCCTCTTGGTACATGCTCTTCAACACAGACAATACTTTTCGCATTCCGTATAATTTCTAAGCGATCTGAAATCTGTAACTCATTCAAATAAGGGAAGTGGATAACAGTAGTAGACTTACCAATTCCTTCAAGTAGTTTTTTAGCACCTAAGCACTTCTGCAACATAACGCCAGTAGTACACATAACTATGTCAGATTGTTCTAGACCAAACACTTTTGGTTTAAAATCGAAATTTATAAAATTAGAAGTGACTATTTCTTCTCCTCCTTTACCAAATCTAATGTAGTAAGGCCTTAAGTCATTCATTGAGGCTTCAAGGAGTGCTTTCATTTCATTAGCATCCGCTGGTGAAAATACTTGTAAACCGGGAATACTTAGCATTAGCGAAAAATCTTCAATCGCAGTGTGAGTTGGGCCTAGTGGGGCATAAACCATTCCTCCACCACCAGAAAGTAATCGGACTGGCAAATTATGTAATGCTATGTCAATACATACCTGTTCATATGCTCTTCGAGTAATGAATGTTCCGATTGTGTTAAAAAACGGAATAAATCCTTCCTGAGCTAACCCAGCCGCAAATCCAATTATGTGTTGCTCTGAAATGCCTTCCATAAAAAATTGTTGTGGTAGTTCCTTGCGCATTGCTTCAAGTGTCCCAGCCCCTAAATCTGACCCAATGAATAAAACTCTCGGATCATTTTTTGCTAAATTATGAACAGTTTTTAAAGCTTCTTGCCTCACGAAGCTTGTAACTCTCTGCGAAGAATGATAATTTCGTCTTTAGTGATTTTGGCTTTATGGTGCCAAGCAGATGAAGTTTCAGATGAAATTATTCCTTTACCCTTAATTGTGTGAGCAATAATTGCTTTTGGCTTATCTTTGATTACGGGTTGTTTTTTTAAATTACTTACTAAATCTAAAATATCATGTCCATTAACTTCACTTACATCAAATCCAAATGAAACAAACTTCTCTCGTAATGGAGCTAATGAAACAATTAAGTCAGAAGTGCCTGACGCTTGCATTTGGTTGTAATCTATGATGACGTTTAGTGAATCAAGTTTATGTTGAGCGGCGTGCATTGCTGCTTCCCAAACTGCACCCTCATTTAATTCGCCATCACCCATTAAAATGTAAGTTCTCCAGTCCTCATTCCTTAATCTTGCCGCCATCGCCATGCCTACACCAACAGAGAATCCGTGGCCGAGTGATCCTGTTGAAAACTCGACTCCAGGTAGAGTGAATTTTTCTGGGTGTCCACCCAAATTAGAATCAAAACTACAAAAAGTTTGTAGGAGTTCTTCTGAAAAATAACCATGATCAGCCAGTACTGCATAAAGCCCTAAGCAACCATGCCCTTTACTTAAAACAAACCGGTCTCTTTGAGGAAGAAGAGGAATATTTGGATCGTGTACTAAAATCTCGTCGTAAAGAACTCTTACGATTTCAATCAAAGATAGCGCGCTTGCTAAATGCCCTCTACCACCACCTTCTAGAGCATCCAATACAAGAGTTCGCAACAAGCGCGATTTATCATCAAGAACGGCCTTACCAGCAAGTTGGGCATAATTTGTATTCATCGTATTCAAATCTTAGCAGTGAATAGATTGAAGGTTGAGACTGAATCAACTGACTCGCCTGAAATTAAATACTCAAAGTATTCTAAATATTTCATTCCTTTAGATGTATATGAAAATAACTTAATACTCTCATTACTGGAACTTAATTTAAGCTCAGTCAACTCTCGTTTAAACGCAATTGCTGCCCATTTTAGCGAAAGAATTGGAAGAATAAAACCTAAATTTCCAATTTGCCACCCTAGCTTGTCTGACATGCTCTCTTTAAATTTAACAATCTCATTTTGCTCAAACCTATTTCGAGGGTGAAGTAAAAAATCACCAACCATTTTATCTACACTGTCACGTCCGAAAAACTCAAAATCTATAAAGCTAAATGAGTCCTTCGAATAAAGCATATTGTGAGTACCTAAATCCGAAATACTCATTGTATATGGAAATAATGTTTGGCTCCCACTAAAAATATCTTTATACTTTTGCAATTTTTCTTCGAGTAATAAATATATTATTTTCGCAAATTGATGTGTATACTCACTTCTAAGTAGATATATTCTCTCCAGAATTTGTAACTCGATATCTTGTATTGAATATGCTGCATCTATTGCATTCTCAAAACTATCTTCTGCACCTATTTTGCTTAAAGCCAGGCACATCTCTATAATTGCATCCATACATTTTGCATTTGGGTTAGGAGGTTCACCCTCAATCCACCTGTAAGCCATTAACCCTAGATCTTTCCTCACTTCAAGAATTTCAGGAATATTATTAAAATTGTGTTCTCCTAGATAACTGATTGCGCTTTGTTCCCTAGCCAACATTCTCTGTATGCGACTTGGTTCACCTTTATAGATCTTTACGGCAATTAGAGCGTTGTCTCTAAGCCTTGCTTTTAATACGGAACTATTTCTTCCTTGAATTACCTCGAGTATATTGGCAATTTCTAAATGTAATTTTTTGGAAATTTTGTCAAAATCCATTTGCAAGAATCCCTTTGATCTCACTAAAATCACTTACACATTTTATTTTAGAATTTCGTGAGCTGCTCTTATAGATCAAAAAACTTTTAGTATTTATTGGAAATCCAGTTTCATTAAAGACTTCTTCTAAATCATCTACGAAGTAGTCCAGAGCCAACTCTCTAATCCTTTTTACTTTCAACTCTCTTGTTGGTTCATAGTAAATTTGTTCTGTTTCTTTAAAATAATCAGCAATTAAACTTTTTTTAATCCAATTATTTGCTAAGTCATGTAAAGGAGTATTCCCACAAAAATCAGGAGAATGAGAAGTTTTATGACTCACAATAAAAAGTTGATACCCTTCTTGGACAAGATATTTGCAAAGATCAATCGATCCTAAACCTGGCTGAGCGAACCTCAAACCCTCTGTATAAAGCCATCCTTGAGCTAATTGCCAGTTATGATCAGAAGAACTGTTTTTCCCAAGCTGCTCTCTAAGCATCTCAATGTTACTACATGGAATTAAGGTTTTTATTTTACAATACTCTTCTACTGCTCCAGTATAATCGATTAAAGTGTTATCTAAATCAAATCCAAAACTTTTTCTCGAATTGTTCAAGCTAAAGAAAGTTCTTTCATTCTTTTAATATTAAAATATATAGGATTTTCTAAGGAATTTTTAAATTCTCCATAGCTGAATGCAATTTTTAAATCTTGTATTGAATCTTCTACAGAGTATGTGGGTTTAAATCCAATTTTACTTAATATTTTTGAAGAATCTACACGATATGACCTTAGATCGTCAGTTACTTTGTGCTGAATTTCTACACCTTCCCCTAATTGGTACTTAACTTTTTCTGCAATGTTATTTAAAGTTAAATTCTCTCCACCAACATTAAATACCTCTCCTGCAACCTTATCTTTATGCTGTAGAACATGTAAATAAGCTCGTGACATGTCTCTAACATCTAAATTTGGCCGAGATTGGGACCCACCGAATACAGTTATCTTGCCTAAATTAACTGCGTGATTTGTTAAAATGTTCACAGACAAATCAAATCTTTGTCGTGGGGAAACTCCACATACCGTCGCAGGTCGTAATACAGTACATGTAAAATCAGATGAATGTTTCTCTAGAATAATTTCCTCGCACAACATTTTAAACTTAGAGTAATCTGTTAAAGGTTCTAAACTTAGGTGCTCAGTAACTTTATCCTCTTGTTTTATTCCATAAACTGATGATGATGAAGCGTAAATAAAATGATTTATACCTAAGCGTTTAGCAGACTCTACAAGTGGTGAAAAACTATCAAGATTTATAGATCTACCTAGTTTTGGATCAAGGTCAAAACTAGGGTCATTTGATATACAAGCAAGATGTATAACAATGTCAGTATTTTGTAGCGCAAGTGTTACCGATTGGATGTCACGAATATCACTTTTTATTAGCTCTAGATCGATATTATCTTTATGCCTGGCAAAAACATCTTTACCGTACCAAAAAGTGTCAAATACGCGTACTTTATAGTTCTCTTTGAGAAGCATAGGAACCAGTACCGAACCCACATATCCTCCTCCACCAAAAACTACCACTGTTCGCTTATTCATACTTATCCTTATTTAAGAATGGACCTAACATGTTTTAATAAATCTGAACGATTAAGAGACTTTTGGTGACCTAATTGAGATACTTCATGAGCTGCTACTAAATTTGCCAGAAAGCCAATCACTTTGAGTGGGGTATTAACCCTAGCCAGTAAAGATGCCATGATAAAAACAGAATCGCCCGCGCCAACTTTATCCACAACCTTGCTCGCAAGAGCTGGAACCTTTTCATAATCTCCTTTATTATCAAAAACTAACAGCCCTTCACCCCCCAGCGTAACAACAGCAAAAGATGCGTTTTTTTCTCGAATTATATTTGGAACTATACGAATATAGTCAGGATTCCGGTCACGCAGCTCTAATTGTAATTCAGAGCCATTGATAGAAATCAAATCTACTTTTGAGTACTTAGCAATCGTATTAAATCCACGATTTCCAGCGTTTGCTTGTGTATTAATCGCAAGGAAGGAAGATTTTTCCTCAATCAATGATATTATTGACTTAGAAAAATAACTATGACCGTAATCGGCCGCAATAACTAAATCAAATTTACCAATCTGATTTGAAATTGAACTTAAAATCTCATTATTAACGTCGGTTGGTAATTGTAGTTCTGAGAAATTGTAGTACTCAAAAACTCTACTACTTGATGCAGAATCTACATATCTATGCTTCAGTATTGTTGGTCTATCTTTTGCCATAATATACTCGCACTCAATTTTTGAATTAATTTTGTTACCGAAATCTCTTATTCTTTCATCGCTAAGACCAGTAAAAGTTATTACTTTGGTCTTTAATGTCCAACCGCTACTCGAATTCGCAATAGCCAGCACTCCGCCTGGAAAATAATTTGTGTCATGTTGGTGAAAAGCTAAAATAGGATCTTTACTTGATTTTGCAAGCGGGGTGCAAAAAGTGTACTGATCAACTATAGTTTCCCCTAAGACTAGAACCTTTAGGTTTGATATTTTTTCCAAGGAGTCTACGACACTTTCGTATCCGTTGGTTTCTTTAAACAAATTAAGCCATTTTTGCGTTTGACTATCAATTAAAGAATAAAATTTATTAATGAGTAATGAGCTACTTGAAGTCAAACCACCGGTGAAATGTATAATTCCGCCATGTTTCTCTACCGCAGTTTTCTCATTAATTATCATTCCAGTAACATCATCTTCAAGGTTTGAATATTCTGATCCTTTTACGTAAAAGTCAGGTTTTATTAAATTTATTGCTGTCTCGGCATTAGTGTGCTCACTAATCATTACATAATCTATCATTTCAAGTTCGACCAAAGTGTTTGCACGGATTTCACTCGAAAATAATGGTCTTCCAGGTCCCTTATTTACAAAAGCATCAGCTGTAATACTCACAATGAGGAAATCGGCTAAGTTACTAGCTTCCTTAAAATGTTGAAAATGCCCCGGGTGAAGTAAATCAAAAACACCATGGCAAAGGGCAACAGTTTTACCATCTTTTCTAATTTTATCAACAATCTGAGCAATATCTATTGCGCTGCATATTTTTGATTGCTTATTGTCTTTCTTAACTTTCATAGATAGAACTCAATGTTTGTCTCCTAAATATTTAAACCACGACTTTGTTGCTCTTTCTATTTTATTGACATCCCAAAGAGGTGCATTTTTCCAATCTTGAATATGCTCAAGCATCACCTTAACACCCTCCTCTAAAGAAACCTCAGGAACCCAATGCAAATGCTCTCTTATTTTAGAAATGTCGGCAAATGTACACTCTGGTTCAGCTGGTCTTTTCGGAATATAGGTTACCGGACCTGTTAACAAACTAACTAGCTTATTAACTTTATGAGTACTACCTGAGCCTACATTAAATACTTCTCCAGATATCTGGGATTGTGCAGCGATCAAAAAAGCTCTACATACGTCAGTAACAAAAGTGAAATCTCTAGTTTGAGTTCCATCTCCAACAACGGTAAAAGGTTTTCCAGCAAGTTTCTGGGCAAGAAATACACCAAACACAGCACCGTAAGTTCCGGAGGTTCTGGCTCTTGGCCCGTAAACGTTAAAAAGTCTTAAGCTCAATACATTCAAGTTATATACAGAACTCCAGTGTATTAGAATTTGCTCGCCTAAATATTTTGTAAGTGCGTAAGGATAGCGGGGATCACATTTTGCAGTTTCTGGAGTTGGGAATAAATCTGGCATACCATAGCAAGATGATGAGGCAGCATAAATAGTTCTTCTTACTTTTTTTTCTAATGATAATTTTGCGATATTGTAGGTTCCAACGACATTTGAATGAAAATAACTATCTGGCGCCTCTATACTAGGGACTACATCTGCTAATCCAGCTAGATGAAAGACCCAATCAATATTGGATGAAACATTCTCTAACGCGTGATAATCTGAAACATCCAACTTGATGAAGTCGAAATTTTTTGAATGTTTTAGCGAACTGAGATTAAGCTCACTTCCTACCGATAAATTATCAACCGCAACCACTGAGTGGCCACACTCAATAAGCAATTCAGATAAATGGCTGCCAATAAATCCTGCGCCACCAGTAACTAAACACCTAATTGAAGCCTCCTAAAAGATTTCTCTATATAGATTAACATACATGGGTGTTACTCAACGTTAATTTGGCAAAAAGAATAGTACTTTGGGACATGGATGGAACATTGATTTCACCCATTCGCAATCATGCTGAATCTCCACACGTAAATGCGGTTCGCAGAAATGGGTTTAAATCCGTGATGAATCAACCAGGATTGCTTGGTTCAACAGATTATGAAATTATCTTGAAATTAACTTATAGTGAATCTACCCCTATAAAAAAGATTTTAGAAAAATGCTTTAAAGATTTAGATGAATTATCTTTATCACTTTATCATGACAATTCATTTTCTCTTTGTCAGGGATTCCCAGAAGTTCTAGTAAAAGTCACTGAGAGTGGATGGGAAAATGGAATTCTAACTGGAAACACAAAAACGAGAATGCTAAAGAAATTAGAAATACTTAAGATCACAGATTATTTCAATTGTAAGTCTATGTTCAGTTGCAACTTTGGTGAATCTCGTGAAGATATTGCCAAACGTGCAAAAAAAGCTTTAACTATTTCAGGATATTCAACAAATGTTATTGCTGGGGATACACCTAGGGATATTAGTGTGGCTAAGAGTTACGGCTTTAAATCAGTCGCAGTCGGCACGGGAAGTTTTTCTCTTAAAGAACTTTCAGAATGCGACCCAAACTTGTTGTTAACAAATTTCCAAAACGACTTGCGAATCTTCCTTGAATTTATAAATTCTTTGAGTTTAAACATTAGATAAGTATTAAATTTTAATCTCTAAGCTGAGAGCTTATATAATGACAAATAATTGAATGGCAGTCTTCGGCCACTCCATAATCTCCAAGATCAGTTTGCACATAGATTGAGCTGTCAGATAATTTCTGAAGGACGCCGCCGTCAAATCCGACTAACGACAGGGTGAATATTGAGGAGATCTTTGCAAATTCTATCGCTTTAAGCAAATTTGTAGAGTTGCCGGAGGCTGATATTGAAATTAGTAAATCACCCTCGCTCCCTAATTTTTGCAACTGTTTTACAAATATATCTTCAAAACTAAAATCATTTCCGATTGCTGTGATTAATCCACTATTGTCACAAAGGCTAATAGCCTTTAAGTTTTGCCCATTTTCGCCAAAACAACGATTCAGATCTGTTGCGAAATGACTGGATGTTGCTGCGCTACCACCATTACCAATTAGCCAAATTTTCCTACTAGATTTGGCGGTCGAATGGATACTTTTCACCGCAGCCTCTAATTCTGCGATGTTTACAGTATTTAGAGCAGAAATTACACGCATACTGTAATTCTCAAGTGCTGAATTATTTTTCATGTAAATTTCCTTTCAAAGTAATTGATTATAGCAATATATTCCTTTATCTACATACTTAATATGAAATTTCTGAAATACATCAAGAACATATGAAATCAAGAGATAAAACACATCTGTCGGACAATTGCTAAAAGAATTCTTTGCAGTCTTCAATTTTTTTTATCTTCAAAAATTTATTTGTATCAATTTCACTACCTAAAATTTCTATCAGTACAACGTAAATTTGAATATTCCTAAGTGAATCCCATAATTCACTATTTTTCCTGAGAGCGTAAAGTTCATTATCGGTTGAAATCTTAAAAATCAATTTAATTCTTTGAATAAATACTGTCCATTTATCATCAACTTGCATTTACGGTAACAACCTTCCTTAGAATTCTTACTTCGCCCAGATTATTAAGATTAGCTACGCTTAGTTCACTGTTTTCGAAAAAATCAACATTTTGCAACCATTTTTTGGCAGCCATATTTTTACTTGTTTCAATAAAATCGATCTTACATGATTTTAGTGCTCGAGATCTAATCTGACTCCATCTATTTATAGCCTCAGTTATCAATACAGATTCTAATCCTCTGCCTAGAACTCGGCACGAAATACAAAGTTCGTAAATTTCTGCATTGGTTTTGCCAGTTTCTTTGATTACAAGGAAAAAAATAACTCCAGAATCACCGAAATCATCTTTGAGTGCGCAAGTTATAAAATCATAATTTTTTTTGAAAAGATCAAATACATCAGATTCAGAAATACGTCGATTCGATATATTGAATTGATTGGTTCTGTTACTCATCGATACACATCTATTCAAAAGAGCTAAATCTGTAACTGGATCTAGTATTTTGAGACTAATCTTAGTTTTTAAGTATGAGTGCAACTCGGTAAGTGATAAATCTTCTAATAATGTTGTGCGTTCAAGATTCGCGTCTAGATCTGCAAGACGAAATTGCTGTGTAGTGTTGTCATATTCTTTAGGATTTGAATATATGTGAAGACTAAGCGTCTTCCAATTAGTTGCATCAGGTAATATTCTGAACGTCCTGATCAAATCATTACTTCGCGTAACATCAAATAGTTCAGCAGGATTATCATCGATGAACACAATAGAGTCGCCCAGAAAATTATAAAAAGCAAGTCTCTGCCTAACAACTTCACTTTTTCTGTCAAGCGTAAAATTGAATCTCGTAATGTACTTCTCAAGTTCCAGAAACGCTGAATAACATCGCAACTCATTGATAACATTAGGTGAGTTTCTGCTTACAATTTCAATAAATACTCCTGATTTTGCAAGATCAATTAGCCAATCAATAAACTCAATATGATTTTCAGTAAAATTGATATTACTCTTATCACCCTCTGCTATTTCACCCTTATAAATTGTGTTGTCGAGATCGATAAATAGTAATTTCACATATTTCGGATTAAAGGCTCTCTCAATTACATTAAAAACTGTATGACAATTATCTACAATAGCTTGATTTGATAAACTAGAATATATATCTTTAATGTCTCTATTTTCTACAAAAATTTCCCTGTAATTGGCAGAGTTAACACTTAAATTTGGCACAATTGCATTTTTTTTACTATTTACAAAATAGGTTAAACCTCGATACAGGTCAAAATTTTCTATTTCTAGTGAATCCTTAATTAATTTCATAACAATATTGCTATCAACCCAAACAATACGCAATCTATATTCACTTAGATACTTAATTTTGTTACTTATAAAATCTTGAGTACTTAGAACTTTGATATCAAGAAAATTCTCTTGATGTACCAACCAATTATCAATTAAAGGAAGGTACATTTCGATTGCCATGTTCGTGACAATCAATAATTTATGTTTAACCTTTAACTTCGAACCGTTTGAAAAATTCTCGTGCAAGAGTAATGTTGTGTGTCCACTTAATAACTCCTGGGATAATAGTTTTTTATTCATTTTTACCAACTAATTTTGCAGGGTTTCCTATAACAATGCTCCCGTCTGGTATGTCACTGAATACAACTGAACCAGCCGCTACCACTGAATCGCGCCCAATGTGCACGCCATCTACAAGAATAGCCCCTGCTCCAATAAAACTATTCGAAGCTACGCGAGATCTTCCAAGGCAAATAACTTTTGGACCTAAGAAACAATTATCTTCAATTACAACATCATGGCCAAGATGCACACCTCTATGAATTATTGAATTAGCACCCACTGAAACTTTTGGACCAAAAAATGATTCTTCAAGTAATATGCTGGTAATATGAATATCAGAAGATTCATGTGTAATTGAACTAACTATTCCACTTATATTTGCGTTGAGAGACTTTAGCTTAATAGTGGCTTTGTTTCGAACAAGACAGTTTTTAGCAACGGCGTTAATCACAAAGCAATCAATATTTATTAACTTATTCCATTCTCCAATTACAGGAAAGCCACTTATTGTTGCAGGCATCTTACTCATTTTGTCGTCTACAAAGCCGATAAATTCGAATTTTCCAAGTTCATGTGCACGAATCACTGAATCATTAAGCTCTGGAAAATTTACACCAGCAACAACAATTTTATTAAGGGGCACGCTTACACCCTACCTCAAACTAAGATAAATGTTAAGATATCCACATGATCGGTGTAGATATAGTTTCTTTAAGAAAAATTAAACTTGCCTTATTCGAAACACCCCAAATTATTGATATCATCTTGCACAAAAATGAGAAAAAGTCATCAGTAGATGCAAAATTTATTGCTGGTCGCTTTGCCGGCAAAGAAGCGCTTCTTAAAATGGGTTGTGCAATTAGTACACCTTTGCTATTTTCAAAGGTAGAGTTAATCCCGAGAGAATCCAAGGGAATTATTGTAAAAATCAATGAAATACAATGTGACATTGGGGTGTCAATTAGCCATGATGAGGATTACGTTGTAGCGGTGGCGGTAAATTCCAAAGTAAATATTTGTAAATATGAAAATTGTAAAACGATTTATAGTGGCGAACGGCAAAAGAATCAAGCAGAGGAGTATGTTGAGTAATTCTGATTTTTATATTAAGCATAATTTTTTACCAACTCAAACTCAAATAAACTTGGGTGATAATAAAGATTATAATTTTTATAAAAATCAAAGGTTATTTTTACTTGAGAATCTATTAAATATTCCAAGAAAGTTTTTAGATGGGTGTAGCTATTTAGAAATTGGTCCAGATTCAGGCGAGAATGCATTATTTGCTGCAACTTTAGGGGCATATGTAACGTGTATAGACCCTAATCCATTAGCAATTAAATCAGTTAACAGACTATTTGATAATTTTCCTGGTAAGAATATTGCTGAAAGATTAATTGAAAGCGAAATCTGCTATTTTGAAGAATACCAAACTGACAAGAATTTTAATTTGATTGCCTGTGAAGGAATGATACATACTGTCCCTGACAGTCACATTTTTTATAAAAAATTATCGGATTTAATTGATCAGCAAGGTTTTGTATTAATTTCATATTGTAACGAATTATCAATCTTTGCAGATTTATTCCATTCTAAGGTTTTTAAATCACTCGTTATCAATCACTTAGAAGTAAAAGAAATTGAGAAGAATAGTATTGAAGAGATCATAAATTTTGGTAAAAGTCTTTTTTCAAATAAGTGGTCTAAAATTAATCACTTAAGATCAATAGATACTTGGCTTATGGATGTTTTGCTTAATCCTGCAGTAAAAATTGAAAGCACTGTAAATACGTTATTAGTGCTTAAAACTTTCAAAGATTTTGGGCTTAACTATTGGAGCTCGTGGCCAAGGTATGAACAAATTGGAGAGATGCGGTGGCACCGTAATATTAAACCAGTGGAAGAGGGTTTTGCAGATATTTCAAATCAATATAAAAAATTAAGTTTACAATTTCTTTTAGGTTATTCGACCGATTTCATACACGTTATAACTGACCCGAACTTTATAGAAGATCTATATATTTTATGTTGCAATGTGAATGCCGAACTTGACAATTCTAATTGGATTGCATTATCGGATCATATTAGAACTTTAATTGAAATTCTCAGCAAAGATTCTAGGTTTATTCATACTAATGATTATGATCGTGTTCTATCGATCTTGAACATGCTTATTGAAATCGTAGATTTTCTAAAGTTTGGAATGTATAAAGATCTAATAAACTACATAACGTCCTCTTCAAGTTTTAGTGCGTCATCATTTGACTTTAGTAACTACTGGGGGCAACCTAATCACTATCTAGTTCTGTATAAGAGTTAAAGAATTGAAATGTTAGGCGAAGTCTTTAGCCAATAATTTAAAGGTTGATATAGCTGCTTGAGCGGCAATTTCAATCTCTTCATATTCAATTATTAGTGGTGGGGTTATGCATAAGCGGTGCCACTTAGCATTAAATAGTACGTTATGGTGATTTTTTGCGATCTCTTCAAACTTTTTCCCAAATTCTTCTTGTTTTTCAATGTTGTGTTCTATCGAAAAACGAAGACCGCGTCCTCGAATATCAGTAATAAAATTGTATTTTTCTAAACCTTCTGAAAGAAGTTTTCGAAAGAATTCACCTTTTTTTCTGACTTCTGCAAGAAAATCCCTATCACTAATAATTTCTTGAATTTTTAGCGCAGCCGCAACGCTTAGAGAATGCGCTTGGTGTGTTGTGGTATGTTGCAATCTTTTATCAACACTAGATGAAATAATTTCATAAATTGAGTTTGTGGTAATAACTGCACTAATTGCACCGTAGCCAGCAGCAAGGGTTTTGCCAATAAACACAAAGTCAGGGGAAACATCATCTTGTTCAAAACAGAAGTAAGTCCCCGAGGTGCCAGTGCCACAGTAAACTTCATCAAGAATTAAATGCACATTATATTTCTCACAGACTGATTTTATTTTTTTCCAATAATCACCTGTGGGCGGCACGTCACCAACTAAGCCACCCATAATAGTTTCTCCAACAAAGGCAGCAACATTATTGGGTCCGATATCTAAAATTTTATCCTCAAGCTCAACTGCACATCGATTAGCGTACTCATCCTCGGTCTCGCCTGGAAATGAATTCTTTTTATAGTGATGCATGCTTACATGAGTACGAAAAGATGACAACATAGGTTTATAAAAATCTAAATTCGGTCTATCGCCTAGCACCAGAGCATCTGAAGTAGAGCCGTGATAAGACTGTTTACGAGAAATGAACCACTTTTTTTCTAAATTTCCAGTGATTTGGTGTGCTTGATAACTCATCTTCATTGCTGCCTCACAGGCTTCAGCACCAGAATTACCCGCAAAATACACTTTTGATAATTCTGCTGATGGGTTTTGTAGAATTGTTTTTGCTAATAACTCTAAATTAGGATCATTCCAAATTTTGTAATCTATATGTCCAAATCTGTTGAGTTGGGTTGTAATTGCCTCATTAATTCTCGGATCATTCCATCCCAGAATCGCATACGATGTACCGCCCGCCGTGGTATCAAGGTATTTATTTTGATCAACGAAAATTGATGAACCGAATGCACTGCCCACAAGAGGAAGTTTGCGATTATCTAAAAAGACTCTAAAAACCTTATCTCTTACCACTTTATAATTGTATAGTTCTTTGTCTATAATTTAAAGTTGCTTACACATATTCATGATTTCAAATCAATTTAAGGGATAGTGTTGGGTATATATTGCTAGAAAGCCCGTGAAAGTTTTTAGTTTTTAGAAAAACACTATGGTAATGCTGATCGCCTGCGTATACTCTGCAGGGTAAACTATCTTCTCCCGCCTTCTAAGCCTCGAATTAATCTGCTTCAACAGTTACGTGATCTGTTTACTTTTTTGCAGGATAACGGGTAAAGAAACCTCATTTTGGGCAAAGAGAAATATCTTTGCCCAAAATCAAAGCATTAAGTTAACCTATAAACTTAATCGACCCCCAGGGTAGATAAGGCCTTTTTAAATATGGCAGCTAAGGCTGTAGTTAAGGTGCCAGAGGCCAGTAGCCGCTCTAAGATGGTAATTAAGGTTATTATGGTAGTAGTTAACATTTTTTCATCCATTTCTTTTTTAATAATTGAAGTTTTATTAGAATAAATTAATTACAGCTTTATAACTTTCTTTCTTTCACTTACATTTCTTCGCTTATTTGCTCACCATCGGGCAGTGGGTAAGGTACTAAATAGGCGATCGTAAATAATTATTTGATCTGATCTAGTGGGGATAAGTGGGTAGGTGATAATCTCTACTCACTATGAGTGATCAAAAAATTTCAGATTCATTAGAGAATCTCTCCTATGAGGATCGAACCTTTGCTCCAAGTAAGAATTTTGCGCTTAATGCAAACATAAAATCTGATATTTATGATCAGGCAGAGAAAGATCATCTAACCTTTTGGGCAAAACAGGCAGAGCGATTAACCTGGGATAAAAAATGGGATCAAATCATTGATTGGCAAATACCCTTTGCTAAATGGTTTATTGGTGGAAGGCTTAACGCCACCTACAACTGCTTAGACAGACATGTGGCAAATGGTTTAGCAGATCGAGTTGCCTTTTTTTTTGAGGGTGAGCCTGGGGATACTCGAAAGATTACCTATGGCCAATTACTAAAAAGTGTTTGCAAAGCTACAAATGCGCTAATTGAGTTAGGTATTAAGCAGGGCGATCGGGTTGCAATATATATGCCGATGATTCCAGAGGCAGCTATTGCCATGCTGGCATGTGCTCGGCTTGGCGCGATGCACTCTGTAGTTTTTGGCGGCTTTTCCGCAGATGCACTTCTTTCTCGAATTCAAGATGCAGATGCCACATTAGTTATTACTGCAGATGGTGGCTATCGAAAAGGTGCAGCTTTTGGTTTAAAGGGTGCAGTAGATGAGGCGTTAAAGGGTGATACAAATGTTAAAAATGTTTTGGTAGTTAAGCGAACTGGACAAGAGATTAATTGGACGAGTAAAGATATTTGGTGGCATGAGATTGTTAATAAACAATCTGATTCACATAAACCAGAGTTTTTTGAATCAGAAAATGGTTTATTTATTCTCTATACATCTGGCACTACGGCAAAGCCAAAGGGTATTTATCACACCACTGGTGGCTACCTAACTCAAGCTGCCTTTACCC
>Ga0172372_10004753_pt1 | contig 19185 bp, 20 predicted proteins | sample LakKiv5m_2_FD_114544 | JGI IMG/M metagenome (GOLD analysis project Ga0172372, IMG submission 114544) | Freshwater microbial communities from Kabuno Bay, South-Kivu, Congo - kab_092012_9.5m | ecosystem: Environmental > Aquatic > Freshwater > Lake | place: Democratic Republic of the Congo...
GCCAAGACGACACTCTCACCAAGGCTGAACTGGCTGATCTGCTTTTCGAGGTGGTGGGGCTCAACAAGCGGGAAGCCAAAGAGGTCGTAGATATCTTTTTTGAGGAAATTCGGGAGACCCTGGTCGCGGGCAGGGGGGTTAAGCTTTCTGGCTTTGGTAACTTTCAATTGCGCGATAAGCCCCAGCGGCCAGGCCGAAACCCAAAAACGGGCGAAGAGATCCCCATCGCTGCGCGACGGGTGGTGACTTTTCATGCAAGCCAGAAGCTGAAGTCCTATGTACAGGACCCAACGCGTAAGCCGCTTGATGCTTACGCCGATGACGAGTCTTGACCATGGATGCTCGAATTCCTTCAGTGACACTGCCTCCGATTCCGGCTAAACGGTATTTTACGATCGGTGAGGTCAGCGATTTGTGTGCGGTGAAGCCCCATGTGTTGCGCTATTGGGAGCAGGAATTTACGCAGCTTCGTCCGATGAAACGACGCGGTAACCGACGCTACTACCAGCATCATGAGGTCCTCCTCATCCGCAAGATTCGAGAATTACTCTACGACCAGGGCTTCACGATTAGCGGTGCTCGTAATCAACTGATGGATGCGCGCGTTAACAGTGTTGGAGTGGGAATCACGGAGACTCGCACTGCCCAAGTTTCTGACGTCTTAGAATCGAATTCCGATGTTCCGGCCCAAATGAATGCACAGAGCGTTCGCCGTACCCTGCAAGAGGTGCTCATGCTCTTAAAGGGGTCATCGGGTCAGCTATAATCGAGTGCTTCGGTCGGGGCGTAGCGCAGCCTGGTAGCGCACTTGCATGGGGTGCAAGGGGTCGGATGTTCGAATCATCTCGCCCCGACCAATATCTTAATGTGCTGTGGACTTAAACCTTAACGACTGGATTGGCCGCCAAGAGCTGGCCCAAGATACGGTAACGCCAACACCTGTGGCGGCCCTATCAGCGACACTGGACTTAGATTCAGCAAGGCCCAGTGCGGGTGTTACATTGCCACCGCTCTGGCATTGGCTTTATTTCTTGCCGCTCTACAGGCAATCCGAGATTGGCGCCGATGGCCACGCAAAACGTGGCGGCTTCTTGCCGCCGGTGCCGCTTCCACGGCGAATGTGGGCGGCAAGCCAGTTGACATTTCATGCTCCGATTCTAGTTGGCGATAGGCTCACCAGAATCTCAACGATTGATGCGATTCGCGAGAAATCTGGCCGGACGGGCCGTTTGGTGTTTGTACGCGTCAAGCATGAAATTTGTAGAAATAACGATCAGCCTATTGCACTCACCGAGTTCCACGATATTGTTTATCGCGATCTGCCGGGATCGCTGGCTGGAGGCACAACCGCTGGGGTGCCTGCTGGAGAGCCTACTCCCTCCGAGCGCGCCCCCAGAGATGCCGATTGGGAGAGGATCTGGCAGCCCGATGATGTCCTGTTATTTCGTTATTCAGCGCTAACATTTAACGGGCATCGGATTCATTATGATCGTCGGTATGTCACAGAGATGGAAGGTTATCCTGGGCTCGTTGTACACGGCCCCTTGATTGCGACCTTGCTATTAGATCTCGTCCGACGAGAGCGTCCGGAGGTGACGGTGACGGCCTTTGACTTCCGCGCAATACGTCCGACCTTCGATCTTCATTCGTTTTCGGTCTGTGGACGGGCTGACCCAGATCAGAAAACAATTCATCTATGGGCGAAAGATCACGAGGGGTTCCTCACCATGCGCGCCACGGCGCAAATCGCGTGATTTCACGCATTGCTCTTGCGGTTGCTGCGGTGTTTGGACTCTCGGGCTGCTCAAGTCTGGATCTGCTTAATACGTTTACGCCATCACCCACGAGCCGGCCTCTGACCCTATCCTATGGGAGCTCCAAGCGACAGCAAGTCGATGTCTATCAGGCGGGCAGGCGCAGGCCACTCGTTATCTTTTTCTATGGCGGCAGCTGGAATTCTGGTTCAAGAACCGACTATCGTTTTGTGGCAAGGGCCTTTAATGAGCTGGGCTATTCGGTCGCAATCCCGGATTACCGTCTCTCACCAGAGGCCCGGTATCCGGATTTCCTCAAAGACAGTGCGCAGGCCATCAGCCTACTGATTAATCGTGCGGAAGAATTTGGTGCAGACCCTGAGCGAGTTATTCTGGTTGGACATTCCGCGGGCGCGTATAACGCCATGATGGTGGCATTAGATCAGCGTTGGCTCTCACCGTCAGATCGGCAACGCATTCGTGGCGTCATTGGCCTCGCCTCGCCGGTAAATTTCCTACCCATTCAGCTGCCGGCCGCGCGGCTTGCTTTTAATTGGCCAAATACGCCACGCGATTCCCAGCCGATTGAACATGTATCGCCCGATGCGCCTCCGATTTTATTTATCAATGCGAACAACGATCCCTTGGTAGATCCGAGAATTAATTCCATTGCAATGGCTGAAAAGCTAAGAGCCGTCAATGTCTATGTGGAAGTGGAAAACTTTGATGGGCCACTTGGGCTAATTAACCATGCACGGCTCGTCGCAACCCTTTCGCCAACCTTTCAGTTTCTATCGCCAACGCTTGATAAGAGTCAGGCGTTTATCGAGCGTGTGACGCGCTAGTAAGAAGTGAGTTCCTCGGTATCAACGTTCATCGCGCTAACCGGGTCGTAACGATTACCGAAGATCTTGTCCGCACTAAAGACGGAGTCAAGCGTCGTCATGATGTCGTCGGTGATGACAATATCAAGCGCACCGAGATTTTCCTTAAGATGAGCACAATCACGCGAGCCCGGGATAGGAATAATGCAGTCCTGTCGATGAAGACACCAGGCAATTGCAAGTTGTGCGGCCGTGCATCCTAATCCAGATGCAATTTCTTCAAAGGGCCGAAGAAGTTCTAGGTTCTGAGTGAGATTCTCTTGCCCAAATCGAGGCATGTTATGCCGCATATCGCTCTTGGGGAGCGCGTCAATCGCGGCTCGGGAGCGTAATCGCCCTGAGAGAAACCCTCGGCCGAGGGTCCCGAAGGCGACAAATGCTGCCCCAAGGTCTTGGCAGGCTTTTAGAACACCAATCTCGGGGTTTCGTGTCCAGAGTGAATACTCTGACTGAACCGCCGAGATTGGAAACACCGCATGAGCGATCCGCAGTGTCTTTGCAGAGACTTCTGATAAGCCGATTGCTTTAACCTTACCCTCTTCAACAAGTCGACCCATAGTTCCAATGGCATCTTCAAGCGGCGTTTTTTTATCCCAGCGGTGAAGGTAATACAGGTCGATTTCATTGGTACCGAGCCGCTTTAGGCTTTCTTCACAGTTGGCGCGTATCACCTCGGGCCGGCTATCAATTTTTCGTTTTGTTGCGCCAGATGTCTCCTGCGCAACCATGCCGCCCTTCGTGCAAAGCGTAATCTCGTGACGCACGGGCTTGAGTGTTCTCCCGACCAGAGTCTCGTTTAAGCCTGATCCATAGAGCAGGGCAGTATCGAATAGAGTTACGCCCTGATCGAGCGCGTAGTGGATTATCGACTGAGATTCTTCATCAGGAATCGGTGGGCCATAGCCATGACTAAAGTTCATACAACCGAGGCCAATTGCAGATACCTGAAAGGGGCCCAATTGACGGGTTTTCATGGGAGGGGCGTTAAGATAGAGATTGTTGTTTTTCTATTCCTGTGAGGAGCCATTGTATGACCCCTTTTCATCTCGCCTTCCCGGTCGACGATCTCGAGACAACGCGTGCCTTCTATGGTGGTCTTCTAGGCTGTCCGGAGGGTAGAAGCTCTGATGAGTGGATCGACTTTAACCTCTGTGGCCACCAGATCGTTGCCCATTTGGCGCATGGAGAAGCGCGAAACGATGCCCACTCAGATGTCGATGGTAAGTCAGTTCCTGTGCGGCATTTCGGGCTGGTGCTCACGATGCCAGAGTGGGAGGCGATGGCCACGAAGCTAAAGACCGCTGGAATTCAGTTTGTGATCGAGCCCTATGTTCGGTTTAAGGGCGAGGTTGGCGAGCAGGCCACGATGTTCTTTCTGGATCCCTCCGGAAACGCAATTGAGTTCAAGGCCATGGCCCAGCCGGAGCGGCTGTTTGCCAAATAACCCTAGGGTTTTGTCAAACTCTCGCCTCGAACTCGGTGTCAGTTTGCCGTTACAATAGTTGTGCTTGAAATCATTTAAGCAACGTCTTCTGGTGCCTGCTTAACGCGGGTTAAACGGGAAGCTGGTGCGAGTCCAGCGCTTTCCCCGAAACAGTAAGAGGTGATGGAACCGATTAGGCTGCCAAGCGTTAAGCGCTTTGCGGACAGCCACTGAGTCACTGGCTTGGGAAGGCAATCGGTTCTCGCGTCGATATCGACGCGTCACCCTAAGCCTGGATACCGGCCGTTGACGTGAACTTGCTGTGTCGTCTCGGGGTGTGGGCGGCTGGAAAGGTCGCTGTCATGTTGAAGCAATTATTGAGTGCCGCGCTGGCTTCTAATGCGGTCCTTCTGTCCTATGCGCACGGGCAGAGTCTGCCTATTCCCAAGTCTGAAAATTCAATAGTCCAACTCGCCAGCTTTGATCCTGTAGTTGTTACTGCAAGTCGATTAGAAGAGCCACAGGGGCAGGCGACCGTCTTGGTCGATATTATCGATCGCAGGGAGATTGAGGCGAGTGGCGTTACCAACATAACGGAACTGCTGGATCGTCTGCCTGGCGTAAATATGACACGTCAGTATGGTCGTTTAGGCGTTGATGCATCCGTTGATATTGGCTATCTTGGCGACGGATCCCATCAACGAACGCTGATCCTGGTTGATGGCGTTCGCATGAATGATGTTGATGATGGAACGCTCGTATTTGGATCCGTCCCGTTAAGTGCAATTGAGCGAATAGAGGTTCGTCGTGCGGGCGGGGGAGTATTGTTTGGTGACCGGGCTTTAGGCGGAGTGATGAATATCATCACCAAACCAGAGAAAGAAAACAAAACGAGCGCAGAGGGGACGATTGGCAGCTTTGGCCTGAGATCAGCGGGGGCCTCACTCTCGCGTATCGTAGGGGAGGCAACGGCGCGACTTGATATAAACCGATCAGTTGTCGATGGGTATCGGCGTGACTCTTATCAGGCGCAGACCGGTCTGTCGGGTCGGTTACGGGTTCCTACCCGGTTCGGAGAGTTCGGGGCCACCGTAAGGGCATCGGATGAAAATCTTCGGCTTCCCCAGTCAATTTCAGCCTCGACCTTTCAGTCCGACCCGAGAAATCCTGGGGGCTACAGAACAAGTTCTTGGCGTGAAACCCGCGCAGGCGGCATTAGTCTGGATACCGAGTACTCCTCTGCCTGGTCGTCAAGCGTGCGGCTTGTCGCAGAAGATTTGGATAGGAAATCGATTGATCCGTGGAGTTCAACGATATACGAAACCACGCGTAATACGATAACGGCTGATTTTGTAAATCGTATTGGTACATTGACAGGTCTCTACGGCGCGGAGATTTTTGATGCGAGTTCGGAATCGAACCGCTCGAATCGTAACAAAGTCAATCAGCGATCGACAGCGTTTTACGCAAGTCTGGAGCAGTCTCTTGCCGATGCGAAATTGATGGCGGGTCTGCGTACGCAAGAGATGGAAAATGGGTTTTCACCGACATCGAGTGCCGCTACACAGAGCACGAAGAAGCGCTTGGAAAGTTGGTCACTTGCAGGCCGTTACCCCTGGCTCGGGGGTGTGTTAAGGGGGGGCATTCAATCCTCTTTCGCTTTTCCTACTGCGGATCAGCTCTACACCTTTCAAAGCGTTAGTCCCTATGCTCCGCAAAACATATATCCCGGTGTCGACCCGATGCGCTCTAATGAACTGCAGCTTAGCTGGGTTCGAATGGCGAATAAGTCGCTGTTTGAGGTCTCAGCAAGGCGCATTGTGGTGAAGGATGAAATTGGATACAAGTCCGGCTGTGATGGTGCGGATGACTGCAATGACAATCTCTACGATACGATTCGGGATATCGTGACCTTACGTGTCGTGAACCCTCTGTGGACGGGGGGAGAGGTTGATCTATCCTCTGATTTTGTTGACCCGCGTATTGATTCAGGCGCGAACTCCGGCAAGCAGTTGCCGATGACACCGAGGCGTGCCTATAAGGCAGGGGTAAATCAGATCGTCAATTCTGGACGGTTATCGCTCTACGCGCACTATCGGGATTCGATGGTTCAAAGCACCGACAATTCCCACAGCTACCCAAGAATACCAAGTCGAGCAGTCTATGATTTTGGATGGGGTCGCGAACTCAATTCATCACTCCGATTGCAGGTCTGGGTCAGAAATCTGACAAACAAGAGTTATTACGATTTCGCGCAGTACGGAAGTGTTGCCCCCGCCGACGGCCGCTCGATGGAGGCGTCGCTGAGGGTCCGTTTTTAAGACGTAACTTGTAATATTCTGAAATTCCTACTAAAATATAACTTTCTTACTTTTAGGGGGTCACTAGGGGGCCTTTACGGAGTCATTAGGGGGGTCTTATGGCTAGCGCGCGCATCCGTGAGAAGTCTCAGATTACCTTACCCTCAGGGGTAGTGAAGACGCTAGGTCTGAAGAAAGACGATGTGCTTGATGTTCGACTCCTCGGGCGAACCATTGTGTTGAGTCCGCCAGGTGCAGGCCTAGTGCCGCAGAAACATCCCATGCAATTCTGGGGATTAGGTCAACACGAGAATCCTCGCACAGCAGCAGAGGTCGACGCAGAACTGCGCAGCCTTCGATCCGAGTGGAAACGCTAGATGTTAGAGGGGTCAGTAGACGCGAACAGAATTTACTTTGATACAAACTTCTTCATCTATCTCGTTGAGGGCATTGAACCTTATCGGCAGCGTGTGACTCGACTCAGTAACCTAGTCGCACAGCAGGCGATAACAGGCATCACGAGTGATTTTACTCTGGCAGAAGTTCTAGTCGTACCGCATCGCACGGGTAATGTGGATTTAGCGCTCGCGTATAAGAGGCTTTTTCTTGAATCAGAAATATTCGAGTTGGTTTCCGTGTCGCGTTCAGCCTGGGAGTCCGCAGCGGCGATTCGTGCGAATACTGGCGGTAGTCTCTCCGATGCGCTGCACTTGGCAGTGGCACTAGAGACCGGGTGCAGATTTTTTCTTACGAACGACCGGACAATTAAATCAATCAGAGGGCTAGAGGTTCTCTACCTTGGTGATGAGGGTGTGGAGTCGCGTATGAATCACACGGCGCAGGAGCCTAGTGTAATGCCCGCCGCGTTCTCGACCCTGAGTCGAGAAGACAGAATTGATTGGCTTCGGGAAGAATTGAAAAACATTGGGATCTCTGGGTCAGCCTAATGCAGATGCTGGCTCTGCTCTTCAACAACATCAGGTAATTCGGCGTGGACGAGCTCACCATCAACATTTGGGTAGAGCGGAGCGCCACAATCCTCACAGTACTCCATCGGAAGACGTTGACGTAGCATGGTGACGCGCTGCAGTCCGCTTTCTTTTAGGGTATTTTCGATATCTTCAGCGACATCGCTCATCTCGTCTTCGGCTCCCAATAACGGCCAGACGACTCCGTGGATCACCTCGTCTTCTTCTCCTACGCTAAAACCAATACGGTATTCCTCAAGCTGTCGGTTGTAGCAGCCGCCCACGACTGCAGTGAGCAGATTCGGCGATACGCTCAGCGTCGTGGCGAGAAACGCAACCGATGCCCGTATCGAGAACGGACGCGCCGAGCGATCCGCATCGCGGCAGGCCACATAGTAGGCCCGTGGCAACATGCTCTCGAAGGCGCATGCTGGTAGCAGCGGTGTCAGCACGGTCTGGCTGACATCGAGCCAGTCTTTCAGTACCTGTTCGCGTAATGCGTCGCCCGATTGCCAACGGAAGATGGCCTCGCCTCTGGGTACCGATACGGCACCGATGATGTAGCGCTGATCGGCAAGAAACTGGGCGGTCTCTTTGAGTGCAGCGGGATCGACCTTCATGACACCATCGGGTAATGACTTAGTCAGATGCTGACGAAACTCGGTGGTGTCGCAGAATGTCTCAGGCAGCTGATCAGGAGAGAAGAAATAATTTGCAATGGTGAGATCTACGTTCGGCGCAAAAACAACCTCGGTCAGTGCTTTTGAGGTTGCCTTTGCAACCCCTGCGGGGATGGGCCGGGTCGGTAGTGGCATCCGTGACCAGGCGAGTACAGGTGCTGCAAACAGTAAAACGTCACGATCACCATCTGAGGTCTTCACGATCGCGTGTTCGACGCGGCCCTCAATAGCATCCGCGAGTTCCTCATAGGCTCTTGACTCTCGGTCCGCGAGGCGGTCAAGGGCAGCGTTGAGCGAGCCTTCATCCGCATCTTTCAATAGGGCTTCAATCTCCTTTTCAAGGCGGGCCTCCCAGAAGTGGTCTTCAGCACGGCTGCCGGATTGGGCAAGACCTTCTGCAAATTCGACTAAAACATCAGCCTCACGGGAGGCGCGGCCACGGCGGGAAGAGGGGGATTTTTTCATAGTGTCTGAGCCTGATTTGAACCCACATTTTAACAGTCGGTATGATCGCGTTTTCCGATTCCGACGAACAATTTCATGGCCAAGGGCTTTACCTCAGCAATTCTGCTTGCTGGATTAGGGGCAATTCTGTTCTCGGCCAAGGCAATCGTAGTCAAGCTCTGTTATGCCCATGGCGCTGACGCTGCGACGGTCTTAGCGCTGCGAATGCTGTTTTCGCTTCCTTTTTTCTGGTCTGCCGTCTGGTGGGTCAACAAGACACAGAATTTAGACCCGGTCTGCAGGAAGGATCGATTCGCCTTGATTGTTTTGGGATTTCTTGGCTATTACGTTTCGAGTTATTTGGACTTTCTTGGCCTCGAGACCATCACGGTTGGCCTTGAGCGAATTATTCTCTACCTGACACCCGCAATTGTTTTAGTGCTGTCACAGTTTCTACTCAACAAGATAATTTCGAAGCGGCAGTGGATCGCAATGGCCGTGGCCTATCTCGGTGTAATTGTTGTCTTCGCTCAGGATGTTCGGTTTGATGGCCTACCTGTGGTGATTGGAGGGCTCTTTGTCTTCGCGAGTGCAATTAGTTATGCAATCTATCTGATTTACTCTGGGGAAATTGTAAGCCGGGTTGGAAGTATTCGGCTGGTGGCCTATGCGAGTGCATCGGCCACGTTTTTTAGTGTGCTGCAGGCGCTTATCGTCAACCCGGTGGCTCTATGGAGCCAGCCCATGGCTGTTTATCAATTAAGTGTATTTAATGGCAGCTTCTGTACCTTTGTTCCGATGCTCTTCATTATGATTGCAGTCAATCGGGTCGGATCGGGGTTAGCCGCACAGGCGGGCGCCATTGGCCCGGTCGCTACAATTTTTCTAGGCTGGTATTTTCTTGCTGAGCGTATCTCTGTGTTACAACTCGTCGGTATGGCAATCGTATTAATCAGCATGGGGATACTGCTTACTGTTAATCGTAGTCAGCGTGTCGAGGTTTAAGGATTTAATTTCTTGACCTCGGTGAGGTAATACTTTGTTCCCTCAAGTGACGCTTGAAATTCGATTGTGTCTTGCACGGCCAAACCCTGCAGCAGCACTGGATCTTTTACATAGAACACCATTGTCATCGGCGGCATATCAAGTGTTTTGATTTCGCCGTGTTTAATCGTAAGTCTCAGGTTCTGAGCATCAATACGCCGGATCTCGCCATTGGCCCACTGCGCCTGCGCCACAGATGCGAGCAGCACAAACAAAGCTCCTGCAAGCCCCCGTAGATATTTCTTCAGACCGCTAAGCAGATATCCGCTTGGATATCGCCTCATATCGATCTCTGTCATGGGCTCACCTTAATCTTTCCGACCATCCCCGCCTGATAGTGCCCAGGAATCAGGCAGGCAAAATCAAACTCACCCTCTCGATTAAATAGCCAAACGAGGTCAGCGGTTTTCCCTGGGCTTACGTGGGCCATATAGGGCTCATCGTGTTCCATGTTGGGGTGTTTCTTCATCATCTCTGCATGTGCATCAAGCTCGGATTTGGTGCCTATGACCATCTCATGCATTACCGCCCCGCGGTTTGCAACCTGAAATCGGATCGTGTCACCTTTTTTGACGCGAATCAGGTTTGGGGTAAATCGCATATTGTCGGTCATCACAATTTTAATGGTGCTGCGAACCTGATCAACGTCGCCCGCAATTCCCCAGGGCGTCTGCTCTTTCTTGACCGCAGCGTGGTGCTGCCCATGTGGGGTACCAGGCCCGTGCGCGAGGGAATTAGATAACGGCGAGAGCCCGACGGTTAAGGTTAGACTAAGCAAAATAGATCTGAATTTCATAAGAGTTCCTTCCTAGTGTTGGTGCCCTGAGGGTTTAACGGGCCCCGGTTTTCTGATCTGTACTTCCAATTCTTTTGCCGAGACCCGAGGCATTGCGCTTGCGCCTGTGGCGTTTGACCGGGTTGCTGGGGGAAGTGGTTCGCCCGTCCATTCATAGGCCACCGTACCCTTGGGGTGCTGGTACCAGCCGGGGTCTTTCGTGTCCCCAGGCTTTTGATCTTTTCGCACCTTGAGAACGCTAAACATACCGCCCATCTCAACTGAACCAAAGGGCCCCTCGCCAGTCATCATGGGAATGGTGTTCTCTGGCAGTGGCATTTCCATCTCCGCCATGTCAGCCATTCCACGTTCACCCATGACCATGTAATCCGGAATCAACTTGCTGATGCGTTTCGCAAGCCCGCGATGATCAACGCCAATCAGTGTTGGAACATCGTGTCCCATTGCGTTCATAGTGTGATGGGACTTATGACAGTGAAATGCCCAATCGCCTTCTTCACTCGCAATGAATTCTAGCTGCCGCATCTGCCCCACCGCGATGTCCTGCGTCACTTCATATCGACGCGTGCTCTTTGGTGTGGGTCCGCCATCTGTTCCGGTGACGAGAAATTCATGGCCATGAAGGTGAATCGGGTGGTTAGTCATCGTGAGATTACCAATACGAATTCTGACCTTATCGTTTAGGCGAACGTTAAGTGAATCAATACCCGGAAAGACTCGGCTGTTCCAGGACCAGATATTAAAATCCAGCATGGTCATAATTTTCGGTGTATAGCTTCCAGGATCAATGTCGTACGCATTGAGCAAGAAGCAGAAATCTCGGTCAACGGACTCGATTAAGGGGTGCTGCCCTTTGGGGTGTGTTACCCAAAAGCCCATCATGCCCATTGCCATCTGAGTCATCTCGTCGGCGTGTGGGTGGTACATAAATGTGCCCGGCCGTCTCGCCGTAAACTCGTAGACAAATGTTTTGCCAGGCGAGATTCCTGGCTGATTTAGCCCCGTAACGCCATCCATGCCATTAGGAAGGCGTTGTCCGTGCCAGTGGATCGAGGTGTGCTCAGGTAAACGGTTCGTTACAAATATGCGAACTCTGTCACCTTCCACAACCTCAATCGTAGGGCCAGGCGACTGGCCGTTATAGCCCCATAGGTGGGCCTTAAATCCTGGGGCCATCTCTCGGACAACTGGTTCTGCAACAAGATGAAACTCTTTGATGCCGTTATTCATCCGCCAGGGAAGCGACCATCCGTTGAGTGTGACGACCGGGTTATAGGGCCGGCCAGTATTGGGCATGTAGGGCGGCTGTGTCTGTGGACTCGTCTGAATGACAGGTTCCGGAAGCCGTGCAAGCGAGGCCCGCGTGACTGCCGCAGCACCGAGCGTTGCACCCACTGCAGCTGCACCGCTGAGAAATTTTCTGCGATTTACTGTGTCCATAGATCTCTCCTGAATAGGGCGGCATGCTCTTTAAGTAAGGCAAGTTGATAGGTGAAGATAGCCTGAGCCTTCCAGAATCGCTCATTGGCATTAAGACTCGCTTCGACAGACTCCACCTGGGATTTTGCGTCGGCGAGCAATTCGAAAATTCCAATGATCATTCCGTTGTAGCGCAGCAGGTTCTCCTCAGAGATCTGTTTTCTGATTGGGAGGATTTCTTGGCTGTACTGACGGGCGATCGCGTGGGCCTGCTGGTATGCCGCAAATGCGCGGGTAGCCTCTGAGAGAGTGCGAATTGCCAAGGGAGATCGGTCTGACATGCTGTTATCAGTCGTCTTGCGATCCAAAAGACGCTGCTCAAGCGGGCTTAGCGACACTGGTGATTGCGGCAGATTTGGAAGTCGTTGGGGCAGACTAAACTGGGTGAGAGCACCGGAGAGCGCGAGGTGAGTAATGAGCGCCTCCCGACGTTCTGAGAGTTCAAGCTGGGCTTGAGTAACTCGGTTCTGCGAATTCGCAAAGGAGAGTTTCTCCTCAAGCGTATGAAGTGCGTTGAGATTACCTACCTTACGCATACGGGCTGCGAGCTCTGCTGCGAGGGAGGCCGCCTCACTGACTTGTTCTCGGTACGCAAGACGCTCACCGGCGGCGACGGCTGCATGATAGAGCTCCCCAGTCTGAGCGGAAATTCTCGCGTAGGCGGTAAGCGCCTCGCGCTGGTGCCCACTGAGCTGTAGATAGAGTATTGGCTTGTCTCGAATTGTGGATAGGGTCTGTACGAGGCCGGGCTCGCGATTGAGCGCTATCTCAATTGCGGTAGCGAGCGAGAGCATGCTCCCCCCACCTACATCGACTGTCCGAGCAACCCGACTTTTCGCTTGACTTTCGGCCTGGCTCTCGCGCGCATAGGCCTTCCATCCACCTGCTTCATGCACCTGCTCGTTAGCCCGCAGCCAGTCCCCGGCCTGCGGCTCCCGCTGGGCCTGAGCTTTAGGGCTAACTGTCGCGATTGACAGTAATAGTGTGATTGCGAACTGCAAGAGCGCGTTACGCAAGCCTTGCTGCTCGATGTGAATAGGTTTTATAACTTGACTAGAAATCATCAGACACTCCGGATTTTTTGGACAACCCAGCAGCCCATACGAGAAGAAATAGAAACTCCTTCTCTAGGCTTTGGTTAGTAATAAAACTAGCGCAATGCGCGCTAGGTTATCGGGGAGGTCGAAGAGGGCCTTCCGGAGTAAATCCGGTGTAATGGCTAAGTGCTAAGGTCTCTGGTGAGACTCTTTGAACCTTGGCTATGATGACTTGGGTTGTGATAGGAATGACTGCCGATAATGCACAGCATTCGGCGCAGAAAGAGCAGGTCGAGACATCGGATAGTGAAGCGAGTGAAGGTCTGGGTTGATGGTCGCCTTCTTGGGTCTGTTCGGCTGCGGCTTGATCTTGATGTTGGTGCTGGTGCTGGTGCTGGTAATGCTGCTGGTGGTGCCCTTCAGGCTGTAACGGACCCTGCGAAGCACCACGGGCATGGCCATGACACTGCATAGTGGACGCCGCCTGCCCCTGCAGGGGCAGGCTAACCAGAAGCATGAGTGCGAGAATGCGCCGCCCCTGGCTTGCGAGTCGATAGAAATTAGAGACCAGTGTCATAGTCTATCTGAGCGCTGACTGGGTGAAGAGTTCCCTTAGTGTCTACGCGGCCATGAGTTCCCGCAACACATAGGGCAGGATGCCACCGTGTCGGTAGTAATCGACCTCAATTGGGGTATCGATTCGGCAGAGCACGGGGAGATTTTGCTTGCTGCCATCCTTACGGGTGATCACGAGGGTGAGGTCTTGCTGGGGGGTTAGCTGATCTGGAATCGCCACATCAAAGACCTCCGAGCCATCAAGCTTTAAGCTCTGCGCGCTGTCGGTGCCCTTAAACTGCAGTGGCAAGACTCCCATGCCCACAAGATTCGAGCGGTGGATTCGCTCATAGCTCTTTGCAACAACAACCCTAACGCCTAGTAATTGTGTTCCCTTGGCCGCCCAATCTCGGGAAGATCCACTGCCGTATTCTTCGCCCCCAATCACAATCGTTGGTACGTTCGCTTTCTGGTAGGTCATTGCAGCGTCATAGATAAACATCTTCTGGCCACTGGGCTGGAACACCGTAATGCCGCCTTCTTCGCGCGATCCGTCGGCGTTTGCGGGGATCATCAGGTTCTTGATTCTGACGTTCGCAAACGTGCCACGCATCATAATTTCATGATTGCCTCTACGTGAGCCGTAGCTATTGAAGTCTGCTTTCGCGACACCGTGGTCGTTGAGAAACTTCCCGCCGGGCGAGGCTTCTTTGATTGAGCCGGCAGGCGAGATGTGATCGGTTGTGATTGAATCTCCCAAGATTGCAAGAAGCCTTGCCCCTGAGATTGATCCCGTCGCCTTCGGTGTCATTGCGAAGCTCTCAAAGAACGGCGGCTTAGCGATATAGGTTGATTGAGGCCAGTCATAGACCTGGCCGGTCGTGCTTTTAATATTGTTCCAGAGGTGGTGATCCTTCGTGAGATCGCCGTAGAGTGATCGGAAAGTCTGCGGATCTCTCGCAAATCCCATCACAGCGGCAATTTCTTGACTTGATGGCCAGATATCCTTCAGATAAACCGGGCCGTTCGCGCCCTGACCCAATGGCTCTGTCGTGAGGTCTTTCATAACACTCCCTGCAATGGCATAGGCCACTACGAGAGGAGGAGACGCCAGAAAATTTGCACGAAGATTTGGATGAATTCGGGCCTCGAAGTTTCGATTGCCCGATAGAACTGCGGCGCAGACAAGGTTATCTTTCAGAATGCTCTCATTGAACTCGGGCCGCAAGTCACCGGCATTGCCGATGCAGGTCGTGCAGCCATAGGCAGCAACGGCAAAGCCGAGTTTCTCAAGATAGGGTAAGAGTCCCGCCTTTGAGAGGTATTCCGTGACCACACGGCTTCCCGGGGCGAGTGAGGTCTTGATATGGCCCTGAACCGTGAGACCTTTCTCAACAGCCTTCTTCGCAAGTAGACCGGCCGCTAACAATACGCCAGGATTTGATGTGTTCGTGCAAGAAGTAATCGCCGCGATCAAAATATCTCCGTTACCAATCTCGACACTTCCCGATTTCACCCGTTTGCTTAAATCAGTCGCCGACTGTGCAAAGCCGTTCTCAGCGACCGGCTTGCTAAACAGATCCGCAAATGATTTCTTCATATTGGTCAGTTCAATGCGATCCTGCGGCCGCTTGGGGCCCGCAAGTGAGGGCTTGATCGTTGAGAGATCGAGCGAGACGGACTTGGTGTAATCGATCTGGCCTGCCTTCGGTGTTCCAAAGAGTTCCTGCGCTTTAAAGTAGCCCTCGAAGGCCTCAACTTCATCTTGAGTGCGGCCGGTTGCACGCATGAAGTCGACGGTGACATCGTCGACGGGGAAAAAGCCCATCGTTGCGCCATATTCCGGCGCCATGTTGGCAATCGTTGCGCGATCCGGTAGCGAGAGGGACGCGGTGCCCTCACCATAGAATTCAACGAATTTGCCGACAACTTTTTCTCTGCGAAGCATCTCCGTGATCGTGAGAACGAGGTCGGTTGCGGTACAGCCCTCGGGGAGCTTACCGGTGAGGTTCACGCCCACAACATCCGGCGTTAAGAAATACACTGGCTGACCGAGCATTCCAGCCTCCGCCTCAATGCCGCCAACGCCCCAGCCCACAACGCCGATTCCGTTAATCATGGTGGTGTGGCTATCGGTGCCGACTACGCTATCGGGATAGGCAACGCCCTCTTTGTGATGAACCCCTCTTGCGAGATATTCCAAATTGACTTGGTGCACGATACCAATCCCCGGGGGAACAACCTTAAAGGTATCAAAGGCCTGCATACCCCATTTCATGAACTGGTAGCGCTCTTCGTTGCGCTGGAATTCAAGTTTCGTGTTCAGATCTAAGGCCTCTTTTGAACCGAAATGATCAATCATGACGGAGTGATCGACCACGAGATCAACAGGAACCAGGGGTTCAATTTTCTTGGGATCTTTGCCCATATCTTTCGCGATGTTGCGCATGGCTGCGAGATCAGCAAGGAGCGGGACACCTGTGAAATCCTGCAGTACGACCCGAGCAACGACGAAGGGAATCTCGTTAACGCGCTGTGCGGTTGGCCCCCAGTTCGCGAGTTCTTTGATGTGGTGCTCGCTGACTTTCTTGCCATCACAGTTGCGTAAGACTGACTCCAGCACAATCCTGATGGATACGGGAAGGCGCGAGACCTTGGCAACGCCTGCTTTTTCGAGCGCGGGCAGACTGTAATACTTTAAGGCTTTACCCGATGCAGTTTTGAATTCCTGCAGGCTGTTGTGTAGGTTGTGCGACATGATGAAGGCTCCCTTTTGAAAAAGTTCTTTGAATTATCGAATTTTAGAAGAACGCGTGTTGAACTGCCGGCAGAATCGGGCTGCCACTCTGGTGTGCACGCTTAAGTATCGTCCAAAAATATCGGTAGCTCGCACGATCGTGCAATAAGCCCCGATCGGCAATCGGACCCCAGGCAGCCGCCTGGGCGGCCAGGAGAATACGGCTTGCGTCGGCAATCTCCTGCTCGGTGGGCGCGAAGGCCCGAAGAATCTGCTGGATTTGATTGGGGTGGATGCTCCACATTCTGAGAAACCCGAATTCGAGGCGGGCGCGGCTTGCGTCGTCGAAGGCCTGATGATCTGACCCGTAATCGGTGGTCGGATTATGCGTTGGTATCTTCCCGTAGGCGTGGCAGGCGGCACTAATTTCAACCTTCGCTCGGCGCAGTAAGGGATGATCAAACTGGTCCGGGCTCTGCATTGCCTTGGCAGGGATCGCGCCACGGTGACTGCTGGTGAAATCCATCTGTCCAAAAGACAAGAACTCGACCTGTGGGTGGGCTGCAATCGCCGCGACATCCTGTAGGCCTCGTTCATCTTCAAACATGATCTGAAGCGGGATTAAGCGATCCACTCCGTTTTTTCTTGCTGAGTCATTTATTGCCTCTACGGCCTCGTGGAATTGAGCCAGATGCGCAATCTTCGGAACCGTGACGAAGGCGAGGCCTGCCGGCTGGGCTGCGAGAAGGGTTTCGACATCGTTGACAAAGGACGGGTGATCAACGGGATGCACTCGACAGCCAACCCGCCATGGAGATTTTCTGGGTTCAGCAAGGACTGAGACCAGATGTTTTGCGGTCCGTGCCTCCGCGCCGGAGGCGGCCCCATCCTCTAAATCGGCCGTGACATCGAAGGTGCCCTTGAGGCTGTCTTGCAGTTCAAGGGCTTTTCGGAGTTTCTTCTCGTCCCCTGCGAAATGCTCACAAGCAGGAATTGGTGTTAGAGAGTGCGCTGCCACGGCGCCTCCTGCTGCCGCTTGGTGTAAGACGGCATCAGGATGGAGCAATGGAATCACGGGCGAATTTCTGAGTTAGCCAAGAAGGTGCTTCACGCCATCGCGCTCTTCGAGCAGCTCGTTGAGGGTGTGCGTCATGCGCTCGCGAGAAAATGCGTCAATCTCAAGGCCTTTGACCATTTGATATTCGCCATTCGCGCAGATGACGGGGAAGCCATAGATAATATCTTCGGGAATATCGTAGGACCCATCGGAAGGGATACCCATGGTGACCCATTTCCCGCCGGATCCGAGCACCCAGTCGCGAACATGGTCAATCGCTGCATTGGCTGCTGAGGCCGCCGAGGAAAGCCCCCGCGCGTCAATGATGGCCGCACCACGCTTACCCACGGTGGGGAGGAAGACCTCCTTGTTCCAGACCTCGTCGTTGATCATGGTCTTTACACTCTGGCTACCGACCGTCGCAAGGCGATAGTCGGGGTACATGGTTGGGCTATGGTTACCCCAGACCACGAGTTTCTCGATATCGCCCACGGGCTTGCCGCATTTTGCAGCCAGTTGGGATAGGGCGCGGTTGTGATCCAGCCTCAGCATCGCTGTGAAGTTCTTCTTTGGCAGATCCGGAGCCGATTTCATGGCGATATACGCATTTGTGTTTGCTGGGTTGCCCACCACCAAGACCTTGACCGATCTCTTGGCGACGGCGTTCAGGGCGCGTCCCTGGGCAGTAAAGATCTGGGCATTTGCGGAGAGCAGGTCTTTGCGCTCCATGCCGGGGCCGCGGGGGCGGGCGCCAACCAGCAGGCCAATATCAATATCCTTAAACGCGGTCATCGGGTCGCTGTGGGCAGTCATTCCCGCCAGGAGCGGGAATGCGCAGTCGTCGAGTTCCATCATCACGCCCTTGAGGGCTTTCTGAGCTTTTTCGTCGGGAATCTCAAGCAGTTGAAGGATTACGGGCTGATCTTGACCGAGTAAGTCGCCATTGGCGATACGAAAAAGAAGGCTGTAACCAATTTGGCCGGCAGCGCCGGTCACCGCAACGCGCATGGGGGACTTGGAAAGGCTCACGAAAGCTCCTTGGAGAAAATAGGGAAATTCAGGTGAAAGAACAGTGAGAGTTTAGGGTTCACCCTAGTCGGTGTCAAAAAGGGCTCTTATAATTGCGCAAAGCAAAAAAGGCGCGCTTGGGGCAACTGCTCAAAAGCCGTCGACAGTCAAGCATCAATACTCAGGGAGAGTCAATGAGCGAACTTGCAAAGAAGTCTCGTCCGCAGTTTCGTAACATCAGCATCACCCAGCTAATGAATTATCGCCTGCCGGCCGCGGGCCTAATGTCAATTCTTCATCGCATCAGCGGCGCGGGGATGTTTCTCACCTTACCGTTCATGATCTGGATTTTTGATCTAAGCCTCACCTCGGAGCTGAGCTACGCGCAGCTCATGGAGGTCATCAGCGCTCCGCTGGTGAAGATCGTACTTTGCGGGTTGTCATGGGCATTTCTGCATCACCTCCTGGCGGGTATTCGTCACCTGGTCAGCGACCTTCACATTGGGCTTTCCAAGGAATCGACAGGCCGCTGGGGCTCGGGGGTAATGATCTCAGCATTGGGCTTGTCGGTACTGGCCTGGTTAAAAATCTTTGGGGTGTTTTAAGTCATGAGCGCACAAAACAATATTGGTCCCAAACGCGTCGTCGTCGGCGCCCACTATGGCCTGCGGGATTGGCTAGCACAACGAGTAACTGCAGTTGTGATTGCGCTCTACGCCATTGTTCTGTTCGTCTCTGCAATGCTCGTTAGTGAGCCTGGCTATGGGGGCTGGGCGGGTCTGTTCGCAGCGACATGGATGAAGGTCTTCACGCTGTTAGCGCTGATTGCGTTTGTCTATCATGCCTGGGTTGGGGTGCGCGATATCTGGATGGACTATGTTAAGCCCGTTGGTATCCGGCTCGGGTTGCAAATTTTCACCATTCTCTGGCTCATCGGCTGCGGAGTCTGGGCGATTGAAATTCTCTGGAGGGTGTAACCGTGGCGCAACCGCTGTCCAACTTAACGAGCAGTCTTCCAC